>Ga0105048_10011656_pt1 | contig 13846 bp, 9 predicted proteins | sample MAT05_FD_78382 | JGI IMG/M metagenome (GOLD analysis project Ga0105048, IMG submission 78382) | Freshwater microbial communities from Lake Fryxell liftoff mats and glacier meltwater in Antarctica - MAT-05 | ecosystem: Environmental > Aquatic > Freshwater > Ice > Liftoff microbial mat | place...
AAACGGATAAAAAATGAAATTGTAGACCTGAAAATTTCTTAATTTTGGTCAGAAAATTAGAAAATCGAAAAACAAGAGATTATGCAATGGTCTTGCTACTTTTAGTTTATCACAACCAAAAAAAATCCTGTTGCTCTCACAACAGGATTTTTTATTATTGGTTAACATCTTCTTTCGAAGCGTTTTAATACATCTTAACTACAACCGAGCGAATTTCCACAATTCAAACACTTGTAACAAGTGCCACTCCTCACGGTTAAATGTCCGCAGACATTACAAGCTGGTGCGTCACTTTGCATGCTCTTTAAATGCACATCACTAGCACTCATTTGCGTTTGGTTATTCTGCGCCGCATGCGACTCATATCCTTTATTGGAACTTGGTGCTTGGTTATTGCTAAAATCCAACTCATCTTCAACATTTATCGGAAAATCTTTAATAACAGCAGGTGGCGTATTAATTGCCGCAGAATTCACATCGGCTGGCTGAACTTGCACCAAATCATTGCGATGCAAGTATTCGAAACCTAACATTCTAAAAATGTAATCAATAATTGAAGTCGCATTTTTAATATTATCGTGCCCTTCAACAAAACCGGCAGGTTCAAAACGGGTAAACGTAAATTTATCAAGATACTCCTCTAAAGGTACACCGTATTGCAAACCAATCGAAACCGCAATTGAAAAACAGTTCATCAATGAACGGAATGTTGCGCCTTCACGATGCATATCAATAAAGATTTCTCCTAATTTACCGTCATCGTACTCACCAGTTCTTACAAATATTGTGTGACCACCAACTTTGGCTTTCTGAGTAAAACCGTGGCGCTTGTGCGGTAGTTTCTTACGTTGAACTATATTGGATAAAGCTGCTTTAAACTCAGTTCCTACCGACTGATCCATAATCTTCTTCGCAGCATTCAAAATCATTTCGGCTGTTAAGTCGCTTAATTTTACTTCGGCATTTTCTCCAACCGCTTTTTCAACCAATTCCTCAGGTGCGTCTTCTTCTTTCTTCTCGTCCGATTTATTAGAAAGCGGCTGCGATAACTTACATCCATCGCGATAAAGTGCATTGGCTTTTAATCCCGATTCCCAACTTAGCATATAACACGACTTAATATCGTCAACTGTAGCCTCGTTTGGTAAATTAATGGTTTTAGAAATTGCGCCTGAAATAAATGGTTGTGCTGCAGCCATCATTCTTATGTGTGCATGTGGATGTATATAGCGGCTTCCAATTTCACCACATTTGTTGGCACAATCAAATACAGGCAAATGCTTCTCCTCCAAATGCGGAGCACCTTCTACCGTCATGGTACCACAAACGTAATCGTTTGCCTCTTGAATTTGCTTACTAGTAAAACCTAAAGCGCGTAACAAATTGAAATCTGAATTCTCAAACTTATCCTTGCTAAACCCTAATTGTTCTAAAGTTTCGTCGCCTAAAGTAAAGCGATTAAACACAAATTCTAACTGGAAGGCAGATAATAACTGCGATTCAATAACTTGAATATCGTGGTTGGTAAATCCCTTTTTGATTAAGACCTCTGGGGTAATATGAGGACAACCAATTAAAGTAGCATGACCCTTAGCATAATTTACGATATCGGCAATTTGATTTGAGTTGTAACCCAAATTTTGAAGAGCCAATGGAATACTTTCATTTACTATTTTGAAATAACCACCACCAGATAGTTTCTTAAATTTAACCAATGCAAAATCAGGTTCTATACCGGTAGTATCACAATCCATAACCAAACCAATGGTTCCAGTTGGAGCAATTACAGTAGCTTGAGCATTGCGGTATCCCCATTTCTCACCATTTTTAACAGCGGTATCCCAAGCATTGCAAGCAGCTTTTAACAGGGTTTCAGGGCAATACGCTGGATTAATTCCTCTGGCCGGCACACTCAAGCCTTCGTAAGCATCTGGGGTATTGTAAGCAGCATAACGGTGATTGCGCATCACACGCATCATGTGCTTTTTGTTTTTTGCAAATTGCTTGAATGGTCCTAAGAACGACGCCATTTCTGCAGATGTAGCATAAGCAACACCAGTCATGATAGCCGAAACAGCTCCGCAAATTGCGTTGGCTTTATCACTGTCATACGGAATTCCTGAAATCATCAACACCGAACCCAAATTCGCATAACCCAAACCTAAGGTGCGGTACTCGTATGACAATTTAGCAACATCTTTCGATGGAAACTGTGCCATCAAAACCGAAACTTCAAGAACCACAGTCCACAAACGGCAAGCATACTCTAAAGATGGTATATCAAACTCAAGACTATCTTCTTTAAAAAACTTCCTCAAATTTAAGGATGCTAAGTTACAGGCGGTATTATCCAAAAACATGTATTCTGAACATGGATTAGAAGCATTAATTCGTCCTCCTTCAGGACAAGTATGCCAATCATTGATTATGGTATCAAACTGCACTCCCGGATCGGCGCAAGCCCAAGCCGCAAAAGCAATATCATCCCACACTTTGTCGGCCGGAATGTTTCCTACAACCTTACCATTGCTTCTTCCAATTAATTCCCAATCTTTACCGCTTTTAAGCGCTTCAAAAAATTTATTAGGGATACGTACGGAGTTATTGGAATTTTGCCCTGCAACCGTCTGATAAGCCTCTCCTTCGTAATGCGAAGAGTAACCTGCATCAATTAAAACTTTTACTTTCTTCTCCTCCTGAACTTTCCAGTTGATAAATTCAACAATTTCTGGATGATCTAAATCTAAACAAACCATTTTGGCTGCACGACGGGTTGTTCCACCAGATTTGATAGCACCTGCTGCACGGTCACCAATTTTCAAAAATGACATTAAGCCACTTGAGTTTCCTCCACCGGAAAGCTTTTCGTTTGCTCCACGAATTTTCGAGAAATTGGTTCCTACGCCCGAACCATATTTAAAAATACGCGCTTCGCGAATCCATAAATCCATAATTCCACCTTCGTTTACTAAGTCATCATCTACCGATAAAATAAAACAAGCATGTGGTTGTGGTCTTTCATAGGCCGAAGTAGAACGCATAAGCTTAGCGCTCGCATCGTCTACATAATAGTGACCTTGAGGCGAACCGGTAATACCATACGAACTAAATAACCCCGAGTTAAACCATTGAGGCGAGTTCGGAGCAGCTTGCTGAGCAATTAAACTATAAACAAGTTCTTCGTAAAAAATATCAGCATCAGCCTTTGAAGCAAAGTAATTGTATTGTTCGCCCCAAATGCGCCAGCAATTTGCCATTCGATGCGCAACCTGAATTATAGATGTTTCAGATCCTGTTGTACCATCTTCTAATGGAACGCCTGCCTTACGGCAATATTTCTGTGCTAATATATCGGTGGCAACCTGTGACCAAAATTCAGGCACCTGAACATTGTCCATCTTGAAAACTATTCCACCATCCGGGTTCTTAATAATAGACGTTCGCATTTCGTATGTGAACATGTCTTCTGGTCGGATACCTTCTCGGGTGAAATGCCGGTTAAATTTTAAGCCGGTGGATGTTTGGGTCTTATTTTGTGTCATAATATACTTTTATAATTGATTTTCAATGGTTTTAACTCGTAAAAAAAGTTACAGAGTTTTTATCCAAAGGTAATTAAACTGTCATGTTCTTCAAAATGGGTTTTCCACATGTCAGGTCTAAATAAGGTATAAAGATACGAAAAATCACATTTATTACCATGTTGAAAACAATTTTCTTAGTACATCTAATGGCCATATTGTCACTTTTTGGCACTTAATTTGTAATCTGCTGTAATTGCTCCTTAAAGCTTCTAAAACACTCGATAAATGAAAATGTTTCAAACAAAAACCTCTAAATATTCTTTCTCCTGAATTTTATTTATTGAAATTTGCAATAATATTTTAGACACTTCCTGTTCCACTATAACAAAAAACAATCCAAGTATATAATAGACAATCAACTTCATGTTTAAACATCTATTTTTAATATCCTTTTTAGAGCCAAGAATCAATTAAGCTATCGCATGTTCAACTCAAAAACTTCAAAAAAACATTTCCTTATTCTATTTTTGATTGCGGCACTTGGTTCTACGCTTGCTTTCACATTCTTAGAATCTGATAATTACAAAACCTGGTTTACCGAAAGCTATAAGTTAAAATCGCCTTATATTCCTGCGGATATCAATTTTGCCGGCGAAATAATGCCTGTTACTCAAGACGATATCTTAGAACGCATGGATCGTGAAATTATGGCCACCGCCTTCTGGCAATCTAGTACCATGATGCTTCTTAAACGGAGTAAAAAGTATTTCCCGATAATCGAACCTATTCTTAAAGAAAATAATATTCCCTTGGATTTTAAATACCTCTGCGTTGCCGAAAGCGGTTTAAGCAATGCAACAAGCCCTTCCAATGCCAAAGGCTTCTGGCAATTACTCGAAGGAACTGCAAAACCATTAGGCCTCGAAATTAATGATTATGTTGATGAAAGGTTTCATCTCGAAAAAGCTACACGAGCCGCATGTGCCTATTTTAAAGAAAGTTACGCCCAATTTAATAACTGGACCCTCACAGCAGCCAGTTACAACCGCGGTCAAGCAGGAACCATGCGCGATTTAAATTATCAAGGAGCCAACTCGTTTTACGATCTGTATATGAACGATGAAACCTCGCGCTACATATTCAGAATCGTAGCCTACAAACTTATTTTCGAAAACCCACAACTTTATGGTTTTTACCTAAACGATTCAGATTACTATGCCATGAAACCCAGAATACTGATATCAGTCGATAGCAGCATAAGTAGTTTAAGTCTTTTTGCCCAAGACCAAGGAAGTAATTATAAAACCCTTAAACTATACAACCCTTGGCTACGCGATCGCTCCCTGCCAAATAAAGGCAATAGGAAATATCAAATTGAATTGCCACTCCAACCATAAGTTAATTCAAAAACATACTAACGCAATAACCAGTCTTTAATAAACAATCACTTTTTCACAACTCACCAATATTTAATAACATAATAACCCATTAACTTAATCTTCCCAAACTAAGAATTCACATTCTTATTAAGGCTTGCTGAAAAAGTTCGATGTGCGTTCAATGCTAAGAAACAAGGTTTAGATGTGCTTTTCGCACTTCGAGCCGATGCATACGACGTGGTGGATGCACAATGAACCATTAACATTTATACAAAATAAATAGTCCAATCTTAATTTTCTGGCCTAAGAACTATTACTTTGTTATATCTACATTTACCATTGTAAATTTAATAGATAGCTTTGGGCTATTTACTAAATACAATTGGTATGACAGGCATTAATCGGATTATTTTTCATATCAAATACAAGGCTTTTGGGGCAGCATGAGAGAAAGTCTTGCGGTTATGTTAAGTAATTTGAGTATTAATTTATTGATTACTAAACAGGGGTGTGATTTCCAGCCGGCATTAAATAAATAAACTGATTTTGGGCGTATCCCTGCGGGTCGGGTCATCCGCTTTTAGTCCTCATTCCGCTGCGCTACATTGTGGGCTAACCGCTTCTACCCCTTACGCAACTCCTCAATAAGTTCGAGTTTGCTCATCGTTAGAACTTTTTGGATTTTGCAATTTGTTATCCATTCGCAATCAAAATCGCAAGGAAATTCCTTAGGCTAAATTAAAAAGTGCAAAAGAAGTACCGCTTCTCTATTTCAGTTTAAGAGAATTATTTGCCTAATTCACAGAAAAAAGGTTAAACGAAAAATTTATTAAGTGCAAACTTCCGCCAAACGGTAAAAGCAATTTACCAGTAAAAATCTTTAACTAATTAAAATGAGCAAGTTACATTGTCAATAAAAGGCTAAGCATACTAACTTTAGAAAGTCTTACGAACTACTAAAGCTCGTCTTCGTTGAAAAAGTAATCGTCAGGGGTTGGATAATCTGCCCAAACCTCTTCGATGGTTTCATAAGGTTCGCCATCATCTTCAAGATCCTGAAGATTTTCGATAACCTCCATAGGTGCTCCCGAGCGCACAGCATAGTCAATCAACTCGTCTTTCGTGGCAGGCCAAGGTGCATCATCCAGATAAGAAGCAAGTTCAAGTGTCCAATACATAGAATTAAATTATATTCAATAAAAACGCGAAAAAAGTCAATTTCTGATTAATAAGCTAATGTTATTTTCAAAAAAAAAAAATGAATTTTAAATAATGTAAAAACTGCTGATTTTAAACTACTTACACATCAGCAGGAATTGGTTACTTACATATTCTTGATCAACTCTGTGCCAAACTCCGAACACTTTAAGAGAGTAGCTCCATCCATTAAGCGCTCAAAATCATAAGTTACACGTTTGCTCTCGATAGTTTTCTCTAAAGATTTGTAAATTAAATCACTGGCTTCCTTCCAACCTAAATACTCTAACATCAAAGCTCCCGAAAGTATCATAGACCCCGGATTTACCTTATCTTGATTTGCATATTTTGGCGCCGTTCCATGAGTTGCTTCGAAAATTGCATGACCGGTTAAATAATTAATATTTGCTCCAGGAGCAATGCCAATACCCCCTACTTGTGCTGCTAAGGCATCACTTAAATAATCGCCGTTCAAGTTCAATGTTGCAATAACGTCAAAATCTTCCGGACGCGTTAATACTTGCTGTAATGTAATATCTGCAATAGCATCCTTAATAATCAATCCGGCTCCCGGTTTACCTTCAGGTATTCTGCACCATGGACCTCCATCTATTTCTTCAGCACCGTAAAATTCTTTTGCTACCTTATAACTCCAATCGCGAAAACCCCCTTCGGTGAATTTCATAATATTGCCTTTATGAACAATCGTAACACTTTTGCGATTTTCCTTAATGGCAAACCCAATTGCACTATGCACCAAACGCTCTGTTCCTAAAAAACTTACAGGCTTTATTCCTATTCCAACTTGTACATCAACACCTCGAGCAGCTCCACCAACCGACTCTAAAACTTTTTGCCAAGCTTCAGATTTTGCAGCAGTGCCAAAACGAATTTTTTCAAAATTCTTCGGAAACTCTTTCTCTATAAAATCAAGAATTTTCTGAGCATCTGCCGTTCCAGCCGCATATTCTATACCCGCATAAATATCCTCGGTATTTTCTCTGAAAATAACCATATCGACTGCTCCTGGATTCTTAACCGGACTCGGTACACCTTCAAACCATCTTACAGGACGCAAACAAACATACAAATCCAAAATTTGACGCAAGGCCACATTCAATGAACGAATTCCACCTCCCACGGGTGTGGTTAATGGACCTTTGATACCAACCAAATAAGCGTTAAATGCATCTAATGTTTCATCAGGAAGCCAATTGCCGGTTTGTTTAAATGCCTTTTCTCCAGCTAAAACTTCTTTCCATTCAATTTTTTTGCTTCCACTGTATGCTTTTTCAACAGCTGCATCTAACACACGTTTGCTCGCATTCCAAATATCCGGACCAGTGCCATCGCCTTCTATAAAAGGAATTACAGGATTGTTTGGTACGTTTAGAACGCCTTGGTTTATGGTTATTTTTTCGCCTTGCATAGTGGTATTTAAATTTTCTGCAAACCAACATTTTTATCTTGTAAACTCAAAGCCTTACTCAAAATATAACAATAATTTATAACACGAATGGATAAACAAATTCTTCGAAAAATTTTATTTCATAATCAACCTCATTTGGTTTATTAAAAATTAAATAAAATCGCCTTTGCGCTTTCCAATTGACTTGCTTATAATTGTTGACCATTCTAACGATTTATCGCACAATAGGAAATTATGAATTCACAAACCAACTCAATTTCTGTTTTTATCGTCGATGATGAACTTCGAGCCATCGAATCGCTAAAGAAAACTTTCGCCGATTTTTTACCGGATGTTTCTGTTGTAGGCGCAGCAAACTCCATTGATGAAGCTTTTGAAGGGATAAACGCCTCGCATCCGCAACTGGTTTTCCTAGATATAGAAATGGGGAGCCATAATGGCTTTGATTTACTTGAAAAGTTTGATGAAATCAATTTTCAAGTAGCCTTTGTTACTGCGCATGAAGAGTTTGCTTTAAAAGCTATTAAATTTTCGGCACTCGATTACATAATCAAACCAGCCGGTATTTCTGACCTGAAAACGCTTCTTCAAAAAGTGAAACAAGTGCCAAAACAAAATACCGAGAACCTTAAGGTGAAACAAATGTTTGGCAACTTTTTAACTCCCGACAAAAACAATCACAAAATAACGGTGGCTATCGCCGAAGGATACGAGTTTATAAAAGTAAGCGATATCTATTACCTTAAAGCTGACGGAAGTTATACCATCTTTTGTTTAAAAGACAATAAAAAACTAACCACTTCCAAAAGTTTAAAATTTTTTGAAAGTATTTTAGAAGGTTATGGATTCTTTAGAATTCACAATTCAACCCTTATCAATATTCGGTACATTAAGCGTATAAGCAAATCTGCAGGCGGCTCAGTCATAATGGAAGATAAAGAAGAATTTAGCATTTCTAAAAGTCGAAAAGACGAATTCATGGAAATGCTCTCCCTCAAATAAACACTTTAAGACTATAACCACAAACTGAAATCAGTCAAATACAAAATCCGGTATTCTTTTTCCTGAATTTAAAGTTGATTCGCAAAACCTATTGGTCACTTTTAAATGAAACGCCTTTGTTACTCGTCGTCGAAATCTTTTGAGCCCACACAATCTCTCTTTTTCATGAATATCATCAAAATTCTCCTTGTATTTTTTAGCATAGCTTACAGTGGACTGCTCGCTGGATTCTCTCAAACCAACAAACTCGATAGCCTCCTACAAGTTGTAGCCAAAGAAAAAGATCCAAAGCTAAAATGCGATAAATACATCGCTTACATTGCTGCAATATCGACAAATGACCGCGATTCTGCCGTCAAACTTTTAACTAAAGCAGCAATTGATTATCAAAAAACGGGATTCAAATATGGATTGGGTCGCGCAATTTCGCTTAAAGCTTGGTATTTGCTTTTCGATGCTAAATACGAGCAAAGTTTAAAGTTGGCACATCAAGCACTTACCATTCAAAAGTCTATTTTAGACTCTTCTGGAATTGCGAATTCACTTAACCGAATTGCACTTGTTAATGCGCATTTTAAACGATTCAAAGATGCTGAAAACTATTACTCACAATCCTTGCTGTTTTTCAAAATACTTAAAGATACTTCTAGAATTGATATGGTGATAAACAATTTGGGGGTTTTGGCTTTTGAACTACAATTATACCCCAAAGCTATCGATTATTATCGCCAAAGTTTAAATATTCGGATCTCTCAAAAAAAGTACAGATGGATTGCCTTTGCCTACTACAATATTGGAGCTACCAATCTCAACATGAATCAGCTTGATAGCTCCGAATATTACCTCCTATTAGCAAATAAAACCTTTCTTGAGAAAACAAAATCAAAAACATCACCTTCTATGGTAACTATTGGTATTGCACAACTTTATCAAAAAAAGAACCTGTATAACGAAGCACTTAAATTTGCTCAAAAAGGACTTTCAGACGCTATTTCTGAAAAACATACAGAGATGATTTTAGAAGGTAAAGCAATTTTGTCCGATGTACTGTTTCATAATGGCCGCTATAAAGAAGCCTACGAGATTCAAAATGAATATCTCGAACTAAAGAAATCGGTTGATAGCACCAACAACGCCGCCAATATTGCCGAAATAGAAGAAAGATATAAAAACGCTGAGAAAGAAGTAGAAATTGCAAAGCTCAAATCCCAAAAATTAGAAGCTGAAAACAAAGCCCAATCGTTTAAAATTTACGCCTTAGCGGTAAGTTTCGCAGTGCTATTTTTTGCGGCTTTGGTTATTCTCTTGTGGCAACGTCGAAATCAAAAGGAAAAAATTGCACTTTCAAACCTAAACACCAAAATTGCTGAAGCCAAAATTTTCGCGCTTCGAGCCCAAATGAATCCGCACTTCATATTTAATTGCATCAATACTGCCCAAAGTTTTGTGATGCAAAACCAACGCGAACTAGCCAACGAATACCTAGCAAATTTTGCAAAACTATTGCGTTTAGTAATGGAAAACTCTTCCAAAACTTTTGTTCAAGTAGAAGATGAATTGAGTCAGCTAAAATTATATCTAGATTTAGAAGCCATTCGGTTTGAAGACAAGTTTACTTACCATCTCGAAGTTGACAAAGCATTACTAGAAGGTATTTATGAAATTCCTGGCATGTGTATTCAACCACTAATCGAAAATGCCATCAGCCATGGTTTGATAAATAGAAACGATGCCAACGGAGTTTTAAAAATTGACATTAAATTAAAAGATGAGTTTGTGGTTTGCGAAGTAAGCGACAATGGTGTTGGTCGTGTAAAAGCTGCCGCCATTAAGGCTTCTAAAGATATTAGATACCAATCTACAGCGCTTCCAAACATTAACATGCGCCTAGAAATGCTTAAAGCTGAGACCAATCAAGATGTTGAATTAAAACTTATTGACCTGAGTAAAAATGGTCAAAGTTCCGGCACCAAAGCCATTTTAACGCTACCTTGGAAATAACCTTTATTTCAACTACAAACCAAGAAGCGTCAAGTAACAACTCATAACTGCAAAATACCAATTGCAATAAAAGCTAATTTTTGGTACTTGTACTTTCGAAGTACAATTATATCAATTATGAAAACAAAAAGTATTTTATTCGCATGTCTACTCTGCACTTTCAATTTGCTAAATGCCCAAACTGGATCAATTTCTGTTTCAATTTCTTTTAATGGAGCAAACAGAAATCTAGCCTGCTATGTTCCTAAAAATTACGACTCCTCGCAAGCATATCAATTGATGGTTTGCCTGCATGGCTTAGGCGACAACAGTACCAATTACCGCAATTCACTCATCACAGGATTAAATTGGCCAACTCTTTTCCCAAACACTATTTTTATTTGTCCAGATGGTGGTGATGATAAAAATAAGGACTTTTACCTGCCTGCCGGCGACGAAGCATTTATTCTTGCTGCTCTTAATTATGGCACCAATCGCTACAACATCAATCCTAACAAAGTTTTGCTTCAAGGTTTCTCGTTAGGTGGTCGCAGTGCCTTAAAATTTGGTCTCGATAATCCAAGTATAATTAGTGGACTCCTTTTAAATACGCCTGCAATTCAGGGTCTACTTGATTTAGAAAACAATAGCCAAAGCAGCCTTATTTATAATTTTAGTAATGCCAAACAGTTACCCATTTATATAACTGCAGGCGGTACCGATTATTCTTATGTAGCCATAGTAAATACTTTGGCTAAAAAACTAAAACGGTTTAATGCAGCCGTTTCTCACCGCGAATTCCCAACTTTAGGTCATGGCATTCCGTCTAATACCTTGTTAAAATCCTGTCCTGCCTTTTTTGCAAAACCTAACCAAAATCATTTCGATGCCGACCTCTTTGATTCACCTTCAGGAATCTATTTCTGCTCTACCTCTACTGTTCCAGAAATACTTGTTAGAAATAACGGAGATTCAAGTATTCATGCTTTAAATATTGAGATAAGCTCAGAAACTAATTCTAAAACAATGGATTGGACCGGACTAATTTTACCAAATGAACATGCAAAAATTACGATTCCTCTGAACTTCTCGAAAGGAGGAACTCAAAATCTTTTAATCAAAATCAAATCCATTAACCAATCCATGCCTGATGCCGACACGCTAAACAACACCCTAAAACAAAGCATCGAAATGCCTTCGGATACCAAAATTGCGACTATAAATGAAGACTTTGAAGCCGCTATACCCAAATGGACCATTCGTGATAGTGGTGGACTTTTTGGATGGTACCTCGATCCAGATGCTAAAAAATCTGGTACGAGTTCTATTGGAACCTTTAATACTATCTTTCTTTTCTATTCCATGGGTAGTCAAGAAAGTTTTAGTTCGCCAATTATAGATATTTCGGCTTTAACATATAAAGAACTAAGCTTTGACCTCGCCTTTAACTATGTAAAATTTACACCACCCTATTTTACCACTGAGACAATTTTTACCGACACGCTTCAAGTCATGATTTCTACCGACTGTGGCGAAACCTACACGACATTATACAAAAAATGGGGCCAAAACCTAGCAACTTCAGCCAATCCAATTCTCAATCCTCTTAGCTTTGCAGCCAGCATGTTTACTCCTAAAAAAGACGAATGGCGAAAAGAAGTTGTCGACCTGTCCAAATTTAGTCAGGCTAAAAATGCAATTTTAAAATTCACTTGCATCTCGGGCATGGCAGGAACCTTAAACATTGACAACGTAAATTTAGGCTGGCAAACTTCTGGAATTTCGAAAACAGAAAAGAACCAAATTTTCAAACTGTATCCAAATCCTGCTAATCATGAAATCAATTTCGAGCTGCCAAAGAACGAAGAAACCAGCGTTACGGTTATCGACTTATCGGGTAAACAAGTATTATCAACCATAATCAATGGTTCTGACAATTTAAAATCCATCAATGTTCAATCGCTAAATGCAGGGCTATACAGTGTGGAAGTTCAATCTGCCAATTTTCATGGATTTCAAAAATTAAGCATTGTTCGCTAAACGAAACAAAAATCAAACCGTAAAAATTTAGAAATGGTAACAATTGTCAAAACAACAATTAACCGAAATTTTAAAATATTAAAAATTATTGGAACCGCCTCTTTTATAGCCACTTTAATAGTTCAAAACTATTTAAGAACTTATGGCTTTCATTATACAAGTGAAACCAAATATTGGTTGGGAATTTTACCTAACTTTTTAGGTGCGCTTGGAATTTGCTTGGCACTTTACAGTACTCATTTAATAAAAATTAAACACTTCAAATTAAGTAAAAATCAATCGTTTATTGCATCATTTGTCATTCCTATTGTGGGTTTAACGGCTTGGGAATTTTTCCAGATATTGGCAAACCACCCATTCGATATAGACGATATTTATATGACAATTGCCGGAAGTATTATTAATGGATTATTTATTTTGACTTTTGAAAACTATAAACCCCAAAAACGGCAAACGAATCGCTTATACTAAACCAACGTAGGTTTAGGAAAATGCTATGCGGGAAATAGAAATTATCTTTCTGCAGATTAAGAATTCTTTGCTTGTCGAGATGGAGTTTTTCAAAGTAATCCAGAGTAGTTTTTTTAAAGTCATCAAATAGTGGATAGTATTGATTATATAAAACATCCTTTTTATATAATCTCCAAAGTCGCTCAATGAGGTTTAAATTGGGGGGATAGGGAGGCAGAAAAATAAGTTTTAAGCGTTTGTTACTTTATAAATACGGCGTTACCATTTTTCTTCTATGATAGGGAGCGTTGTCGGCAAAAATATTCAACTTTCTGGATGGCTGATGGATTTTCATTTTTTCAAAAAGTGCAATGGTAGATTGTGCATTTACCGATTCACATTCCACCATGATGACATCTACATTGGCAGCATTACAGGCACCGTTTAAATTCAATCGCTAGCCTTTCTGTATTGGCTTCAATGGCCTGTTCCTGACCCTTTTTAATTCACCCTCTGGCATTTGCAGAGTTGTATAAAGAACGAACACCATCCATAAAACAAATCTCATCCCCGGCTTCTTTCTTTTTCTTTAGTTTCCGGTATTGCTTCTCAAAAAGCAGTTGCTTTTCTAAATCGCCTTTGCCAAGTACATGCTTCGTCTTCTTAAAAACAAAATCCAGTCTGCTGAGCAACCTGCCAAGGCCTTCAACCGTATAATCTACACCGTATTTTTCTATCACATATCGTCTGATGTCTTTGGAATGAGCATACAGTTTCTGCTCTAAATGAGATGATAATTCCATCTGTTCTTGTTCGCTTAGATAGCCTAAGCCTCCCAAAATAAT
>Ga0105048_10011657_pt1 | contig 13846 bp, 8 predicted proteins | sample MAT05_FD_78382 | JGI IMG/M metagenome (GOLD analysis project Ga0105048, IMG submission 78382) | Freshwater microbial communities from Lake Fryxell liftoff mats and glacier meltwater in Antarctica - MAT-05 | ecosystem: Environmental > Aquatic > Freshwater > Ice > Liftoff microbial mat | place...
CAGGAAGAGCGGCTTGGGCGACCACGGGCCGGCGACGAAGATTTTCTCCAAATACTGCCGGAGTCGCGGGGCGATGAGTTGGATGCTTTGTGGGAGAGAGTAGAGCGCATCGACTTCATCCACGCGCCGCGCTTCTGTGCGGGGCACGGGATCGCGCAGGATGCTGAGGCGGCGGCGCTTGATGCGCTCGACGACGGTGGCGAGGTGATCTGTTACACGATCCGGTGCGAACGGCGTGTCGCGGTCTGCGGGGTTCGACCAGCCGAGCATCTGGTTGGTGCTTTGGGAGTCGTTGAAGTCATCGAAAAACTCGCGGAAGCCGGAGAGCAGATCGGATTTGGTGATGACGACGAAGACCGGAAAACGGACATCGAGCGTGCGCTGAATGACCTCAAACTGCTGGGCGATCTTGTTCGCCTTGCGGTCGAGTTCGGCCTCGGTGTCGTTGATGAGCACATCGGCCGGGATGACGAGGAGCAGGCCGTTAATCGGGCAGTTGGGCCGGTTGCGATTGAGGAGCTGGAGAAACTCGCGCCACTCGTTGTTCTCGCCGGGGCGGACGTCCTCAAACATGAGCCGACCGGCGGTATCCAGGAAGACCGCATGGTTGGTGAACCACCAGTTCATGTTCACCGTGCCGCCGGCACCCAGCATCTCGGTGCCTTTTTCGTGCAGCCCCGGGGGAAAGCCGACGCCGCAATGGCGGATGGCCTCGGTCTTGCCGCCGCCGGGTTCACCCACGATGACGTACCAGGGGAACTTGTAGATGTTTTCAGCGCTGCCAAACTTGCTCAAGCCGTCGAGAAACGCGCGCCGGATGTTATCGATCCGCTGCTGGTCCACGCCCATCGGCGCATTACTGCTGGAGCGGGAAAGGTCCTGCGTCATCGACGACGCGCGCCGTTTGCGGATCGCTCTGCTAATCAGGATGAAGGCGCCAATCGCGAGCGCGAGCGCGACAATGCCGAGGCCGACGATGAGCGCGAGCTTCGGGTCCATCGCCGCGACGACGCCGAGAATGCTCGTGCAAGTGAGGATATAGATCGCCGTCTGCACCGACGCCGGGAGGCTGACAAAGTCCGTGATTCTCATTTCCCGATTTTGTCTTCTTGTTTAAGGATGAAGCCGAGTGACTCCCTCAGGTCACCGGCGGCGCGGTGAAAGAGGTAAAGATTGCAGCCGAGTGCAGTCAGCGCGCAGATCGCGAAAATCACGAGCATCAGCCAGACCCGTCCGGTCGGCGGCTGGATCAGGTCGCGGCTGTCGGTGAACTCATAGGCCTCCGGGCAGATGCGGGCGTTGGCATCGCCCTCAATGTGACCGCGGATGCGGAGGAGAATATCCTGCATCTTTTTCCGGAGATACTCCGGCTGGCTAAAGTAGAAACCGGTGAAACCGAGACCGATGCAGCTGTAGTAAACGGTCAGCCGCTCGGTGGCCTCGTCGCTCGGGTCGCGGAGGGTTTCATCCAGCAGGTCGAAAAACTTCTCGTCGCCCGCCAGTTCGTCGCGTTTGAAGGCGAGGCGCTCGTTATGCCACGGGCGCGCGCACGGCAGCTTGCTCTCGGCGATCATGGCATCGACGAAAAAAATGAGCGGGAGTTCCACGGCTTTGAACTGGCTCGAGAGTTTGAAATCGCTGCCGGCGCGGCTGCGGATTTGGTCGAAAAGTCCGAGGATGTCGGAACGGATTGCGGAGTATTCGAAGCTGCCGCCTTTGCGCCCTGCGCGGTTTAGGCGGCAGATGTATTCGAGGAGCGGTTCGCAGAGTTCGAGCAGGGTCATTTTTTTATTCCAGCGTCGGGGGCACCACCATGAAGAGGGTCACTTGGTAGTCGGAGGAATCGATTTCATTCCAGCGGATGCAGGCGGCTTTTTCCTTCTCGATCAGGTCCCAATGTCTCGCGCCTTCCGTACGGTTCAGCCGGTAGTAGTGGAGATCGGCTGACGCGGGAAGCTCAAGCGGCGGGTGGCGCTCCTCTTTGAGCGGAAGGCCGAAGAAGGCTCGGTCGATCATGCTTCGCGGCATCAGCTTGAACTCGTCGCGATTTTCCACCAACGCCGCGAGCCCGCGGGCGTCCTGCCGGGTGCGGACGCCGAGGAGGTAATCCGTGGGCACTTTGAAATGCTTTTCTTCAAACGTCGCGCCGAGGGCGACGCCGTCGCGCTTGAACTCCACTTTCCAAAAGCTGATGGCGACGGCGCCGCGGAGGTAGTTGCGGATTTTCCCGGCGAGTTCGCGGAAGGCGAGGACAGGGTTGTCGTGATCGTAGGGCACGACATCGAAGTCGAGGCTCGCTGGGTGGAGGGCGACGAGTTCGCCGAGGAGTTCGCGCAGTTCCAGATACCACTGGAAGGGCGTGATCGCCGGCGCTTCGACGAGTGCGGGCAGGCGCGCGGCGAAGCGGTTCAGCGTGCGCATGCGCCAGACCTGCTCGAACTGCAAACCGCGGAGCTGCGCGAGATCGAAGGTGCCGCCGCGGGTGAGCTGGATGACGAGTTCCTTGCGGCTGGCCTCCACCTGCGCGCTGAGATCGCGGACGATCTCGCGGAGCGCGGGCGACGCGCTGATGATGAGGCAGGCCGGAGTGAAGTCCGGATCCTGGCGCGGAATGCTGCTTTCTTCGTTTGTCGAACGCACGATTCGCAGCAGCGGGATGACTTCCATGTCGGAGTCATCTTCATCTTCGAGGATGAGCCGGGCGTTGAGGCGGCGCACCATCATCGCCTTGGGATTCTCGCCATTGTTTTCGTCGGCGAATTCCTTCTCGGCGACGCGATAGATCAGCTTTGCGCGCGGGTCCGTGTGGCGCCCCGGCTCGATGGTGTTCGCGCGCTCATCCACCCAAAGCGGCACCGCCAGCGCCACAGCGAAACCGTGCGGCCGTTCCGCGAAAGCTTTCTTGATGTCGATGATGGGGAGATCGGCGTTTTTTGGAAAATCCACTTCCAATCCTCCGCGGGTGATGACCCGCAGGCGGTCAAATCGCAGGCGCTTGTTCTCCAGTTCATCGAGGCTCAGTTTCATCTCGATGACTCCGTATGGATACGAGAACTGCAAAGAGCGACCGTCGGCCACGAGGTCGAAAAGGTTCTTCTGAAAGCGCTGGAGATGATGCGGCTGGAGGAAGAGACCCTCGTGCCAGTGGATTTGTGAACTCATGATCAGGGGTCTTTGCGGCCGGTCCCGAGCATCAGGGCCTCGGCTTTGCGGGCGATGGCCTCAAACATTTTTTCCTCGAAGATCTGTCCATGCTGATCGGTCATCATCTTTTTGAACTTGTTCCAATTCTTCGCGTCCTCGGTCCAGCCGGTAATGCTTTTGTCGTTCTTCGCGAGATTGGCGATCCTGTCAGGCGAAAACTCCGAATTGAACCGCTCGAAGAACGCCGCGCCGCCGGCCGGGATCGCCCCGAGCAGTCCGCCCATGACTCGGCGGGTTTTTTCCACGAGCGCCCGGAGTTGCGTCGAGGAGACTTCATTGTCGCCCTGGAGGTAGCGCGCGCTCAGCTTCCGCACCTCGGCGTGCGAGCCACCTTCGCGGCGCACGGAGGAGTTTGGGGCCAATTCCTGCCATGTGCGCCAGATGATCGTCTCGAGACCGAGGTAATACTCGGCAAACACGGCGAGAGTGCGGAAAAGACGCTGCAAGTCCACGGATTGCGCGGGATCGAGCGGCAAGACGCGGGTGAGCTCCTCCGGCGGCGCGTCCATGAGCGTGGTGGACTTGATCTCCATGTAGCCGGCCTCCTGGAGCCGCAGGCCGAATTCGGCGAGCAGGCTTTTCGGCAGTTGCGGGGCGATGCGGACGAGTGCTTCGACCAGGGCTTCGGGCGAGTTATCGGAGGGAGGCGCGTCCACGGCTTTGGGTTGGCTGAAAGTTCCGGCGGGAAAATGTTCGGCGAGGGTCTGGAGATAGCGGGGGCGTTTTTCCGGCACAATCCCCTTTAGGGCGCGGCCAATTTCCTCATCGAGAAAACCGCGCCGTTCGTCTTCCGGCCGGTCGGCAAAATCCGCCTGCACGAAACGCAGCCGCAGCGCGGTCTTGGACGCCCACGCGTGTTCCTCGGGAGTGGCATTGATCATGGCTGGAGAAAAAAAATCTGCGCGAGATTACATAGAGGCCCGTGCTTGGCGAGCGCACTTTGTCAGTCCGCCGCGGCCGACTTCAACGCGGCTACCGCGTCCTTGAATTTTTTGAGTCCCTCACCACTCCCGCCACCCTCGCCGATATCAGTGACGAGGCGGAAGGTGACGTCGAAGCAGGCGGAATTTCTCGGGAAGGGGAGGGGCCTGTTAGTTAGCAGACTCGGCGGGGAGACGGCGGATCCGCCAATGATATTCGCGCGATCTCCGTCCATCACCCACTCGGCGGCATTGCCGATGAGGTTAAAAAACTGCTTCGGAGCGGCATTCGCCGGCCAACTGGCTTGCCCTCCATAGACGGAGCGGAGCCAGAGGAAATTATTTCGCGATCCGGGAACGGACTTGCGATCGGAGAGGTATGAATTATCCGCGTCATTAAGCCCGGCCTGCTTGCTAAAGCTGCCCACATCGGGCTGCCAGGCATTGCTCCCTAAGATCGGGCGCAGTTGACCCCCAACGTCGGGGGTTTTCCACGTATCCATAAACGCCAACTGCCGTTCCCACGCTTCGCCGCGGAGAGCGCCGTCGGGCCCTTTTGAAGTCGCCGGGATCGCATCCCACTCCGCGCGCATGGGCAATCTGCCACCGAGTTCGTCTGCAAGGCCGCGAGCTTCGTCGAAATTGATCCACGTCAATGGCCATGCTGCGCCGGCATTGTCGTGCAGCAGGATGTTCTCGGCGTTGTATCTCATCACTGGTGGTTGGACGTCCCGCGCTTTTCCCTTCAGAAAATCGACCGGCCCCTTCCACAGCCAATCGGCGCCGCGCACCGTGGGCCCCGGACCAGAGGGCACTTTGAGAAAGTGCGGATAAAACTGAGCGAAAGCGAGAGGCATTTCGACGCAACTCATCGCGACCTTGGTTCCGCGAATTCGCAGGAACGGGAGATCAATTCGACCATTAGGTCTGATGAGGGAATAGACGGCGGAATCCTGGTCGTTGGCGTTACCCTGCGGCATCGTCCAGCCTTTTTGGAGCAGCCTCGGCAGGACAAGCTTATCCGGCTGCTTGAGCGCTTCCTGAAAGGCGGGAAGCTGCGCCGTCTGACCAACCGCTAAGAGCAGTGGCGCGGGAAGTTTCGCGGTCGCCGCCTTGAATTCATCGAGTGAAATCTGGGCTTCCACCACGGTCGGCGCTGCGGCGGCTTTTTGCTGAAAAGCGGCAAGGAGGGTGCGGTAGGTTTCGCGCGCTTCCTCCATCGGGTCGCGCAGTTTGCTGAATTCATCGAGCGCATTTTGAATCCTGGCGATCTCTCCGGGCAAATCCAGCGCCTCGGCGATTTGCGCGCGCGCCCGCTGTTCCTTTTGCCTCCAAGCCGGCTGCTCGGCGGCGGGACGACGGGCGATTTTCGGCTCCAAGGCATTGAGCGTCGCCTGCCAGCGGTCGCGCTGTGGCTGCGGCGGGCGCAGATAGCGCCGGGCCACGCGTTCCCACTCGCGAGGCCAGTCGGCGCGCCGAATTTCATCCGGCATTTTCAAAACGCCCGCGGCCTCCGCGGTGAAGCGCATGGCGTGCAGACGGAGCCAGTTTTCATGAATGAAATCCCGCACGCTGCCAAGCTTCTCCCGCGTGGCGGCCGCCTCACGCGCGCCCGCTTCCAAATTGCCTGAAGCGCGGATTTCGCCGCCCGCCCATGCGCTGAAGTCGGGAATCAGCGGATCTTTCGCGCGATTAATCTCGGCAAGAATTACCTGGATTTCACGCCACCGATTCTCGATCTCCCGCGCCCGTTGATCCGCGTCGATGGCATTGCTGAGTTGCTGTTCCAAGGACGGCTCACGCACGTCGATCCTTGCGACCCGCTCAAGTTCAGGAACGATGTTCGGCCATTCGAAGGGCGCCTTCTGCCATGCGACGGAGCGGTTCCGGAGCTGCTCTGGGACGGGCCAGTTTCCGAGCAACGACTGAACATCTTCGCCAGTGCTCTTCTCGGTCAGACTCTTCGCGATGCGCTGGAGGATGGCCGTGAGTTGGGGATCTGTCGCAATTTTCGAGGGGAGCGGCACCCTGGCAACCAAGTCGCGGACGGAGCGCAGCGGATCGTTCTCCACTGGCGGCGGTGTCGGCGTGATCTTGATCGGCGGCGGGGTTGTCCACAGTGCCCAGCCAGCGAATCCGCAGCCGGCAATGACCATTGCGACGAGCGCGGCGACCTTTCTGCCTGGCTTTGTGACCGGCGCTGCGGGCGGCTGCTCGGTCTGCGCGCCGGAGTGCACCGTCGCGGGCTTCGGCGCTGGTGCCGCGGGCTTGAGACGGGCGAGATGTTTTAGATCCTCGCTCGCGCGGATCAGCGCTTCGGGGCCGTGATTCCGGTCTTTGGCGAGCAGGCGGTTGGTGTATTCCCGCCAGTGGTCGGCTTCCTCACCGAGGGCCTGAGTCCATTCAGGCGAGCGGTCGAGCGGCGGCACGAGGAAGCCGACGCGCCGGGCCTTGCGGACGAGCTGATAGATGAGGGTGCCGACAGCATGCAAATCGCCCGCGATGCTCGCTCCGCCCGGCGCGAGATCGGTCAGGGAGGGCTGGCCGGTGGCGTCAAAGAGGATGTTCCCCGGTTTAATATTGCCGTGCAAACGGCGGGCTTTTGCCGCCAGCTCGCCGAGCGCGCCGAGGAGGCCTCCCACCCACGCGCGCAGAAGTTCTGAATCCACTCCGCCGCCCGCCTCGAGGAAATCGCCAAGGCTGTTTTCGTATTGCAGGGTCGCGATGCAGGCGCGCCCGCGGGCATCGACGAACGTGTCGAGGATGGGAGCCAGCTGGCGGCAGCCGGCGGTTACGGCCGCCTGCTGTTCCGCAGCGGAGCGGAGGGCGCGCTGCGTGGCCGCGGCATCCGCGGTGCGTGCGATGCGGAGGGCGAGGTGCGGCTCGCCGGGGTGGCCGGCCGCCTGTGCGGCAAAGAAATTCGCGTTCACGCCCCACCCGATGGCGCGTTGCAATTCGTAGTCGCCACACGGCTCCATAGGAGGGATGCGCACCGCCCGCGGGACGTGTGCGGAAAGTTTCGCCGCGTCCCGCGATCGGCGGCTTACTTGGGGACAGGGGTGAAAGTAAGTCCGCCTTGGGAAACATTCACCCGCATCGTCGGAGTGAGTTTCCGGCCATCAGGCATTTTGCCCGAAAGCGGCAGGATTTTTCGGCGGCTGTCGGCGTCTCCCGGGGCGTCGGAATGCCCGCCGGGAAGCTGCGCGATGATCACCGCGCGGCTGCCATAACCTGCGGCCGGGATTTCCTGAACGGGGGGCTGTCCCGCTCCGAAACGAACGGTGCGCGGACGTGCGGCGCTGCGCACGGGATTGCCGGGGGTGAAGTACTGATTGACGGAGACGGCGCGCAGTTCTGGCGAGTCTTTGGCGACATCCACCTGGATGGACGCGGCGGCCATATTGCCGTCCGCCGCGACCTGAATGGTTTTTACCGAGGCACAGGCCGAGAAGGAGGCTGCGGCGGCGATGGCGAGTAGGAAACGATGATTCATGATCTTAGGATGGTTGGTTTTTGTAAATATCCGCTGAGTTCTCCCACGGTGGCGATGATAAAGTGGCTTAAATCAGGAAATCAGAGCTTCAAGTTCCAGCTTGAGATTATCCGGCATGGAACGGATCGCATCGAGATCGACGAGTTCGTTGAAAGCAGGCACACCGGAAAGTCCTGTCGCCTTAAGAATCAAAGTGTCCTCGGGCCGGTACGACGGGAGCGCGAAACGAATCGTCACGAGCGGCAACCCGTGAAGTTCCGGCACGGGGACCGTTTCGATTTCAAACCGGAGCGCGCGAAGCAATTCAATCAGCTTCGGGCTTTTCTGGAACACGAGCATGAGAAGAAGCGCGTGGATGACAAAGCGTTGGATATTTGCCGGCTGGCCCGGTTCACGATTCGAGACGGCGGTTTTCATCCGCTCCGGCGAATACTCACTTCCGAAACTCACGATCCACCGGGTTGGCGAAGTAACCGCCACCTGGCGCTTCTCTCGTTCCGCTGCGATCTCGTAGGTGTATTCCCACGGGGTCAAATCGAGGCGCGCCCCGGCGTCCTCAAGCGATTCGAAATCGAACTCGACGGGGAGGCGAAAAGGGCCGCCGTATTTTTGATAAAGGGTTTTGAACTCGGTCAGGCTTTTGTCCATCCAGGCGATCCGACTGGCACCGGACGCCTTTCCAAGAACACGGGCAGGGTCGAGCAATGGACGGATCGTCTCGAGGTGTCGCGCCAGCCGCTCGCGGAGTAAATGGGCGATGGAATCCGTCTTTGGGCGGAGATCGAGAAGTTGCTCGAGCGTCATAGGCTGGGAAGAATCCATGTGTTCGCATACCACGGCGAACGGAGGGCCGGAAAGCAAGAAGATTGACCGCGAGAATATCACCCGCTATGCGACGGCCCATGAACTTCTTTCCCGGCCCGCTGCGGCCTTCGGAACTGCGGCGACCGGAACTTTTTCACGAGGCGCTGGCCCGTGGTGGCTACACGCCGGATGCTCTGGCCCGGACTATTGCCATCGGCCACCCCTCGGAAACCCTGGATCTGGAACTCGCTCTGCGACGCACCAGCCCGGCGAGTGAATATCACACATTGGTGCGGCTTTTTCTCCTTGCGCAAAGTGTCCCGGAAGTCGGTGCCCGCGCGGCCTTGGAACCGGTGGGACTGGATGAACTCGTCGCGTGTGGGCTGCTGGCAGTGGAAGGGTCGAATGTCCGCTCGCAGGCGAAGCTGGTGCCGTATTCCGGCCTGTATTGCGCGAGCGATTTCAATATGACCGAAAATCGCGCGCCGCTGCCGCCGGAGCATGTGCTCAATGTCGGACCGGCCTCGATCACGCTCGCCAATCTCAGCGTGCGCACGCCCGGTGGATCGTTGTTCGATCTGGGCTGCGGCTCGGGCATCCAGTCCCTGCTCGCCTCGCGCGAGTGCTCCCGCGTGATCGGCTCGGATACGAGTTTGCGGGCGTTGAATTTTGCTTCGTTCAACAGCCGCCTCAACGGCTGCGAAAGCATCGAGTGGAGGGAAGGGAGCTTTTTCGATCCCGTGCAGACCGAGGAGTTCGATGCCGTGGTGGCCAATCCCCCGTTCGTGATTTCGCCGGGCACGCGCTTCATATTTCGCGACGGCGGTCTGGGCGGCGACCGCGTCTCGGAGCACGTGCTGCGCGGCGCTGCGGCCCGGCTGCGCGAGGGTGGGTTTGCCTCGATGCTGATCAACTGGCACCACGCCGACGGTGACTGGTCCCGGAGGCCGTACGAGTGGGCGGCAGACAATGGGTGCGACATGTGGCTGATCCTCAGCAGCGACGCGGATCCGCTCACTTACGCCGCCAAATGGCTGAAACAGTCTGAGGGACAGGATTCCGAGGGCTATCGGCGACGCCTCGATGAGTGGCTTGCATATTACGAGTCGGCGGGAATCGGCCGAATCGCCGCAGGCGAAGTCATCCTGCGAAAACGTGCCGGCAAGAACTGGCGCCGGGCGGATGTCATGGAAATCTTCGGAGCCGCAGGCGATTGCGGAGCACACATCCGGCAAGTCTTTGCAAACGAAGATTTCTTCGTCGCCCTCCCCGATGACCGGGCGCTGCTCGGCGCTCGGTTTCGCCTCTCAGAAAGTCTTGTGGTCCAGCAGGATCTCGCATGGGAGCCTGGCGGCTGGACGCTGAAAAAGATTTCACTCAGTCTTGCGCATGGCCTGCCATTTGGCGGGGAAGGCGACGGAGCCATGATGCGGCTCCTCGGCTGGATGGACGGCACCCGGCCTTTGGAGGAATTGCTCCGGCAACTTTCGAGTGCTGTCGACTTGAATTATGAGCGTCTCGTGGATCCGACGCTGGAAGTCTTGCGCAATCTCATTCGTGCGACCGTGGTTATTCCTGTGGACGCTTGATTCGCTGTTTTTTTGCTGGTTGGAAGTCCGGAGAAGGGATTGCGTACGGTTTTTATTTCCGCCGACAAATAAGTCTTTACATGAACTCGCGCCTCGGATTTATCCAGCGCGTCTTGTTGGAGGTCCCGCTCAAGTAATTACGTCGCGTCGTAGCTGCCTGATTTGGTCGTGCCTTCGGGATTTCGAGCTTGCCGTATGCGACTACCCAGATTGGTTCACTTTATTTTTTTTGCGGCGTTTCTATTCGCTGGCGGAACGTTCTACAGCCTTCAGAGTGTGGCTGCGGAGGAGCCCAAAAAGAATTCCGACCAGCTTGTTACTGCGCCATCGTCCGGACCGGTTTCGACCCCCGCGGAAGACGTGGCAGCCAAGAATACAGATTCACCAGCGACCAAAGTAACTGACGCAGGCGAGAATCCCGCAGAAAAGTCGAAAGTTTCGCCTGAAAAACCTGAAGATAAAGCTTCCGGAAGCAAAAGCGCCAAAAAGGCCGTCCGCGGCAAGACGGAGAAACCGGCCGAGGAACGACCACAACCGAAACTTCGCGCAACGCCTGTCAATCCTCCCGATTACACGCCCGCCCCGTCTGCCACAGTGCCGGAGCTTCCGGGCGTGGCCATGCCCAACCAGCCGTTGCAATTGAACGTCCCGCCGGTGGACACGCTTTTCCCTGGAAACCTCATCATTCCGAGCAATCCCCGGCCACCTCAGTCGGGCACCGGGCAGCGCTCGGACGGGGGGATGCAGGGAGGACTGCCGGAAGCCATTTTGCCGGAGCGCAAAATCTATAAGATCACCAAATTTGTTCTTAAATACGGGACGGATGTTCGAAAGCGAAACCCGAATCTCCCAAGCGAGTCTGATTTGGGAAAAACCCCAGTTTCGCTGATCCAGAAAGACGGAAAGCTCTATCACCCCCCGGGCAAGGGTGAGTCGCCGACAGACGCCAAACCAGACCCCGCACTCCCAATCACTCCGGCAGAGGCACCCGTCACTTCCCCGGAACCAGCGACCACCACGAGTGGGAAAAAGCGGAAGAATTCCCGCGGAAAGGAGCCAAAGGCAGAAGCGCCTCTGCAAGTCAAAGCCCCCGTCTCCACGCCTCCCATACCGGTGCAGATTACTGTCGGCAACCTCGGCACCCCCAGGGAATTTTCCGGTGCTGCTCTCCAAGACGTCTATAACGAAATCGTCAAGAGGCTAAATAAGGAAGGGTTAATCGGCGTTTATCTCCTCACCACCGTGGAACCGGGCCGTGGCGTCGATTCCAGGGCGGGAAGAACCGAGGAGGTTGAGGTCCAGATCTATGTCAGTGAAGTCGCCAAGGTGCGAACCATTGCACGCCTAATCCCTTTTAAGGTCGGCAGTCTGCCGAAGATTAACGACGATGACTCAGCGGGTGGCAAATCGCTCAAAGATCCGAAGCACCTTTGGATCAAAACCAAGTCACCTCTTAAGGAGGGAGGCCTGCTCGAGAAACGCCCTCTTCAGGATTATCTCAGCAGATTAAATCGTTTTCCTGGCCGCCGGGTTGACTCGGCGATCAATGCCAGCAGCGACAGCGGCAAGGTGATTGTGGATTATCTTATCAAGGAGCAGAAACCCCTTTTTGCCTACTATCAGGCGCAGAACAATGGGACGGAGTCCACAGGTGTTTGGCGTCATCGTGTCGGGGTTGAATACAAGCAATTGCTCAACAGCGACGATCTCCTCCGGCTCGAATATATAACGACTGACTTTCAGCGGTATAATTCGGCATTCTTTTCTTATGAGATCGCGCTGGTTAAGCCGGATTACCTGAAACTCCGGCCTTATGCCTCGTATGGTCAGTATTCCGCCCAAGATGTCGGGATCGATCTCCAGGATTTTTCGGGCAAGAACTTAAGTGCGGGTCTGGCGCTAACTTGGACGCCATTCTATTGGCGCGCGTTTCCGTTCGATATTAGTGTCGGCGCGGAATGGTTCAATGTGACGACGGAAAATTCCCAGTTCGGCGGGGAGGCGAGCGGGGCATTTATCCTGCCTTTCGTAGGGTTTGGGACTGAGCGGGTTACCGATCGCTTCAGCTTTTCCGCGAATGCCGAATTACAGACGAGCGTTCAAGGTCCATCGCGGCAGGAACTGGATGGGCTCGGTCGTTTCAACGCCGCTGACAAGTTTTGGATCGGGAAGGGTGGTTTCACCGGGTCTTTCTATATCGAGCCTCTGGTTCTGGGAAAAAAAAAGTGGGGTGACACAGGGGAAAAAGGAGAGCACTGGCGGCGAGCGGCTCTCGTCCATGAGGTTGCATTCTCCGTCCGCGGTCAGTACGTCGCCGAAGACAAGCGGCTCGTGCCGTCGCTGGAATTCATTGCCGGCGGCAATAACACCGTGCGCGGGTATCCAGAGTCATTCACGGCTGGAGACACTGGTTATGCGGCCACCGCCGAGTATCGTCTCCATCTGGCCCGGCTGTTTCGTCCAACAGGCGTAACCGCGACAGCTAAGCCCAAGAAGAAAGGCAGCAAGCCGACTGATGCGCCGCCTGCCCAGCCAGCTGCGGTTGAGTCCGCGGCCCCCGGACGCGGCGTCAGCCAGGCAAAATTCGGTTTTCGCCCACAGCAACTGGGAGGGAACGCGGACTGGGACGTTATCTTCCGCGCATTTGCGGACTACGGACAAACGTTTAATAACGAATTCCAAATCGCCACCGATGCAGATCGCACATTGCTCGGGGTGGGCGCCGGATTGGAGTTTCAATTTTTCAAACCGCTCTTTTTTTCTGTCCGCCTGGATTATGGGATCGCGCTGCTGGAACAATTGGACAATCTGAACGACCCGGTCCAGAAGGGCGACAGCAGGATTCATCTGACCGGCACGATGGCTTGGTGATCTGGCCGCTTTTTCAAACCCCCACGTTCCCGAAAATGAAGCCTAAATTCTGTCTGTCTAAATCCATCGCCACGCTGCTGACGGCCGGCATCGTGCTGACCGAAACCGCCTACTCTCTGCCGCAGGGCGAACAGGTGCGGAACGGCTCCGCTTCCTTCACTCGCGACGGAACCCGCCTGAACATCCAGGCCGGTAACAACTCCATCATCGACTATCGCAATTTCGATATCGGGAAGGGAGAAAAGGTGAGGTTCATTCAGCCGGGCCGGGATTCCCGCGTGCTCAACCGCGTGACAGACGCGAACCCGACACGGATTTTTGGCACCCTCGATGCGAACGGACGCGTCGTCCTGACCAACCCTTACGGGATATTCTTTGAAAATGGCTCCGTTATTAATGCCGCCGGTATCATCGCCGCGGCGGGCCGCGTGACCGACCAGGAGTTTTTGGCGGGAAAAGGGGCGTTCAACCTTTCCGGCGAGGTGGTGAATCGCGGGACGATCACCGCAATGGACGACGTCGGCCTGTACGGAACCACTGTCTCGAATGAGGGCGTCATCAACTCTGCGAACGGCACGGTTTCCATGGCCGCCGGCACCCATGTCTATGTGGGTGAAACCGGTGGGAATATCTACGTCGGGACCGCCCCCGGCGGGAAGCCAGGCGCGGCGGTAACGGCAAAGGCTGCTGTCCAGAATTCCGGCACGATTTCCGCCCCGAAGGTCTTCCTCGCAGCGGGCGATATGTATGGCAACGCCATCGCCCAATCGGGGACGATCACCGGTCGGGATGTGACGCTTCAAGGCGGCAAGGCTGGGACCGTCGTCGTTTCAGGTCGGGTGGATGCATCGAATCGGGCGCCAGGCCAGCGCGGTGGAAAGATCAAGTTTCTTGGCGGAAATGTGGTTCTTCGCGCTGCCACCGTCGATGCCAGCGGTGACGCGGGTGGAGGCGAAATCCTCGTC
>Ga0105048_10011658_pt1 | contig 13845 bp, 12 predicted proteins | sample MAT05_FD_78382 | JGI IMG/M metagenome (GOLD analysis project Ga0105048, IMG submission 78382) | Freshwater microbial communities from Lake Fryxell liftoff mats and glacier meltwater in Antarctica - MAT-05 | ecosystem: Environmental > Aquatic > Freshwater > Ice > Liftoff microbial mat | place...
CTGCTGGGCGACGTTTTCTGGGTGGTGTCGGGCGACGTCTTCCTGCCCGGCTTCGGCTTCGAAGCCGAAGCGGCGCATCGCTTCGAGGGCTCGGCGCTGGACGCCCATCTGTGGATGGTGCGCAATGTGCCGCATCATCCAGGTGGTGACTTCCTCATCGACGCGCAAGGCCTGCTGCAGGACTCCGGCCCGGGCGAGCGCCTCACCTGGGCCAGCGTCGGCCTGTTCCGCGCCACGATGTTCGAAGGCATGACGCCAGGCGCAAGACTGCCGCTGCGCCCGCTGCTCGACAAGGCGATCGGCCAGCGCCGCCTGGGTGGCGAACTCTGGCCGGGGGCGTGGACCGACGTCGGCACCGCCGAGCGGCTGGCGCTGCTGAACTGCTGAGCGCGTTTCAGTCCGCCAGCGCTGCCGTCGCCGCCTCGATGCGCTGGCGCAGTTCGGGCGTCAAACGCGGCAGCAGGTCGACCGCAGCCAGGTTGCCCCGCAGCTGCGCCATGCTCGAAGCCCCGGTGATCACGCTGCTGACGTTCGGATTGCCCGCCACCCAGGCGATGGCCAGTTGCGCCAGCGTCGCGCCCAGCTCGTCGGCGATCGGCTGCAGCTTCGCCACCGCCGCGTTCTTCGCCTCGTCGAGCAGGCCGTCGCGCAGGAAGCCCATGTTCTCCAGCGCGCCCCGGCTGCCCTCGGGCACGCCGCCGCGGTACTTGCCGGTGAGCAGGCCCGAGGCCAGCGGGCTCCAGGTCGTCAAGCCGAGGCCGATGTCGCCGTACAGCTGCGCGTATTCCTGCTCCACGCGCTGGCGGTGGAACAGGTTGTATTGCGGTTGTTCCACCACCGGCTTGTGCCAGCCGTGCCGGTCGGCCACGTCCCAGGCGGCACGGATGTCGGCCGCGCTCCATTCGCTGGTGCCCCAGTAGAGCGCCTTGCCCTGGCTGATGATGTCGCTCATCGCTCTGGCCGTTTCTTCGACGGCGGTGTGGGGGTCGGGCCGGTGGCAGTAGATGAGGTCGATGTGGTCGAGGCCGAAGCGCTGCAGCGAGCCGTCGACGGCCTGCATCAGGTACTTGCGGTTCAGCGTGTCCTTGCGGTTGACGGCCTCGCCCTGGCGATCCAGGCCCCAGAAGAACTTGCTCGACACGACGTAATTCAGGCGCGGCCAACCCAGCGTCTTCAGCGCCTGGCCCATCACCACCTCACTCTGGCCGCCGGCGTAGGCCTCGGCGTTGTCGAAGAAGTTGATGCCGGCGTCGAAGGCCGCAGCCATCATTTCAACAGCGGCGTGGGTGTCGACCTGCTTGGCGTATGTGACCCAGGAACCCAGGGAGAGCGTGCTGATGCGCAGGCCTGAGCGGCCGATACGGCGGTATTGCATGGTCGGCATGGTGGGGTGTGGCGTGAGTGGGAGAGTGCGCAGACTAGCGCAGTGAGCCGCTCGTCGCCGCCGATGCGGTATCTTCGCCGCGCCCCCACCCCATTCGACCATGCACCCAGCCGCCCTGCGCCTGTCATTTGCCCGGCTCGCCTTGCTTGCCCTGGCGGCCGGCCCGGCGGCCGCCGCCGAAGACCGTTTCACCTTCTATGGTCTGACGCCCAGCGCCGCCGGCCAGACCGTGAAAGAGGTCGAACGCGCGCTCGGCGCGCCGCTGCTGGCCAAGGCGGGCGAAGAGCGGCGCGCCTGCCACTTGCGCAGCAGCCGGGGCCAGCCTGGCGTTAACTTCGTGATCGACCGCGGCGTGCTGGCGCGCACCGACACCCGCGACCGCCGCTGGGCCACCGTGCGTGGGCTGCATGTCGGCGACACCGAGGCGCAGGCGCGTCAGCTCTACGGTGCGCGGCTGGTGAGCAGCCCGCACCCGTACTTCGAGCGCGGCCACCGGCTGGCCGTCTATTCGGCCGACCGCAAGTTCGCCCTGGTGATGGAAAGCGACGACAGCGGCCGTATCGTCACGCTGCGCGGTGGCCGGGTGCCGGCGGTCGAGGCGCTGGAGGGATGTTCCTGAGGGGCCGCATGCGGGGTCCCGGTCCATCGGGCAAGAACGGCGGCCAAGCTCGGGCGGTCGAATATGCTTGTTGATCAGGAAGCATCATGTCGTGCGCGCCGATCATGCTGCGCAATGCAGTCGAGATGAAAGATGTCCGAGATTCTTGAACTGCCGGTCTTGCAATCGGTGCCGCAGGCGTCGGTCGGGCTGCGGAGTGCCGCTGTGCAGGCGCTGCAGCAAGGCCATGTGCTGCTGTTCCCGCAGCTCGACTTCGCCACCGGCGCAGACGAGCAGCGCGCGATGAGCGCGAAGGTCAGCGAGTCGGACAAGAACATCAGCTTCGACCCGGCACGTGGCGTCTTGCGCGGCAGCATCGCGACCCCGGCCGACCAGCAGACCCTGGCCGACATGCTCAGGCGCCATGGCGACTCGACCATCACCTTGCTCGACGGTCTGTTTCCAGGCTGCAAGACGGGTCGCCATCAGGGGCGGACGAGCTTCCGGCCGGCCGAGATTGCCGGCCGCGTGAGTTCAGGGCGCAAGGACGATTCGCGTATGCACGTTGACAGTTTTCCGTCCTCGCCCACCCAGGGCCGGCGCATCCTGCGCGTCTTCACCAACGTCAGCCCGAACGGCCCGAGTCGGCATTGGCGGCTCGGCGAGCCGTTCGAAGCAGCGGCCAAGCGCTTCCTGCCCCAACTGCCGGCGCCGCCGCCGGGCTTGGCGGCACTGCTCCACAAGCTCGGCATCATCAAGTCGCGGCGCAGCGCCTGCGACCACTGCATGCTCGAGCTGCACGACGGCATGAAGGCGGACGTGCGATACCGGGCCGACGTCGCCCAGATCGCCCATACCTTTGCGTCGCACTGCAGCTGGATGGTCTACACCGACCAGGCCTCGCACGCGGCGATGGCCGGCCAATTTTGCTCTGGAGCAGACCTGGACCGTTGACGTGACGGCGATGAACGACCCGTCAACGTCGCCGCTGCAAGTGCTGCTGCGCCTGACCGGCCGCGAACTGGCCTGAACGCTGGCTCAGCCCAGCCGCTCTTGCAGAACGTGTTTCAGGCCGTAGGCCACACGCTGCAGCTCGCTTCCGAGACGCCAGCCGAAGGCCGGCAGACGCCGGGTCCAGTGAAACTTGCGTTTCGCACCTGCGGGGTTGTCGATCGTGGTGGGGATTTTCTCGTCGTGTGTGCACGGCGTCGGCGTCACCAGCCGGACCTTCAGGCCCAGATCCCAGCCACGGTCGAACACATGGTCGTAGGGAAGCTGCATCGGCAGCAGGCCGCCCTCGCTGCGCAGATAGGCTTCGGCCGCACGGCGGTTGATCAGGTAGGCACTGGCCCCAGTGCAGCGGCTGAGCATCACTGCCAGCTTGTGGCCGGGCACCAAGTCGAGGACCGGCACCGGTGTGCCCGAGTGAACGGCCGACAGCTTGACCATATCCCAGCGGCCAGGGTGAGCGATCAGCGCACCCAACACGGCCGGCAGGCTGTCATGCAGCAGCGCGTCGTCTTCGAACACCAGCGCGAAAAGGGCGTCGCTCGCCACAAAGGCGCGCACCACCTCGACGTGCGACAGGTAGCAACCGATCTCGCCGGGCACGGGGTTCATGCCGTGCTTGCGGCGGTAGGCGACTTCATCGAATGCGGCACGCTGCGCCGGCTGCAGCGCCTTCGCGTCGACCGCTGACAGGCGCGTGAAGGGCAGTTGCAATGCCTGCAGCTGGGCGTTGATGCGCGCCATTCGATCGGTCGCCCGGTCGAGGTTGATCACCCAGATCGCCAAACCATCCATGCGGCCGATTGTCCCTCAGCGGCGCCGGCCGCGTGAGCAACGGCATGACCATCGACACCCCATGGTGGAAGCCACGCCGCGAACCCGACCCCAGCCGCGCTGGGTATGTTGTCTGGACTACGCCCCGCTCAGGGTTTCTCGGCCAGTGCCTTGCGCTGCGCGAACTCGCGGCGCTTCATCGCCATGCAGTCTTCACGCGTCAGTTCATGCAACTGGCGCGGGTGACGTTCGATCGCGTCGAACCAGTCTTGCAGGCGCTGCTCGGGCCGCTGCGCCACCGGCAGCGCCAGTGCGCCGAGCCCTAAGCCTCGATGGCGAGGTAATCGCGCATCGTGTTGCGTTCCACGGCGCCGCGCATGTCGGCGAGGTAGACCGGCGCGCCGTCGCTGCCACGCCCGACGATGCTGAAGCCGACCTTGTCGTGGCCGATCGTGGCGAGATAGGCAGTCATCGCAATGCGCGCAGCCATGCCGTAGGCGTATGCGTACGGCATGTGCACGAAGGTGGTGGTCGCATCGAGGGGCGTGGCCTCGAAGCCGATGCGGTAATCCTTCGTGTCAAGCGGCCCGGCTGCAGCGCCGAGCGTGACATGCACGTAGTCGGCGCGGCTCGTCACGACTCGGTAGGCGAAGTCAATCTGAAACGCCTCGCCCAGCGGCTGATCGAACTTGCGGCCGACCGCCAGACTCAGTCTGTTCGCGTCGCCGCTGCCATGGCTGCGGCAGGTTTCGACATTGAGGTGCAGCATCAGCACGTCGCACCACTGTTCCATGCCCTGCAACGCCGGCCCGACGACGGCGAGCGGCTGGGCCACCGCGGCGCAGATCTCGCCACGAAACAGCCCCGAAGCCTCGGACGAGTCGAGCATCAGCGGCCGCCCGAAGGCGTTGTGGGCCAGTCCCTCGCGCAGTGCCGGGTGGCGGCCCAGCAGGGCGGCGGCGTCCTGCGCGAGCGCCGGCAGCGCGCAAGCCATCGTGACGATGACTGCCGAGGCGACGGCCGCGAGCCCCGCGCGCAGGCGGGCAGGGCGGCTGTTCGTCACGTGGTGATGGCCCTTCACAGCCAGTACTGCCAGAGCCGGGAAAGAAACTCTTTCGTACGGTCGCTCAGCGGTCTTTGCCGCCAGTTTTCGAGCGTGACCTCCTTCGACTTGGCGACATCGGCCTTGAAGGCCGCGCGCATCAGGTCCCCGAAACCGCTGCCGAGCACGACCGCGTCGACCTCGTCGTTGTGCAGGAAGCTGCGCCAGTCGAGGTTGGTCGAGCCGACGGTCGACCACACGCCGTCGATCACGGCCGTCTTTGCGTGCATCAGTGCCTCGAGGCGTTCGTGGATTTTCACGCCACCGCGCAGCAACTCGTCGTAGTTCGAGCGTCCGGCATGGAAGACCAGCGCCGAGTCGGAGTGGCCCGGCAGCACGATGTGCACATCGACGCCGCGCGCAGCGGCCGCGATGAGCGCGGCGACCAGTTGCCGGTCAGGTACGAAGTAGGCGTTGGTGAGCAGAATCTCGGTCTCGGCGCTGTTGAACGCCGACATCAGCGTGACGTAGATCAGGCTCTGCGCGTCGTCGGGCGAGGTGCCTATGGCGCGCATCACCTCGTCGCCCTGGCGCGACAGTGGCGGGAAGTACGTGCGTGCCGCCAGCGGCTCACCATGCTGCTTGGCCCAGGTCGCGAGGAAGAGCTTCTGGAACTCGGCCACCACCGGCCCTTCGATCTGCAGGTCGGTGTCGCGCCAGGGCACCTTGTCGCTGGCGCGGGCAGGCTTGCGGCGGCCGAGCGAGCCGCCCGAGTAGACACTGCTGACGTTGATGCCGCCCAGGAACACCGTGCGGCCGTCGACGATCAGCAGCTTGCGGTGGTCGCGCTGGTTGACGTCCCAGCCGGCCTTGGCGACGAGCGGGTTGACCGGGTTGAATTCGAGCGTGAGCACGCCGTTGTCACGCAGGCGCTGGAACAGCGTGTCGGGCGTGCTGATCGCGCCGACGCTGTCGTAGATCAGGTTCACCTGCACGCCCGCGAGCTGTTTTGCGATCAAGGCATCGACGAAGCGGCGGCCCACCTCGTCGTCTTCGAGGATGTAGGTCTCGAGGTTGATCGAATCGCGCGCAGCGTCGATCGCGGCGAACATCGCACGGTAGGTCTGCGGCCCGTTCTGCAACAGTCGCACCCGGTTGCCGGCGATCAGCGGCCCGCCGGCGACGGTCTGTTCGAGCGCGAGATGGCGGTCGAAAATGTGTGTGGGCCCGGCAGCGCCTTCGAGCCTGGCAAGGATCTCGCGACTGCGCGCCGCCGACAGCGGCCCCTGTGCCCCGGCGAGCACCGGTCGGGGGGCGCTGCTCGCCATGTCCGGCACGATCTGCGGCAAGGCGCTGCAAGACGACGTCGCCAGCGTGATGAGGACGGCGCCGGCTGAACGCGCAGCCAGCCGCGCGGCCTTCAAAGCCGCGATCTTGAGCTCATGGCGCGCTTGCTTGAACATCTCTGCGTGGGGAAACTGCTCCGGGTCGGTATCGACATGGGCGCTGCTGCAGCGTAGGCGTGGCGCAGGCGACTATCGGTGCGCTTGCGCACACTGGACCCGAAACGAGGAGGCGTCTCAGGTTCGAACCGGCACTGCCGGCCCGGACGCGACGATCTCGCCGGGCAGCGCGCAGGGATGGTGACGAGCCCAATTGTCAGCCGGGCGCAACGGGCACGAGCCCTGGGCTTGCCTGCGCGACATGTTGAAACGACAGTCCACGAATGCCAACAAAAAAGCTTGAGGAACGGCTGACGCGTGGCGGGAATCCGGCTGCCCGCTGATCGAGTTCCGGCCGTCAACCTGGTGCGATTGAACACTTGCCGCGTTATTCACCGCCGCACCAGACTGGAGGCGGAAACAGGTCGGTCTCGTGGCCCCATTTCAGGCTATCCTGAACATCGCTGCAGTCCAGTTTTCCAATCGATTTTGGGTTAGGCCCTGTGGGTCGGCCGGAGGTCGTGGAACCCACAAGACGTTGTGCCATCACTGCCTCTGCTCGATGCTTTCTTTCCCTGGCCAGGCCCGACCCAGCTGATTTCATACCCTTGCCCTTTCGTCCATCGAAATCGTTGAAGACACGCATCGTCTCGATGACCTTGCTTGTGCTCGTTTTCGGGCTGTGGACGGTGGCCTACTACGCCAGCTATACGCTGCGCGCCGATCTGCTGGAGCTGGTCGGCCGACAGCAGTTGTCGACCGTGGCAGTCATCTCCGAACGTATCGCCGACGAGGTCGAAGTGCGCTTGGCAGCGCTGCACGAACTGTCCACGCAGGTCGGCACAGGGGCAACGCTGCCGGACCCCCGCGACCTGCGAACGTTGCTGGCGCAGGACCGCCTCGGGACAAGGCTTTTCAACGGCGGCACTTTCTTCGCCGACGCGGCGGGCGTGGTGCGGGCGTCGAGCCCGGCTGCAACCAACCGCGAGGGTCGCAGCTACCGCGATGTGCTCGCGGCGGTGCTTGATACCGGCGAGCCGGTGGTCGGCTCGCCCATCCCGAGGCAGCCAGCGCGGCAAGCCGAGTTGGTGATGGCGGTGCCGCTGCGCGACGATGCGGGGCGGGTTGTCGGAGCGATGGCAGGTGTCATCGACCTGGCCAACCCGAGCTTTCTCGATGCGATCATCCAACACCGCTATGGTGAGACAGGCCACCTCTTCCTGGTGGCGCCTCGGCAGCGATTGATCGTGACCAGCAGCAACGCCGGCCGCATCATGGAAAATCTTCCGCCGCCCGGCGTCAATGCCAACATCGACCGTCTGCTGGCTGGCTATGAGGGAACGGCGCTGTTGACCAATGCGCAGGGCATTGCAGTGCTGAGCTCGGGCAGACATCTGCGGCGGGCAGACTGGGATGTAGTGGCCTCCCTTCCCCTGGAAGAGGCGCTTGCCCCGGTGCAGCAGCTTCGTCGGCGCATTCTGGCCGCAGCCGCGCTGTTGACACTGGTTCTTGGCGCGTTGATCTGGTGGCTGCTGCGACGTGAACTGGCGCCTGCCGTGGCCGCGGCCGAGTTGCTGGCCTTGCAGGCGCGCGAACTCGATGCGCCACGGCTGCTGCCGCTGCCGGTTCGGCAAGCCGACGAAGTCGGCACGCTGATCGACGCTTTCAACAGCGCGATCGCGGTACTGGCCCGGCGAGAGGACGAACTCCGGCTGAACGCCCAGGCGCTTCAGGCGATCACCGAGGCCGTGGTCATCACCGGGCCCGACCAGGCGATTCTGTCGGCCAACCAGGCGCACCAGACCATCACCGGTTACAGGCAGGACGAGTTGATCGGTCATAACCTGCGCTTGCTGCAGGGGCCGCTGACCGACTCCGCCACCGTGACGGCAATGCGCCAGGCACTGGCTGCGGGTGGCGGCTTCGCGTGCGAGATCCTGAACTATCGCAAGGACGGCACGACGTTCTGGAACGACCTGCTGATGTCGCCGCTGCACGATGCGCAAGGCCGACTGACGCACTTCGTCGGCATCACGCGCGATGTGACCCGGCGCAAGGAAATCGAGCAACAGGTCATCCGCCTGGCGTTCAATGATCCGCTGACCCAGTTGCCCAACCGGCGGCTGCTGAACGACAGGCTTGAGCAGGCGCTGGCGGCCAGCAAACGGCACGCGCTGCACGGGGCCGTGCTGTTCATCGATATCGACGGGCTCAAGCCTCTCAACGACGTTCATGGCCATGAGCTCGGCGACCTGTTGCTGATCCAGGTCGCCCAGAGGCTGCTGTCGAGCGTGCGCGAGATCGACACCGTGGCGCGTTTCGGAGGCGACGAGTTTGTCGTGGTGCTGGCCGAACTGGCTGCGGACGAACTGACCTCGGCCGAGCATGCCGGCAGCGTGGCGGAGAAGATCCGCAGTCTGCTCGCGATGCCCTACACGCTGGGCCCGATGGACGTGCCCGGGGCCGTCACGCGCATGCTCGAATACCGCTGCTCGGCGAGCATTGGCGTGTGCCTGTTCGTGGGCCAGCAGCCGCAAGCGGTGCGTGAAGACCTGCTGCGCCGCGCCGATGTTGCGATGTACCGTGCCAAACAGGCCGGGCGAAACACGGTCGTCTTCGACACGACTCCCGGCTGAGGCGCCAAGACCCGGGCTTTTCTCAGCCGGTCAAACCGCATTCGCCTTTTCAACAGTGGCGATCAACCAATCACCGAGAGGCTGGGGGAGGTACTGACCGGCCCTGCAGGCCATCACTGTGGCGTTGCGTCAGTTGCTCGACATCATCCAAGACGAACAGACTCTGGAAGTTTCAGCCTTCAACCAGGCTGCGCCTGGCGACACCCACAACAGTGCCGCTTGCCAGGAGGCTGCCAGTCACCAGCACCAGCACCAGCACCAGCACCCGCACCCGCTCCTGGCCGTCAACCAACCGCCATGCCCAGCGTGAACGCCTCTTCGAACACCGAGTAGCCGGCCAGGTCGGCGTGTGCAAAGCGCAGCCGTCCGCGCTGGGCGCGCAGCGCGGCCAGCGCGGGGCTGCCGCGCACGGCGGGCGCCGGCACCGCCGTCGCGTGGCCGTAACGCTTCAGGTCGACGCGCTGCAGCCGCCGGGGCAGGTCGGGGTGCACGGTGCCCAAGTCGGCCAGCACGCGGCCGGCCCAGACCTGCCAGTCTTCCGCCAGCAGGCTGGAGCGATCGGCCGGCGGCAGCGGTCGATAGGCCGTCAGCACCGTCGCCCCGGCGATCGGTTGCAGGCTCTGGTGTCCGGCGTCGACATAACCCAGGCCGTGGCTGCCGTGGATCACGTTGCCCCACGACGCCGGTGCGCCCACACGCGGCAGCAGCGGGCGGTCGATGTGCAGGTTGGCCACCAGCCAGGGCGCCTGCGGCAGCAGCGCGGCGGCGCTCTTCAGCGCGTCGGACGGGATCTCGACCAGGCGGGCGGCGATGAACAGCGGCAGCGCCAGCACCACCGTGTCGGCCGTCCACAACTCGGCCTGTGTGGCCGCCTCGTCCCAGGCCAGCACGCCGACATCGTGGCGTGCCTCGGCCACGCGCAGCACCGTGCGGCCGGTGTGCAGCCGCCCGGCCGAGTTTGCAGCAAAGGGCGCGGTCAGGCGCTCGGCCAGCCAGGCGTTGCCTTCGGGCCAGGTGAAGACCGGCTCGCGTTCGCTCTCTTCGTCTCCCGGGGCGTGAAAGCCGTGGCGGCTGGCGAAGTAATGCAGGCCCGCCCAGGCCGACACCACGGCGCTGCCGGCGCCGTAGTCGTCACGACAGCAGCAGTCCAGATACCAGCGCAGGCGGGCGTCGACCAGGCCTTCCCGGGCCAGCCATCGATCAAAGGTGACGGCGTCGAGCGCGGCGTGCCCGGGCGTCCAGGGCGCGCGCTGGCTGGGCAGGGCGAAGCCCAGCTTCTGCACATCGGCCACCCGTCGCGCGAACTGGCGGTAGGCCGCCATCGTGGCCGAGCCCGGGTCGGCCGGCGGCAGCAGGCCTTCGGCCCAGGCACCGTCGATGAACAGCCGTTCCTGCGGGCTGTGGCAGAGGTGGCGTTCATCAGCCACCGTGCGGCCGAGTTCACTCTTCAGCAGGCCGAGTTCGAACAGCCATTCGCTGACCTCGTGCGCCGCCGGCCCGGGCAGTGGCAGGCAGTGCGCGCCCTGCGGGCAGGTGATGCCGGCGATGCTGTGGCTGCGGCTGTTGCCGCCGGGCCGATCTTCCAGTTCGAGCAGGTGCACGTCGGCCACGCCGGCACGGCCGAAGGCGCGCGCTGCTGCCAACCCGGCAATGCCCGCGCCGATGATCTGCAGCCGGGCGCGCCGCTGCACGGCCGGTGCTGGCAAAGCGCCCGACTTGCCGCCGCGCCGCCGGTGCCCGCGCGCATGCGCCGCGCCCACCCAGCCGCCGCCGAGCAGGCCGCGCCGGCTGAAGGTCGGCTTCAACGGTTCACCCGGCCCCATTCTTTCTCGAAGGTGTGGCCGAGGATCTGGTTCGACAGCCGGTTCGGCTCGGCCGGCAGCCGCGCCATGTCGGGCAGAAACTGCAGCAGCGCCGGCAGGCCGTCGAGCGTGAGGAAACGCAGGCCCGCAGGCAGTTCGGTGGCCAGCCGGAAAGGCCGCCGGCTGGCAATGATGAAACCCCATTCACCGAAGCTCGGCACATGGGCGTGGTGGCGCGTGGTGGCCAGGCCGACGGATTCCAGCGTGGCCGCCACGGTCCAGAAGCTGCGGCGTGCGATCAGCGGCGAGGTGGTCTGCACGACGGCGTAACCGCCGGCGGAGAGATGCTGGTCGAGCAGCTGATAGAAGCTGGTGGTGTAGAGCTTGCCCAGGGCGAAGTTGCTGGGGTCGGGGAAGTCGACCACGATGACGTCGAACACCTCGCCCTGCTGGGCCAGCCAGCCGAAGGCGTCGGCGTTGACGGTGCGCAGCTTCGGGCTCTGCAGCGCGCCACCGTTCAGTGCCGCCGGCGCGGGCTGGGTAGAGAAGAGCCGGGTCAGGTGCGGGTCGAGCTCGACCAGCGTCACCTGTTCGACCGACGGGTACTTCAGTACCTCGCGCACCGCCGTGCCGTCGCCACCGCCGAGCACCAGCACTTGTCTGGGCGCGCCGTGCGCGGCCATGGCCGGGTGCACCAGGGCCTCGTGATAGCGGTATTCGTCGCGCGAGTGGAACTGCAGGTTGCCGTTCAGGTAGAGACGCACACCGGCCGGCCCGGCGGTGACAACGATGCGCTGGTAGTCACTGTTTTCCCGCAGCACGATGGCGTCGCCGTAAAAGCGGTCTTCGGCCCAGGTGGTGAGGTGATCGGCGCCGAGCATGGCCGCGCCGAGCACCGCCACCACGGCCGCGCAGGCCAGCGCATGGGCGCGCCAGCGCCGCAGCTGGCTGCGAAACAGAAACAGCGCCCACACCGCCACGGCCGCGTTCAGCAGGCCGAAGAAAAGGCCCGTGCGGATCAGGCCCAGGTGCGGCACGAAGAGCAGCGGGAAGGCCAGCCCCACCGCCAGCGCGCCCAGGTAGTCGAAGGTGAGCACCCGCGACACCAGATCCTTCAGCGCATAACGCTCGCTGAACTGGCGCTTCAGGATGCGCATGACGAGCGGGATTTCCAGCCCCACCAGCACGCCGATCAAACCCACCAGCCCGTAGAGCAGCACCCGAAACGCCGTCATGCCGCCGGCCGGCAGGCTGCCATGGGCGACGAAGAGCAACGCCGGCATCAGGCCGCCGACCAGGCCCACCAGCAGTTCGATGCGCAGGAAGACCGCCACCAGTTGCCGGTCGAAGAACCGGCTGAGCCAGGAGCCGATGCCCATCGCGAACAGGTAGGTGCCGATGATGGTGCTGAACTGCAGCACCGAGTCGCCCAGCAGGTAGCTGGCCAGCGCGCCGGCCGCCAGTTCGTAGACCAGGCCTCAGGCGGCAATGACGAAGACCGATGCCAGCAGCAGCAACTCGGCCGGGGCGATGCGCGATGCTGGCGACGCCGTTGTGGTCATGGACGCACCCGCTGCTTCAGACTGGGGCAAGGCGGGTTCCATGCACCGAGGGTAGCGCAGGCCGACGGTCGGCCCGCGCGCCCGTCAGGCGAGAAAGGGGTTGTGCACGGTCAGCGTCTCGATGCGCTGGCCGTGCTGCAGGTCTTCGCTCAGCAATTGCCGGCAGCCGGTGTCGAGCGCGGCTGCCACGATCAACGAATCGTAGAAGCTGAAGCGCCAGCGGCCCTGCACGTCCAGCGCACGCTGGTACAGCGCGACACTGGCCGGCACCTGCAGCAAAGGGGCAAGCACGGCGTCGAGATAGCTTCGCGCCGCTTCGGGGCTCAAGGTCACGGCCGCCTTGCGCAGCACGGTGTTCAGGCATTCCTGAATCACCTGGAAGCTGATGCAGGCCTTGCCGCCGGCCAGCGCCTCACGAACGATGGCTTCGGCAATCGCTTGCTTGCGGGCGTCGGTAGCGTCCAGGTGATAGATGAAGACGTTGGTGTCGATGAATACCTCAGCGCTCATTCATCTCGTCCCGCGTCAGCTTGCGCCCCACTTGCAACTTGCCGCGCAGCGTGGTCATGACTTCGTCGTAGCGAGACAGGCGCCCTCGGCTGTGAGCGTAGTCGGCCAGCCAAAGGCGGAACTGCTCGTTCAGGGTGGAGTGCTCGACGCGCGCGCGCTCCCGCGCCGATTCAATCAGATGTTCTTCTGCGCTCAAGGTGACGTTCTTCATTGCCGACATTCCTGCGATAGATTACACCATTTCAGTGTACGCGAATGCAGTGTGAAACGGCGCCTTTCAGCCGGCTATCGGCTGCACTCAGGCCGACTTCCGGTCGACTTCAGCCCTGCACCGCCGCCGCCACGATCAGCCCGATGGCGATGCACATCGCGCCCACCACGATGGCCAGCGCGAGGTTCTGCTTCTCGACGATCTCACCCCACAGGTCGTAGGGCGTGAGTTTGTCGACGATGACGAAACACAGCCAGAACACCGCCACGCCGAGCAGCGCGAACAGCATCGAGCCGAAGAAGACGCCGGGCCTGAGCCACTCCAATCCCATCATGTCGTACCCCTATTCAAGTGAAGAACGCTGCGCGTCACTTGTGACCGCCGCTGCTGGAATATCCGCCGTAAGACCCGCCGCCGATGCCCGGCACGGCGCCGCCCGAACCCCGGCTGCGCAGGCATTGCTGGTACTCGGCGCTGGCCTCGCCGAAGGTGCTGCGTTGTTCGTCGCATTCGCCGCTGCCGCAGCGCGCCAGAATCGCCATCAGGAAGAGCGCGCCGACAAAAAGCAGCAGGCCCTTGCGCACGTTGCCGCCGGTGGCCGCCAGGCTGCCGGCCGACAGCGGCGCGGCATCACGCTGCAGGGCGGCGCGCAGGCCGGGCGCGATGCGAAAGGCATCGACCACCTGCGTGGCGGCCAGCGTCTCGCCGGCCGACCACGTCACTTCAGCGGGCGTCTTTTCGCAGGACAAGCGCAGCGCGCGCGCCGCGCCCGCACCGTCGAAGTCGGTGACCTGAGCCATTTCTTCGCGCCGCACACGCCAGTAGAACTCGCCAAGCACCCAGGTGACCTTGGCGCGGTAGCTGTACCTCTTGTGA
>Ga0105048_10011659_pt1 | contig 13844 bp, 9 predicted proteins | sample MAT05_FD_78382 | JGI IMG/M metagenome (GOLD analysis project Ga0105048, IMG submission 78382) | Freshwater microbial communities from Lake Fryxell liftoff mats and glacier meltwater in Antarctica - MAT-05 | ecosystem: Environmental > Aquatic > Freshwater > Ice > Liftoff microbial mat | place...
CCGTGTTCGCCGCAGATGCCGATTTTCAGATCCTTGCGGACTGAGCGACCGTCTTCTACGGACATCTTCATCAGGCGGCCAACTCCGGTCTGATCGATCGTCTGGAATGGATCGGCCGGGACAATGTCGTTCTCAGTGTAGTAACCGATGAAGGACTTGTAGTCGTCGCGGCTGATGCCTAGACACGTCTGCGTCAGGTCGTTGGTGCCGAAGCTGAAGAATTCGGCAGTCTTCGCGATCTCAGCCGATGTCAATGCAGCGCGTGGGATCTCGATCATCGTGCCAACCATGTAATCGACCTTCACGCCCTGCTCTGCAAAGACCGTTTCAGCGGTTTCCCGGATAATGGCGGTCTGGTTATCAACTTCGGTCTTGTAGCCAGCCAGAGGAATCATGATTTCCGGATGGCAGTTGATGCCAGCCTTCTTCACGGCACAAGCCGCTTCGATGATGGCTCGCGCCTGCATCGCAGTGATCTCCGGATAAACGATGCCCAGACGGCAACCGCGGTGACCGAGCATGGGGTTTGATTCCTTCAACTCTTCCACGCGACGGTGAACCGCTTCTTCTGACACTCCAAAGGTCTTCGCCAGTTTTGGACCCAGCGTTGGATCTTCGTGCATGTGGTGTTCTGAAAGGAACTCATGCAACGGTGGGTCCAGCAGACGGATCGTCACCGGACGATCTCCCATCGTCTTGAAGAGGTGCGTAAAGTCTTCACGCTGAAACTTGAGCAGCTTTGCCAATGCCTTCTCGCGATCAGCCTTAACGGTCGAAAAAATCATCTCACGCATTTCATCGAGATGATCGAAAAACATGTGTTCCGTTCGGCACAGACCCACACCTTCAGCACCCAATGCGATCGAAGCGACGGCATCGGCGGATTCGGTGTTGGCACGGACCTGCATCGTGCGATACTGGTCAGCCCAGACCATTAATTGAGCGTACCGAGCGTAGATCTCGGACTGCTCTGGCTTCAGTTTGCCCATCAACACGTCCATGACTTCCGACGGGCTGGTTTCGATTTTTCCAGCGAAGACTTCGCCGGTGAAACCATCCACAGAAATCCAATCGCCGCCCTTGAGGACTTTACCGGCAACGGTCACGGTGCCAGCTTCGTAGTCAATGTTCAGTTTGTCGCAACCGCAGACGCAGGTCTTCCCCATCTGACGGCTGACAAGAGCCGCGTGAGACGATGCCCCGCCGAACGCCGTCAAAATCCCCTTGGCAACCTTCATGCCTCGCAGGTCTTCAGGGCTGGTTTCCTTGCGAACCAGAATCAGTTGCACGTCGTTGTTGGCATTCCACATTTCTTCGGCGTCCGAAGCGTGGAACACAATCTGACCGGTGGCAGCACCCGGGCCGGCGTTGATGCCTTTCGCCAGGAATGCGTCCGTCTTGCTCGCCGCAGCCTTGGCCATCGGGTTAAAGATCGGTTGTAACAACTGGTTCAGGTCGTCGGCTGGAATTCGTCGTTTTTCAAGCGCCGTCTTTGCATCGATCAGGCCTTCATTCACAAGATCCACGGCGATCCGAACGGCGGCGAAACCAGTTCGTTTCGCGTTTCGAGTCTGCAACATCCAGACCTTTCCGCGCTGCACGGTGAATTCAATATCCTGAACTTCCTTGTAATGCTTTTCGAGCTTCTTGCCGATTTCGTCAAGCTGCTTGAAAGCGTCCGGAGCGTCTTTGCTCAGCGTTTCTTCGATGCGCTTTGGCGTGCGAGTTCCTGCGACAACGTCTTCGCCCTGAGCATTGATCAGGTAGTCGCCGCAGAAGCCCGGCAGACCAACTGAACAATTGCGGGTCAGGCCTACGCCGGTTGCGCAATCGTCGCCAAGATTCCCGAACACCATTGCCTGCACATTCGTCGCTGTACCCCAATCGTGTGGAATACCGTATTGACGACGGTAAACCATGGCTCGGTCATTCATCCAGCTGCCAAAGACAGCCCCGATGCAGCCCCAGAGTTGTTCCATCGGATCTTCCGGGAATTCAATGCCCGCGTGCTTCTTGATCACGGCCTTGAATTGGGCGACGATATCTTTCAGCACCTCGATCGACAGGTCCTTTTCATGTTCAACTCCCGCATGTTCACGAGCCTTGTCCAGGATTTCATCAAAGTGGTCTGGATCATTCTTGGTTTCGGGTTTTAGCCCCAGTACCACGTCACCATACATTTGGATCAGACGACGATAGCTGTCCCATGCAAAGTGTTCGTTGCCGGACTGCTTGATAAGTGCCTGGACGACCTTTTCATTGATGCCGATGTTCAGAACCGTGTCCATCATGCCAGGCATGGATTCACGTGAGCCGGATCGGCAGCTCAGCAGCAACGGATTGGTTGGATCTCCGAACTTTGATCCCATGATGGTTTCAGCGTTCTTGATCGCCGCTTCAACATCGGCCTTCAATTCCGGCGGATACGATTTGCCGTTAGCGTAGAAATACGTGCAGACTTCGGTTGTGATCGTGAAACCGGCTGGCACGGGCAAATCAATGCGGCTCATTTCCGCCAGATTTGCGCCCTTGCCACCGAGGAGAGTTTTCATTGCGGCATCGCCTTCAGCTTTGCCAGCACCCCAGGTGTAAACGTACTTCTTGTCTGCCATTAAATTAGACCCCATGATTTGGATGGGCTGTGAACTGTCACAGCCAACGTGGATTGGAGAATCATGCGTATCGGTGTTGAGTACGGCCGAGAACACAATTCGAAGAGCGAAATCTGTCCGAGCCATTCTCGTCGCAGAGCCCCCAAAATTAACGGCCAGAATTGACCGTTCGCAGCGCGCACCGCAACCGGAAGCCCGGTCGGGCGGTCAAGCGAGCGGCAACGGTAGCAATGCTGCCTGCAAACTGCAAGCATGGTCCCTGAGACAAGCCTTGAGAATGAAAACCCTTCCACACAGAATTCTGCCGACAGATGAATTCCATGAATTCGTCCGCTATGCTTCTCCCCGGTGAGTGGTTCCTGTAGCGAACCACTCTGAACTCGCGGATGATCGAGGCAACACGTCTCAGGAACAAAGTGCATGAGCGATTTACTGACTGGCGAGTCCTTGGTGGCTCTGCTGACATTGACGTCTCTGGAAATGATTCTGGGGATCGACAACATAATTTTCATAGCCATTCTGGCTGGTCGCTTACCTGCAGAACAACGTGACAAAGGGCGTACCTTTGGGTTAATGCTCGCCGTTATTTCCCGCGTGGCACTGGTCTTGTCGATCGGCTGGGTCATGTCATTGAAGGCTGAGTTGTTTTCGATTCTGGAACATGCATTCACCGGACGCGACATAATTCTCGTGCTGGGTGGGTTGTTTCTGGTGTTCAAGGCGACGCGAGAGATTCACCACAAGGTACAGTCGGCTGGTGACCAAGAAGGAAAACCGGTCTCCAAAGTCAGCCTGAGGTCAGTATTGATTCAGGTGCTCCTCATTGATGTCGTGTTCTCACTGGATTCAGTGATCACGGCCGTAGGAATGACGACTGGATTGAAGGCCGCAATTCCCATCATGGTGATTGCGATCATTCTGTCAGTTCTCGGGATGCTGGCTTTTTCGAAGGCAATCATCACGTTTATTGAACGCAATCCCGCAATCAAGGTCCTCGCGCTGTCGTTTCTGATGCTCATCGGGATGCTGTTGATCGCGGAGGGATTTGGCAAGGAAATCCCAAAAGGATACGTCTACTTTGCGATGGCGTTTTCGTTCCTGGTCGAAATTCTGCAGATGTGGACCGAGAAAAAAAGTCATCCTCCTGCACCGGAATCGCAGTATTAGAGTTCCTGATGTTGCGGCGTCTGCGGAAATTCGCATTTTGCAGGGTGCATTGTTTGTCGTGAGTTCGATGACAGAAATGCGAGTCGCGGAGCGACATCGCCTACGTAGCTCAGTCGCTCCGCGACTGTGATTCATTGGGAAAACTGACGCAAGTTCAGAAATCTGCCGCTCCAGTCAACACTCACGGCTACCTGTATATTCCGTACCTTAAAGTTTCAGGAACGTTGGTATCAACCGACTACTGAAGCAATCTGACTGGAAATATACCCAGTTCAATTGAAAGGAGTGGGAAGTATAGGAAGAATAGACAAAGCAAGTCACCTCGGTTTGGCCTTGGACTTATTCTACTTTAGCATCAAGGAACTTCGCTATGGCCAACAACAAGGTCGTTAAGGTTTTTGCAGACAAGGCGCAGCAGGAAGTTTTGGCCACGGCCTATGAGGAGATAGAGCGATACGAGAGCTTTATCGTTTTGTCCGTTCCGCCAGCAGCCGTCAAGAAGATCTCAAAATCTTACTTGTTGGAAGACATCACGGACGAATACGCCATCAGAATCAATGGAACAGAACTCCTCTCGCCTGCGGCTTCCCTGAAATCGGTCCGTGTTGCGGAGTCCAAACCCAAAAAGATTGCTGCACCATCAGCCGGGTCTCATCACTTTCTTGTGCAATTCATTGGCCCGATCAAGGAAGAATGGCTGAAGCAAGTCGCGAAAGCTGGCGGAAAAGCTCGTGAACCGTTGAACGGGTTCGTGTACATCGTACGAGCCACGCAGGCCAATGCGGCAAAGATCGAAGCGTTGCCGTGTATCCGGTGGGTTGGACACTTTGCTCACATCGACAGAATCGCAGACTCGGTGACACGATCTCTGGCTCTGGGAGCATCCGGGGATCAGACAAAGCTGCCGCGTCAAAGAGTGATGGAGGATGTGTTAACTGTCGCGTTCTTTGGACCAGCAGAAGCAAAGGCAGCTGCAAAGGCTGTCCCGGAACTTGGCCTTGAATTGCTCGCCAGCGACATGAAAGCCGCGTTGTTGACCGTAAAAACGAAGGGCACCGCCAGACAGCGCGCAAAGCAGTTGACCGCACTTTCAGCTCTGCATGGTGTTCGGCGGATTCGTGAAAGAACGCTCCGACGCACCAGCAACGATATCTCGGCAGGAATCATGGGAACAACAGCCAGCCTTGGCAATCCGGGACTTGGGCTCTCTGGCGACGGCGAGATTATCGGAGTCTGCGATACCGGTCTCGATACGGGCGATATGACCACAATTCACGAGGACTTCCTGGGGCGAGTTGCAGCCGTCAAGAGTTATCCGATAGGGTCGGTACTTGATTCGTACATCAATAATCCGGGCGCGAATGATGGTGCATCAGATGTCGATTCCGGCCACGGTACGCATGTCGCGGGATCCGTACTTGGGAATGGCACCGTAGCCAGCACGTTGCCAGGAGCCCCCGCGATCCGCGGCCTCGCTCATAAGGCTCGCCTCGTTTTTCAAGCCGTGGAACAGGAGACGAAATGGAAGTCCATTGCAGACGAGAGGGAGTACGGTCGATTCGGCCTTTGGGGACTACCAGATGATTTGAAGACGCTGTTTCAATTTGCCTACGACAAAGGAGCTCGCATCCATTCAAATTCCTGGGGCGGTGGTAATGCGGGAGCCTACGACAATCAATGCCGACTGGTCGATCAGTTCATCTGGGAACACAAAGATTTTTGTATCCTCTTCGCCGCAGGAAATGATGGTTCCGACAGCGATGGCAACGGGAAGATTAATCCTGGCAGCGTCACTTCTCCTGGAACCGCGAAGAACTGCATTACCGTTGGGGCCTGTGAAAACAGTCGTACGGACTTCAACAGCCGGACCTACGGTCGTTGGTGGCCGCAGGACTTCCCTGCTTCCCCGGTGAAGAATGACCCAATGGCTAACAATCCGGATCAGGTCGTTGCGTTCAGCAGCCGAGGACCAACACTTGATAACCGCATTAAACCAGACGTTGTGGCTCCCGGCACATTTATTCTGTCCACGAGATCAACGCAGCTGGCGTCCAACAATTTCGCGTGGGCCGCATTCCCGGCTTCAAAGAAGTATTTCCACATGGGAGGAACCAGCATGGCGACTCCATTGACTGCCGGAGCTGTTGGTTTGATTCGCGAATTTCTACGGAAGAAAAAGGGAATTGCTAACCCAACTGCGGCACTGCTGAAGGCAACTTTGATTGCGGGAGCAACGCGACTTCCGGGGCAAGCACTCGCAGGAAGTGTTTGCGACAACAATCAGGGCTTTGGCCGCGTCAATCTGGACGCCATCCTGTCACCAACGGCTCCAGTAAAGGCAAAATTCACCGAAGTAGCGCCGGGACTTTCAACCGGAGCTTCGTGGTCGCAAACGATCAAAGTAAAAACTGCTGGATCCGGGTTGCGGATCGTCCTGACATATACAGACTTTCCGGGCAGCAATCTTATCAACAACCTGAATTTAATAGTGACGTCCCCGGCAGGCAAGAAATATGTCGGCAATCAACGGACAGGTGGAACGGCTGTGCTGGACACAAAAAACAACGTCGAAGTGGTTCAAGAGAATGCCGCAGTGGCTGGTAACTGGGGCGTGCAGGTCGTCGGATCAAGTATTCCGAAAGGGCCACAGGATTTTGCAATCGTCGTACTGGGGAAACTCAGTTAGTTCGCTGGCGTCTTGAGTATTCTTCTGACTTTCGCACACAGTAGGGGCCTGACGATGATGTCGCAACGAGTTTTCATATCTCATTTTCTTGCCGTTTTCATCAATCTTTCATTGGCAGCCTCGTTGCCAGCAGATGAAGATCCAAATGGACAGGCGAGAAATCCAACGGTCGATGAAGAAGAACACTCCGTGGCCAGCAATCGTCTCATTGTCAAATTTCACAATGCCGGTGCTCGGCGATTGTCGCCAGCGCACACCGCATGATGAAGAACATCACCAATGCCGCTGTTCCGGAATCGGAATCCGAAACTGCAAAATCGCTCCTGGAATTGAGCCGCGCTTCAGGTCTCAAGTCAATGCGACACCTATTTTTGGCGAGAGAGTCGCTGATAGCTCAGAAGCCTCGACATTGCAGGCAACCGAAGTTCAGCGAATCCGTACCAAGTACGCCAAACGCAGCCGTCGAGCTGTTGCTGAAACACTACCGGATTTATCGGGGTACTTTGTATTGGAATTTGATGGCGATCGTGAAATAAAGGATCTTCGAGCAGAGTTTGCGAAGAACCCATTGGTTGAATCCGTCCACCTGGATCCTGTTGCTCACATTGATTCTGAACCCAACGACCCATTTTTGAACTCTGTCGGTTCATGGGGCCAGACTGAGCACGATCTTTGGGGGCTGAAGGCGATTGATGCTGAAACAGCCTGGCAGATCAGTAAGGGGCAGGGAATAACGGTCGCGGTGATTGATACAGGGTTGGATTTTCGGTTCATCGACAAATGAAGTGCGCTGGCAGGAAGTCGGCAAAGTTGTCGCAAGCGAAGAAGACGGCTTCCGCCAGATCCACCGCAGGAATATCGCCCCGAAATGTGATGAAGAAAAAGTCAGTCGCCACAAAGAAAGAGGCCGCGATGAAGAAAGCGATCACGACGGATGTGGTTTCGATCAACCCGACGTCATCTCCTACTCCGAAGGATTTGGAGAATGCGTTCCTGGGATGCCACAAAGTCGATGTGACAATTTCGATCGGAACTTGGCTGGGATAAATAGGCGATGGCGAATAAAGCTGCAAAATCGACGAGGCTTAAGCCTGAGGATCTGCAACAGATCGTCGATTACTGGTGTTGACATTTTTGAACGTCGCCGACCACAAACAAACCCTGTCGCGCACCCCCGCGTGTTGAGCGCGGGAGAATGGCCTTGTACCGAATTGGCACTCTCCGTTAGCGTCCGTTGCAAGGCGAGCGGCAGATCAGGAACTACCGGGCCAAACAACCGGACGCTAACGCGTGGCGGCTGATTTTATTAGCCGCAGGGCGTTAGCCCCGGTTTTCCACGGTAACCAGAAATCTGCCGCTCGCCCAAGAGGATGCGTCCATAATGCGTTCACAACACGACACTTGAGGAATCCATGAAACTGCGAACACATCGCATTCTGCTCCTGGCCTGCGTCGTACTTAACTTCACGTGCCAGCCTTTGCTTGCGAAAGAATACTGCCTTCGTGCGAAATGTCGGTCGGAGAAACGGCTCTCTTCGGAACTGGTTCTCGTCCGTAGCGCCAAATCCCACTACATGGGGATCTGTCGTGACGGGAGAGCGGTGTTTGAGGTTCCGGCCGGACAAGAGCAGACCATGCGATCGATGGCTGCCAGTGTTGAATCAGAGAGCCCGAACATCGAGGAGCGATCAACACGTCTCCTGATCAGCTATTCGAATGAGGATAACAAGCCCTCCAATGAAACACTCAAGGCCGCCGGGCTGCAGATGATTCAGGATTACGAGAATGGCTCGTTCCTGATCGTCGAGCCCCGGGGTGCCGTGACGGCAGACGCCGTTGAAGCTCTGATGGCCGACAGTGCAGTGGCCTATGTGGCTCCTGACTACATTATGTCCATTCCTCAGATCGAAGCCTCTGGGGAACTTCGACCGTCCGTCGCGGACGCGATACCGAACGATCCGAATCTCAACAAGCTCTGGGGAATGAAGAACAGCGGTGCCACAAAGGCGTGGCCTCGCATTCACGATTCAGCAAACGTTATTGTGGCCGTCATTGATACCGGTGTCGATTACAAACATCCCGACCTGAAAAACAATATGTGGTCCCGAGGAGGACAGCATGGATATGACTTCTATGAGAACGACAACGACCCTTTGGATGAGCAGAACCACGGGACCCATGTCGCAGGCACAATTGCTGCAGTTGGAAACAACGGAGTTGGCGTGGTTGGCGTGAGCTGGAAAGCACAGATCATGGCCCTTCGTTTCATGGGACCAGATGGTTCGGGTTCAACTTCAGATGCGGTGAAATGCGTTGATTGGGCGGTCGATAATGGTGCGCACATCCTGTGCAACAGCTGGGGTGGCCCCGACAACTCACCGGAACTCGCCGAGGCTGTTGCCCGTGCGGAACGGAAGGGTGTCCTGTTCGTGGTCGCTGCGGGAAATACAGGTGGAACAGGGAACAACAATGACCAGCGGCCGAGCTATCCATCGTCACTTCGTTCAGTGAACGTCGTGTCGGTGGCAGCGATTAATGATAAGGATGTGCGTGGTTCCTTCAGTCACTATGGGAAGCAATCGGTCGATATCGGGGCACCGGGAGTCGATATACTCAGCACGGTACGAAACAACAAATATGACACCTACAGCGGGACTTCGATGGCTGCCCCGCATGTCGCGGGAGCTGCCGCGCTGGTCTGGGGAAATACTTTCTCAACTCCGGCTCAGACTCCAGCACAGATGACCAAAGTACGCGATCTGATTTACGAAAATGCCCGTCCTGTCGCCGCCCTTAAAGACCTTTGGGGGCAGGCAGCACCCGCCAAAGTTCCGGGTGGAGTACTCGACATCTCTTTTCTGTCCAGAAGCCCCTCGAATGACACTCCACCGCCCACTGAATCGCCTCGAGTGCGACTCGTTGAAAATCGCATGATTGTGGATCCCGCCCGGCTGCGGTAGCTCGCTCAATGACGTCGCGTTTCGCCACCAAGTCACGTAGTGTTGGAAAACCCGCTCGAAGATGGAGTTCAGAATGTGGAAATTGCTCGCCGGAATCGGCCTGACTGTGTCGATGTTTGCTCTGGCTGATGAAACTCCTCCTGCCCCGTCCGTCTCAGTGGAGTGTTGCGGTCGCTTGCGGCATGGAGTCGTTGCCATCGGCGGTGAGACCACGGGAACCACGATCACCTTCAATCGCATGGTCTGGGAACTCCAACTGCACGACGATGCCGCGCGAGAATTCGCGAAGGATCACCATAAGGAACCCGTTGTCGTGACTGGTACACTCCGAAAAATTAGCAGCACAGAGGTAAAGGTCCGCTGGATTATCGACGTCAAGAAGCTTTCGGAACGCGATGCAAAGAAAGACGAAGAGGGAGCCCGACTGACGATGCAGGGGACGCTTCGAGCGGCAGAATCTCGCCGGGACGACGCTCCTATGATGACGATTGATGCGGATGGCGAACTCTGGCCAATTGACGTCTCCGCCGATGCCAGGTTGCAGGTCAAGGCCGAATCGCTCGTCGGTGAACCAGTCCTCCTCACGGGAAGTCTGGACCGAGTCACCGAAGAGGAACATGTCACGGAAAAGGAGGAATCTGCCCCGCTTTTCGTCCGTGTCGCGACCCTGAAACGGTCGGCCAAAGTGCCAGTTCAAGGTCAGAGCAATTGACGTAAGGCCGTTGATGTCCGGAAGCGGAACGAATTCCAGCAATACCACACCGGGTAGGGACAATGGCGTGGACTTAAGAATAAACAATGAATTTCACGGCTCCATCGACCCCGCGTCGGTGGTCCGCAGACTGCCTGGCTACTCGATCCGGAACGCTTTGCTAAATCATCGCCCCTCCCCCGTTTTTGCTCGCCAAAGGCGAGCAAAAACGGGGGAGGGGCGGTGGGCGCAGGGGCTTGTCGTTGTAGCTGATCAGTCATGCTTCCACCGGCACAGGGCCGGATGGAGAGCTTAAGTCTACGCCATTGCCAAGTAGGGAAGTGGAGTCCGATGTTCCGAATTGATCTGAGAAATCAGGTCATCGCTTGCGAAATCGGATCGACAAACCGGTACCAGGAAAGTAGTCATCTGCGGCATCATTGAGACCAACTCCAGCGCGTGGTGATCGGCCCGAGCTCCGACGGCAACTTGACGGCCCTTCAACAACTCGAAGCGCTGCCTACTTGTCGCGATAATTCAGCAGTCGGAGCGCGTTGAACACGACAAGAAGTGTCGATCCTTCGTGGAATACCACGGCGGCTCCGATTTGCAGCCCGAAGATCGTCGCAGGAACAAGGAATACGACCATGCCCAGACTGAACCACAGATTCTGGCGAATGATGCGACTCGTTTGTCGGCTGAGTCCGACGGCGAATGGAAGATGACTCAGGTCATCAGCCATTAATGCGACGTCGGCAGTCTCCAGAGCCACATGGGAACCAGCCGCGCCCATCGCAATTCCGACGGTGGCATTTGCCATTGCGGGAGCGTCGTTGACTCCGTCGCCCACCATGGCCACGCCACCTGCGTCGCTGAGCTTCCTGATCGCAGTCACCTTCTGTTCGGGCATCAAGTCACCAATCGCTTCGTCGATTCCGACGCTTTTGGCGACGGCGGCGGCGACCTGTTGACTGTCCCCCGAGAGCATGATTATGCGTTGCACGCCAAGTTGTTTTAGACGGAATATCACGAATTTTGCAGCTTCACGCGGCGTGTCCATCAATCCCAGGACTCCGAGATACGTGTCGCCTCGTCGGACAATCATCGTGGTTCGTCCACTTGCCTTTAACTTCTGGACAGAATCACGCAGGGCATCCGGCATTGGCGGTCCATCGACTGCGGCGAACAAACTCTCGCTGCCGATGTACACCAGCTGACCGTCAACAGTGGCTTTAACTCCACGGCCTGTAATGCTCTGCATGTCATGAGCTTCTGCGATGGCGCCATTCTTTAGTCGTTCGTTGCCGTCGCCGACCACGGCGGTCGCAAGTGGATGGTCACTGAGACGCTCAACCGCGATCGCGATACTCAGCAACTCGTTCTCGGCCACGTCGTTGAAAGTGACAACATCAGTCAGTCGAGGTTTACCCTCCGTCAGTGTGCCGGTCTTGTCGAAGGCGATCGAGCCAAGCGTTCCAAGATTCTCCAGCGGCCCACCACCCTTGATCAAAACACCCCCGCGAGCTGCGCGGGCGATTCCGCTCAGGACGGCGCTAGGCGTTGAGATGGCCAGTGCGCAGGGACTGGCTGCGACAAGCACCGCCATGGCCCGGTAGAACGAAGCACTGAACGGTTCATCGATCACGATCCAGGCAAACAGCAGTACAAACACAAACGCGATCGCTCCGGGAACAAACCAGCGTTCAAACTTGTCCGTAAACCTTTGTGTTGGCGACTTCTGAACCTCCGCCTCATTCACCATCTGCACGACTCGGGCCAGCGTCGATTCGCTGGCAAGGCGGGTGACCTGAATTTCCAGAGCACCCCTTCCGTTGATGGTTCCCGCAAAAGTGCGGTATTGTGGTTCGAGTTGCTCGGGCATTGCCGCCGCCTTTTGAGCGTCATCGACGGCGTGTTTATCAACAGGCACACTTTCGCCGGTGATCGGGGCTTGATCGACGCTGCCTTGTCCCTTCACTACGAATCCATCGGCGGGAAGTCTTTCATTCGGTTTGACAACGACGATATCGCCAACCCGAAGTTGCTCCACCGGCACTTCCTCTGTCTGACCGTCCCGACGGACGATCGCTGACTGCGGCGAGAGTTCCGCGAGTGCTTCGATCGCACGCTTCGCGCGTCCCATTGCGTAATGTTCCAGCGAATGTCCCAGACTGAACAGAAACAAGAGCAGAGCGCCTTCGGACCACTCCCCAAGTGTGGCAGCACCAACTGCTGCAATCAGCATCAATGAGTCGATTTCAAAACGACCGGCACGGACGTTTTCAATCGCCTCACGGACCGTAAAGTACCCTCCAAAAAAGTAGGCCGCCACATACAGAATCCATGGCCACCATGAAGTCAAGCCGCTGAAAGACAGCAGCCATCCAATCAGAAGCAGGCCGCCGGATGTCGCAGCAAATACCAACTCCGTCGTGTCTCCAAACAGACCGCCATGTTCGTGTTCGTGGTCGTGGTCGTGGTCTTTCTCGTCATGCTGAATTTCTGCATCATCGCATTTTTCCGGAGTCTGCGGCGACACATCGTCAGCGGCCACGTCGATGTTCTGTAATTCCTTGCGGACTACCGCTTCGCTGGTCAACTGGCGGTCGAATTCAATATGGATTGATCCGACAGGAGAAACCGTCGCTTCCAGCACACCGGGAATACGCTGGGTTTGCGACTCGACAGTGCGTGCATGCCGCGCGTGCATGGGCTTCAACTTCAACTGCAGGTGCCCGAACCGTTCGGCAAGTGCCATCCCGGCTCGTTGCGCCAATTCTCGAACCTCCGTAATCGAGACCTGATCGGAATCAAAGTGGATACAGATTTGCCCTCCAGACTGCCCAACCAGGTTGGTAACGTGTGCTTCTGTAACACCATCTTTTGCTTTGAGCAGGTCGATGAGTCGCTGGACACACGCATCACCACGATCCGGAATCTCAGGCAACAGCAGGGCAAGTTCCAATTGTGTCTTGTGGGCCATGTTTTCAACCTTAGTGCTTGTGACCGTCGTCATGCGTGTGATCAGCATCGTGATCGTGTTCGATCTTGCCGGAGTACGACTTTCCGTCGATCATCACAACGAGCTTTGCCGCCGCATCATGATCGTCGAGATCTTTTGCCAGCTCTTCATCTTTGAGTGAGAAGTGTGATGCCTTGCCTTCCGGGTCTGAAGCATCGCGTTCGGCGAGCAGCTTGAACTGTTCGGCATGGCCATCGTGTGTGATGTTGATGGTCAATTCCGTTGCGTCGATCGGTACTGCCGCCTTGGCGGCACTGTCGAGAATATAGACAGATACGCTGCCGCCTTCGCCATGCACAACTTCCGCGTGAAAGTCTTCATTCCCAAGCTCCACCAGATCGCCGTGGTGTGGACCTTCGCTGAGATGAGCATGCTCGTCGTGTTCTCCGGCGTCGGGCAAGCCTTCGGTCACCACAGGAGACCCTCCGGTCGCAGACGAAGGATCTGAACCCGACTCACTGCATCCGGCCAGCCAGAACGCTGTAAGACCCGCAACCGGCAGGCACAGGATACGAAGCTTTCGAAACTGCAATTGAAAACGCATCATAAAACACCCCTTCTCGACTTCAGCAGCTGAAGTCATTATCGGCATCGGCACGGTCGCTGCTGCCAGTGCCATCAAACAACCCGTGGAATTAAATTTCATCATCTACTCCTCAAAACAGTTACCAGGAAAACACGGCACATCATGTGCCGCTCGCAGAAA
>Ga0105048_10011662_pt1 | contig 13843 bp, 9 predicted proteins | sample MAT05_FD_78382 | JGI IMG/M metagenome (GOLD analysis project Ga0105048, IMG submission 78382) | Freshwater microbial communities from Lake Fryxell liftoff mats and glacier meltwater in Antarctica - MAT-05 | ecosystem: Environmental > Aquatic > Freshwater > Ice > Liftoff microbial mat | place...
ATGACCACCCCCACGTCGCTACGCTCCTGCCCTTCGAGGGGGCGCCCAGCCGCCTTGGGGCGGCCCGGCGGCAGAGCAATGACCACCCCCACGTCGCTACGCTCCTGCCCTTCGAGGGGGCGCCCAGCCGCCTTGGGGCGGCCCGGCGGCAGAGCAATGACCACCCCCACGTCGCTACGCTCCTGCCCCCCGAGGGGGCGCTCAGCCGCCTTGGGGCGGCCCGGCGGCGGCTGAGCACGCCGCCACTGCCATGTTCGCCAAGGGCTCGCCCGGCCACCTGGCCGAGAACGTGATGCACTTCGCCCGGGTGCTGCGCACTGCCGGCATGCCGGTGGGCGGCGACCGGGTGCACACCGCGCTGGCCGCCCTGCAGGTGGCGGGGCTGGAGAGCAAGGGTGACTTCCACGCCGTGCTCAGCGCCTGCCTGATCGACCGCATCGAGCACCGCGCGCTGTTCGACCAGGCCTTCGTGCTGTTCTGGCGCGACCCCGACCTGATGGGCCGCATGCGCGCCCTGCTGCTGCCGCAGGTCCACCTGAAGGAAGGCGCCCAGCCGCCGCCGCCCGAGAACCGCCGCCTGGGCGAGGCGCTGTTCCCGCACCAGCCCAACCGCCCGCCCGAAGCGCCTGAACAGGAGCAGATCGAGATCCACGCCGAGCTGACCTGGAACGACCGCGAAGTGCTGCGCCAGGCCGATTTCGACACCATGACGGCCGACGAATGGCGCGAGGCCCAGCGCCTGCTGTCACAGCTGCGCCTGGTGTTCGAGCCGCTGCCGACCCGGCGCACCCGCCGCGCCGGTCGCCCCGGCAAGGCCGACTGGCGCGCCACGCTGGCGGCCATGGCCCGCCACGGCGGTGAGCTGTGGGACACCCGCTGGCGCGCCCCGCGCATCCAGCCAGCGCCGCTGCTGGTGCTTGCCGACATCTCCGGCTCGATGAGCCGCTACTCGCGCATGCTGCTGCACTTCGCCCATGCGCTGGGCCATGCCGAGGCCAAGGTGGAGAGCTTCGTCTTCGGCACCCGGCTCACCCGCACCACACGCCTGCTGAAGAGCCGCGACCCCGACATCGCCGTGGGCCAGGTGGTGCGTGCGGTGGCTGATTGGTCGGGCGGCACCCGCATCACCACCAGCCTGCATGACTTCAACCAGCACTGGGCGCGGCGCGTGCTGACCGGCCGCACCACGGTGCTGCTGATCAGCGACGGGCTGGAGCATGGCGACACGCGCCAGCTGGCCTTCGAGATGGAGCGCCTGCACAAGCGCTGCCGCCGCCTGATCTGGCTGAACCCGCTGCTGCGCTTTGCCCGGTTCGAGCCGCGCGCGGCCGGTATCCAGGCCATGCTGCCGCATTGCGACCGCTTTCTGCCGGCGCACAACCTGCAAAGCCTGGCCGACCTGGTCGGCGTGCTGGCCGCACCCGACGCCGGGCCACAGCGCATCCGCTGAAGGCCGCATCCGCTGAAGGCCGCATTCGAGGGCCGCATTCGAGGGCCGGGCTCGGCGGCCAGGTTCAAGCGCCGGCTGCAGCTGGAGAACCTGTAGGCGCCCAGCAGCGACACGCTGCGCTTCCAGGGCCGCGCAGCGGCTGGCCACCGAGCGTTTCGAGACCTTCGAGCCCTTCGATACCCAGCGGCCGGCGCGCCACCCGGCGGCGGCCGAGCCGCTGCCGGCCGTGCCGGCGCCGGCGCCGCAGGGCCTGATCGCCAGGATGCCGGCATGGCTGAAGCGCCTGTTCGGCGGCCGACTGGCGGTGCGCCGACAATGGCGGCATGAAGTCCCGCGGTGTCCATCTGCAGTACAGCTTCGAGGCCACCGGCCAGCGTGGCGCGGCCTTGCACAACCCCTTGTTCGATCTGTTGTCGGCCGTGCATGAGCATGGCTCGATCCAGCATGCCGCCCGCAGCCTGGGCGCCAGCTACCGCCACGTCTGGGGCGCGCTCAAGCGCTGGGAAGAGAACCTGGGTGAGCCGCTGGTGACCTGGGCGCAGGGCCAGCCGGCGCGGCTGACGCCCTTCGCCGACCGCCTGCTGTGGGCCGAGAAGCGGGCCCGCGCCCGGCTGACGCCGCACATCGAGGCGCTGCGCTCCGAACTCGAGCGGGTGCTGGCCGACGCGCTGGACGGCAGCCAGCATGTGCTCACCGTCTTTGCCAGCCATGACCTGGCGCTGCCGATGCTGCGCGACCTGGCCAACCAGTCGCATGGCCTGCACATCGACCTGCGCTTTGCCGGTAGCGTGGACGCGCTGGCCGCGCTGGGGCAGGGCCGCTGCCGGGTGGCGGGCTTCCATGTGCCGGCACTGCCGGGCGGCTCACGCCAGTTCGCCGCCGCGATGAAGCCGCTGCTCAAGCCCGACCGGCACAAGCTGATCGGCTGCGTGCGCCGCACCCAGGGCCTGATGGTGCAGGCTGGCAACCCGCTGGGGCTGCACAGCCTGGCCGATCTGGTGCCGCAGGGCGGGTCGGCGCCACGTTTCCTCAATCGGCAGAGCGGCTCGGGCACGCGGCTGCTGCTGGACCACCTGCTGGCCGAGCAGGGGCTGTCGCCCGAGGACGTTCCCGGCTGGTCCAGCCCGCCCGAGGACAGCCACATGGCCGTGGCCGCCGCCCTGGCCGGCGGCGCGGCCGACGCCGGCCCGGGCACCGAGGCGGCAGCGCGGGCCTTCGGCCTGGGCTTCGTGCCGCTGATCGACGAAGACTATTTCCTGGTCTGCCTGAAAGACGCGGTGGACCACCCGTCGGTGCTGAAGCTGCGCGCCGCGCTGGAGAGCGACGCCTGGGCGCAGGTGCTGCAGGCCCTTCCCGGCTACGCACCGTTGCGTGGTGGCGAGGTGCTGTCGCTCACCCAGGCGCTGCCCTGGTGGAATCTCCGCCAGCCGAAGAAGCCGGCTGCCGGCGGCCTGCGGGCGGCCTGAACGCTTCGGCGCTGGCAGGCCTGTCGGTGTCGACCGCCAGCGTGGTGGCGCAACCGGACAAGCCTGTCGCTGCAACGCCGGGCCCGGTGCCGGTGGCCGACTTCTTCCGACCTCCAGTGATGGCCAACCCCAGGCTGTCGCCCTCGGGCAAGCACCTGGCGTTGCATGTGGCCGGGCCCAAGGGCCGGGTGCAGCTGGCAGTGCTGAATGTCGACCCGCCGCGCCAACCGGTCATCGTGGCCGGCTTTGTCGATACCGACATCGGCGATGTGGCCTGGGTCAACGACGACCGGCTGGTGTTCGACGTCACCGACGAGGGCCTGGCAGTGGCCGACCGGCGCCACGGCGGCCTGTATGCGGTGGGCCGCGACGGCCGTGACGTGCGCATGCTGGTGCGGCGCGAGTGGAACCTGCTGACCGATGCCGTCACCTCGGCCCGGGTACCCGAGCTCACCCCTAACCACTGGCTGCAGCGTACGCTGCGCGACGGCTCGGCCGACGTGATGCTGTCGCGCACCGACTTCGACGCTTCGCGCCGCAACCCGGTGGGCACCACGCTGCTGCGCCTGGACACCCGCACCGGCCGCACCCGGCTGGTGGACACTGGCTGGGTCGGGCAGGCGTGGGACTGGTGGGCCGACGCTGCCGGCCAGCCGGTGGCGTTGACCACCCGGCAAGGCGGGCAGCGCGAAGCCTGGTGGCGCGTCCGGCAGGCCGGCGACTGGGTGCTGATCGACCGGGGTGCGTTGTACACGCCTGGGGCCGACAACCTCGGTGACCTGCGCGTGGGCGACGACGGCGCGCTGTATGCCGAGGCCGGTGATCGCAATGCCGTCGGCGCCTCGGCGCTGTTCCGCGTCGACCCCGCCACGCGCCGCCGCGAGGCCGAGCCACTGGTGCGGGTGGAGGGCTTCGACTTCACCGGCGACCTGATCTTCGACGGCCGCGATCGGTCGCTGCTCGGCGTGCGCTACCTCGGCGACGCCTGGGCCACCGCCTGGCTCGCCCCCGACATGCAGGCGGTGCAGAAGCGCATCGACGCCGGCCTGCCCGGGCTGGTCAACCTGGTCGACGTGGCCGAGTGCGGCTGCAGCCGGTGGATGCTGGTGACCTCGTACTCAGACCGCCAGCCCGCCGTGTACTGGCTCTATGACCGCGCGGCCGACCGGCTGGAGCCCGTCGGCCGAGCGCAACCGCAGATCGACCCGCGGCGCATGGCAGCGCGCGACTTCACGCACTTTGCCGCCCGCGACGGCCTGCAGATCCCGCTGCATGTCACCCGCCCGGCCGGCAAGGGGCCCTGGCCCACGGTGGTGCTGGTGCATGGCGGCCCGCATGTGCGCGGCGGCCACTGGCAGTGGGAGCCCGAATCGCAGTTCCTGGCCTCGCGCGGCTACCTGGTGCTGGAGCCCGAGTTCCGCGGCAGCACCGGCTATGGCAACACCCTGTTCACCGCCGGCTGGAAGCAGTGGGGCCTGAAGTCGCAGGACGACATCGCCGACGCCCTGGCCTGGGCGGTCGCCCGTGGCGACGCCGACGCCGGGCGTGCCTGCATCGCCGGCGGCAGCTACGGCGGCTACGCCGCACTGATGGGCCTGATCCGGGACGACAGGCTGTGGCGCTGCGGCGTGGCCTGGATGGCGGTCACCGACATCGGCCTGATGTACGACTTGAACTACAGCGACCTGCCTGAGCGCTGGCGCCAGCACGGCATGCCCAGCCTGATCGGCGACCCGGTGCAAGACGCCGCCCAGCTGGTGGCCACCTCGCCGCTGCGGCAGGCCGGGCGGCTCAAGCGCCCGCTGCTGATGGCCGTCGGCGGCGTCGACCGGCGCGTGCCGATCACCCACGGCACGCGCTTCAAGGCTGCCTTGCCCGCCGACTACACCGGCCTCAGCTGGCATGTGGATGCAGATGAGGGCCACGGCTTCGGCAACCCCGAGAACACGGTCGATTTCTGGCAGAAGGTGGAGTCCTTCCTGGCACGCGAACTGGCGCCGCGCTGAGCCGGCTGCCCGGCAGCAGCAGCGGCAGCGGCAGGGCGGCGGCCTGTCTTGCATTTGTCATGGGGCGGTCGGCGCGGTGCGGCAGCGCGGGCGGCCGGCCACAATGGTGCCGTGTCGAGCAGCCCTTCCTTTCGCGGCAACAAGCAGGCCCTGCCCAGCAAGCCCTGTGTCGCCTGTGGCCGGCCCATGACCTGGCGCCGCGCCTGGGCGAAGAACTGGGCCGAGGTGAAGTACTGCAGCACCGCCTGCCGTCAGCGGCCCACCAGGCCGCCCACGGCGCCCGCCACCACGCCGTCCACTGCGCGCTGAGCCGCTGAGCCGCCGTGCCGGTGCGCCACCTCATCCTCGTGCTGGGCGACCAGCTCGACCGCCAAGCCGCCGCCTTCGACGGCTTCGACCCCGCACAAGACCTGGTGTGGATGGCCGAGGTGGCCGAAGAATCCACCCATGTGTGGTCGGCAAAGCAGCGCACCGTGCTGTTCCTCGCGGCCATGCGCCACTTTGCCGCCGCGCTGCGCACCGAAGGCCTGCCGCTGGTCTACAGCCTGCTCGATGATGCCGCCAACACCGGCACGCTGGCCGGCGAGCTGGCGCGCGCCATCACGCTGCACCAGCCGCAGGCGCTGGTACTGACTGCGCCCGGCGACTGGCGCGTGCTGCAGGCCCTGCGCGACGCGGCGCAGCGGCACGGCCTGGCGCTGGACGTGCGCGACGACCGCCACTTCTTCAGCACCGTGCGTGAATTCGCCGCCCATGCCAGCGGCCGCAAGCAACTGCGGCTGGCGTACTTCTACCGGGCCATGCGTCAGCGCCACGGCGTGCTGATGGACCCGGGGCCGGACGGCGACCAGCCCTGCGGCGGCGCCTGGAACTTCGACGCCGACAACCGCGCGGCCTTCGGCAAGGCCGGCCCCGGCGCGGTGCCGCCGCCGCTGCGGGTGCCGCCCGACGCCATCACCCAGGGCGTGATCGACCTGGTGCAGCAACGCTTTGCCGGCCACCCGGGGCAGGCCGCACCCTTCGGCTGGCCGGTCACCCGGGCGCAGGCGCTGGCCGCGCTGGCCGACTTCATTGCCCACCGCCTGCCGCACTTCGGCCAGTGGCAAGACGCGATGTGGGCCGGCGAGCCCTGGCTGTACCACGCCCACCTGTCGGCCGCGCTGAACTGCAAGCTGCTGAACCCGCGCGAGGTGGTGGCCGCCGCCGAGGCCGCGTACCGTGCGGGCCAGGCACCGCTGCCGGCGGTGGAGGGCTTCATCCGCCAGATTCTGGGCTGGCGCGAGTACGTGCGCGGCATCTACTGGACGCAGATGCCCGGCTACGCCAGCCGCAACGCGCTGGACGCGCAGCAGCCACTGCCCGGCTTCTACTGGACCGGCGACACGCCCATGGCCTGCCTGCGCGACGCCATCGGCCAGACCCTGCAGCACGGTTATGCCCACCACATCCAGCGCCTGATGGTCACCGGCCTGTACGCGCTGCTGCTGGGCGTGCAGCCGCAGCAGGTGCATGCCTGGTACCTGGCGGTGTACGTGGACGCGGTGGAATGGGTCGAGCTGCCCAACACCCTGGGCATGGCGCTGTTTGCCGATGGCGGCCCGGCCGCCGGCCTGCCCGCCGGCATCGGCCTGATGGCCAGCAAGCCCTATGCGGCCAGCGGCAAGTACATCCAGCGCATGGGCAACCACTGCACCGGCTGCCGCTTCGACCCGGCCCAGTCCAGCGGCGAGCGGGCCTGCCCGTTCACCACGCTGTACTGGGACTTCCTCGGCCGCCATGCCGACACACTGGCGCGCAACCCGCGCATGGCGCTGCAGGTGAAGAACCTGGCGCGGTTGTCGGCCGACGCGCGCAGCGCCATCGGCGCGCGGGCCGATGCCATCCGCGCCGGTGCGCTCGACGCCTGACGGACAAAATGAGCGACCTCTTCGAGCCCAGCCTGGCCGCTGCGCGGCAGCGCATCGCCGCGATCGACCCTGCCGCCTACGCCCGCAGCCGCAACCACCTGGGCGGTGCGGTCACGCGGCTGTCGCCCTACCTCACGCACGGCATCGTCGGCCTGACCGACGTGGCTGCGGCGGTGGCGCGGCGCCATGCCTTGCAGCCGCAGCACAAGCTGGTGATGGAGCTGGGCTGGCGCGCCTTCTTCCACCACCTGGCCAGGCACCGGGGCGAGGGCATCCTGCAATCGCTGCACCCCGGCCCGCAGCCAGACGCGGCCTACCTGCCAGCGCTGCCCGACGACATCCGCCAGGCCCGCAGCGGCGTGCCGGTGGTCGACATGGCGGTGCGCACCCTCTACGCCAGCGGCTGGCTGCACAACCATGCCCGCATGTGGCTTGCCAGCTATGTGGTGCACGTGCGCGGCGTGCACTGGCGTGCCGGTGCCGACTGGCTGCTGGCCCACCTGATCGATGGCGACCGGGCCAGCAACCACCTGTCCTGGCAGTGGGTCGCCGGCACCTCCAGCCACAAGCCCTACCTGTTCAACGCCGAGAACGTGGCCCGCTACGCCGGTGCCGGGTTCGGTGGCTGGCACAGCCCCGGCAGCGTGGTCGACTGCAGCTACGAGCGCCTGGACGCCTGGGCCCACGGCCGTCAACCACTGCCGCCGGCCACGCCACTGCCGGCTGGCGCAGGCGTGCCCGAGCCGGCGCTGTGCCACGCACCGCCGCAGGGGCTGGACGCACCCCCGCCCGACGCGACGCTGGCCGATGCGCTGGCCGGCAGGCAGGTGCTGCTGGTGCACCCCTGGGCGCTGGCCGAGCCCGACCCGGCCGACACCGCCACCCTGCGCCTGGGCGTGTGGCCGGCCGATCACTTCGTGCGTTGGGCCTGGGCGCGCAAGCGTTGGGCGTTCGTCGCGCCACGCCTGGCGGCCGTCAGCCAGCACCAGGTGTGGGCCGATGCGGCACAGCTGCAACAGCTGCTGCAGCGTGCGGCTGGCGTGCGCACCATCGACCACCCCGAGCTGCCCGCCGCCTGGCCGGCTGCCTGGCGCCGGCCGGCGCCGCTGTTCGTGCCCGAGCCGGCGCAGCCTTGCCGGTCGTTCTCGCAGTTCTGGCGCGCTGCGCTGCAGGGCATCACCACGCTGGACCAGCTGCCCGGCTGGCCGCTGCCGCAGCAGCCCGACCTGTTCACGCCCGGTGCAGTGCAACCCGGCGATCGGCGATGATCCTGGCCTGTCACCGCTGAGGCCCAAGCCCATGCCCCTGCTGCCCAACCGCCGCCAATCGCTGGCCCTGCTGGCCACGGCGGGCCTGCCCGCCTGGGCGACCACGGCAACGGCTACTGCGCCTACCGTGCCCACCGCACGCACCGCACGCACCGCACGCACCGCGCCCACCGGCACGGCCGCCATCACGCTGGCACCCATGGCGCTGCGGCAGCGCCGCCTGGCCAACGGCCTGCAGGTGATCAGCCTGCCGATGGCCGGCGGCACGGTGAGCGTGCAGGTGTGGTACCGGGTGGGCGGCAAGGACGACCCGGCGGGCCGCTCGGGTTTTGCGCACTTGTTCGAGCACCTGATGTTCAAGAGCACCAGGCACATGCCCAGCGAGATGTTCGACCGCCTGACCGAAGACGTGGGCGGCCAGAACAACGCCTTCACCGCCGAGGACATGACGGCCTACCTGAGCGAGGTGCCCGGCAACCACCTGGAGCGGCTGCTGTGGGCCGAGGCCGAGCGCCTGGCCAACCTGCAGGTGGACCAGGCCAACTTCGACAGCGAGCGCAAGGTGGTGATCGAAGAACTGCGCCAGCACGTGCTGGCCGACCCCTACGGCCGGCTGTTCAACGCGCTGCCGCAGTACGGCTTCGAGCGCCACCCCTACCGCCGGCCGGTGATCGGCAACGAGGCCGACCTCAACGCTGCCACGCTGGACGACGTGCGCCGGTTCCACGCCACTTACTACCGGCCCGACAACGCGGTGCTGATCGTGGTCGGCGACTTCGACCCGCCGCAGCTCGACACCTGGGTGGACCGCCACTTCGGCCCGCTGCGCAGCCCGGCCGCGGCCATTCCCCGCGTGACCGAGCGTGAGCCGGCGCGTGCGGCCGATCTGCGGGTGGCGCTGCAGGCGCCCAACGTGCCGCTGCCGGCATTGGCGCTGGTGTGGAAGGGCGTGGCGGCGTCGCACCCCGACGCGCTGGCGCTGGAGATGGCCCAGGCGCTGCTGGCCTCGGGCGAATCCTCGCGCCTGAACCAGGCCCTGGTCTACACCGCGCAGACGGCGCAAGCCGCCGGCTTTGCCGCCGAGCAGTATGCCGACGGCGGCATGCTGGCCGCCTACGCGATTGCCGCCAGCGGCCAGAACTTGCGCAAGCTCGAAGACGCGCTGCTGGCGCAGATCAGCCTGCTGGCGCGCGGCAAGGTGGGTTTCGACGAGATCGACAAGGTGCGCACCCAGGTGCTCACCGCCGCGCTGCTGCGCCGGCAGACGCCGCAGGGCCAGGCCCAGGCCATCGGCAGTGCCGCGCTGCTGCTGGGCGACGCGCGCGAAGCCGATGCCCGCATCACGCGGCTGCAGGCGGTGCGGGTGGCCGACATCCAGCGCGTGCTGCGGCAGCATGTGCTGGGTGCACGCCGCGTCAGCATCGACTACACCCAGGCAGCGGCGGCATGAGCCAGGTCGGCCTGCCGCGCCGCCAGGCCCTGGCCGCCGCCCTGGCGCTGCCGGCGCTGCCGGCGCTGCCGGCAATTTCGGCGCTGACGGCACTGCCGTCGCTGACGGCGCTGACTGCGCTTTCGGCGCTTTCGGCGCTTTCGGCCCTGGTGGCCAGCCCCAGCGCCGCCGCCACGCCCGGCGTCGGCGTGCCGCCGCTGCCGCAGCCGCCGCGCCCGCTGGTGCTGCCGGCCATCAGCCAGCTGAGCTTGTCAAACGGCCTGACGGTGCTGGTGGCGCCGCGCCCCGGCCTGCCGCTGCTGAGCCTCACGCTGGCGGTGCGTGCCGGGCCCGAGGCCGACCCCGCCGGCCGCCCCGGCGTGGCCGAGATGCTCGCCACGCTGTGGCCCAAGGGTGCCGTCCGCGCCGGCCGCCGCGTGGGCGCACCCGAGCTGGCACGCCAGGCCGAGGCTCTGGGCAGCGCGCTGGACGCGCGCAGCGGTTGGGGCGCCAGCAGCCTGGCGATGACGGTGGAAAGCAGCAGGGCCCCGGCCGCGCTGGCGCTGATGGCCGATGTGTTGCGCCGCCCGCTGCTGGCCGCCGACGAGCTGGCCCGCGCCCGCGCCCAGGCATTGGACGCCTGGCGCGTCACGCTGGGCAGCCCGGGCGATCTGGCGCCGCTGGTGCTGCGCCGCGCCTTCTGGGGCGACGTGCCGCATGGCCGGGTGGCGCCGCCCGCAGCGGTGCAGCGCCTGGCCGTGGCCGACATGCAGGCACTGCAGGCGCAATGGGTGCGGCCCGACCGCGTGGCCCTGGTGGTGGCCGGCGACACCACGCCCGAGGCCGCACTGGCCCTGGCCCGGCGCCTGTTGGGCGACTGGCGCGCCCCCGCCGCGCCGGCACCCGAACCCGCCGGCGCCGCACCGCGGCCGCTGGCCAGCCCGCTGGTGCTGATCGACCAACCCGGCAGCGGCCAGAGCGCGGTGGCGGTGGCCGCGCCCTTCGTCGCCAGCGGCGCGGCCGACCGGCGCATCGGCCTGGTGGCCAACGCGGTGCTCAGCGGCGGCTATTCGGCGCGGCTGAACCAGGAAGTGCGCATCCAGCGCGGCCTCAGCTACGGCGTGTCGGGCACCGCCGAAGCCTTTGCCAGTGGCGGCATGGTCAGCGCCTTCGCGCAGACCAACCACCCCACCGCAGCGCAGGTGCTGGACCTGCTGCGCGGCGAGATCGGCCGCCTGGCCGATGCCCCGCCCGGCGCGGATGAACTGGCCGCGCGCCAGGCCACGCTGGCCGGCAGCTTTGCGCGCCGGCTCGACACCACCGCCGGCTTGTCAGCGCTGCTGGTGGGCCAGTGGGCCGCCGGCCGCCCCATGGCCGACCTGGCCGGCCATGTGCCGCAGCTGCTGGCCGTCACCCCCACCCAGGTGCAGGCCTTTGCGCGCCAGCACTGGCAGCCCGGCGCCCTGCGCGCGGTGGTGGTGGGCGACCTGGCTGCGGCCGGCGACAGCCTGGCGGCGCTGGCGCCGCAGGCGCTGCGGCTGGGCATGGCCGAACTGGATCTGGAACAGGCCGGCTTGCGCAAGCCGGAATGATCCGGATCGGGGCAAGGGTTGTTTCCCGGGCCATTCGCTCGTCTCTGCAACGCCTTGGTTGTTCGACATGCGCTGCGCCCGCCATCGCGCCAGTGCACGCATGGGCCGTTGGTGCCGCCCAGCATGCGTCCTCCGGGTCAGCGCGGCGTCATGCGCTCTTCACCAACCAGGCGGCGCATCTCGTTCTTGACCACCCCGTAGCACTCGCAGCTGCAGTCGTGCAGGCCCCGGCGGTTGCGCACCGAGATGTGGCCGCGCCGGTAGCTGATGTGGCCCAGCCCCTGCAGTCGACCGGCAGCCTCGGTGACGGACTCGCGGCGCACGCCCAGCAGGCTGGCCAGCAGTTCCTGCGTCATCACCAGATCTTCACCCTGAATGCGGTCCAAGGTCGCCAGCAGCCATCTGCTCAACTGCTGATCGACACTGTGGTGGCGGTAGCAGACGGCGGTTTGCGCGATCTGCGCCATCAGGGCCTGTGTGTAGCGCAGCAGTGTCTGCTGCAAGACGCCGCCCAGGCCGAACTGCTGCAGCAGCACATTGCGGTCCAGGCGCCAGCCATGGCCGCCGGTGTGGACCACGGCCGAACTGGGCATGCCGCCACCGCCCATGAACAGCGACACACCGACCACGCCGTCGTGGCCCACGCCAGCGAACTCGGCGGAGGCGCCGCTCTTCGTCACATAGTGCAGCGAGACCACGGCCGAGCTGGGAAAGTAGGCGTGTCGAAGCTGCGCATCGGGCTCGTAGAGCGTGTCGCCCAGGCGCATCGGTACCCACTCGAGAGCGGTGCCCAGCAGTGCCAGGTCGGCCGGCGGCAGGCTGGCCAACAGGTCGTTCGCACGCCGGCCGACCTGCGCCTGCGGACTGTTCATGTCGCGCCGCCGCTGCGGTGGCCGACATCCACCTCGACACCGATGCCGCGATAGCCGATGAAGCGGCAGGACTGGTCGAACATGGGCTGGCCACTGACGCGAAAGAACTGCCGCGATCCGTCGGCCCCGATGCGGTGTAAGGCGAAATCGAGAAACGGCCGGCGCTCCGCGATGTAGGCCTGCAGCGTCTCGCGCTCGGCCCTGTCCCAGCCCTCGCCCCAGGGGTGTTCGGGCGTGTCCACGACCTCGTCTTGCAGCGGAGTGACGCGGATGCCCAGCATCTCGAGTACCGGGCCCGAGACTTTGGTGAACGCGCCCTGCTCGTCCTGTTCCCAATACCAGTCAGAGGCGAGTTCGGTCAGGCTGCGGTAGCGTGCCTCGCTCTCGCGCAGCTCGGCGGTGCGCTCTTCGACTGCCCTTTGCAGGTTCTGGGCATGCTCTTCGAGTTGGCGGTACAGGAGCCGCACTTCCAGCATGTTGCGGATGCGCGTCTTCACCTCGGTCAGGTCGAAGGGCTTGCTGATGAAGTCCTTGGCGCCGGCCTCCAGCGCACGCAGCTTGTGGCCTGGTTGCGCGGTGAGCACGATCACTGGCAGGTAGGTCTCCTGCGAATTGGTCTTCAGGCCTTCGATGACCGCAAAGCCGTCCATGTTGGGCATCTGCAGGTCGAGCAAGATGAGGTCGTAGGCATGCTCGCGGTGCAGCGCACACACCCCGTGCGGGTTCATGGTGGCACTGACGCGCGTGTAGCCGGCCTCCTGGAGCAGGCGGGTGAGCAGCCGCACATTGGCGGCCTGGTCGTCGACGACGAGAATGTTTGCGCCCAGGATGTCGATCTCGATATTTTTCAAGGTGTGGCCAATACTGCGGGGTGGTTGACGCCAGTGCCGGCGGCGCATTGCAGCGCCAGGTCCAGCGTTTGCAGAAACTCGTCGAGCTTGATCGGCTTGGTCAGGTAGCGGAAAAAGCCCGCCGCCAGGCCCTTCTCGATGTCTCTGGGCATGGCATTGGCGCTCAGCGCCACCACCGGGATGTGCGCGGTCAGCGGGTCGGCCAGCAGGATCTGCAGCGCAATGACGCCGCTGATGCCCGGCAGGTTGACGTCCATCAGGATGACGTCGGGCCGGGCGGAGTGGGCCAGGTCGATGCCGCTGCGCCCGTCCTTGGCGCTGATCAGCCGGATGTCCGGCCGGCGCGCCAGCACGCGCGCGACCAGCAGCAGGTTGGCGGGGTTGTCTTCCACGCACAGCACGGTGCGCAGCTGCGTGTCGGCTGTGGTCTCGGCGGGCGCCTGCAGCGCTGGCAAATCGGCCGGCGCGGGCGACTCGTCGGGCCCGGTGGCCGGCAGTTCAATCCAGAATTCGCTGCCGACGCCGACCTGGCTCTCGGCGCCGATGGTGCCGCCCATCAACTCGACGAGCCGCTTGCTCACCACCAGGCCGATGCCGGTGCCCTGCACGACACCGCCCTCCTGCCCCAGGCGGTTGAAGGGCTGGAACAGTTGCGCCAGTTTCTCGGGCGTCAAGCCCGGGCCGGTATCGCACACCGAGACCCGCACGCGGCTGCCGCCGGAGGCGCGGCAGCTGACAGACACGCTGCCGTCAGGCTGGTTGTACTTGATGGCGTTGGACAGCAGGTTCACCAGGATCTGCTTGACCCGCGTGCGGTCGGCTTTCACCAGCAGCGCCTGATCGGGCAGGCTGAAGCAGAGGCGGATGCTGCCCTTGCGTGCCTGCGGCTCGATCATGGCCTGGCAGTCGGCCAGCACCTCGGCCAGCGCCATGGGCTCGGGCGACATCGAGAGCTGGCCCGACTCGATCAGCGACAGGTCCAGGATCTCGTTGATCAGCTCC
>Ga0105048_10011664_pt1 | contig 13842 bp, 27 predicted proteins | sample MAT05_FD_78382 | JGI IMG/M metagenome (GOLD analysis project Ga0105048, IMG submission 78382) | Freshwater microbial communities from Lake Fryxell liftoff mats and glacier meltwater in Antarctica - MAT-05 | ecosystem: Environmental > Aquatic > Freshwater > Ice > Liftoff microbial mat | place...
ACTTCCACCCAGGCCGGCATGCCGATGGATTGGGCCAGCTTGAGCGCGTCGACCACCCGCAGCTGCTTGGCCGCGTTCTCGCGCAGCGCCACCACGTCGCCCATCTTCACGCCGTAGGACGGGATGTTGACGACCTGGCCATTCACGGTCAGTGCCTTGTGCGAGACCAACTGGCGCGCCTCGGCGCGCGTGCTGCCGAAGCCCATGCGGTAGACCACGTTGTCCAGCCGCGATTCCAGCAGCGACAACAGGTTCGCACCGGTGTTGCCGCGTCGGCGCTCGGCCTCGGCGAAGTAGCGCCGGAACTGGCGCTCGAGTACGCCGTACATGCGCTTGACCTTCTGCTTCTCGCGCAGCTGTACGCCGTAGTCCGAAGTGCGCGAGCCGCTGGTGCGGCCGTGCTGCCCCGGCTTGCTCTCGAACTTGGACTTGTCGCCGATGGCCCGGCGCGCGCTCTTCAGGAAGAGATCGGTGCCTTCACGGCGGGAAAGTTTGGCCTTGGGGCCGAGATAACGTGCCACGGTGTTTCCTTCTTCGTACGCTGACACGGCGCGCGCTGCATCGGAGACATTCCGGGGACAGCGGGCCCGTGCAGGTCTGGCTTGGCTCGGCGGCCGGCGCAGACGGTGGGCTTGCGAGGCCGCGTGGCCTCAACTCATGAGCCTTCAGGCTCGGGGGGTCATGCTCCGGCGGACTGTCGTGTACCCGCCGGTCGGGGAAACCGAGAATTGTAGCGCGCTTTCGGTTCAGTCCTTGCGAGCGCTGAGCCCGCAAGGACTTGCGCGCGCCTCAGATGCGGCGGCGCTTCTGCGGCCGGCAGCCGTTGTGCGGCACTGGCGTCACGTCGCTGATCGAATTGATGCGAATGCCCAGCGAGGCCAGCGCACGCACCGAGGACTCGCGCCCTGGGCCGGGGCCCTTGATGCGCACGTCCAGATTCTTGATGCCCTGCTCCTGCGCCGCGCGACCGGCGGTCTCGGCAGCCACCTGCGCCGCGAAGGGCGTGGACTTTCGCGAGCCCTTGAAGCCCTGACCTCCGCTGGAGGCCCAGGCGAGCGAGCCGCCTTGGCGGTCGGTGATCGTGATGATCGTGTTGTTGAACGACGCGTGCACATGCGCGATGCCGTCCGCGACGTTCTTGCGGACCTTCTTGCTGACGCGGCGCGCGGCGGTATTGACGGGGGGCTTGGCCATGTCGTGGTTCTCTGGTTCGGAACGGGCTTACTTCTTCAGCGCCGCAGCGCCCTTCTTCGGCCCCTTGCGGGTGCGCGCATTGGTGCGCGTGCGTTGACCGCGAACCGGCAGGCCACGCCGGTGGCGGAAGCCTCGGTAGCAGCCCAGGTCCATCAGACGCTTGATGTTGATCGAGAGTTCACGACGCAGGTCGCCCTCGATCGTCATGCGCCCGATTTCTTCTCGGATTCGCTCGAGATCCCCGTCGGTCAGATCCTTGATCTTCTTCGAGTACGGGATGCCCACGGCCTCGCAGATCTTCTGCGCGGTCGGACGGCCGATCCCGTAGATCGACGTCAAGCCGATCTCGGTATGCTTTTGCGGCTGAATGTTGATGCCGGCGATGCGTGCCATGTCTTCTAGTCCTTCGAAATCAGCCCTGGCGCTGCTTGTGGCGCGGATCGGTGCAGATCACCCGCACCACGCCCTTGCGGCGGATGATCTTGCAGTTTCGGCACATCTTCTTGACCGATGCGGCGACCTTCATGGAGTTCTCCTTGCGCTGTTCACTTGGCCCGGAACGTGATGCGGGCACGGGTCAGGTCGTAGGGCGTCAGCTCGACGGTGACCTTGTCACCGGGCAGGATGCGGATGTAGTGCATGCGCATCTTGCCCGAGATATGGCCGAGCACGACGTGGCCGTTCTCCAGCTTCACCCTGAAGGTGGCGTTGGGCAGATTCTCGAGAATCTCGCCCTGCATCTGGATGACGTCGTCTTTGGACATGTCGGGTGCTCGTTCAGGTGGCCTTGAAATTGGCCTTCTTGAGGAGCGACTCGTACTGCTGGCTCATCACGTAACTCTGCACCTGGGCCCAGAAGTCCATCGTCACGACGACGATGATCAACAGCGAGGTGCCGCCAAAGTAGAAGGGCACGTTGTACTTGAGCACCAGGAACTCGGGCAGCAGGCACACCGTGGTGATGTAGATCGCACCGGCCAGCGTGAGCCGCGCCAGGATTCGGTCGATGTGCTTGGCGGTCTGCTCGCCGGGGCGGATGCCCGGGATGAATGCGCCACTCTTCTTCAGGTTGTCCGCGGTCTCGCGGCTGTTGAAGACCAGTGCTGTGTAGAAGAAGCAGAAGAAGACGATCATGCCTGCGTACAGCAGCACGTAGATCGGCTGGCCGGGCGACAGCGCCGCCGAGGCATCCTTGAGCGCGCGCGTGAACCAGCCCTCGCCGGCGCCGGTGGCGAACCAGCCGACGATGGTGGCCGGCAGCAGGATGATCGAGCTGGCGAAGATCGGCGGGATCACGCCCGACATGTTCAGCTTCAGCGGCAGGTGCGAAGACTGCCCGCCATACACCTTGTTGCCCACTTGCCGCTTGGCATAGTTGACGAGGATTTTTCGCTGACCTCGCTCGACGAAGACCACGACGAAGGTGACCAGCACCACCACCGAGACGATGAACAGGCTGGCGATGATGCTCATCGAGCCCGTGCGCACCAGTTCGAAGAGGCCGCCGATCGCTGAGGGAAGCCCGGCGACAATGCCGGCGAAGATCAGGATCGAGATGCCGTTGCCCAGGCCGCGCTCGGTGATCTGCTCGCCCAGCCACATCAGGAACATGGTGCCGGCCACCAGGCTGACCACCGCCGTCATGCGGAATCCGAAGCCGGGCACCAGCACCAGCCCGGGTGAGCCCTCGAGCGCCAGCGCGATGCCGAGAGACTGGAACAGCGCCAGCACCAGCGTGCCGTAGCGCGTGTACTGCGTGATCTTGCGCCGGCCGGCCTCGCCTTCCTTCTTCAGCGCCTCGAGCGTAGGCACCACGTAGGTCATCAACTGCATGATGATCGACGCGCTGATGTAAGGCATGATGCCCAGAGCAAAGACGGTGAAGCGCGACAAGGCACCACCGCTGAACATGTTGAACAGGTTCAGGATGCCGCCACTCTGGCTGTTGAACAGTTGCTGCAGCTGCTGCGGGTCGATGCCCGGCACCGGGATGTGCGCGCCGATGCGGTAGACGACAAGCGCCATCAGCAGGAAGACGATCCGGCGCCGGAGGTCGCCGAACTTCCCGCTCTTGGCCAGCTGAGTCGCTGAAGTGGCCACTGCTGCGTCTGTCCTGCTTACTCGATCAGGCCAACGAGCCGCCGACGGCCTCGATGGCCGCCTTGGCACCAGCGGTCGCGCCGATGCCCTTGAGCAGTACCTTGCGTGTCAGCTCGCCGGACTTGATGACCTTGACCGTGCGCACCAGCTGGCGCACAAGGCCGGCGCTCTTCAGCGCCAACAGGTCGACTTCATCGGCGGCCAACAACTCGAGTTGGCCCAGCGTGATCTCGCCGTTGTACTTCAGCTGGGCCGACTTGAAGCCCCGCTTGGGAAGGCGCCGCTGCAGCGGCATCTGACCGCCTTCGAAACCCACCTTGTGGAAGCCGCCGGCACGTGATTTCTGGCCCTTGTGACCCCGGCCTGCCGTCTTGCCCAGGCCCGAGCCGATGCCGCGGCCCACTCGCCGGCGCGCCTTCTTGCTGCCGCTGGACGGCTTGATGGTGTTCAGTTGCATCACAGCACCTTCACGAGGTAGGCCACCTTGAAGATCATGCCGCGCACCGCGGGCGTGTCCTCCAGCATGCGCTCACTGCCCAGCTTGCGCAGGCCAAGACCACGCACCGTGGCGCGATGCGAATGGCGCGTGCCCGCCACGCTCTTGACGAGCTTGACGGTCAGCGTCTTCTTGTCGGGGGTTTGATCGGACATGAGGTTCTCCGCGCCCGGCTCAGCCGAGCACTTCTTCTACGGTCTTGCCGCGCTTGGCTGCGATCTGGGCCGGCGTGGTGGAGCGCTTGAGCGCGTCCAGCGTCGCGCGGACCATGTTGTAGGGGTTGGTCGAGCCGTGGCTCTTGGCCACGATGTCGGTCACGCCCATTACCTCGAACACCGCGCGCATCGGACCGCCTGCGATGATGCCGTCGCCGGGTCGGGCCGGCGCCATAAGCACGTGCGATGCGCCGTGCTCGCCGATCACGTTGTGGTGAATCGTGCCGTTGCGCAGACTGACCTTGAACATGTTGCGGCGCGCGGCGTCCATCGCTTTCTGCACGGCCACCGGCACTTCCTTGGCCTTGCCCTTGCCCATGCCGATGCGGCCGTCGCCGTCGCCGACCACGGTCAGCGCCGCGAAGCTCAGCGTGCGGCCGCCCTTGACCACCTTGGTAACGCGGTTGACCGCGATCATCTTTTCCTTCAGACCGTCGTCGCTGCCTTCGGTCTGCGCGCGGGGAGTGAACTTTGCCATTGCCTGTGATTCCTCTGCTCGTACCTGGGGCGGATCAGAACTGCAGGCCGGCTTCGCGCGCGGCCTCGGCCAGCGCCTTAACCCGGCCGTGATAAGCGTAGCCGGCACGGTCGAAGGCCACCTTGGCCACACCCGCGGCCATGGCCTTCTCGGCGATGCGCTTGCCGATCAACGTGGCCGCCGCCGCATTGCCGCCTTTGCCTTCGGCGCCCAGCTCGGTCCGAACGTCCTTCTCGGCCGTCGATGCGCTGGCCAGCACCTGGCTGCCGTCGCCGGAGATGACGCTGGCGTAGATGTGCAAATTGGAGCGGAACACCGTCAGCCTCGCGGTGCCCTGGGTCGCGATGCGCACCCGGGTCTGGCGGGCACGGCGCAAGCGCTGGTCTTTCTTGTTCAGCATCGCATCGCTCCTTACTTCTTCTTCGTTTCCTTGATCACCACGCGCTCGTTCGCGTAGCGGATGCCCTTGCCCTTGTACGGCTCGGGCGGACGCACTGCGCGCACCTCGGCGGCCACCTGGCCCACCGCCTGGCGATCGGCACCCTTGATCAGGATCTCGGTCTGCGTGGGCGTCTCGACCTTCACACCCTCGGGCATCTCGAACACCACCGGGTGCGAGAAGCCGATCTGCAGGTTGAGCTTGGTGCCGCTCGCCTGCGCCCTGAAGCCCACGCCCACCAGGGTGAGCTTGCGCTCGAAGCCCTTGGTCACGCCGCCAACCATGTTGGCCACCAGTGCGCGCATCGTGCCGCTCATCGCGTCGGCCTCGGCGCTGTCGTTGGCCGGCGCAAAACGAAGCGTGGTGCCGTCCTGGGCGACTTTCACGAGCGCGTTCTGCGCACGTACCAACGTGCCGTTGGCGCCCTTGACGGTGATCTGTTCGGCCGAGATCGATACGTTCACGCCTGGCGGAACATCGATCGGCATCTTTCCTACGCGGGACATCGGAGTTCTCCCTTGTGCCTCAGGCGACGACGCACAGCACTTCGCCGCCGACGCCGGTGGCGCGTGCCTTGCGGTCGGTCATTACACCCTTGGGGGTGGTGACGATGGCCACGCCCAGACCGTTCATGACCACCGGAATCGCGTCATAGCCGCGATAGACCCGAAGGCCGGGACGGCTGACGCGCTCGATGCGCTCGATCACCGGGCGGCCGGCGTAGTACTTCAACGCGATCTCGAGCACGGACTTGCCGTCCGTGGTTCGCACCGCGAAGCCGTCGATGTAGCCCTCGTCCTTCAGCACTTGGGCAATGGCGGACTTCAGCTTCGAAGCCGGCATCGACACGGTCGCCTTCTCGACGGCCTGCGCATTGCGGATGCGGGTCAGCATGTCGGCGATGGGATCACTCATGCTCATCGGTCATCTCCTGATCGTGTCGCCGAACTCACCAGCTCGCCTTGACCATGCCCGGGATCTCGCCCTTGAAGGCAAGTTCGCGGATCTTGTTGCGGCCCAGTCCGAACTTGCGGAAGGTGCCGCGCGCGCGACCGGTGATTGCGCAGCGGTTGCGCAGACGGGTCGGGTTGGCGTTGCGCGGCAGCTGCTGCAACTCCAGCCGCGCCGCGTAGCGCTCTTCGTCCGAACGCTTGGCGTCGTCCGCCAACGCCTTCAGTTCGGCATACTTTTTGGCGAATTTGGCGACCAGCTTCTCGCGCTTGGCTTCGCGCTCTATGAGGGATTTCTTGGCCACGTCGGTCCTCAGTTCTTGAACGGGAAGCGGAAGGCCACGAGCAGTGCCCTGCACTCGTCGTCGCTCTTGGCGCTGGTCGTGATGCTGATGTTCAGCCCGCGGATCACGTCGATCTTGTCGTAGTCGATCTCGGGGAAGATGATCTGTTCCTTGACACCGATGTTGTAGTTGCCGCGACCATCGAAGCTGCGGCCGGAGATGCCGCGGAAATCGCGCACCCGGGGCAACGATACCGTGACGAAACGGTCGAGGAACTCGTACATCCGCACGCCACGCAACGTGACCATGCAGCCGATGGGCACGCCGTCGCGGATCTTGAAGCCGGCGATGGCCTTCTTGGACTTCGTGACCACCGGCTTCTGGCCGGCGATCTTGGTCAGGTCGCCAACGGCGTTGTCCATGACCTTCTTGTCCGATACCGCCTCGCTGACACCCATGTTCAGGGTGATCTTGGCCAGGCGCGGCACCTGCATGACGGACGTGTAGCCGAACTTGGCCATCAGGTCGGGCACCACCTTCTCGCGGTAGAAGCCCTGCAGTCGGGACGTGAATTGTTGAGCCATGGTCTGGATGCCTCGCCTTAGGCCTTGATCTCGTCGCCGCTGGACCTGAAGACGCGCACTTTCTTGCCGCCATCGAGCAACTTGACGCCGACCCGGTCAGCCTTTCCGGTCTTCGGGTTGTAGATCGCCACGTTGGACTGATGGATCGGCATCGTCTTGTCGACGACACCGCCGGTCGTGCCCTTCATCGGATTGGGCTTGACGTGCTTCTTCACGACATTGACACCGTCAACGACGATGAGGTCCTCGTCGACACGCTGCGAGACTGTGCCGCGCTTGCCCTTGTCCCGGCCGGTGATGACGACTACCTGGTCGCCCTTGCGGATCTTTTTCATGGTGCTGTTCCTCGGGACGGCGCGTCAGAGCACTTCCGGCGCCAGGGACACGATCTTCATGAAGCGCTCGGTGCGCAGTTCGCGCGTGACGGGGCCGAAGATGCGGGTTCCGATCGGCTCGAGCTTCGCGTTGAGCAGTACGGCGGCGTTGCCGTCGAACTTGACAAGTGAGCCGTCCTGGCGGCGCACGCCCTTGGCGGTGCGCACAACGACCGCGCTGTAGACCTCACCCTTCTTGACTCGGCCACGCGGCGCGGCTTCCTTGATGCTGACCTTGATCACGTCACCGATGCCGGCGTAGCGCCTCCTGGAGCCGCCCAGCACCTTGATGCACATGACGGACTTGGCACCCGTGTTGTCCGCGACGTCAAGCCGCGTTTGCATTTGGATCATTGTCGTGTTCCCAACTTGTCCCCCGGCTTGCCTTGCGGCAGCCGCGGTCAGTCTTGGGCCCGTGTAGGGGCGGAAGTAGAGCCTGATCTGACCCCGCATCTGGCGGTGAAGCCGTACGTGAGTTCAGCGAAGCCTTCGATTATGTCTGGCGCGGGACGAAGCGTCAATCGCCCGCGTTCAAGTTCCTGAAAGTCGTCAAAGCGCCTGAGCCTGGGTCAGCATCGTGTCGGCGTCGCTGACCTCGAACTTGCCCGGGCCTTCGACGTTAAGCGACCGCACCACGCCGTCGACGACCAGCATCGAATAGCGCTGCGAACGCAGCCCCATGCCACGCGCGACCAGATCCAGCGGCAGGCCGACGTCCTGGGTGAACGCGGCGCTGCCGTCGGCCATCATGCGAACCTTGCCGGCGGCGTGCTGGTCGCGGCCCCAGGCACCCATCACGAAAGCATCGTTGACCGACACACACCAGATCTCGTCGACACCCGCCGCCTTCAGCGCGTCGGCCTTCTCGACGAAGCCGGGCACATGCTTGGCCGAGCAGGTGGGCGTATAAGCGCCAGGCAGCGCGAACAGAGCGATCTTCTTGCCAGCGGACGCCTGCGCAATATCGAAGCTGTTCGGCCCGATCGAGCAGCCATTGCCCTCGACCTCGACGAATTCCTGCAGCGTGCCCGCGGGCAGCTTGTCACCGATCTTGATCATCTGCGCTCCTGAAGTGTGTATTGAACGGGTCAGACCAGGCGGGCCTTCTCGACCAGACGAGTTACGACCCAGGACTTGGTCTTGCTGATCGGACGGCCCTCGGCGATCTCGACCATGTCGCCCATCTTGTACTCGCCCTTCTCGTCGTGCGCGTGGTACTTGCGCGAACGGGCGACGATCTTGCCGTACAGCTCATGGGCGGCGCGGCGTTCGACCAGCACGGTGATCGTCTTGACGCGCTTGTCGCTGACGACACGCCCAACCAGCGTACGGGTGTTCTTCGCCGACGCGGTGGCCTCCGCCGGCATGGCCTGGACTTCGTTCATTGGGCGGCTCCCTTCTTCTTCTCGGCCAGGATCGTTTTGACGCGTGCGATCTCGCGCCGCGTCTTGCCCAGCGTGGTGTGGTTGGTCAGTTGCTGCGTGGCTTTCTGCATGCGCAGACCGAAGTGCGCCTTGAGCAACTCGGAGACTTCCTTCTCGAGCGCAGCCACGTCCTTGCTCCGCAGTTCAGAGGTTTTCATTGCGAGTCTCCCTGGCTCAGGCGCCGACCTGGCGCGCCACGAACGTGCAGCGCAGCGGCAGCTTGGCGGCGGCCAGCGTGAAGGCCTCGCGGGCCAGCGCTTCGGGCACGCCGTTGATTTCGTAAAGCACCTTGCCCGGCTGGATCTCGGCCACGTAGTACTCGGGGTTGCCCTTGCCGTTGCCCATGCGGACTTCGGCCGGCTTCTGCGAGATCGGCTTGTCGGGGAAGATGCGGATGAAGATGCGGCCACCGCGCTTGATGTGACGGCTGATCGCACGACGCGCCGCCTCGATCTGGCGCGCCGTGATGCGGCCGCGCTCGGTGGCCTTGAGGCCGAAGTCGCCGAAGGAAACCTTGGCGCCGCGCGTGGCGATGCCTGTGTTGCGGCCCTTCTGTTCCTTGCGGTACTTGCGACGTGAGGGTTGCAGCATGTTGGGTTCTCCTTAGGCCTCGGTGCCACCCGTGCCCGGCGCGACGACCTTGCGCACGCGCTTGACGGCGGGTCGCGGCGCATCGCCGGTGGCTGGACGGTCGCCGACTGGCGCCGCGGGGGAGGCGTCGACACGCGGGCCGCGCTCACCGGGGCGAGGACCACCACGTCCGGGCGGCGCGCCCGGACGGCCGGGGCGGCGCGAACGGCGGTCGTCTTCCGAGGCCTCGGTCTTGGCAGCAGCCGGCGCGTCGCCGCGGCCCAGCGTATCGCCGCGGTAAACCCAGACCTTCACGCCGATCACGCCATAGGTGGTCTTGGCTTCAGAGAAGCCGTAGTCGATGTCGGCCTTCAGCGTATGCAGCGGCACGCGACCTTCGCGGTACCACTCGCAACGGGCGATCTCGATGCCGTTCAGGCGGCCAGAGGACATGATCTTGATGCCCTGCGCGCCCAGGCGCATCGCGTTCTGCATCGCGCGCTTCATGGCGCGGCGGAACATGATGCGCTTCTCGAGCTGCTGGGTGATGCTGTCGGCCACCAGTTGTGCATCGATCTCGGGCTTGCGCACCTCTTCGATATTGACGGCCACCGGCACACCCAGGCGGCGGCCCAGTTCTGCCTTCAGGTTCTCGATGTCCTCGCCCTTCTTGCCGATCACCACGCCCGGACGTGCCGAGAAGATCGTGATGCGGGCGTTCTTGGCCGGGCGCTCGATCAGGATGCGCGAGACGGCGGCGTTCTTCAGCCGCGCCCGCAGGAACTCACGCACCTTTAGGTCTTCGGCCAGCATGGTGGCGAAGTTGCGGTTGTTGGCGAACCAGCGTGAGTGCCAGGCGCGCGTGACGGCGAGCCGGAAGCCGGTCGGGTGGATCTTCTGTCCCATGTTCTGTCCAGCTCCTCAGTTGCCGACCGTCACGTAAATGTGGCAGGTGGGCTTGCTGATGCGGTTGCCGCGGCCCTTGGCCCGTGCGGAAAAACGCTTCAACGTGGTTCCCTGTTCGACGTAGATCGTCTTGACCTTCAACTCGTCGATGTCGGCACCGTCGTTGTGCTCGGCATTCGCCACGGCAGACTCGACGGCCTTCCTGATGATGCCGGCCGCCTTCTTCTGCGTGAAGTTCAGGATCTGCAGTGCCTGGTCGACCTTCTTGCCGCGGATGAGGTCAGCCACCAGCCGACCCTTGTCGACCGACAACCGCACACCGCGCACGCTGGCTTTCGTTTCCATTGCCTGCGCCCCTTACTTCTTGGCCTTCTTGTCCGCCGGGTGACCCTTGAACAAACGGGTCAGGGCGAACTCGCCGAGCTTGTGACCGACCATCTGGTCGGTGACGTAGACCGGCACATGCTGCTTGCCGTTGTGCACCGCGACCGTGAGCCCGATGAACTCGGGCAGGATGGTGCTGCGGCGCGACCAGGTCTTGATCGGACGCTTGTCCTTGACGGCGGCGGCCTTCTCGACCTTGACCATCAGGTGGTGGTCCACGAAGGGACCCTTCTTGAGTGAACGTGCCATGGTGTAGTCCCTTCAGGCCCTCACTTCTTGCGACGCGAGACGATGAACGTCTGCGTGCGTTTGTTCTTGCGCGTGCGGTAGCCCTTGGTCAGGGTGTTCCACGGCGACACCTGGGGCTGCGCCTCGCCGGTGCGGCCTTCGCCGCCGCCGTGCGGGTGGTCGACAGGGTTCATGGCGACGCCACGAACCGTCGGGCGGATGCCACGCCAGCGCATCGCACCGGCCTTGCCGTACTGGCGCAGGCTGTGCTCTTCATTGCTGACCTCGCCGATGGTCGCGCGGCAGTCGATGTGGATCTTGCGCACCTCGCCCGAGCGCAGGCGGAGCTGCGCGTAGACGCCTTCGCGGGCCATCAAGGTCACCGAAGTGCCGGCCGAACGGGCGATCTGCGCTCCCTTGCCCGGCTGCATCTCGACGCAATGGATGGTCGAGCCGACGGGGATGTTGCGGATCGGCAACGTATTGCCCGCCTTGATCGGCGCCTCGGCACCCGACATCAGCGTTGCACCGGCCTCGACGCCTCGCGGCGCGATCACATAACGGCGCTCGCCGTCGGCATAGACCACCAGCGCCAGATGCGCCGTGCGGTTCGGGTCGTACTCGATGCGCTCGACCTTCGCCGGGATGCCGTCCTTGATGCGCCGGAAGTCGACCACTCGGTAGTGGTGCTTGTGGCCACCGCCCTTGTGGCGCATCGTGATGTGGCCGTTGTTGTTTCGGCCGGCGTTCTGCTTTTGCGGCTCGAGCAGCGAGGCCTCGGGCTTGCCTTTGTGCAGGTGGGCATGCACGACCTTGGTAACGGCCCGGCGGCCGGGCGAGGTCGGCTTGACCTTGATGACAGCCATTACGCGGTCTCCCCGGAGAAGTTGAGCTGCTGGCCTTCCTTCAAAGCGACATAGGCCTTCTTGACATGGTCACGGCGGCCGATCGAGCGCCCGAAGCGCTTGACCTTGCCCTTCTGGTTGACCGTCTGCACCGAGGCCACCTCCACCTTGAACATCAGTTCGACAGCGGCCTTGATCTCGGGCTTGGTGGCGTTGCGCAGCACCTTGAACAGCACCTGGTTGTTCTTCTCGCCGATGCGCGTGGCTTTCTCGGAGATGATCGGCGCAACCAGCACTTGCGCCAGGCGGCCCTGGTCGAACTTGAGCGCGGCAGCGTTCATGCGTACATCTCCTTGAGCTGTTCGATCGCCGCCTTGGTCACCAGCACCTTCTTGTAGAAGACCAGGGACAACGGATCGGCGTAGCGCGGCTCGACCACCAGCACGTTGGCCAGATTGCGCGAAGCGAGCGCCAGGTTCTCGTCGATTTGGTCGGCGATGACCATCACGGAGTCGAGGCCCATGGCCTTGAGCTTTTGCGCCAGCAGCTTCGTTTTGGGCGCCTCTATGGACAGGGAATCGACCACCGCCAGACGGCCGTCACGGGCCAGCTGCGAAAGGATCGCGGCCATGCCCGCGCGGTACATCTTCTTGTTGACCTTGTGCGAGAAGTTCTCGTCAGGCCGATTCGGGAAGATACGACCACCACCGCGCCACAGCGGCGAGCTGGTCATGCCGGCGCGAGCGCGGCCGGTGCCCTTCTGGCGAAACGGCTTCTTGGTGGAGTGCTTGACCTCGCCGCGATCGAGTTGGGCACGTGTGCCCTGCCGCGCGTTGGCCTGGAAAGCAACGACGATCTGATGGACCAGCGCCTCGTTGTAGTCGCGCGCGAACACCGTATCCGGCGCGTCGAACTTCGCGGTAGCCTGGCCCTGATCGTTGAGGAGCTCGAGCTGCATCACCTGGCTCCTTTCTTGGCTGCTGGCGCCGGCGCCATCGGCGCTACGACCACCTTCACCGGGCGGGTCTTGACAGCAGGGCGCACCAGCACGTGGCCGTTCTTCGAGCCGGGCACCGCACCGCGCACGAGCAGCAGCGAGCGCGCCTCGTCGACACGAATAATGTCCAGGTTCTGCGTGGTGACGGTCTCGTCACCCATGTGGCCGGTCATCTTCTTGCCCGGGAACACACGGCCTGGATCTTGCGCCATCGAGATCGAGCCCGGCACATTGTGCGAACGGCTGTTGCCGTGCGACGCGCGCTGCGACTTGAAGTTATGGCGCTTGATGGTGCCGGCGAAGCCCTTGCCGATCGAGGTGCCCTGAACGTCTACCTTCTGGCCGGCGGCGAACATCGACACTGGCAGGGTGGCCCCAGCGGCATACTGCCCGGCCACTTCCGCAGTGACGCGGAATTCCCTCATGATCCGGCCGGCCTGCACGCCGGCCTTGGCCAGGTGCCCGGCTTCTGGTTTGCTGACGCGGGACGACTTGCGCACCCCGAAAGCCACCTGCAACGCGGTATAGCCGTCGACCTCGACGGTCTTGATCTGGGTCACGCGGTTGTCGGACATGTCCAGCACCGTCACCGGGATGGCGTCGCCATCGTCGGTGAAGATGCGCATCATGCCGACCTTGCGCCCCAGCAATCCGAGACGTTCGCTCAGACTCATGGTTCTTCTCCGGCCCCGTCGCACGCCTGGTGCACGCGGTGCCTTTGTTCACGATCCCGACATCGATTGGCCGGGGGTGGTGGCCGGCTGCCCGAGCCTTGAAAGGACTCGGACGCTCAGCGCTTTTTCAGTGTCTTGCTATCAGCTTCCCGGACGAACCCAGGAAAGCCGAAAAGTATAGCAGATTTCTTACTGCAACTTGATCTCGACGTCCACGCCTGCCGGCAGGTCGAGCTTCATCAGCGCGTCCACGGTCTTGTCGGTGGGATCGACGATGTCCATCAGACGCTGGTGCGTGCGGATCTCGAACTGGTCGCGACTGGTCTTGTTGACGTGCGGCGAACGCAGGATGTCGAAGCGCTGCATGCGAGTCGGCAAGGGCACCGGGCCCTTGACGATTGCGCCAGTGCGCTTGGCGGTCTCGACGATCTCCTGCGCTGACTGGTCGATCAGCTTGTAGTCAAAGGCCTTGAGGCGGATGCGGATCTTCTGTTTGGTCGACATGTCCGCTCCTTACTCGATGATCTTGGCCACGACGCCGGCGCCGACCGTGCGCCCGCCTTCGCGGATGGCGAAACGCAGGCCTTCTTCCATCGCGATCGGGTTGATCAGCTTGACCGTGATGCTGACGTTGTCGCCCGGCATCACCATCTCCTTGTCCTTGGGCAACTCCACCGCGCCGGTCACGTCCGTCGTGCGG
>Ga0105048_10011666_pt1 | contig 13841 bp, 10 predicted proteins | sample MAT05_FD_78382 | JGI IMG/M metagenome (GOLD analysis project Ga0105048, IMG submission 78382) | Freshwater microbial communities from Lake Fryxell liftoff mats and glacier meltwater in Antarctica - MAT-05 | ecosystem: Environmental > Aquatic > Freshwater > Ice > Liftoff microbial mat | place...
ACCTGGTTCCGAGGGTGCAGAGCGCCTTCGGCTGGATCGCCTGCTCTTGGCGCTGCCCCTGCTTACCGACCGACTCTCACTTCGAATGTCTTATGCTAAATAAGTCCTAGCTTTCTAAGCGGCTACCTAAAACGCACCCACCCACGAAACACTTCGAGCGCCCGGCGCGAAGGCGAGCCCCTGAGGACTGCCTTTTGGGCCATCAAACGCCCAGAGCACCAACCCCGCTCCCACGCAGACGGTTGCCGAACCCGCGAGCAAGAGCGTGCGTGTATCGGTTCGGTGTGCGTCGAGAGCGCTCAGCAGGGTGGCCGAAGTGAGCGCCGTGCCGAGACCAAGCGTGACGTAAAGTAGAGTCTTCGAGGATCCTAACTCGCGGGATGGTTCAGCCACTTTGAGCGGTGCGTCCAGCAGCAACAGTTCGCGTTTTTCTCCCGCACGCACCTCCACTTCACGCACCACAGGAGCCTGACCCGGCAGCTTGATGCTCACACTCAACTTGCCGGGAGCCGCATAAAATACACCGTTTCGCGCCGGCGCTTGGCCGTTCACTCTAAACTGTGCCTTTTCAACGAGCCGCGCATCCAGGCGGAGCTCAGCTGATTGGCGACGCGCTACCTCGAGCTGCTCGCGTGTACGTCGCAGGAATTCGGCATCGCTCTCCTGATCGGTGAGCACGGCCCTCAAATGCGCTATTCCTGCGTCATAATCGCCCAGTCCAAGTTCAGACAGCGCCAGATTAAAAAGAATCGTGGGATGTGAGCGCAGTTTCAACGAAACGCGAAACAGCCCGCGGGCTTCCTTCAAATGCCCCTTCTCAAAAGCAGCGACACCCGCCTCAAAGGCGATTCGACCACATAGCGTTGGGTCATCCGTACATGTGGTGCTCTCAGCCAACAGCGGCCGAGCTAGCAATACAAGCGCGAGGCCCAATGTAAGAACGCTAGCGCGCATGAATTTCCCGACTAGAACGGGTAGCTTTTAATGAGCGGCGAGCGTTTCGGCAAGGGCGTCTTCTCTTCACGGCCGGATGCGCCCGCAAACTCAGCTTGGTTTCGCGGCTCGCCCGGGGGGCCAGTTGGCCGCATGCTTGCGCTAGGTATTGGCTCCACGCTGGCGGAGGCGCCGCTAAAACCTGGAGCTGCTGCACGTGGAGTGTTCCCCGAGGGAGCCGCTCCGGGCTCGGCTAAGACGCGCTGGAGCGCAATGAAGCCGCCCAACAAGAGCAACGCCGCCCCGAGCCCGAACGCAAGATAATTCGGCGATTTTCTTGGCGCGATAGCCGTGTTCGAAGCCAGCCCAAAGTGTGCGTCCGTCTCCACCCTGAAGGTGCCTGGCTCTCCGGCCTTCAAGGCTTGGATCGCGATCAACTGTTGTTCACGCTCAGCGCCAAATTGCTCGCTCATGAGCGCCGCCAAACGTTCCGCCACGGGCTCCTGCTCTGTCGCTTCGACGAACGCATCCAGCGCTTCTTGCATCTCTTTTGCCGACTGAAAACGGCGCTCTGGGTCACCCTCGATAGCACGCAGAATGATCCGGCGAAGCTCTTCAGGAAAACCTGAAACGCGCGTGCCGGGATCGGGAATTTCTCCCATCACGATCTTGTGCAACGCCTCCACTCGATCAAGCTCGGGGAACAACCGCGCACCCACGGCCGCCTCATACAGTGTTACCCCGAGCGAAAAAATATCTGCCCGGTGATCGTATTGCTGCGAGAGCGCCTGCTCTGGAGCCATATACGCAAATTTCCCCTTCACCTGACCGAGCTCCGTCTGTTGCAGCCGACCTGCTGCGCGCGCGATGCCGAAATCAATAATCTTGGCGTGACCCGAATACGTGATGAAAATATTTTGTGGGCTCACATCGCGATGCACCACCTGCGCACTCTGACCGCGTTCATCCAAGAGTTGATGCGCGTGATGTAGACCTTCGAGTGCGCGCGCTGCGATCCAGGCCACCACAGCATAGGGGAGCCTCTCCTCTCGTTGCCGCACTCGCGCAACCAGCCGTGAAAGCGGTTGCCCTGCCAAATACTCCATGGTCAAGACCAGGCGCCCCTCCTCCTGCAAGAGATCGTAGACGTGCACCACATTGGGGTGATTGAGGCGCACCGCGAGGTTGGCCTCGTCGAGGAACATATCCACGAATGCCTTCTCGCCGAGCAGATGTTCATGGATCACTTTGAGCGCCACCACGCGCCCAAAGTTGTGGGGGCCGTCGCTCACCGCCAAGTATACGGAGGCTGTTCCCCCTGCCCCGAGCCTGCCTCCCAACCGATAGCGGCCGAGGCGAAGCCCCGTGAGCGGGCCGTTGCTTTCGTTGGTTGCTCTGACCTCGCCCATTGATTTGGCGAAGCTATCACGCATAAAGAAGACTTCAGATGCCTCTTCTGAGCGCGAGCCCTTTCTGCCTCATCCTTTGCCATCGGCCGCAATTGGAGGGCAAATTTTGACCCGGAACACCCGCTCAGTTGTTTTGCCACTCGGGCTTGAACGTTCGCTCGCGGAGGGCCACCGCTGGGTCTACCGCGAGCATGTTCCGCCTGGGTTTCAGGCAGAAGCCGGCAGCTGGGTAGAGGTAACCTGTGGTGCTTTTCGAGGCTTTGCACTCTTTGAGCCTAGCTCCGCCATCGCGCTCAGGATTTACTCAGAAACCGCCGTGCCCGATGCGCGCTGGTTTCAAGCTGCCACACAGCGCGCGTGGGAGTTGCGTGCAGCCGTGCGTTCCACCGAGACCGACGCCTTTCGCTTGCTCAACGGCGAAGGTGACGGCATGCCTGGGATCGTGGCGGACGTGTACGGTCCGTTCTGCGTGCTTCTGGCTTACTCCCCTTCCAGCGAAACGCTCTTGCCAGAGATTGCGCGAGCTATCAGTAAGCTTCAACGCTTCAAGGGTATCGTCGGGAGAGGCTCAGGGGAGCCGGGGCTGCGCGCGCTCATCGGTGATCTGCCCCCGGGATCCTTCCCTATTCGCGAACACGGAATCAAACACCGCGTGGAGCTGCACGTGGGCCAAAAGACGGGTCTTTTCCTCGACCACCGTGAGAATCGCGTGTGGCTTGGCGCACGCTGCCACGGGCAAACACTGCTGAATCTGTTTTCATACACGGGTGCGTTCAGCCTGCATGCGCTCAAAGGGGGCGCCTCAAGCGTCACGAGCGTTGATCTTGCAGCGCCAGCCTGTGAAGCCGCTCGCGAGAACTTTCGCTTGAACGGCTTTGACCCCGAAAATCATCCCATCGTGGCAGAAGACGTCAACAAGTTCTTAGCTGCCTCTGAAAAAAGCTTCGACATCATTGTGAGCGATCCGCCAAGCTTTGCCAAAGAAAAGAAGCAACGCGAAGGCGCACTCCGTGCCTACACCCGCTTGCACACGCTGGCGTTGCGACGTGTGAAGCCTGGCGGGCTGTTCTGTGCTGCAAGCTGCACCGCGCAAATCGGAGAGGATGATTTCTTGGAGACGCTCGCGCGTGCAGGAAGAGAAGCTGGCGTCAGATTGCAGGTGATCCACCGGGGCGGGCAAGCCACCGATCATCCTTGGCAGATCGGCCATCTTGAAAGCCGTTATCTGAAATTCTACGGCCTCCGCGTGTCGCGCCGGGCTTAGACCAACCGCTCAGTGCTTGGCGCGGCCGAGCCGTGCGAGGCGCCCAGGGTCAACGAGGTAGTCACCGTAGGTCATCCCGAGATCGTAGTATTCTGTGGGGCCAATTTCGATCACGCGCGTCGCCAGGGTTTCCATGAACTGCACGTCGTGCGAGGTAAAAAGCATCGTGCTCTCAAACTTCAGGAGGCCATTATTGAGCGCCGTGATCGATTCGAGATCGAGATGGTTGGTCGGCCCATCAAACATCAGAAGATTGGGGTCCTGCAACATCATGCGCGACAGCATACAACGTACTTTTTCACCGCCGGAAAGCACCCGCGTATTCTTCTTAACGTCATCTCCACTGAACAGCATGCGCCCCAAAAACCCACGCACAAAGCTCTCTTCTTGCTCTTTGGTGTACTGCTTCAGCCAATCGATGAGTGACAGCTCGGTATCGAAGAAGGCCGCGTTGTCCTTGGGGAAGTAGCCCGCGTTCACCGTGCGGCCCCAGGTGACCTCACCGGTGTCCGGTGTCATTGGTCCGCCGAGGATCTCGAACAGAGCTGTGACAGCGCGATCTTCACCCACGATCGCCACGCGATCACCCTTCCCCACGCTAAAGCGCAAATTCTTGAACAGACAGACGCCATCCAGCGTTTTCCCCAGCCCGTTCACCGCGAGCACTTCTCGCCCAAGCTCTTTCGTGGGCTTGAACTCGATGTAGGGATATTTACGCGAAGACGGCCGAATATCATCCAGCGTGATCTTTTCAAGCTGAGCTCGGCGTGAGGTCGCTTGGCTCGATTTTGATGCGTTGGCACTGAAGCGTTGGATGAAGGCTTTGAGGTCCTTCATCTTATCTTCTTTCTTGCGGTTAGATTCTTGGCGCTGCGAAAGCGCAAGCTGGCTGCTTTGGTACCAGAACGTGTAATTCCCGGTATAAACTTGGATCTTTTGGAAATCCACGTCGGCCACGTGCGAGCAAACCCGGTCCAAGAAGTGGCGATCATGGGAGACCACAATCACGGTATTCTTGAAATTCGCGAGGAATTCCTCGAGCCACAGAATAGAATCCACATCGAGATGATTGGTGGGCTCATCGAGCAATAGAATATCCGGTGTGCCGAACAGCGCTTGCGCAAGAAGCACCCGCACCTTCTCATCATCGGCCAGCTCTTTAACGAGCTTCTGCTGACGATCCGGACCTAGCCCGAGTGCACCGAGCAGCTGGGCCGCATTCGCCTCCGCATTCCAGCCATCCAAATCGGAGAAGTCGCTCTCGAGCACGGCAGCGCGGATCCCATCTTCATCGTTGAAGTCTGGCTTGGCATAGATCGCGTCCTTTTCCTGCATGATCTGATACAGGCGCTGATGCCCCCGGATCACGGTTTCGAGGGCGGGAACCTCATCGAAAGCGAAGTGGTTTTGCCGCAACGTACTTAGCCGTAGGCCTGGGGGCACGATGACCGAGCCCGAGGTAGGCTCTTGCTCTCCCGAAAGGCAGCGGAGAAAGGTCGATTTCCCCGCGCCATTCGCGCCGATCAAGCCGTAGCAATTCCCGGGGATGAACCGGATATCGACGTTCTCAAATAGGGTTTTCGCGCCGAAACTCAGCGACAGTTGTTCGGTTGAAATCATAAGAAGCTAGGCCTAAAGCTCGGGGATCGGCGGGGCTCGTGTAGCCGCTCTTCGGGCCCCCCGCAAGCTTGGCTCTAGCTCGGTTTTGCTCGCCTACAGCGCGGCGTCTGAGATTCTATACAAAACACGCCCACCTTTTCGGAGGGCGCTGCACGAATGCTCTGCTGCTAGCTGCTGGAGCAACCGATGCGCGGTGCGCCGCGGGATCCCGAGCGCCAGCGATGCCTGTTGGGCACTGGCACCACCGAAGGTTCCAAGCACGCGGAGCAATCGATCTGGCATCTCAATCGAAGTGCGCCCATCCGGAATCACGAACGGCTCCTTAACAGACAGCACCAAGTGTGAACCTTCCGACCGCCGAATCTCTGCCCGATCCGAGAGCCGAACTCGCATGCGATGCACGAGCACATCCAGCATGCCCTGGTGCCGCTTGGGAACGTACACGATTCCGTAAATCGTTCGCACAAAGTCGATGTAAGCGACGCCCTTTTCCCCCGCGAGCGCCAGCACGGCAATCGCGGAATCGGTACGCGTGCCGCCGGTGCCAGCTTCATCTGGACCAGACAAATTGGACACTTCTCCCTGCAGCCCCAAGCCAGCAGACATCAAGCGTGTCGCCGGGCGCTCGGGTACGCAGAGCACCCAGGCCCGAGCCTCGGCGCCTTCGGCTGAAGCTGACATTGGCGGCAGATTGAAACCAAACGGCACCAGAGCGCGCGTTCCAGCACGCCAGGCCAACACCTCTGAATCGGCGGTTTGCTGTTCGGGGCAAAGGAGCGCACCGAACGCGTCGACCTCTTGCTGAAGGCCTAGCCAGCTTGGGCAAGCCCCTTTGAGAACGCGCAGCGAATGCCCAAACGCAACCTGATCGCCGCGCTGGATCGCTTCGAGTACAGCAGAGACCGCGCTCAGCACGCGACTGAAGGGCAACTTGGCAACCGCAGGCTCTCCAAGAGCGGAGAGCGCGCCGCCCGCCATCAACGTTTCCCAGCTGATCCAAGGGCGCCATTCGGGAGCCACCGAAGCCGCGAGCCCATGCAGAGTATTCAACGCGAGATGTGGGCGCCCCTCCAAACGCTGTAGCCGTGCTCGGCAAATCGACAACAGCGTTCGCAGTGCCTCGGGAAACTCCGAATCTGTCGCGCTCAGAGCGCTCGGCAGTTCCCGTAGAAGACCTGTCGCTGCTTCGCCGTTCGTGCACTCGGTGGCGCTCACGGCCAATGCGACGAGACGGGCGACAGCTTGGGAGGTGGCGGGGGCAATAGCTGGCAACCCACCGGCCGCGAGCAGCTCCGTCAGGCTCAAGGTTCGCATTGGTAAAGGCCGCTCCCCGAAGCTGAGGACGCTGTCACCGGCGGGCGGAGCCTCGAATATCACCTGGTATTTGCGAGTCCATCGTTAGCAATACTGTGTGGGAACGGCACAAGCTCGACCTTACTAAATTGGCCTACCGAAGAATTGGTGGGGGCAGGTCACCCAAGGTGCGCGGGATGGCATCCGTGCTTCTCTCGGGAAAAATGGCGATTTCCATAGCCCCTGCGCTGGCCGATTAGGGGTACTCTCCTGCGAGCCGCCCGCATGACACCCCCCGCCGCCCTGCGCGGCTTCCGGATACAGAAGATCAGTGCGGGCCACGCCGTGGAACTGAATGATCAATTAGCCGTGGAAGCGCCGTTGGAGCTCCGGATTTCCGCCCACGGTGCGCCCAAGAATATTTCGATCACGATGCGGACGCCTGGGCACGATCCGGACTGGGCATACGGCTTTCTCTTCAGCGAAGGAATTATACGACGCGCGGAAGACGTGAGCCGAATTGATTCCGATGGCACGCACATTGACGTCACGCTCGCCGAAGGCCTTACGCCCAACTTCACTCCGCTTGAGCGCAACTCCTACACCTCATCAAGCTGCGGGGCTTGCGGCAAGAGTTCGCTTGCTGGCCTAAGGGTCGAATTCCCGAACGAAAAAGTCTCGATGTTGGTACGCGTACCGGCGGCGCTCATCCCCGAACTTCCCGTGCGTTTACGGGAACGGCAGGTAGGCTTCGAGCAAACGGGAGGCATGCACGCTTCAGCCCTCTTCGATCTGGAAGGGAAGCTGTTGCTGCTCCGTGAAGATGTGGGTCGCCACAACGCGCTCGACAAAGTTATCGGGGCGGCTCTGCGTGTTGGTCTCTTACCGTTGAACCGACACGTTCTGCTATTGAGCGGCAGAATCAGCTTCGAGCTGGTGCAGAAGGCGGCACTGGCCGGCATTCAACTGGTCGTAGCAGTGGGCGCGCCCTCCAGCCTCGCCGTGGAAATGGCCGAGGAACACAACGTGACTTTAATTGGCTTCTTGCGTGGGGAGAACTTTAACATTTACTGCGGGCAAGAACGCATCCTCAGGAATTGAGAAACGGGCTGAAGCATGGCGTCTGGAGATAACGAGCCCGCCAATGCGGAGAATCCCGAAGAGCTGCTAGAGCTCCGGACTACCAGAACGCCTCAAGCAGCGGCGGGGTTGACGGCGGTCGTTTCAAGTGCGGCACATGTGTTTTCAAGCATGAGCCTCGTGCGCGGCGTTAAGGCGTTGCGCACCCTGAATCAGAAGGGCGGTTTTGATTGTCCGGGATGTGCCTGGCCCGATCCGGATGGCAAACGTTCGTCGCTCGGTGAGTTTTGCGAGAACGGGGCCAAGGCCATCGCTGAAGAAGCCACCCAACAACGCGTGGATGCGGAGTTTTTCCGCCAACACTCCGTGCACGCCCTCGCGGCCCAGAGCGACTACGAAATTGGCAAACACGGTCGGCTCACTGAACCCATGGTGCTGCCCGCAGGCGCGACACACTATCAACCCATCAGTTGGGAAGCCGCGTTTGAAAAAGTCGCGGCGCACCTGAATGGGCTCGACACGCCCGATGAAGCCGTCTTCTACACGTCGGGGCGCACCAGCAATGAAGCGGCCTTCCTGTACCAGCTCTTCGTGCGAGAGTTCGGGACCAACAACCTGCCGGATTGCTCCAACATGTGTCACGAATCAAGCGGTGTGGCGCTGAGCGAAAGCTTAGGGAGCGGCAAAGGTAGCGTCACACTCGCAGATTTTGACCAGGCTGAAGTGATCTTGATCTTGGGCCAAAACCCCGGCACCAATCATCCGCGCATGCTAACTGCGCTACAGAGCGCTAAAGCTCGCGGCGCCACCATCATCTCGGTGAATCCGCTTCGGGAAACTGGCCTGCTTGGGTTCAAGAATCCGCAAACCGTCAAAGGCCTTTTAGGCTTCAGTACCGAACTCACGGATGTTTTTCTGCAAGTAAAGATCAACGGGGATCTGCCGCTCTTGCTGGCGCTCGAAGTCCTGCTCTTGGAAGCGGACACCGAACCCGAAAGTAGAGTTCTCGACCACGAATTCATTGAGCAGCACACGCAAGGCTTCCAAGAATTTGCTCAGCATATCCGAGCACAGCGGCTAGATGAGCTGATCCGCGCTTCGGGCGTGCCGCGCGAACTCGTCCTCGAAGCTGCTGCCGTTTTGGCCAAGAAGCAGAGGATCATCGCGTGTTGGGCGATGGGGCTCACCCAACACAAGAATGCCGTTTTTACCATCCAAGAAGTAGTTAACCTATTGCTTCTTAAGGGCAGCCTGGGAAAAGCGGGCGCGGGCGTCTGCCCCGTGCGCGGGCACAGCAATGTCCAAGGCGATCGAACGATGGGCATCAACGAGGCCCCTTCAGCTGCTTTTTTGGACAAGATCGAGGCTGTTTTTGGCTTCAAAGCACCCCGCGAGCCCGGGCTCGACGTGGTGAACAGCATTTTGGCCATGCACGCAGGGCGCGCCAAAGTGTTCTTTGCCATGGGTGGTAATTTTCTCTCGGCCACTCCTGACACCCTCTTCACCGCCGAAGCACTCAGGCGCTGCCAACTCACAGTGCACGTGTCCACCAAGCTCAACCGAAGCCATCTGATCCACGGGAAGGAAGCCCTGATCCTTCCCTGCTTGGCCCGCAGTGATCGCGATCTGCAAGCGGGCGAGGCTCAATTCCTCACCACTGAGAATTCGATGGGCGTGATTCAGATGACGGAAGGGAGCCTCTCACCCATCTCTGAGCAACTGATGAGCGAACCCAACATTGTGTGCGGATTGGCTAAAGCGACGCTCGGAGCTCGCACGCGCGTTACTCGCACGCGCGTTGCCTGGGAGCTTTATGCACAGAGCTACGATGCGATCCGGGATGCCATCGCAGCCACAATTTTGGGCTTTGAAGGCTACAATCAGCGCGTACGCGAGCCTGGCGGATTCTATTTGCCAAATGGCGTGAAAGAGCGGCGCTTCGAAACCACGGGCGGGAAAGCCCAATTCTCGCTAGCCGAGCTCAGTGAGCAGCTACTCAAAGCGGGTGAGCTGATGATGATGACCATCCGCAGCCACGATCAATTCAACACCACGATTTATGGCCTCAACGACCGCTATCGTGGCATTCAGAACGAACGGCGCGTTATCTTCATGCACGCCGAGGACATCAGAGAAGCAGGGTTCCTGCCTGGAGATTGGGTGGATCTGCACAACGAGCACGGTGGCCGAGCGCGCGTTGCCAGGAAATTTGTGCTCGTGCCCTTTGATATTCCCAAGAAGTGTGCGGCGACATATTTTCCTGAAACCAACGTCCTCGTGCCCATCGATAGCACTGCTGATAGGAGCAACACGCCGACTTCGAAAACAGTGGTGATCCGGCTCACCCGGCACCAAATGCCAGGCGGGGCGGCCCAAGAAACCCTTTTCAGCGCGCCGGATAGAGCCGGGCGGTGGGAATGATTTCCTTTGGCAAGAGCGGACTCGACCACACAACATTGACTCTCGCATAGCCCGCCTGGCTCACCAACCGCACCTCAATCGAATGTCGCCCTTTGGTTAACACTATAGAGCTCGAAGCACCCTCGCTGAAATAGTCAAGCAGAGCCACGCCATCAAGAACCAGCCAGCAGCCATCATCGCAACTGACTACTACCGTGTAGGTATCATCGAAGGGCGCCTCCACTTCTCCCGTCCAGCGCGCGGAAAATGCCTCCGGAAGGCCGAGCACTGGCATCCCGAATTCCCAGTTCAGGTCGAGCAAGGGATCGATTCGGACTGCGACAGGTGTGCCTGTCCAGTCCAAGGACTTGAAGTACTCACCTTTTAAGCCGTGGAGCGGTGGCGGCATGGCAACCGCGCTAGCCGAGGCTTCTGGCGGGGACTCGCCAATCGACGCATGCTGCATGCACTGGAGCGCAGCCAAGGAAAGGCATAACGTGAGCTGATTGGAAAAGCGACGCATGTCGTTCTAGCGCAGGGTTGCGGTTAACCCCAATCCCACGTTGATTCCAAAGCCTGGGAAAACACGGCTCACGGCAACCTTCCCGTCTGGAGCCCTCACGTCGAGCACGGGCCGCGTCAGCGCCACGCACCCACCCACTCCCGAATGCAGCGCCAGATACGAACTCACGGGCAACTCTAGCACTCCACGCACTTCCACCGCTGACCAAAGAAAGGCGACACTTTTAGCCCGCACTAGATCCAGGCCAGCAACCTCCGCCGAGCCCGCCAAGATCCCGAGGCCGAGCCCAGCGTGAAGCGGACCAAACGCCCACAGCGTCTGAACATCCGCGCGCGCGGCCACGAGGGATGCGCTGGCTCCTGCCTTCCCTACAGAAAACGTGTGCAGACTTGTGGCAATCAAGCCAAGCCCCGGCGCGAGGCGATTTTTCAGCCAGATCCGAGCCATGACCTCGGCGCCCAGCGAACGCTCGGGCAGCATGCCAGAAGCGCCAAAAGCTGCGGCCGTGAAGGAGCCTTTCGGTAGCGGAACCGCGCTAGCTTGGCTGCGGTCAGTGGAAACCTTAGCTGGCTTGGTTTGGGAAACGGCGCGCAACACGCTCGTTGGTTTTTCTGGCGCGGATGCCGGGCCGCTCTTTTCCTTCACGGCAGGCGCCTGGTTGCTCTTTTCCATCACAGCTGGCGCCGCGACTGGCTCAGCGTCAACTGCTGCGGCACGCTCACTCACACTGGCATCGATCGAAACGGCAATAGAAAAACTGAGCACGGCAAGCACCGAATCGCACTCTCCCGCAAGCGCACCAAAGCGGCGCACGGCCACCATCTCGCCATCCGAGAAGACGACGAACGAAAGCGCTCGACCCTTCTCTGCATCTCCCCCTTCGACCACGATCGAAAGCCGCCGATCCACCGAGTCATTGCGCAGCCAACGCCGCACGCGCGCCGCCACCTCGGACGCTTCAACGCAGCCGCCTTCGTAACGGATCGTCAGCGCACTCGCTACCGACTTGGTCTCAAGATTGACATCATCCGGACTGCTCGCCGGGGAGACCACAGGAACTTGGGCTCGGGCCGATAAACTGCCCAAAAAGAGCGCCAATCCGAGGCGCATACTCAGGGAGTGCTTCCGAGCGCCGTCACGGAACAGCTTCATGCGGCCCAATCTGCCGCATGAGAAAACAAACTACCGAGGAGGCTCCGCGACATGCTCAAGAATGCCACGTACCTTAGCGCTAAAGGGCCCCAGTGGATACTTTGCGAGGAAGCGCGCACCGCGCGTTCGGAACTCGCCTCGGCGCCCCAGGCGATCCAGGGCGAACAGTGCCAACGCTTCCCGCTCTTCGGCCAAAGCCCCAGCAGGATATTTGGCTCGGCTCGCTTCGGCGAGCTGCAGAGATCGCGCGGGATTGCCCGCGAGTTCTCGCCGCACCTCGGCCAATGAATTCAACTCATCTCGCAGGCTATCGGGCGCCTTGGGAGCAGCCTTCTTCTCAGATGATATTGGCGCGCTCGCTTCGGGAGCCGCTGATGCAACTGCCGTTGACGGAAGGCTGGGCTCCGCAGCTAAAACGGCCGCTTCCGCTGTCTGAGACAGTGCCTTTTGGCCCTCGCAGCTGACCGCCAGCTCCTCACCGGACTTCAGCTTGCGCTCCCCCATGCAACGCCCCGAGACCGTAACGCTCCCTTCGTGCAGCTGCACGGACATCTTGGCCGTCACTTCGTCCCACGTAACCGAGAAGCGAGTACCAGTAACCGCAACCTTGAACGGGCCCGCGCTCACAGTCCACGCCGTGTGCTCCCGGTGCTGAATCGAGGCTTCGATGGACCCGTGTTGAATATCGACCCGAGCCCCGTTCGGCGTCACGTCGACCACCGAGCAGCGCGTTCCTGGCTGGGCGATCACCTTGCTGCCATCGGAGAAGGCTAGCTCTGCCGCATGCCCCGTCTGAGCTTGCATTCCGAAATCCGACGCAGGCTTCCCATTCAGCGTGTACGTCAGTGGGCCTGGGAAGGCGAAGAACAACGCTAAGCCCGCGAGCGCCAGGCCTAGCCCACCGGGCACGAAAAGCCAGCTTCGGGAACGCCGCGGCGCTGCTTGGCGCTTGAATCCCTCGCGCGTGAGGCGCGCACCGGCTCTAGCCACCTGGCTCTGCCAAGCCGCCCAACTTCCGAGCTCATTCTGGAATTCTCGGCCAATTTGCTCAAAAATGGCCTCGGACGGACTATTGGCGTCGTTCATACGCCGTCCTTGAGCCAATCGCCGAGGAGCGTTTCGCGTTTGGCGTATTTGAAAAAGCGCTGCTGCGCGCGGGTGACCCGATGCTTCACCGTGGCCAATGGAGCACCACAGGCTTCAGCGACCTCCTTCACGGACAGGCCCTCGATATAGCGAAGCGAGAAAGCAATCCGCTCATCGGTTGGCAAGCGTTCAAGGACTCTAAATGCCGCGTGCAACGCAGCGCTCACTTGCGGAGAAGGCTCACGTGCGGGCACTGGCACATCCTCCGGACTGAAAAATCCCAACAGCGTGCGGCGGCGGCGGCGCTTGATGAACCCGCGCGCACTGAACACCGCGATGCTCGTCAGCCAGCCCTTCAAGGCCGCGGGATTCTTAAGCCCCGAGATCCCTTCAATCGCCGCGACAAACACATCGTGCAGCAAATCAGCTACTTCGCGTTCGGCTCCGAGCGTGTGCAACAAGATCCGATGCACGTGGGTGCCATAGCGTTCGTACAGCTCGCCAGCTGCCCGGAGCTCACCAGCTTGTAAACGCGCCACCAGGTTTTCATCCCCAGACACAACTGCCTGCACGCCTGACGCCTCATGCTCGCCCCCCACCTCGCCCCTCACATGCTCGCCGGCAGATACTTCTGCTTTCAGACCTAAATTAGCTGACGGCAACAGGGAGGACATCGGGATCTGCCAAAGGGCCTGTCGGTTGCGACTAGGGCGACGCAGGCGGCCTGAGGATAGCACGCGAGCCCCCGACACGGCTTCCGGACCTACCCCATACGACGCGAAAGCGCCGATTCCAGCGAGGAAGCGACCCTGGCTGGGAAGGAATGGGACTGGAAGCGCGAACGACGGCGTCAAAGTAGAAGAGAGTCTACCCGTGAAGCAAAGCGGCCCTTTCCACGTTGACCTAGCGCGAGAAGCGCTCAATCTCCCATGAAATCGCGCTGCGTGGCCAATGCGACCAAGGGGATCCCTGCCGCCCGGATGTTCTCCGCTCCACCTTCCAACCGATCCACTAAGGCTATAATTCCCACGACCTCGATCCCGGCCGCCTTCAACGTCTCCACAGCTTTCAGACTGGAACC
>Ga0105048_10011667_pt1 | contig 13840 bp, 9 predicted proteins | sample MAT05_FD_78382 | JGI IMG/M metagenome (GOLD analysis project Ga0105048, IMG submission 78382) | Freshwater microbial communities from Lake Fryxell liftoff mats and glacier meltwater in Antarctica - MAT-05 | ecosystem: Environmental > Aquatic > Freshwater > Ice > Liftoff microbial mat | place...
ACCGACAAGACCGGGACGCTGACCCGCAACGAGATGACGGTCTCGGTGTTCGTGCTGGGCACCCGGCGGATCGACGTCACCGGCGCCGGCTACACGCCCGTCGGCGAGTTTCAAGAAGACGGTCAGCCGATGGACCCGCGTGCCGACGAGCACCTCGCCTTGGCGCTGCGCATCGGGGTCTTGTGCAACGACGCCAAGGTCGTCCGCGTCGATGGCCAGGACACCGTGCTCGGTGACCCCACCGAGGCCGCGTTGATCGTGGTGGCGGAGAAGGCCGGCCTCGAGGAGGCGGCGCTCGAGGCCGAGTTCGTCCGCGTCAGCGAGCAGCCCTTCGACAGCGTGACGAAGCGCATGGCGACCGTCCACCGGACCCCGCAGGGCCGCCTGATCACCTTCGTGAAGGGGTCACCGGCGACCTTGCTCGCGGCGAGCGCCTCGCAGTTTCGCGCCGACGCCGTGACGCCGCTTACCGCGGACGATCGCGCGCACTGGGAGACGATGAATCGCGACCTGGCCGGGGCCGCGCTGCGGGTGCTTGCGCTCGGCTATCGCGACCTGCCCGAAGGTCAGAGCGAGGCTGGCGTCGACGTGACGAAAGACCTGGTCTTTGTCGGCCTCGTCGGCATGACCGATCCGCTCCGCGACGAAGCCAAGGCCGCGATCGCCACCTGTCGCGAGGCCGGCATCCGCTCGGTCATGATCACCGGCGACCAGCAACTCACCGCCGCGGCGATCGCCCACGAGCTCGGCATCGACGTCGATCTCGACGGCAAGCCGCTGCGCATCGTGCACGCGCGTGAGCTGACTGACCTCGACGCCGCGGGCTGGCAGCAGACGGTCTCCGGCACGGCGGTGTTCGCCCGGGTCTCGCCCAAGCACAAGCTGCAGATCGTCGAGGCACTGCAGGCCCAAGGCCAGATCGTGGCCATGACCGGCGACGGCGTCAACGACGCGCCGGCCTTGAAGAAGGCCGACATCGGCGTGGCTATGGGGATCAAGGGGACCGAGGTGGCGAAGGAGACCGCCGACATGGTCATCGTCGACGACAACTTCGCCACGATCGTCCGCGCGGTCGAGCAGGGCCGGATCATCTACGCGAACATCCTCCGCTTCATCCACTACCTCTTCTCGTGCAACTTCTCGGAGATCCTGACCGTGTTCGTCGCGCTGATGGTGGGCTGGCCGCTGCCCCTCGGCGCGCTCCAGATCTTGTGGCTGAACATGCTCACTGACATCTTTCCTGCGCTCGCGCTCGCGCTCGAGCCGTCGGCGCCCGGCATGATGAGCCGGCCGCCGCACGATCCCAAGGAGTCCTTACTCCCGCCGCGGTTCCTGATCATGATCGCCTGGCAAGCGGTGCTGTTGGCCGGGGTCACGTTGCTGGCGTTCTTCATCGGCATGCGCCTGCACGGCAGGGACGGTGAGGGCCTCAAGCACGCGGTCACGATGACGTTCATGACGCTCGCCTTCGTGCAGGTGGTTCACGTCTTCAACGCGCGATCTCAGACCCGCTCGGCGTTCGACGCGCGGCTCTTCACCAATGGCTGGCTGTGGGGCGCCGTGCTGCTGTGCATTCTCCTGCAGCTGTTCGCGGTCTATGTCCCTTTCATGCGGGCGGTGCTCCACACCGTCCCGCTCGGCGCCCAGGATTGGGCCGTCGTGGCCGGATGCGCGCTGCTGCCGCTCGCGGTCGTGGAGATCGTGAAGCTGGTCGGGCGCCGCTTGGCGCGATCGTGGGCATCGCTCGTCGCGCACTGAGCGTTTTCGACCGGCCCCGGTTGGAAATACCCGGCGGCGACATGGTGTCTTCCCCACCATGCAACGCGCCTGGCTCGTGGGCCTCGTCATCGTCGTCGGTGCGTGTAGCGGTGGTAAGGCCCGCGAGAACGGTCGACTGGTTCATTCGCGGGCCCTAAGTCGGCCCGCCCCGCGGAACCGGTCAGGGACGCCGCACCGGCACCGCCGCCGCCGGTCGTCGAGGCCGCACCCGCGACTGTCGAGCCGATCGCCGTGACCGGTCACCCCGCGACCGGTCAGCCACCAGCCGGTCACCCACCCGCCGGGCAGTTCGCGACCGTACGCACCGATCTCGACAAGCAGTTCGTCGACGTCTACGAGCTCGCGGCCGGCGCGGTGACGAAGATCTCGACCGTCGAGGTTCACGGAGACCTGTTCTCCGAAGAGCTGGTGTGGCCCGACGCGGCGTCGCCGATCGTGTTCCGCGGCGGCGTGATGGAGGGCGACGGCGTGCAGCGGTTCGGCACGATCGCCGGCGGCCGCTTCACCGTCGTGAAGCCGAAGGGCAAGGGCGACGTGCTCGGGCTCCTCACGTCGTCGGCCGGCGAGGTTTGGATCGAGCGATGCACGAAGTGGGACGACAACAACCCCGACGAGGAGGGCTGCAACGTGCGCGGCTGGAGCCGCGTGACGCCGACGCCCGGCACCGCCACGAAGCCGCCGCCGCTGCGCGTGCTGCCGAGCGATGCGCTCGCCACGCCGACCCGCGTGACCCTGGCCGCGCGGCGCGACCGCAAGGCGCCCAACGACCACGTGCTCGCGTGTACGGTCGGCGGCAAGACCGTGACGCTGCTCTCCGGCGATCAAGTGCGCAAGCCGCCGACGTGGCGCTGGCTCTCCGGCGAGCCGACGATCGCGCTGGTCCAGATCGCGTACGCCGGCGAGTACGCCCCCGACCGCGAGCCGCACGACTACCGGCTCCTGCGCGGCTGCAAGCTCGCCGACGACGCCGAGGCGTACGTCCTGGGACCCGACGGCCTGTGGGCCCTGCAGATCGATCACCCCGACGGCGGCGGCACCGAGCACGCCTACGAGGTGCGCTGGCGCGGCGTGAAGCTCGCGACCGTCGACGGCGAGGCCTTCGCGTTCGCCGGCGGCGTCCCCTGACCAGCGCCCGGGATGCCGCCCGAGGAAGTCAGTCGAGGCGCTGGGCACCGACGGCGGAGACCGCGTCGCGGAAGACCTGGCCGCGGTGGCCGAAGTTCTTGAACATGTCGTAGCTGGCGCAGGCCGGCGAGAGGACGACCGCGTCGCCGGCGTCGACCAGCGCGGTGGCCTTGGCGACGGCGTCGTGCAGGTCGGTGGCGTCGACGACCGGGTAGGTCACGCCGCGCTCGGCGCAGGCGGCCCGGATGAGCGGCGCGGCCTCGCCGATGAGCACGATGCCCTTGCACACACCGTCGAGCGCCTCGAGCATCGGCTGGTAGCTGCCGCCCTTGTCGACGCCGCCGGCGATGAGCGCGAGCCGGCGCGGGAAGCCGCGCACCGAGGCCGCGACCGACGCCACGTTGGTGCCCTTCGAGTCGTCGTAGAAGAAGATGTCGGCCTTGTCGCCGACCAGCTCCATGCGGTGGGGCAGCGGCCGATAGCTGCGGGCGCCGGCGCGGATGGCGTCGATCGACACCCCGAGCGAGCGCGCCGCCAGGTACGCGCCCATGGCGTTGTCGAGGTTGTGGTTGCCGACGATGACCAGATCGTCGACGGGAAAGCGCTCCTCGGCGGCGGCGCCGGGCACGCCGCGCAGCACCAGCGCGCGCCGGTCGGCCGACACCAACCCGCCGCGCGCGACGTCGGCGCCAGGCCGCGAGTCGAACCACAGGAGCGGCCCGGGCGCGTCCGCGGCCTCGGCCACCACCCAGGCATCGGCGGCGTTGGCGATCGCGACCTGGCTCGGGCGCTGCCAGTCCCAGATGCGGCCCTTCATCGCGGCGTAGCGCTCGATCGTGCCGAAGCGATCGAGGTGATCGGGCGTGACGTTGGTGAGGATGCCGGCGTCGGGCGCGAACGACGTGCAGTTCTCGAGCATGAACGCGGCGACCTCGGCGACGATGAGCCCGCCGTCGACGTTGGCGGGATGATCGACCGCGTCGATGAGGGGCATGTTGCCCAGGTTGCCGCCACAGAAGCTGGGCCGGCCGCTGGCCGCGCACAGCGCGCCCGACAGCGCGGTCGTCGTCGACTTGCCGTTGGTGCCGGTGATCGCGATGAGCTTCGCGCCGGGATGGAAGAACCGAGACGCCAGCTCGATCTCGGCGATGACCTCGACCCCGGCGCCGCGGGCCGCGGTCAGCTCGGGCAAGCTCGGCACGCCCGGCGACAGCACCACCAGATCGGCGCTGGTGAAGCTCGCGAGGTCGTGACCGCCGAGCTGCCAGGTCACCGGCACGCCGTCGAGCTCGGCCATGCCGGCGGCGAGCTGGGCGGCCGGCTTGCCGTCGGTGACGATCACGCGCGCGCCGCGTCGCGCGCAGAACCGGGCCAGCGCGATGCCGGTCTGCGCGAGGCCGACCACCACCACCGACTTGCCTGCCAGGTCCATCGTCATCGGAGCTTGAGCGTGCCCAGCGCGAGCAGCGCGAACAAGACCGACACCAGCCAGAAGCGCACGATGATCTTCGGCTCCTCCCAGCCCTTCAGCTCGAAGTGATGGTGGATCGGCGCCATCTTGAAGACGCGCTTGCCCCGGGTCTTGAACGAGCCGACCTGGATCATCACCGACAGCGCCTCGATGACGAACAGGCCACCGACCAGCGCGAGGGTGAGCTCGTTCTTGGTGAGCACCGCCAGCATGCCGATCGCGCCGCCCAGCGACAGCGAGCCGACGTCGCCCATGAACACGCTCGCCGGGTAGGTGTTGTACCAGAGGAAGCCGATGCCAGCGCCAAACAGCGCGGCGCAGAACACCGCGAGCTCGACGGCGCCCGGGATGTGCGCGACGTGGAGATACTCCGCGAGCAGCTGCTCGCCGCTCGAGCGGGTGAGGATGGTCGTCTCGACCCCGGCGATGTACGCGAACACCAAGAACGTGCCGGCGTTGATGATCGTCGGGCCGATCGCCAGGCCGTCGAGACCGTCGGTGAGGTTGACCGCGTTGGCGGTGCCGACCACGACGAAGGCGCCAAAGACGATGTAGAGCCACGCGGCGAGGTCGGGTGACACCTCGTAGAAGTTGGTGAACGGCAGCTGCAGCTGCGTGCGCAGCTCGGGCGGCATCGTGTTGGACAGGAACAGGTACGCCATCGCGCCGCCGGCGATGAGGAACTCGAGCAGCAGGCGGACCTTGCCCGGGATGCCCTTGGTGTTGCGCTTGGTGATCTTGGCGTAGTCGTCGGCGAACCCGATCGCGCCGAACGACACCGTGACCACCAGCGCGAGCAAGACGAAGCGGTTGCGCAGGTCGCACCACAGGAGCACCGACATCACCAAGCAGAACAGGATGAGCGCGCCGCCCATCGTCGGCGTGCCGGCCTTCTTCTTGTGGGTCTGCGGGCCGTCGTCGCGGATCTGCTGGCCGACCTGGCGCGAGCGCAGCCGCTCGATGAACCAGGGCCCGACCAGGAACGACAGCAGGAGCGCCGTGATCGCCGCCGCCAGGATGCGCATCGACGGGTAGCGAAAGACGCGCAAGAACGACAGCCCACCGAGGCGGGACATGACGTCGTAGAGCAGGTAGTACAACATCTAGCTCACCAGCTCCTGCAGCGCGCGGACGACGCGCTCGAGACGCATGCCGCGCGACGCCTTCACGAGCACCCAGTCACCCGGCTCGGTGACGGCGAGGACCTGACGGGCCGCCATCTGGGGATCGTCGGTGACCCAGGCCTGGGCGGGATCGCCGGTGGCGTCGGCGACCCGCTGGCGGTGCGCGCCGAGCGCGATGACCGGGATCCCCAGCTCGCCCAGCCGCGCGCCGACGTCGGCGTGGAGCGCCGCCGCGGTGTCGCCCAGCTCGAGCATGTCGCCGACGACCGCGACCGCGCGGCCCGAGCCTCGCAGCTCGGCCAGGGTGTCGATCGCCGCGGCCATCGAGGCCGGATTGGCGTTGTAGCAGTCGACGATCACCTGCCGGCCGCCGATGGTGACGACCTCGCCGCGCATGGTGGCGGCGCGGGCTCGCTCGAGGCCGGCGATCGCGACGTCGAGCTCGACGCCGACGGCCAGCGCACAGGCCAGCGCGCAGGTCGCGTCGATGGCAGCGTGGCGGCCGATGAGCGGCAAGCGGAAGCGCCGGTGCTGACCGAAGGCCACGACGTTGAGGTCGGCGCCGGTGGGCCCGATCGGCTGGTAGCCGGCGAGCCGCACGTCGGCGCTGGCGGGCTCGCCGAAGGTCACCAGGCGAGCGTGCGGCGCGAAGCGGCGAGCCGGGTCGATGAGGCGGGCGTCGTCGGCCGGCACGATCGCGGTGCCGCCCTCGGCGAGGCCGCCGTAGATCTCGGCCTTGGCGGCCGCGATGGCGGCGGTGGAGCCGAGCAGCTCGAGGTGGGCGACCCCGGCGTTGACGATCGCGGCGACGTCGGGCCGCGCGATGCGGGTCAGGTAGTCGATCTGGCCGGCGCCGCGCATGCCCATCTCGACGACGCCGTAGCGGTGATGCGCGCGCAGGCCGAGCAGGGTCAGCGGCAGGCCGGTCTCGTTGTTGTGCGAGCCGAGCGCGGCGTGGGTCGGGCCGGCCGCGGCGAGCGCGGCCCGGGTCAGCTCCTTGGTCGTGGTCTTGCCGGCCGATCCGGTGATCGCGACCAGCGCGGTGCCGTCGCGCCAGGTCTGGCGATGAGCGGCGGCGATCGCGCCGAGCGCGGCGCGGGGATCGTCGACCTCGATCGACGGGGTCGTCGACGGCGAGCGTCCGGTCTTGACCAGCGCCGCCACCGCGCCGTTGGCGACCGCCTGCGCGACGAAGTCGTGGCCGTCGACGCGCTCGCCCGCGATCGCGACGTACAGATCGCCGGGCGCCGCGGTCCGGCTGTCGATCGTGATGCGCGAGATCGAGCCGGCGCCGTGAGCGGTGGCGTGATGCGTGGTCCGCAGCGCGGCGGCCAGCTCGGCGAGGTCCCAGGTCGGGCGCCGGCTCGCGGCGGCCGCGGCCTCCTCGCGATCGTCGAAGTGGACTTTGGTCGTGCCGATGATCTGATAGTCCTCGTGGCCCTTGCCGGCGATGACCACGATGTCGCCGGGGGTGGCCTCGGCGATCGCGGCGGCGATCGCGGTCCGCCGATCGACGTCGACGTAGAACGGCGCCGGCACCGCGGGCAGGATCGCGTCGAGGATCGCGCGGGGGTCTTCGGTGCGCGGGTTGTCGCTGGTGACGATCGCCAGGTCGGCGAGGGCGGCCACCACCGCGCCCATCTGGGGCCGCTTGCCGGGGTCGCGATCGCCGCCGCAACCAAAGACGCAGATCAGCCGGCGCTGGGTCAGCGGGCGCAGCGCGCGCAGGACGTTGTCGAGGGCGTCGGGGGTGTGGGCGTAGTCGACCAGGAGGTCGAGGCCAGCCGCATTCTCGACCCGCTCGACCCGGCCGGGCACGCCGGGCAGCGCCTCGATCCCGCGGGCGATCGCGGCGTGGTCGAGGCCGAGCGCCTCGGCGATGCCGACCGCGAGCGCGATGTTGGCCAGGTTGTAGTGCCCGAGCAGCGGCCGCGACGCCACGTCGAGCTCGCCGCGCGGCGTGCGGATGCGCGCGCGCAGGCCGTGGACGCTGGAGACGTGCGAGACCACGCGGATCTCGGCGTCGCGCTGCTCGTCGCGCAGCTCGGCGCGATCCTCCGACGAGACCCGCAGCACCTTGGCGGCGGCGGTCCCGGCGGCGGCTGCCATCGACGCGCCGGCCGGATCGTCGACGTTCACGACCGCGACGCCACCGGCCGCGAGGTGCCGGCTGAAGAGCAGCTGCTTGGCGGCCGCGTAGTCGGCCATCGAGCCGTGCAGATCGAGGTGGTCCTGGGTCAGGTTCGAGAACGCCGCGACCTGGTAGGCGACGCCGGCCACGCGCTCCATCGCCAGCGCCGCCGACGACACTTCCATGACCGCGTGGCTGACGCCGTCGCGCACCATGCGGCCGAAGGTGTCGTGCAGCAGGTCGGGCGTGGGCGTGGTGTAGGGCGCGTCGTGGCGACGGCCGTTCCAGCGGTAGTCGACGGTGCCGATCACGCCGGGCCGGGCCTCGGCGGCGGCCAGGATCGACTCCACGAGGTACGTGGTCGTGGTCTTGCCGTTGGTGCCGGTGATGCCGATGAGCGTCATGCGCTCGCCGGGCTCGCCGGCCAGCGCGGCGACCAGGTAGCCGAGCGCGCGGGCGCCGTCGTCGACGACGAGCTGGGGCAGGGCGAAGCCGGGCTGCTCGCGCTCGACGACCACCGCGGCCGCGCCGCGCGCGAGGGCGACCGGCAAGAAGTCGTGACCATCGCTGCGTCGACCGCGCACCGCGACGAACAGGTCGCCGCGATCGAGCTGACGCGAGTCGCTGCGGATCGCGCGGACCTCGACGTCGTCGCCGACGAGGCGGGCCCCGGGGATGGCGCGGGCGAGGATGGACAGCTTCATACCGGGACCCCCGTAAGAACGCGCAGCCTCACCGATTTCGTTCCAGCTAGCAAGGACGGCTCATTCCAGCTCGAGGACGACGGCGGTCCCGTCGCTGCGAGCCCCGGGCGCGACCGATTGCCGCGCGCAGCGGCCCGAGCCTTGCAACTCGACGGAGACGCCGCGCTGGCTCGCCTCGGCCAGCGCGCGGGCGGCGCCCAGGCCGCGGAAGTCAGGCACCGTCGGCATCACCACGCCGTCGTCGTCGGGGTCGTCGACCAGCCCGGCCAGCTCGTCGGCGGGCCCGTCTTCCTCGTCGACGATCGGCATCGGCGGTGGCGTCGGGGCGGCTGACGGCTTGCCAGCGCGCGCGCCCTTGGCCGGCGGCTCCACCACGATCGGCGCATCGCCGGGCACGCCCAGGTAGCGCAGGGTGGCGCTGGCGATCTGTCCGAAAACCGGACCGGCCACCGCGCCGCCGAAGTAGTCACCGCCGCTGGGATCGTCGACGACCACGACGATCGCGATCCGGGGATCGGCGATCGGCGCCAGACCGGCGAACGACGACAGGTAGCGGTGGGGCGCGTACTTGCGCGTCGCCGGATCGTACTTGTGGGCGGTGCCGCTCTTGCCGCCGACGAGGAAGCCGGGCACCTCGATGTTGTGACCGGTGCCCTGGTCGGGGCGCTTGCCCTTGTCGAAGACCGACTTGAGCATCGGCAAGAGCGCCGCCGCCGTCGACGGCTTCATGATCGCGCGGCTCTCGGTCGGCCGCTGGTAGGCGACCTTGCCGTCGGGCCCGGTGACCCGCTCGACCACCCGCGGCGGATTGTAGATGCCGCCGTTGCCGATGGCCGCCATCGCCGCCGCGATCTGGATCGGGGTGACGGTGAGGCCGTAGCCCCACGAGATCGTGACCAGCTCGACGTCGCGCCAGGTCGAGCCGTCGCGGATGCGCCCGGGCTGCTCGCCGGGCAGATCGATCCCGGACTTTTCGCCGAAGCCGAGCTTGCGCAGGCCGGCGTACAGCCGCTCGCGCCCGATGCGCAGGCCGACCTTGGTGGCGCCGACGTTCGACGAGCGCTTGAGGATGCCGCCGGTGGTCAGGATGGTGTCGTGGTGGACGTCGGTGACCCGCTTCTTGCCGGGCGCCATCCAGGCGCCGCCCTCGACGTTCCACGACTCGTTGGGACGAATCACGCCGAGGTCGAGGCCGGCGGCGATCGTGAAGACCTTCATCACCGACCCGATCTCGTAGACGTCGGTGATGGCGCGGTTGCGGGCGTCGGCCTTGATCGCGGCTGCCGGATCGTTGGGATCGTAGGTCGGTATCGTCGACATCGCGAGCACGACGCCGGTGCGGACGTCGAGCACGATCGCGACGCCCGACTTGGCCTTGTTGGTCGTGACCGAGGCCGCCAGCGCCTCGTCGGCGATGTGCTGGATCGAGCGATCGAGGGTCAGCTCGACGGTGGCGCCCGGCGTGGCGTCGGTGACGCCCTGGTCGAGCATGGTCTTGCCGCGGGCATCGCGCAGCGCGGCGAACCGGGCCTTGGCGCCGGCGAGCACGCCGTCCATCTTCAGCTCGAGGCCGTCCAGGCCGTTGCCGTCGAGGCCGGCGAAGCCGATGACCGTGCCGCCCGAGGTCTGCTCGGGATACCAGCGGCGCGGCTCGTGGGTGACGACCACGCCGACCAGCTTGGCGGCGCGCACCGCCTGGGCCTGCTCGGGCGTGACGTGGCGCGCGATCCACGCGAACCGCTTGCTCGACGCCAGGCGAAACTCGACCTGGTTGACGTCGAGGCCGAGAGCCGCCGCCAGGTGCTCGCTGGTGCCGGCCACGTCGACGATCGCGCGGGGGTCGACATAGACGCTCTCGGCGTCAGCGCTGATCGCCAGCGGTCGGTTGCGGGCGTCGAGGATCGCGCCGCGCGGCGCCGGGATCTCGATCGTGTGCAGCTGCTGGCGCGCTGCCAGGTCGCGGAAGTGGTCGCCCTCGGCGATCTGTAGGTCCCACGCCCGGTAGCCCACGCCCAGCAGCAGCACCGACACCAGGGCGGCGGCGAGCCGGGCCCGGGTCCGCGCCGCGCGCGACATGCCGGGCGTCGCGATCAGCGGTCGCCTCACGGCCGGGCCTCGACCCGCGCGACCTTGCCGCCCGGCGCGGTGATCACGCGGATCCGATCGGCGGGCACCGGCACCATGCCCAGCCCGGTGGCGAGCGCGCGGATGCGGTCCGGGTTGATGAGCGTGGCGCGCTCGAGCTCGAGGCGACGCCGCAGCTCGCGCTCGGTGCGGACCTCCTCGGTGGCGCGCGACAGCTGGTAGCCCAGGTCGATGATCTCGTGGCGGGCGCGCACGCGCTGCACGCACAGCGCGGTCACCAGCACCGCGATCGCGATCATCACGCCGATGAGCTTGCGGTCGCCGGGCATGGGCTCGGCGGCGCGAACGAGCGCGTACAGACGGGGCTTCATCGATGGCTCGGCAGGTTGGGGGCGTCGGTGCGCTCGCAGGTCCGGAGCCGGGCCGAGCGCGCGCGGGGGTTTTCTTCGGCCTCGCCGTCGTCGGCGAAGATGGCCTTGCGTTCGATCGGCACGCACACCGCGTGGACGCGCTCGCCGGTCTCGACCGCGAAGCGCGCTGGCAGCGATGACGTCCACGCCAGGTCGCGGAAGCGATGCTTCACCAGCCGATCCTCGAGGGAGTGGAAGCTGATGATCGCGCAGCGCCCGCCGGTGGCGAGCAGCGCCGGGAACTCGGCGAGGAGCTGCTTGAGCTCGTCGAGCTCGCGGTTCACCGCGATGCGCAGCGCCTGGAACGTGCGGGTCGCCGGGTTGATGTGCAGCTTGCGCAGCTCGAAGCTGTTGAAGCAGCCGGCGATCACCTGGGCCAGCGCGGTGGTCGAGACCAGCTCGCCGGCGGCCTCGGCCTCCTTGAGGCGCCGCGCGATCTTGCCAGCCAGGCGCTCCTCGCCCAGGTCGCCCAGCACGCCGGCCAGCTCGCCGGCGGGCAGCTCGCGGATCAGCTCGAGCGCGGTCGGTCCGGTCGAGGTGTCCATGCGCATGTCGATAGGCCCGGCCCGCATGAACGAGAAGCCGCGCGCGGCGTCGTCGAGCTGTGGCGATGACACGCCGAGATCGAGCAGGATGCCGTCGACCGCGCCGACGCCGAGGTCACCCAGGTGGGTCGCGAGGTCGCCGAACCGGCCGTGGACCGCGGTCACGCGCGGGTCGCTGGCGGCCAGCGCCTCGGCCGCGGCGACCGCCAGCGGATCGCGATCGATCGCGATCAGCCGACCGGCCGGACCGATCTCCTCGAGCACCGCGGCGGCGTGGCCGCCGCGCCCGAAGGTGCCATCGACGTAGGTGCCTCCGGAACGCGGTGCGAGCTGCGCCAGGACGTCAGCGAGCAGGACCGGGATGTGGGCAGATGGGGCCACGAGTTGAGCTATGGCACATTAACGCGACGCGTCATTCGCGCGCATGGGGGCCACTCGACTTCATAGCGGCCACAACCAACCCGGGGCAAGTTTTGTGGATCCGCGCAGTTGAGCCCTCCGAAGCGCGCGAAAATGTGAGGCTCTTGCCTACCTTGGAGAGCCAAGTATGATGTTGACGGCAACCGTTGGCCTGAAATACACTCCGCCCGTTTTCGGACTGTCTTGTTTCGTCAGGATTCCGCATGCTTAGGTACAAAGAGACCGAGGATATCGACGCGCGCTTCGTGGAAGTCGACCGCGTCTGTCAGGCGTGGCGCGTCCGCATCGGCTCGATCAATCCGTCGATGCGCTCGGAGTTCCTGCTCCGCTTTCGCATCTCGCTCATCCACCACGACGCCGCGCTCGAGGGCGAGGTCCTGTCGTACAGCGAGATCAAGGCTGCGATCGATCCCACGATCATCAGCGACCCGTCGCTGATTCCGTCGTACGACGAGATCCGTCGCTTCAACGAGGCGTGCGAGTGGGCCGCCGAGGTGGCGACGAACAAGAAGAAGCCCTTCAAGTTCGAGACGCTGCGCGACATCTACGCGATCTTGACGCCCGACGAGAAGGCCAAGGGCCTGCCCTACCGGAAGGAGAACCCGCTCCACCGGCTCTACTATCACGACATCGCGTCGCCCGAGAAAATCGCCCCGGCGCTCAAGAAGCTGGCCGAGTGGATCGACGATCCCGGGACCAAGCAGCTCCACCCGATCGAGCGTATCGCGTCGATGCACGCCCGCTTCATGTCGGTGTTCCCGTGGGCCAAGGAGAGCGGGCGCACCGCGCGCATCGCGTCGAACCTGCTCTTGCAGGAAGCTGGCTATCCCAACGCGGTGATCCACTCGATCGACCGCCAGCGCTACTACGAGTCGCTGCGCGGCGAGGCCTCGGGCCTGCTGTCGCTGTACCTCGAGGCGGTGCAGACCAGCGCCGAAACCGAGCTGCGCCTGTACGAAGAGGCCGAGAAGTCGGCGCCCAAGAAGCGCAAGCGGGCGTGAGCTGACCCGCCGCACCGTGCGGTGAGCGCTCGCTCGCCGGGCTCGGATACGGCGTGAGGTGGGCATGGCGCGGGCACGAGCGGTGCACAGCGTCGACCGGTGACGACGGCGCACGACGTGAAGCAAGGCCTGGCGCGGGCCGCGCGCGGTCCGTGGATGCAGCGCGCCGCCGGCGTGGGCTTCGTCGCGACCGGCGTGGTGTACGCCGTGATCGGCATCTACGCGCTCATGCTCGCGAGCGGTCACGGCGGCGGGTTCCTCAGCGCCCAGGACGCGCCGCGAGCGGTGCAACGGCAGCCTTTCGGCGACGTGCTCCTGGTCGCGCTCGCGCTGGGGCTGGCCTGTCACGCGCTGTGGCGGTTCGTCGAGGCCGCCTTCGAGCGGCCGCGCGGCAAGAGCCAACTCGCGCGCATCGGCAAGCGGCTCGGCGCGGTCGGCGGCGGGCTGGTGAGCACGCTGCTGTCGCTGACCGCGTTCCAGCACCTCGTCGGGCGGGCCCGGCCCCACGGCAGCTGGGTCCAGCGCGTGCTGCGCTGGGATGGCGGCGACTGGATCGTCATCGCGGTCGGCGTCGGCGTCGCGATCGCCGGCGGTTTCCAGATCTACCGGGCCTGCACGCCGCGCTATCGCGAAGATCTCGAGACCGCCGAGATGTCGGCGACCGAGCGGCGCTGGCTCATGCGCATCAGCCGGTTCGGCGTGGGCGCGCGGGGCGCCGTGCTCATCGTCGGCGGCTGGTTGTGCGTGCAGGCTGGCCTGCACCTCGACCCCAAAAAGTCGATCGGCACCGGTGCCGCGCTGCGCACGATCGCGCAGCAGGCCTGGGGCATGGCGCTGCTGGCGATCGCCGCGGCCGGTCTCCTGGCGTACGCGCTGTTCATGATGGTGAACGCGCGCTACCGACGAGCCTGCGGCTGACCCAGGCTAGCCCCCCCGTATCAGAGAACGATCGACAAAGTTGGTCGGTCATGATCTTAGGGCCCGCGAATGAACGTCGACCGTTCTCGCGGCCGATCCATCCCGGCTGGCTGGGTTGCCGGTTCCG
>Ga0105048_10011672_pt1 | contig 13837 bp, 9 predicted proteins | sample MAT05_FD_78382 | JGI IMG/M metagenome (GOLD analysis project Ga0105048, IMG submission 78382) | Freshwater microbial communities from Lake Fryxell liftoff mats and glacier meltwater in Antarctica - MAT-05 | ecosystem: Environmental > Aquatic > Freshwater > Ice > Liftoff microbial mat | place...
AGACTTGCGGTTGTGGTCTTGCCTTTGGTCCCGGTAATGCCGATCACGGGCGCTGGACAGGCGCGGATAAAGAGCGACATCTCCATCTCCACCCGGACTCCGCTTTCGCGTGCTATCTGGAGATACCGAGAATTGCGACGTACCCCAGGGTTGCGCACAACGATATCGGCACGCTCGATCGAGAAATCGCGGTCATCATGAGCGCCGAGGGCAAACCGGATCGGCAAGCCTTCTAGTTCCTGGATTGGTTGAAGCAAATCGCTTTCCGGTTTCATATCGGTGACGGTGACAATTGCACCCGAGGTAGCAAGATAGCGGGCGACGCCGACGCCACCGGCGCGAGTTCCCAACCCCATGATCGTAATACGTTTTCCGCAAAAGCTCTCTGTCACGCCCAAACCGTTGAACCCTATAGCGTACGTGTCAACCGGACACATCATCGTCCACGACACTCGTTTTTGCCAAACCGGGAAGAGGTAGCCAAGGCAAGTGTCGTTGATTTCCTGCCGAAACTGCCCCTAACCCCCACCCTTTCCCCCGGTTCGACAGGAGAAAGGGGAGCGCACCACCTTCAAAACGTGCGAACCTCACTGAGAAGCTCACAATTAGAGCAGGGCAAGCGCAACGCCGATCAGACCGGCCATCATGCCGATGATCCAGAAGCGCATCGTTACCTGAGTTTCGGACCATCCCATGATTTCGAAATGATGGTGTAACGGGGTCATTTTGAAGATTCGCTTGCCTTCACCAGTGCGTTTTCGAGTCCATTTGAAATAGAGCACCTGGATCAATACGGAAAGCGCCTCAGCAACAAAGACAAAGCCTACGATGGGAAGGAGCAGCCACTGACCGGTCATGAAGGCCGCAGTAGCAAGTGCCGCACCGATGGCAAGCGAACCCGTGTCCCCCATGAAAACCTGGGCCGGATGGGCATTGAACCAGAGAAATCCCATCAGGCTGCCGACCATAGTGAAGCAGAAGGTCACCACGCCAACCTGCCCTTGCTGATAGGCAATGATCCCGTAGGCGACAAAGGCGATGGCCGCGAGTCCCGATGCCAGCGTGTCCAACCCATCCGTCAGGTTGACCGCGTTCGACATCGCAACGATCGCGAAGATCGCGATTGCCAGGTGAAAAATGCCGAGATCGTACCGACCGAAGAAGGGAACATAGACGTGATGCAATCCGAGTCCCCACGGCGAAGGAAAATGAATGATGCAACCGGCAACAATGGCGAAGACGAGCAACCAGGCAAATTTGAATCTGACGGTCATGCCCCGTCGTTCCGGATGTTGAGCGCCGCTCAACTTAATTCGATCATCAACGGCGCCGAGGAGACCAGCGGCGACCAGAATACCGACTGGCAACAACATCGAGAGCCGGCCAACCAGGTTGAAGACGAGCGTTACAATGACAACAGTGATCGCGACCATCGCGCCCCCCATTGTCGGTGTCCCCATTTTTTTGATGTGCGTCTGCGGACCATCGGCGCGGATGACATCGCCCATTTTCTTCATGCGGAGATAGGTGACGATTGGTCGGCCAAGTATCAGGGTCACGACGAAGGCCAATCCGCCGATTGCCAGCGATACCGCCATGTTTTCACTGGGATCCGAAGGCATGACGCTATCGATGAAACGAGAGAGTTCCGGGGAGGATGATGATTGGCCGATCATCGATCGCCGTCCGTCTTCAGCTCGCAGGCCCGTTGCAGTGCGACGACGAAATCTTCCATCTCGAGACCGCGCGATCCCTTTAAGAGGGCGATATCACCTTCACGCAGTTGTTCCAGCAAATAGCTGACGATTTCGTCTCTTTCGTTCAACCCGAACGAGGTGACGGTGAGGGGTCGGCCGCCGGATTCCCTGGAAGCACTTTGCGCTTCTTCGGCAATGATCTTCGCGAGTTCGCCAAAGGTGATCAGGTGATCGACGACTTCGGCGGCGCGGCGCCCCACCAGTCGATGTTGTTCTTCCATTACCGAACCGAGTTCACGCATATCGCCAAGCACGGCGATCTTCCGACCCGCGCCCAATTGATGAAGCAACCCGAGTGCAGAGAGCACAGAAGGCGCGCTGGCGTTGTAGGTGTCGTCGATGATGCGCGAACCATTGGGTCCATCGATCAGGAGTAGTCGCACCTGAATACCGGGACTGCTAAAGCCGGGAACCATTTCCGAAACATGCATTCCCATGGCGTGACCGACCGCGATTGCCGCGAGCGCCAGTTCGACCGCATGACCGCCAACCAGGGGCACCTTGAGGTGATAGTTTTCACCTCCCAGGTGGAGACGGAAACTTGAACCACGGAGTCCGTCCGTTTCGACGCGATCGGCCCAGACATCGTTGTCGGCATTCAAACCATAGGTAACAACCCTGCCGCGACAGAGCGAACACATTGCCCGCGCTCGCGGATCGTCGCCGTTGAGAATCGCCGCGCCGTCTTCGGGAATAGCGAGCACCAGTTCTGCCTTCGTCTCCGCAATCGCTTCGATGCTGCCCATCCGTTCCAGATGAACGGGATGAATGTTCGTGACGATCGCGTACTTCGGTTTCGCGATTTCGGCGAGCAGCGCGAGTTCACCGAAGGCATAGGCGCCGCCCATTTCGAGAACGGCGACTTCCGTACCCGGTTCGACTTCGAGCAGGGAAAGTGGCAGGCCGAGTTCACTGTTCATGTTGCCGGGACTGCGATAGGTGGCAAAGCGCTGCCCGACAACCGCCGCGACGACCTCTTTTGTGCTGGTTTTACCAATACTGCCGGTGATACCGATCACCGTCATTTCGAGAGCATCCCGCCGTGCTGCGGCCACTTGTTGGAGCACGACGACCGGATCGTCGGCAATGAGCAGTGGGATGGGCGAACCAGTGGCACTGTCGACAGCCCAGGAGCGAGCAACCAGCGCGGCAGTCGCCCCGCGAGCGGCAGCATCGGCAATGAAACTGTGACCATCGAAACGCTCGCCTCGAACAGCAATGAAAAGATCACCCGCGACGATCGACCGGGAGTTCCGTTCGATCCAGCGGAATTCGATCTCTGAATCGAGCGATCCGGCGACCTGAACGTCTGCCGCCGCGATAATGTCCTTCAGCCCAATCGTCAGCATAGCGGAATTCCCTGGATGCGAGTCAATCAACTTGTCATGCCAAACGCTCCGCGACTCTCAACACCGCGCTGCGGCTTCGCGGATTGCGCTTGATCTCCTCCGGTGCGGGTTTGACCGCCCGGGTCAAGGCGCGCAATCTCGGTTGGTGACTGCATGTGCAAACCGGTTGTTCCGGCGGGCAGATACAGGTCGTCACTTCGCGCTGAATGAATTGCTTGACGATACGATCTTCGAGTGAGTGAAATGAGATGATAGCGAGTCGTCCCCCCGGTTTGAGCATCTCGACGGCGCCTGCAAGTGTGCGTTCGAGTACGGAGAGCTCGTCATTCACTGCAATCCGCAATGCCTGAAACGTTCGAGTGGCCGGATGGGTGTCGGATCCCTTTCGACCACCGACTGCGCGCTCGACGATTCTGGCGAGTTGCCCGGTCGTTTCGATAGGAGCATTCGCACGTACATGGAGAATCGCGGCGGCAATTCGGCGCGACCGCTTCTCGTCGCCGAAGCGCCAGAAGATGTTCGCGAGCGATTCGACGTCGAGCGTATTGACCAGATCGCCGGCCGGGGTGCCACGAGTTGGGTCGAACCGCATATCGAGCGGTCCATCAAGTCGGAAGGCAAAACCACGTTCAGGGTCATCAATCTGGAACGAAGAGAGCCCGAGGTCCATCAAGATGCCGTCGAGCGGTCCGATCTGGCGCTCACGCACGATCGATTCAAGTTCGACGAAGTTGCCATGAACAATCGTGAGCCGTCCTGAAAATTCGGGGCCGGCCGCCAACAGACACCCGCGCTCGATCGCCAACGGATCGGCATCAATCGCCAGCAGGAGCCCATCAGGGGCCGAGGAACGAAGGATTGCCGCCGTGTGTCCGCCGCCGCCGAAGGTAGCATCCAGATAGCGACCGCCAGAATGGGGTCGCATCCAATCAACCACTTCGCCAAGCATGACAGGCTCGTGGCGCATTGGAGGTGTTGCCACGACATTGGCCATTTCGATCCCCTCGCGAAGCTCATACCGTCTCCCCGGGGGAGCGTGCGGCTTCTCGCCTCGACTAGATAAGAGATGCCAGGCGCTCTGCAATCGCCGCACCGTCAAGATCGATCTGTGCCGTCACTTCATCCCAGCGTTCAGGCGCCCAGATCTCGAGTGACGTGTTTACCCCAATCACCGCCGCTTCGCGCTCGATGGCGGCGTACGCGCGCAGTTCTGGCGGGAGAAGGATACGCCCCTGGGAATCGAGTTCAAGGTTGACAGCCGCGGAGAAAACGAGTCGGCGAAAAGTTCGGGCGTCGGGATCGCTGATCGGAAGGGCGCTCACGCGCTCTGCGAGTGGTTTCCAGACGTCGACGGGGTACAAGGTGAGACAACGATCGATACCACGTGTCAGAACGGCACCCGCGATGAGATCGTCACGAAATCTCGCGGGAATCGCGAGTCGTCCCTTCGTATCGAGCGCATGTACGAACCTGCCGAGAAACATGTTGTCCGGTACCCACGAAGGCGCTGCTGGAGCACACCCAACGGCGACCAATTTGATTTCGACGCGGGACTCCGGATGAGAGGTTATCCACAGGAGAAGCCACTTCTCCCCACTTCTCCCCACCCTTGTCCACAGAATACGCTCGGACAGGGCTTCTGTCCACCCGGATCACCCGTCACCCTTTTCGGTGCACACCAAATGATATCGACACGTTGATTGTAAAAGAACACATGTTCTGATATTGTAAATCGGCCGCCCCGGTGGGCCAGTCCCCCGCACGGACTCACCGGCGCGGCGCCAACTTCCAGGAAATGAGAAACGGGGCGCGATCAGCATGTGCCGAACGCGCCCCGTTTGTTCGTCCTGAAAGTTCCTGTTTCACTCCTGGATGGTTGCGAGCACCGTTCCGATTTTGACGGCCGCTCCCTTCTGGATCGGCAGCGAACTTACCACGCCGTTGCGATGGGCCATGATCTCGTTTTCCATCTTCATCGCCTCGACGACGCAGATGAGCGCTCCCTGTACGACCGATTCTCCTTCGGCAACGGAGATTCGAATCACCGTTCCCTGGATCGGACTGGTCAATTCCGGTCCCTGGGTTTTGACCGCGGTTCCGCTCGATCCCCGTCGTTTGACCGGTGACGCGGCAGCTTTGCCGTTCTCAGGGCTATGACTGTTCAGGGAAACGCCTTCCGGCATGCGCACAATAAATCGGCGATTGTTGACTTCCACCACCATGTCCGTCTTCGCGCCGATCTCCTCGCCGGTGGAGGTGACGATATCTGCCGGCGGCGGGATCACTTCCGGATGTTCAGGCAAGAATGCGGTGGTGGCCAAACCTGCCTGGAAAGTCTCCGTCTCCAGCACTCGTGCGTGAAATGGAATGGTCGTCGGCACACCGCCGACTTCGAACTCGGCGAGTGCGCGACGCATGCGGGCAATCGCTTCTTCGCGGTCTCGTCCCCACGTCACGAGTTTCGCGATCAGCGAGTCATATGTCGGGAGAATGACACCGCCCTCTTCCATTGCGGAATCGACCCGAATGCCAGGCCCTTCCGGCTGGCGGAACCGGGTGATTGTGCCAGGAGTCGGTTTGAAATCGCGTCCTGCATCTTCGGCGTTGATTCGGCACTGGAGAGCATGACCGCGCGGATGAATGTCCTCGATTCCAAAGGAGAGCGGGGCACCCGCGGCGACGCGAATCTGCTCCTTGACCAGATCGAAGCCAGTGACCTCCTCGGTGATCGTGTGCTCGACTTGAATGCGGGTGTTCATTTCGAGGAAGTAGTAACCGCCGTCAGGTGCGAGCAGGAACTCGCAGGTGCCCGCGCCGCGGTAGCCGACGGCTTTTGCCAGCGCGACCGCCGCATCGCACAATCCTTTCCGGATCTCGGGTGTGACCGCCGGGGATGGCGTCTCTTCAATCAGTTTCTGGTGACGTCGCTGCACGGAGCAGTCGCGTTCGCCCAGTGCAACCGCATTGCCATACGTGTCGGCAAAGATCTGCACCTCGACGTGGCGGGGGTGGTCGAGATAGCGCTCGAGGTAGACGGTCGGATTGGCAAAGTAGCGCTGCGCTTCTCCAGAACTACCGAGGAAGGCATCCTCCAGTTCCGATTCGGAGCGGGCGACCCGGAAACCACGTCCTCCACCTCCGGCCGACGCCTTGACCGCAATTGGATAGCCGAATTTCGCACCCCAGGCCTGCGCTTCGGCCACGGTGTCGACCGGGCCATCGGTGCCTGGAGTTACCGGAACGCCTGCCGCGATCGCATGGCGACGCGCCTCGACTTTGTCCCCCATTGCCCGCATGTTGGCCGGAGTCGGTCCGATGAAGGTCAACCCTGCCGATTCCACCGCCTCAGCGAACCGGTCGTTCTCAGCGAGAAAGCCGTAACCTGGATGGACACCCTGGACACCGGCGCGAAGTGCGATCTCCAGCAAAGCCGGGATGTCGAGATACGGCATCGTGACACCGGCCGGGATGAAATAGGCATCGTCACAGGCACGAACGTGGCGCGCCAGTTCTTCGCCTTCGCCATACACGGCAATAGGGCTTACGCCGAGTTCACGACACGCACGCGAAATCCGGAGCGCAATTTCGCCTCGATTCGCGATGAGTACACGATCAAACGGTGGCTTCGCGGTCATTCCCGCTCTTCCTTCCACGCGGCTCTTTCGCCGCCACTATGACTCTCAGCGAGTCCCGGGAACGCTGGACGCACGAACTGCCGAACGCTAAGAGCCGTCCGGCAGTTGTTGTGATCGCACGAGATATGCAAGATAAGCGTCCATCGAAACCGGATCGCGCATATCCCAGGTCCACGGAGGAAACCAGACACTGAGAGAATCCTCCAACCCACGACAAACGTTCAATAGATATTCGACGGCCTGATCGTTTACACATGAGTCACGCAATCGTTCATACGCCCTGATCCGGGTTTCCATTTTCCAGCCTACGTATGTCGCCAGCGTTGCATTTTCGGGTGCCATTAGAAACGATTGCGCAACACGAGTGTAGCGACTGCGTGCCCGGCTGATGGCGACTCCCTCCTTGACCTTCCCCATCACCGGTTGAATACGAGGGTCGAAGATGGCGTCAAGATCGCGCTGAACTGAATTGGTGATATGACTTTCCAGGTCTTCGATCTGGGCGACCAGTTCGGCTCGGAGCCATTCGGTCGCGGCTCGTTCCGCCGCAGTCAGCGCGAAATCGACGGGAAGTCGCTCGTCATCGGGACTAGTCGGTACAAACCAGGTATCGTCTGCCGCTCGCCGACAATTCGTGATCCCCTCGATATCAGCAGGTTCAAGCTGGACCCCTGACTCCTTCAACCAATAGTTGCCGAAATTCGTGCACCCGGTATCGACGGAGACATTGGGAATGGGCAGCGCACCGGGACTGTTGCTTTGAGAAGAGTCTTTGTCACGCGAAACGAGAAAGAGCACGAATACGAGAAGCGCGCCACTGATGGCCATTGCCGCCACAATTGCCCAATCCGGCGGCCGTCGAGCTGCTCTCGGAGGTGGTTCTACGATGGGCGAGGGCGCGGTCATCATTGTGGTGGCGCGGCCGCTTTCACGAGGCGCGGAATCACGTTAGAAGGGCGAGGCGCCGAAACGCGATTCGTCACCTATGCCCACTCCGACGACTTCGCCGAGTTTGATTTCCTCGGGTTCACGCGTTGCGTGGTCGAAGTGTCCATTCGAAATTAAGACGGATGCTGACTCCTTGTCGTGTGCGACTTCGATCCCTGAATGCAGGGGTCGGGTTGCCACGGCCAGAATCGAAACCCCAAAGGGCATGTCTATTCGCTCCATCAGACGCGTTTCGGCCTTCATCAGGGCATACAGGGCGTCATTGACAGGGCGAGGGTAATCGCCGAGATCTGACTGAAGTGGTCGATGCTCGCCGGCGCGTTGACGCGAAAGCGATCGCCAGAAGTTTTTGGCCTTCCGAGTCAACAGGACGGGGACGTAGAGCGCTGTGTTGCAGTAGGTAACCCGGTCGACCGTGAAACCGGCTTCCTCCATCAGGCGTTTCAGATGAGGAGAGCGATACCGGCGCTTGTGATGATTGATCTCGTCATGTTCGGACCAGAGCGCGTCAAAGGCCGGGACAGTGATGATCAAATGACCGCCAGGCTTAATGACTTCATACAAACTTGTAAGGATTCCCATGTCATCATCGACATGTTCGATCACATCAAGGGCAAGTACACAATCGAATGAACCATCGGCAAAGGGTGGAGCGGTGATCGACCCGCGGACAAGACGTTCGACGCCACGGGATCGGGCGTATTCGATTGCCTCGTTGGCGGAGTCGAGTCCGACAGCGTGACCAATCTCTTCGAGTTGCTTGGTCATCTGTCCGGTGCCGCAACCCGCATCGAGGATGCGGAAATGTTCATCTTGTTTGAGTGAGGCGACAAGTTTGGTGATGAGATCGTAACGCCAGCGAAACCACCAATGTCCGTTTTCATGTCTGTAATAATCTTCGTAAAACGTAGGTTCCATTGACGCCTCGTTCCCTCGCCGGCCGTATCGCCGCACGCCAGATTTCCACCCACTCTGTTTCTGGCGCGAGCAGGGTGTTGATCCTGCCGACGGCGAAGATAATACTCCTAATGAGCGATACAGTGGGGTGTCGATACCCGTAAGCGTGCACTCTGCCCGAATTTCGACCAAACAGATGGAACGCGATGTGCGTTCCACGATGCGAGTTCAGCATTTTGCCGGTGCCGATCGACCGAAGCCGACCGGCACCGGATTGCGCGCTGATTTGAATTTGTGTTACGCGAGTGTGAGCGCATCCGCCGCCGGGGAATAGAGTCTGGCGATGTAATCGATGACCATTCGCCGTGCGGAAAAGGCGGGTGCAACCGTTCGCATTGCCTCTTTCGCAACCGTGATCCACCCCTCTGGATATCCAGCGGCGTTTCGGTCGTAGAAGAGCGGAATGACGCTGGTTTCGAGCAGTTCGTACATCAGGTTGGCTTCTTCGTCGTCCTGATTCCAGCCATCGAGCAGTGATGGTTGAATTCCCCAGCCGTTGCTGTTATCAGTTGACCAACCCTCACGCCACCATCCGTCGAGGATGCTCAGATTGGGCGCGCCATTGGCTGCGGCCTTCATGCCTGATGTGCCGCTGGCCTCAAGTGGAGCCCGCGGATTGTTCAGCCAGACATCGACACCTGCAACCAGGTGTGACGCCAATCCCATGTCGTAATCCTCGGCGAAGGCAATCCGACCGCCGAAGCGAGGATCGCGGGCGCGCCAGAAAATCTCCTGAATAAGACGCTTGCCACCTTCGTCCGCCGGGTGAGCCTTGCCGGCAAAAATGATCTGCACCGGTCGATCAGCGTTGTTCAGAAGACGAGCGAGGCGTTCCGGATCATGGAATAGGAGAGTCGCCCGCTTGTAGGTCGCAAATCGCCGCGCAAATCCAAGCGTCAATACCTGGGGTTCCAAATATGGCCCAGCAGTGACGACCTGACCGGGATCGTAGCCTCCGGCAACCCAGCGGCGACGTGATCTGTCGCGCAGCGTACCGAAGAGTTCACGTTTCGCCACAATATGGGTGTCCCAGAATTCTGTGTCCGGGATGGAACTGACGGGAGCCCAGGTGGACGGTTCATGTTGCGATTCCCGCCAATCGGGCGCCAGATGTCGATCCAACATGGAGAGCACGTTGTCGGAAATCCAGGTTGGCAAATGCACACCGTTCGTGACAGAGGTGATGGGCACATTTTCCGGCTGAAGATCGGGCCAGACATCGTTCCACATCAACCGAGTAATCTCACCGTGCTTCATGCTGACGCCATTTCGGTTGTCAGCCAACCGAAGTGAGAGCGCGGTGAGATTGAATCCATCGTTGGTGGCGACGTGATGACCCAGTGCGAGGAAGGCGCCGCGATCGAGATTAAGTTGCGGCCAGTAGTGGGAGAAGTACCGATCGACCATGTGCGGCGGGAAGACATCGTGACCGGCGGGAACCGGGGTATGGCTGGTGAAGACGGTGGTCGCGCGTACACGCCGCGCGGCCTCCTCGAAGACCAGACCGTCAGCCGCATGTTCACGCAACCGTTCCAGAAGGTGAAATGCAGCGTGACCCTCATTGGCGTGCCAATAGCTCGGATCGATTCCCATTGCCCGCAGCGCGCGAACGCCGCCGATACCGAGAATCAGTTCCTGTCGCAGCCGATGCTCAAGATCGCCGCCATAGAGCCGGGAGGAGACGGTGCGCGTCCAATCCGGGTTGCCATCGACATCCGCATCGAGCAGATAGAGTGGAACTCGTCCGACCTTCACCTGCCAGATCGCAAGCCGGACTGGAAGTTCCGGCTGATCAAAGACGACTTCAACCATCAGCGGGGTGCCATCGGCATTCAGAACCTGAGTAGTGGGTTCTGCCCTGGGCTCGAGATCAGCCGGCACATCCTCCTGCCAGCCATCAGCCGTTAGTCGTTGCCGCAAGTATCCCTGCCGGTAGAGGAGCGAGATGGCAACCAGGGGCAAACCGAGATCGCTTGCCTCCTTGATGTGATCTCCGGCAAGCACGCCCAACCCGCCGGAGTAGATCGGAAGTGCTCGATGGACTCCGAACTCAGCAGAAAAGTACGCAACCGTTCTGTCACGCAAATCTGGCACGTTCTTTGCAACCCACGTGTCGTCCCGATCGGTGGCCATCTCGGTATCAAAACGCTGGATGACTCTGGCGTAGCGAGCGATGTAGTCTGCATTCGCGGCGGCGCGGCCAAGAATCTCCGGTTCGATATGATGAAGGAGTAACACTGGATTCTGGTCAGATGATTCCCACAAATCCGGATCGAGTTCCCGGAAGAGTTCTCGAGCCTCAGGATTCCAACTCCACCAAAGGTTGTAGGCTAGATCTTCAAGCCGTGCTATCCGCTCTGGAAGGCGAAACTTGGAGGAAGAAGTCGTGGACAACCTTGAACTCCTTTGGATTGAACTCTTGCGCACACACTCAAGCACTGCGCCAACGTCAAGCATCTTGTTTGAAAGCAAGTCAAGCTAGCATGGCGTCCAGCGCCGTGCTCGCTAAGTAACGAAGCGTAACAGGTGGCGGAGTAACAGGCTTACAGTCTGTGCGTGCACTTCTCACCTCAATCCCCGGCCGACAATTACGGCACACCAAGTTTGCACCCGGACAATCTACATATGTGCACGGAGCAAATACCGGGCATCCCGGGGCTTCCCCCCGTTGACAGCTAGACTCGGCAGACGTAGCGTACCGGCTGACGTACGCAGACATGTTGTCTGATCACAAAGGAATAGATCCGGCGCGATTCGCCGCCACTTCAGGAGCAAACAATGACTTCGAGAAATCGATCAATGACCGGCTGGCAGGCCGTCGTCGAGGGTCTCAAAGCCGAGGGTGTTCCCTATGTCTTCGGATTGCCTGGTGATCCCGGACATCTTTATGACGCGCTCTATGCTGAAGTCGACAATGGCGGCCCCAAACCGATTGGTGTTCGCTACGAGACTTCCGGCGCATTTATGGCCATGGCGTACACACGTGTCTCTGGCACCATCGCCGCCTGTTTTGGCTGCCCAGGCCCCGGAATCGCCAATCTCGTTCCCGGCATTCTGGAAGCATTTTCGGGGTGCACGCCGATGCTTGTGCTGGGTGTCCGGGCCAGTCGCGCGACCAATGGCATGGGCGCGTTTCAGGAGACCGATCACATCGGCATGGTAAAACCGATCACCAAGTGGGCGACGACGGTCGAAACGGCGGAACGCATCCCCTGGACGATCCGACGAGCCATTCAGGTGGCGCTATCTGGTCAACCTGGGCCGGTTTATGTGGAGCTCCCAGCGGATATCGGGCTCGGCAAAGCTGAGTTCCCTGAGTACTCCACCGGAGCACGAGGACTCCGCCCCGCACCGGAACCAACGGCGATCTCCGCGGCGGCCGACCTCATTGCCGCCTCTCGAAAACCGCTGATCATCACCGGTGGTGGCTCGATCCTCTCCGGTGCTGGTGAGGCGGTCACCCGTCTGGTCAACACCTTCGGCATCCCGGTTCAAACGACCCCGGCCGGGCGCGGATCAGTCGCCGAAACCAATCCGCTGTTCGTCGGGTTGGTGGGGCTCTATCGAACCACTGTCCCGAAAGAGATCTATGAAGAGTCTGATCTGATCATCACGATCGGTTCACGGATGGAGGAGTTCCAGGGCGGATTCCTGCCGCTGCCGAACTCGCCCAAATACATCCAGATCGAAATCGATGACTTCGAAATTGGCCGCAACTGGCGGCCGGATGTCGCGATTCACGCCGACGCCAAGCTCGCGGTCGAGGCTCTGACCTCTGCTCTTCGCAAACAGGGATACGCCAAAGACGAGACTCGTGTGAACGAACTGAAAGCACGGCGATTGGCGGCGATCGAAGCGGCCCGGGCAGATGTCGAAGCATCAATGGCATCGAACGAACTCCCGATGAAGGGCAAGGCCATCGTCTCGGAAATCAATCGCGTCTTTGGCAAGAACACGATCATTGTCAAAGAGAATGGCGGGCAGGATCTCTGGGTCTATTTCTGGCCCTATTATCAGGTGTTGGATTCCGGCTGTGCCGTCGTTCCGGCCGAACAGACGGCGATGGGCTACGGCGTTATCGGCGCCATGGCCGCAAAACTGGCGGCGCCCGAACGAAATGTCGTTTGCACCACGGGTGACGGCGCTTTTCAGATGTCGATTCACGAACTCGGAACCGCCGCGCAAAACAACCTGGGCATCACCTGGGTGGTGATGAACGATGGTGCATTTGGCTGGGTGCAGTGGATTCAGAAGCGCGCACTCGATAACAGGATTGTCGCGACAAACTTCGATCCGGCGGTCGATCTGGTCGTGATCGCCAAAGCGTCCGGCGCCGAAGCAATCCGCGTGAAATCGCCGAGCGAACTGGGGACGGCGCTTCAGAAGGCGAAGCGATCGAATGCAAAGGGAATCCCGGTCATGATCGAGGTCGCGGTCGATCAGTCTCACCACCACGCTGAGTTCGACCGCTTCCACGGTTATGAACCAGCCGAGGATAGCGCAACGGTTTAGCGTTAATCCACTTTTAGTCACCATGCGGGCCGCCCTCCATGCGGAGGGCGGCCCGTTTTCGCGTCGGATCCGGCGAGTGCTCAGCCCTCGTCGACGTCCATCGGTTCGGCCCCACGTTCGACCAACCCGCGGTACGTTGGGCGTTCAACCGCGAAGAGTTCGCCAAGCCTGGAAAAACCGCTGCCGGCAAGTCTTCCCAATGGTTGAAGTTTGGTCGGATCAACCCGTGGTCCGGTCATCACCGACTCGGCGACGTGCACACGCACAATTTCGCCCATCACCAACCAGTTATTGCTCGTCGAAATCTGTTTGATCTCTGTGACCCGTGCTTCCATTGCCACTGGCGCCTGGGCGACGCGAGGCGACCGCACAATGTCCGACGGGATCGGGGTCAACCCCGCCCAATCAAACTCACTCTGATCGGGGGGGAAGTCTGCCGCGGTTCGATTGAGCCGATCTGCCAGGTGCGAATCAGCGATGTGATAGACGAAATCTCCCGTCGATTCGACGTTACGAAGCGTGTCCTTTCGTCCAATGCTGACGAATCCCACGATTGGCGGATTGGGGGAGAGGACGGTGGTATAGGAATGCGGCGCAAGATTGAAGGTACCATTACTCGACAACGAAGATACCCACGCAATGGGCCGGGGCGCGATCACCGCGTTGAGCAGGTGATACA
>Ga0105048_10011676_pt1 | contig 13835 bp, 10 predicted proteins | sample MAT05_FD_78382 | JGI IMG/M metagenome (GOLD analysis project Ga0105048, IMG submission 78382) | Freshwater microbial communities from Lake Fryxell liftoff mats and glacier meltwater in Antarctica - MAT-05 | ecosystem: Environmental > Aquatic > Freshwater > Ice > Liftoff microbial mat | place...
GATCCACTCCTCGAGCAACTGGTGGGCCGCGACCAGCTGGTGCGCGGCAGCGTGGTGAAGGGGCTCGCGTTCGTGCTGTTCACCGCGCTCGTGCTGGGGGTCTTGGTGCACCGTTGGTTCGGAGCCTTGGAACAGTCGGTGGCGTCGTTACGTGCTCACCAGGGAGAGATCAGCCGCATCACGCGCCTCTACGCCGCGTCGAATCAGATCAACCAGGCCATTGTGTCGACCCCGAGCCGCGACGAACTGCTGCGCAAGGCATGCAACGTCTTGGTCGAACACGGCGGGTTCCAGATGGCCTGGATCGGTTGGCACGACGCAGCGACTCACCGACTGGAACCGGTGGCGGTCGCCGGCGACGAATCCGGCGGGGTGTTCCGCCTGAAGGTGTACGCCGATGATCGTCCGGAGGGCCTGGGCCCATCGGGCAGGGCCTTTCGTTCCGGTTCGCCCTACGTGTGCAACGACAGGATCAACGACCCGGTGAGCGAACGGTGGCGATCACACAGCACGGCCAGCGGGCTGCTGTCGTCGGCCAGCTTCCCAGTGCGCCAACACGGCGAGGTGTGCGCCACCCTCAACGTCTACGCCGACGAGGTGGGCTACTTTCAGGACAAGGAGGTCGCGCTACTCGTCGAGACCGCGGTCGACCTCTCGTTCGCCCTCGACAACCTCGCGCGCAACGAGGAGCGCAAGCTGGCGCAGTTGGTCGCAGACAACGAGCGTTCGTTCAGTGACACCCTCATCGAAAGCCTCCCTGGGATCTTGTACCTGTACGACGAGCACGGGCACTTCCTGCGCTGGAACAGCAACTTCGAGATGGTCTCTGGCTACTCGGCCGCGGAGTTCGCGACGATGCATCCCACCGACTTCTTCGGCCTCGATGAGCAGCCTGAGCTGGTCGGGCGGATTGCCGAGGTCTTCGAGAACGGGGAGTCGCAGCTCGAGGCCTCGCTGGTCTCGCGCGACGGTGCTCGCACTCCGTACTACTTCACCGGCAAGCGGGTGATCTTCGAAGGTCGGGCTTGCCTTCTGGGCGTGGGCATCGACATCGCTCAGCGGGTCGCTGCCGAGGCCGCCGTCGCGGCGAGTGCACAACGTTTCCGCAGCACACTCGACAGCATCCTCGAGGCGTGCCAGATCATCAGCTTCGATTGGAAGTACATCTACCTCAACGCCTCCGCTGCGCAGCAGAACCGACGGCCGAACGAGGAACTGCTGGGGCGGACCGTGCAGGAGGCGTGGCCGGGCCGCGAGCGCACGACGGCGTTCGAGCTGATTGCGCAGTGCATGCAGCGGCGCACTCCGATACACCAAGAGGTCTCGTTCGAGTTTGCCGACGGGAAGGTGGCCTGGTTCGACCTGCGCGTGCAATCGGTTCCGGAGGGCGTGTTCGTGCTGTCGGTCGACGTCACCGAGCGGCGCGAGGCCGAACGAGCACTACGCGAGCTCAACGAGAGCCTGGAAACACGCATCAGAGAACGCACGACGGAACTGCACGACGCTCTGATTCGCGCCGAAGCAGCCGACCGGGCCAAGTCGGCCTTCCTGGCCACGATGTCGCACGAGCTGCGCACCCCGCTGAACTCCGTCATCGGCTTCAGCGGGCTGCTACTGCAGGGTCTCGCCGGCCCGTTGAACGACGAGCAGACCAAGCAGCTCACCATGGTGCGCGGTAGCGCGCTGCACCTGCTCGACCTGATCAACGACGTGCTCGACCTGTCGAAGATCGAGCATGAGCAACTGCAGGTTCGCCGTGGGCCGTTCGACCTACGAACTACGGTGCAGCAGGTCGTTGCCGGTATCCGCCCGCTCGCGGAGAGCAAAGGGCTCACGGTGCACACGCAGATCTCGCCGGCGATCGACGTGTTGGTGAGCGACCAGCGCAGAGTCGAGCAGGTCCTCATCAACCTGCTCAGCAACGCGGTGAAGTTCACCGAGCAAGGCAGCGTGACCGTCTCCGCGGAGGTGCTGGCGGCCTCTGTCGCGGTGCCGGCCAGGGTGCAGCTCAGTGTGGGCGACACGGGCATCGGCATCGCGCCGAGCGACCTGGCCATGCTGTTCAAGCCGTTCCAGCAGATCGACAACGGCCTTGCGCGACGGCGCGATGGCACTGGGCTGGGGTTGGCCATCTGCCGGCGGCTCGCCGAACTGCTCGACGGCGAGGTGTCGGTGGCCAGCACGGAAGGCGTCGGTAGCACGTTCACGTTCACCCTGCCGTTGGGGGTTTCGTCGTGAGCCACACCGTGCTGCTGATCGAGGACAACCCGCAGAACCGATACCTCGCCACGTTCCTGCTCGAGCACCACGGTTTCCGGGTGGTGTCGGCGGCCGATGGCGTCACCGCCATCGCGATGGCGGCGCTCGAGCCGCCCGACCTGGTGCTGCTCGACATCCAGCTGCCACTGATGGACGGCTACGAAGTGGCGCGTCAGTTGCGTCGGCTGGAACGCATCGCAACCGTGCCCATCGTGGCGGTCACCTCCTACGCCATGGCGGGCGATCGGGAGAAGGCGTTCGAGGCCGGGTGCAACGGTTACGTCGAGAAGCCGATCAACCCCGACACCTTCGTGAGCGAGATCGAACGCTTCCTCCCACGCGCATCACGAGGTGAACTGTGAGCCACATCCTTGTTGTCGACGACCACCCCGAGAACGTGTACTTCCTCGAGGTGCTGCTGAAGGCCAACGGCTTCCAGGTCTCCACAGCGCGACATGGTGCCGAGGCGCTGGTGATCGCGCGCCGCGACCCGCCCGCGCTGGTGATCTCCGACCTGTTGATGCCGGTGATGGATGGGTTCACCCTGCTGCGTCACTGGAAGGCCGACGACCGGTTGAAGGCCAGCCCGTTCGTGGTCTACACCGCCACGTACACCGAGGCGGACGACGAGAAGCTGGCTCGCCACCTGGGCGCCGACGCGTTCATCGTGAAGCCAGCCGAACCTGACCTGATCATCCAGCGGGTGCGCAACCTGTTGGAACCCTCCAGTGCGGCGTCGCCGGCGCAGCTGCGTGAGCCGTCGGCTGGTGACACCGAGCTGCTCGAGGAGTACAGCGCCGTCCTCATCGGCAAGCTCGAGCACAAGACCCTGCAGCTCGAGGCGGCGAACCACGCGCTTCGCCAGGAGATCGTGGAGCGCGAGCACGCCAGCAATGAGAAGCAGCGGCTCACCAACGATCTGCGTGAGCGCGTGAAGGAACTGCGATTGCTGAACGAGGCGGCGGGCCTGTTGCGTGACGACTTCACCCCGTTTGGCGATGTGCTCGAACAGTTGGCAGCGTCCTTGCCGAACGCGTTTCGCTTCCCCGAGATCGCCTCCGTTCGGTTGCGCTTCGACGACCGCGAGCAGTGCAGCCCCGATTTCGCCGAGACGGCCTGGATGATTCGGCGCGAGTTCACCGTTCCCGACGGCCGCCCGGGAACGGTGGAGGTTGCATACCTGCAGCCAGCGCCCACCGGCGAGCTGCACCCGTTCCTCGCCGAGGAGCACAACATGGTGACGTCGCTCATCGACATGCTGCGCTCATGCGCGCAGCGTCGCGCGGCGAACGAAGCGAGGGAACGATTGGCGGAGCAACTCCGCGAGGAGCGGGCGAGTCTGGTGTTCGCACAAAGGGTGGCCAAGGTCGGCAGTTGGGAGGTCGACCTGCGCACCGGCGACGCACTGTGGTCGGATGAGCTCTCCCGCATCATCGAGCGGCAGATCGAGCTCACACCGCCCGGGCGACCGACACGCGATCTGTTCATGGAGGCTGTGCATCCCGACGACCGGGCAACGGTGTTGGCGGCGTTCGCCCCAATCTCGGTTCGCCCGGAACCCCACCTCCTGGATCATCGACTGCTGATGCCCGATGGCCGCGTCAAGTACGTCAAGCAGCGATGGCAGTTACCACTCGACGCCAGCGGTGTTGGGCGACGAGCGATCGGCACGTGCCAGGACGTCACCGACAGCGTGCTCGCCGGGCATGAGATCGGGCGGCAGCAGGCGCTGCTGCAGGCTGTGGCGGACGGAACCTCTGATGCGCTGTTCGTGAAGGACCTGGAAGGTCGCTACCTGCCGCTCAACGCTGCCGCCTCCCAGTACGCGGGCAAGCCGGTGCAGGAAGTGCTCGGACACGACGACTGCGAGTTGTTCGGCCCGGTAGAGGCCGAGAGCATCATGCTGAACGACCAGCTGGTGATCAGCACCGGCAAGGTGCTGACCGCCGAGGAAGTGCTCACGGGGTCAGGGGTGGCGCGGACCTACCTGGCCACGAAGGCCCCGTACCGAGATACGGCCGGCAACGTGCTCGGCGTCCTTGGCATCTCCCGCGACGTCACCGAACGCAAGGCAGCCGAGGTGTTGTTGCGCGAGAACGAGGCGCGCTATCGAACGACCGCGCTGCAACTGTCGAACGTGCTCGACCACTCGCTCGACCTGATCTGCGCGTTCGACTCGGAGGGCCGCTTCGTGCGCGTCAGCGCGGCCTGTGAGCACATGCTGGGGTGCACGCCCGAGGAGCTGCTCGGTACCCGTTACCTCGACATGGTGATGCCAGAGGACCACGCGAAGACCCTCCAAGCCTCAGCCGACGAGAGGGCCGGAGTGCCGGCTCGCAACTTCGAGAACCGCTACGTCCGCAAGGACGGGGGGGTGCGCAACATCCAATGGGCTGCGCGCTGGTCCGAGGAGGAGCAGACCATGTTCTGCGTGGGTCGCGACGTCACCGAGCACAAGCAGCTGGAAGCGCAGTTCCTGCGTGCGCAGCGAATGGAGAGCATCGGCACGTTGGCCGGAGGTATCGCTCACGACTTCAACAACATCCTGGCGCCGATCGCGCTGTCGATCGAGCTGCTGCGAGTGGACGACGGCGACCCCATGCGCGATGAGGTGCTCAGCACCATCGAGCGCAGCGCTCGACGTGGTGCCGACATGGTGCAGCAGTTGCTGTCCTTCGCCCGCGGGGTGGAGCGCGACCAGGTGACGAACCAGCTGCGCCATCTGATTCGCGACGTGGAGCAGATCCTCGACGAGACGTTCCTCAAGACCATCGACGTACAGACCGACGTTGCCGACGACCTGTGGCCGGTGCAGGGCGACCCGACGCAACTGCACCAGGTGTTGATGAACCTGGCGGTGAATGCGCGCGACGCAATGCCGGCCGGTGGGCAGCTGACGATCACGGCTCACAACGTCGTGCTCGATGGTCATCAAGCGTCGTTGCACGCCGGTGCCGTGGCGGGGCCTTACGTTCGCGTGCAAGTGATCGATACCGGCACCGGGATGTCCGGCGAAGTGCTCGACCGGGCCTTCGAGCCGTTCTTCACCACGAAGGAGATCGGGAGAGGCACCGGGCTGGGCCTGTCCACCAGTCAGGGCATCGTGCGTAGCCACGGCGGCGTCATGGAGGTGACCAGTGAGATGGGCACCGGCACGACGGTTGTCATCTACCTTCCGGCAAGCCCGGACGCATTTGTGGAACTCCTGGCCGACACAGCACCGCAACTGCCGCGCGGCAAAGGACAGCTGGTGATGGTGGTCGACGACGAGGACGCGCTGCGCAACGTGGCGGGCAGGGCGTTGGAGGCCTTCGGCTACCGAGTGCTGCTTGCCGGTGACGGGCGAGAGGCCATCGAGCTGTTCGGCACGCACCACGCCGAGATCGCCGCGGTGGTCACCGACATGATGATGCCCAACGTCGACGGCTCGACCTTGATCGCAGCGCTGCGGGCGTTGGACCCGACGGTGTGCATCGCCGTGGCCAGCGGGGTCAATACGCCGACGTTGGTCTCGGAAGCGCAGCGGCTGAGGGTAGAGCACTGGATCTCCAAGCCGTACTCCGCCGAGACGCTGCTGGTGACCCTGAAGGAAATGCTGCCCGACTGACGCGGTTGGGTGGTGGGGGTCGCTCAGTGCTCGGGTCAGCCAGTGGCGAGCAGGGTGTCCAGGTCGAACAGCGGCAACACCTCGCCGACGGCAGCCTCCACGTTCGCGCCGCCACCGTCGCAGTTGTCGATGAACACCTCGAACAGCGACTGGTCGTCGGGGCCCAGCACACGGAGCTCTTCGCTGGTGGCACCTGTGCAGCCGTTGTTCGTCACGCTCTCGGCGTCGGCGAAACCCAGCGCCGTGTCAACCGTGCGCTGCCACAGCGCAGCGTCGATGGGTTCGGTCACGTCGTGCAGCGTCTCGTCGTATGAGTACACCACCAGCTGCGCCTGGCCCTCGCGCACGGTGAGGGTGTAGCTGCGGTGGTACTCGGGCGCCACCGAGGCGTCGTTGAACTGATACACGACGACCGCTACCTGGTCGGCGCCGACACCGCCCTTGCCGTTGCTGTCGTCGTCGTCGAAGCGGTTCGCCACCAGCGGCACAATGAAAACTGACGCGATCGCGGTCACCACGATGATGATGGTGAGGCGCTGTTTCCGCTGCCGTTCGTCCATGCCGCTGACCCTACCCAACGCTCACGGCGCGCCAGCGGAGAATGCGTCATGCGCCCTCGGCGGCGCGGTTCGACGCAAGCAGCTCGCGGCGCAGTGTCACCAGCTTCGATGCCGGCTCGGCGGCCGCCCACGGGTCGGCGGCCAGCGACCGCTCGTAGCTCTCCCACTCGCTGCGCACGCCGGCCAGGTCGCCGCGGCGAGCGTGGGCGCGCATGCGGAACGCGATCAGCTCTTCGTGCCCGTTGAACACCTTCAGCCCCTGCCCGGTGGCCCAGAACACACCCTCCACATCGCCGAGCGTGAGGCAGTGACCGGCCAGCTCGGTGGCGGCACCCAGGGCCAGCAGCGACAGCGCGGAGGTGATGCCTTCGGCGTCGGTCCACAGGTAGTTGGTGCCGGCGAACGGCATCCCACCCAGCAACTCGACACCAGGCCGCAACACCTCGATGGCGTCGAGCGGGGCGAGGCCGCGAGCGTGCCCCACCCGAGCTGCCAGCAGGTCGGCGTCGGTGACCACCGCCGCGTGCAACGGCAGGTCTTCGGTGAGGGTACGAGCGATCCATTCTTCGCCCTCGGCGGGCGGAACCGCGCGCGCCATGGCGCGCCGGGCGTCGCTGACCACGTTGGCGAACGTGGCGTCGCGCACGTCGAGATCCCACAGGGCCGTGCGGGCCGCCGTGCGTGTGCTGCGCTCACGGTGCTGACTGAGCCACACCACCAGTTCCACGGCCTTCGACCGCTCGCACACCGCCGGCACGCCTTCGTGTGACACCACTTCCACCGGGCCGAACACGCGCACCATCAGCGACCACTCGGGCTCGACGAACGTGGCGGCGCCGGCGCTGCGCTGATCGATGGGCACCACCGGTGCGGTCACCGTCGGGGCTTCGTCGGCGTGCGCCAGTAGGTCGCGCACGTCGGCCACATCGGCCGCGTCGAGTGCGGCCGGCTGCACCACCAGACCGAGCGGTTCGAGCACGTGACGACCTTCGCACAGCGCCAATTCCCACGCACCAGGTGCCGGCGGGCCGTTGGCGGGCGCGTCGCTGTCGAGCACCACGGCCAGCCCGTGGCCACCGGTGACCATCGCCCGCGGGTCGGGGTACGAACGAGGGCCATCGCAAGTACCCGAGGCGATGATGACAGCTGGCTCCCACAGCTCGCCACCGGTCCCGTTGGCACGCAGGCCGAACGTGGTGGCGTTGCGTGCCATCGCCGCGGTGCTACCCAGCACCATGGCCGCGGCATCGAGCGCGGCGTCGAGCGAGTCGAGCTGCTCGCTGCTCGTTGCGTCGACCGCGGCGTCGTCGATGCCGACGGTGAACAGCCGCGCGCCTTCGAAGAACGGCGACACCGACAGGCTCGCCGCAATGGCGCGCAAGATGCGTGCAGCGTGCGGCGAGCGCACCATCAGCCGGCCGATGGCTTCCAGGTCGATGAACAGCTCGCCGCCGCCCTCCACACCACCGAGGTGCACCAGCGCCGGGCACGGCTGCGCGCAGCGGCGGGCCAACGGGGCGAGCTCGGCCAGCGACACCTGCGCGCTCAGGGTCCAGGTGCCGGCGTGCGGGTCGAGCACCCAACCGTCGTGCTCTGGTAGTGCCGAGCCGCGCAGGAACAGGCGGATCTCACCGCTGTCGTGCACCAGCACGGCAAGCACCGACGCGCCCTGCTCGGCGAGCGATGGTGCCGCGGCGCGCAGCGCAAGGTCGATGCGCGCGATGCGCTCCGGTGCGTCGAGCGATCGCAGCAGCTGCTCGGTGCGCACCTGTTGCGGGGTCGGCGCGGTGAGGCGGGCGCCGACCGTGGCGGCGCGCAGCTGGCGGCGTCGGCGCAGCTGGAGCGCACCGACCGCGCCGGCCGAGAGCATCAGCGCACTGCCGACACCTGCCGTGTACGGCAGCAGGACCGAGCGCTCGGCTGGCGCATCGCTCGTTGCGGCCGGAGCTGCGGCACTGCCGGGTGCGGCGGGGTTTGCAGGGGCCGGCGTCGGTGCGGTGGGCATCGAGGTGGCGGTCGGCGGGGTCAGCGGCGGTGGGCGAACATCGGGCACCACCAACTCGTGAGTGGCTGGCTGTGCCACCACCGGTGGCGCCGCCGGCATGTCGAGCACCGGCGGCGCGACCGTCTCGGGGTTTTCGGCTCGCGGGGTGAACACCACCAGCTCGCCGGGAATGATGAGTGCGGGGTCGCGATGGCCGAGCAGCGGATGGTTGAACTCGACGAGTGCCTCGGTGTACTCCAGTACCTCCCGTGGTGTTGCGTCGCGCTGCAGAACTGCCGAGAGGTGATCGTCGGCGATCTGCCAGTACGAGTCGCCACCGATCACCTGGTGCGCCGGCCCCAGCGGAGTGAGCACGGCCGGCTCGTGTGGCATCGCCACTTCCATGCCCACCGGGAACACGCCGCCCTGCCAGGCGGCGCCGTCGGGGCCGACCCGCCCCAGGTTGAGTTCGATGATCCGCTCGCGCAGCCCAGGTTGCCCTGCGGTGGTGGCCAGCGAGTACGGCGTGTCGCGCCCGTTGGCCAGGTGCACCGACCCGCCACTGTGCGCCGCCGGTGCCGGAGTGGTTGCGGTTGTGGTTGCGGTTGTGGCTGCGGTGATGACCGACGTTCGAGCGGGGGCAGCAGCAGTTGTGCTCGACAGTGGCACCACCGTGGCGATGGTGGCCGAGATCGACACGGCCGACATGGCGATGAAGCGCACCAGCGACCGGACCCAACCCGACGGGCCGGGGGGTAGCGGGGCCAGGCGGGTGCGTGCCCCCGACAACCGCCAAGCCAGCACCTGCCACAACTCGGCGATCGCGGTGATCGCGAACCAGGCCCACAACACGGCGAACACTGCCACGCCGACGTCGATGACGAGGCCTGCGTCGACGCGCCGGCTGGTCCACGCGTCCTGCAGGCTCTGTGCCGACGGCAGCGGGTTGCCGATCAGTCGCAAGACCAGCAGCGGCACGCCGACCAGCAGCGCGGTGAGAATGGCGAGGGCGAGTCCTCGCAGGAACAGGCGCGGCAGACGCATCGGTGGGTCCTTTCAGTCGGAGTAGGTCACGCGGGCGGTGCCCGAGGCGCGCACGGTCATGGTGTCTTTGCCGCCGAGCACCAGGAACACCGTCTCGCGGCGCTCGGTGATGGTGACCGTGACGAAGTCGACGCCCACCTCCACCTGCACGTCGCTGGCAGCAACGCCCGCACGGGTTGCGTAGTGCAGCGCTGCGGTTCGAGCGGTGGTGCGATCGAAGCCGCTCACCGGGGTGGCGGTGCTCACCGCGGCGCGAGCGGCGGCCTCGGCGGTGTTCGAAGCGTGTCGTCGCGCAGCCATCGCGCGACCGCCGTCGACGATCAGCCCGGCGCCGCCCAGGGCGATGATGACCAGGAAGACGAGCACCACGGAGATCGTGCCGCGGTCGCGCTGGTCGGGGTTGGGGTGGGTTGTCATCGTTGGTACCTGTCGACGGGTTGGGTGTCGCGCATGACCACGGTGCGGTTACCCGGCGACCACACCCCGGTGAGCGACTGGTTGCGCACCGCGCACGACACGCGCACGGTGACCGCGCCGCCCTGCCAGGTGCCGGTGGCCGAGGGCGCCCACGTGAGGTGCACCTGTGCGCCACCCTGGCAGCGAGTGCGCAGCGACGAAGCGTCCACTACTTCGCGAGCCGCCAACTGCGCGGCTGTCGGGTTCTGCGCCTGCGACGCTGCCCGTGCCGCTGCCTGCGCGGTGTTGGTGACCTGCACGCCCGCGGCCTGCAGTCGACCGACGAACCCCAGGAAGACCACGGCCACCAGGCTGAAGATCAGCAGGTACATCATCTCCACCGGCGTGGCGATGCCGTGCTCGTCGCGCCATCTGGCGCGTGGTCGTGTGCTGCTGCGCATCTCAGCCCTCCTTCGGCGCCGACTCGGAGGCCCGCGCGACGAGGGCGCCACCCAGCAGCCCGGGCGTGCGGCCGGCAATGTTGACGGTGATCACCGGGCCGTCGACGCACGTGATGCGAGCGCCCTCGCCCCACGAGCCCGCTGCTTGCCGTACCATGGTTCGCGCGGCGGTGACTCCCTGTCGGCACGTGCCGTCGTACGCTGCGGCAACACGGGCGCCTTCGGCGGCTGCATCATCGAACACGTTGCGGGCGTGCCAGAACGCGGCCACCTCGAACACCAGCAGCATCGCCATGATCACGGCCAACGAGCCGAACAGCATCTGGATCGACACGTCGACCGCGCCGCGGTCGCGGCCTGGCGCCTGGTGGGCACAGCGCGGTCGACGTGAGTGTCGCATGGCTCAGGGAGCCACCGGGTCGGGCACGTTGTCGCGTGCGGTTTCGAACGTCGACATCAGGAACGCCGTGGCCGCGATGGCCACCACGATGCCGACGGCCAGCCAGATCATCTTGGTGACGGCCTCGTCGACGCCGTCGTCGTCCGTGCGATGTGCCCACGCGTCGACGACGCGCTCGCGCGCCGTTCCGTAGGCCACCTGGGCCCACACCGTGAGAGGGAGCAGTTGTAGGTTCATCCGCCGATTTCCTTCCGTGCGCTGTATGCGCAATTGCTGGGGTTGCACCGCGACAGGGGTGCCCTGTTCCGCCTAGCCACCGAACGCCTCGCCGATGCGTTGCGCCAGCGGGTAGGCCAGAAAGACGACCATGGTGACCACGAAACCGATGGTCGGGCCGGCGAGGTTCGCGTTGGCCGCGTCGGCCTCTCGCTCCAGATGGTCGAGTGCCTTGGCGCGCATCGCAGCGGCCATCGACGACACGGTGTCACTGATCGACACGCCCTGCAGGCCCTGGCGCTCGATCGACGCGGCGAACTCACTGAGCTCGCGAACTTGGTGACGGCAGCCGAACTCGTCGAGCGCTTCCCACACCGCAAGCCCGCGTTGAGGAGCGGCCTCCAGCTCGGCGCGGAGCGCGGCGAACGCGTCGCTGGCGCCGACCGCGAGTGCGAACCGGATTGCTTCCTCCACGCTCTGATCGGTGGTGAGACCGATGGCGGTGAGCTGTACGAAGTCGTTGGCGGCCTGGCGCAACTCGCGGTGGCGGCGCTCGATGCGACCGGTGATGTCGTGCACCGTGATCCAACCTGCCATGACCGCCAGCACCAGCGTCAGTACCGGCCACAGCAACGACGGCGACAGCAGCCCGGTGGCGGTGAGCGCCGAGACGGCACCGCCCACAGCGAACAGCATGATGCCCGTCGAGGCCAGCACTCGGCTGACCACATCGGCAACGGTGAGGTCGATCGTGTGGAGCCCGGCGCCCCATCGGCGCACGACCATTCGCCCAACTGCTCCCGCTGCCAGTCGCTGCGCGACAAGATGGGCAGCGGAGTCGTGGTTGGTGCCGGTGTCGTGGCGTGGGAAGAGGCCACCCGCGACCTAGTAGCCGTACAGGCGCCGGCGTGCGCTCGCCAGCGAGCGCGGTGCGCGCTGCAGCGCGAGCACGACGCAGCCCACCGCCGCGGCGACGAGCAGCCCGGCCAGTGCGCCCACCTGCAACGGGTTCACGCCACCACCTCGGTGGCCGGGCGCGGCGTGCGACTGGGCTGGTCGTATCGACACAGCGAACGCAACCACAGCACGCAGCCCACCCACATGCCCAGCGGCAGCAGGAGCACCACCTGCCCCACCGGGCTGTCGTAGGGCTGCAGTAGGTCGCCACCGGCGAACTCGAGGTACGCCACCAACACGGCGCCGATGGTGATCAGCCGTTTCATGCTCGACTGGTAGATGGCGCGGGTGCGGTCGATGCGTTCGCGGGCCGTCACCTCATCGCGGGCTGCGGCCGCCAATGCGTTCACCGTGTCGTACAGGCGACCCGCGCTGGTGGAGCCGCCGATGACCAGCTGGATGGCTGCAACTGCGGCGTCGGCGGTGGGGTGCGCCAGGTCGGCGGCCAGGTCGGCCAACGCGTCTTCGGTGCGAAAGCCCTGCCGACGGCGCTGGGCGAACGTGCGCAGCGCCGTGGCGATGGCCTCGGGTGGGCGCATGGCGACGTGTTGCAGCGCCTCCTCCGCGCCCATCGAAGAGCCGCGCAGCGTGTCGCGCAGGTCCTCCAGCCACTTCGCGATGCCCTCGATGCGCTGCCGTTCCAGCAGCGCGCCGTCGTCGCGCAGCAGTCGCCCCCAGAACGCGACGAACGCCGCCACCAGTAGCGCGAGCACCAGCCAGCGGGTGGCCAGCAGCACCAGCACGCCAGCGGCCGCGGCGCCGGCCAAGCGGTTGCCGCCCACCCCGTTCAGCGGGTGGCCAGCGGGCGTGGCTGCCGCAGGCGCCGGCCGTTCGCTGAATGCGCGAGCGGTGGCGAGCACTGCCACGAGCAGCAGTGCGCTGACAGCTGCTGCGATGGCGGTGGGGGGTGTGGTGGCCAGCATGGTCAGCCCTGCCCCACCGGCACACGTGCCGCGCGCAGCGGGTGGTGCGAGTCGCCGCCTGCGTGCCACCAGTGGGTGGAGAAGCCGGGCGTGGCTTGCAGTAGCCGCTCGAGCATCGGGCGCTGCGGTTCCAAGGCCGGGCGTGCGCGCACATCGGGTGCACCCGGGCGGGCGGCGAACAGCCGATGCATGATGAAGCGTGCGCCGTCCTCCTCCACGGAGGGCGCGGCGATCTCGGTGACGTAGCGACCCGAGCGGTTGTCGCCGGTGACATGCACCACCAGGTCGACGCTGCGGTACACCTGCCAACGTGCCATTCGCAGCTCCACCTGGTTGTGGTAGGTGATCAGCTCGGCCAGGCGTTCGATGCCGTCCTTGGCCGACCCGCCGTGCACCGTTGCCATGGCACCCTGGCCGATCGACATGGCTTGCACGAGGGCCCCGCCCTCAGCCCCTCGCACCTCGCCGACGATGATCCAGTCGGCACGGGTGCGGACCGCGGGCACCATCATGTCGTGGCAGCTGATGCCGATGCCGTCGTTGGTGGAGGGGATGCGCGACTGATAGGCGTGCACGTAGCGGTGGTGGCCCATCGTGGCGATGTTCAGCTCGAAGTCGGTCTCGACGGTGATGATGACGTCGTGCTCGTCGACGTGCGCAACGAGGGCGCGCAGCAGGGTGGTCTTCCCCGAGCCCATGCGCCCGCACACGACGATGTTCATGTCGGCGGCGATGGCTGCGTGGAGGAGGTCGGTTGCGCCCTGGTCGAGCATGCCCGCGGCACACAGATCGGGAAGTGCCTTGCCGAACACGGCGGCGCGGCGAACGGTGATCAGTGGGCGCTGGACCACATCGAAGCCTTCACCGTGGAAACGAACGCCGGGTTCCAGCTCGAGGTCGACGAACGGATTCTCGCGGTTGAAGGGGCGGCGGCGGGTGGTGGCGGTGTCGTAGATGATGCGTTCGAGGTCGCGGTCGCGACGCACGAGTGGTGGTAGGTGCTGCGTGGTTCCGTCGATGCGTTCGAC
>Ga0105048_10011678_pt1 | contig 13834 bp, 13 predicted proteins | sample MAT05_FD_78382 | JGI IMG/M metagenome (GOLD analysis project Ga0105048, IMG submission 78382) | Freshwater microbial communities from Lake Fryxell liftoff mats and glacier meltwater in Antarctica - MAT-05 | ecosystem: Environmental > Aquatic > Freshwater > Ice > Liftoff microbial mat | place...
ACAACTGCCATTGTGCAGTTAAGTAAAACAGGTGAGCTATTAACTGTTACTGTTGAGGATGATGGTAAAGGCTTTGATCCTGTAATTTTACAAGCGGTTAAAGGAATTGGATGGACAAATATTAAAAGCCGGGTAGAATTTTTAAAAGGTTTATTAGATGTACAATCTTCATCAGCCAAGGGCACTTCTGTTCATATTGAATTTAGCGGAATTTAGTGCTGCAAAACGGTGCTTCTTTTAGCAAATTTTGTATAATGGGTTTATAAGTATTTTTTTCAATCGGTAAGAAATTAAAGGCATCATTCTTTAAAATTTTTCTATCCGGTGGTCAATTATTTTTTACTAACATCTTTACAACTGCGTCGTATTTTCATTTGAATAAAATTATAGAATCAGGCACTTAGTTCGTATTTAGAGGCTGGTTATGACCTAGAATAAAAAGTGCTGGAAATTTTCTCCATCAGATGGGCGGACCCGTCCGAATGGCGCAGGCCGGGCGGGATTGATTTTTTTGTAACTTTTTTATCAACCTGTCCCAAAAAATCGGGAGCAAAAAGTAAACAGTAAACAGTTGCCAGCTTAAGAATGTAAATGCTTTGCAAACAAAATACTTTAATCCTACAATTCTTTTTAACACACCCGTAAAAATAACATTGAAACAAGATGATGCAAGGCTAATTATTACACCTTTAAAGTATTTTACGGAATTACAAAAAGCCCCTATTTATAAAAGAAAAAAAGATACAATATTTAACGACCGAACATTATTATTTGCCTACTTAGACTTTGCTCATCCTCCTGAAAATTTTATGGATTTGGAAAAATTTTGGGTGAAAAGGTGATTAAACCTAAATAAGGCATCATGTAACAATTTTTAGCTATCAATTTTAACTGGGCTGGATAAACATAGCTGAACTTTTTTTGATAATTTTTTTACATTTTATAGCTTTATAAAAGTGCCACCGCCAACTGCAAAAAAATTCACCACATTTATACTGTTTATTTACTTTAAATCTCCCGCTATAATGTTGGTAACATTGGCCACCTGTGCAATAATTCTTTTAAGCAAAGCTGTATTAGTGCCTGCCTTATATAAATCTGCCCTTAGTGCAATGGTATTGTCGTCTGAATTTATCCCAATTTTTACGAAATCAAAATTAATATTTTGCTGTAATAAGTACTTATAATTAGCCTCCCCAATTTTATCTGGCATAGCTTCAGTAAGGTTACTTAGCACAATGTACAAGTCGCTTATTTGTTGAATAACCACTTGGAAAGATTTTATATGCTCACCTTCGTATGGTATAACAGCAAGGCTATCGCCTACTATTTTGTAAGGCAGCCCAATGCCGGTTAATATTTTCTCTAATTCATGCTTTGACTGCTTTACCACCGGTTTTATTGTAGGTTTAGGTTGGGCACAGGCAGTAATAACAACGAACAGGATAGTAAAAATTAATGCGAATTGCTTTTTCATGGTTTATACTTTTAGTTTTGTTTGGTTAATTTTTTGGGTCAAGATAAATTAATAATAGAATAGCCAATGATTTTAGCTTTAGTACAGTATTTTTTTAATTAAAAAATATTGTTATCAATCAATATAAAACGCATATAAACATACTCAATTTAACATAAATATTTAATTCATGAAAGTGGCTCAATAATGGCATAGTTAATCTCCCTTAAAAACAGGATTTATGTTTGATACTGTATTTTATTTGTAAACCTTACTACAATTGTAACTGCAAAACAGGGTTGAATGAACTATACAGGCTATTACTTGTTTTGTTGTTGCCTGTTCGCTTACGATTAGCCTGCTGTTTAAAACTATTTTTTACAACTATTAAACGCAGTCATAAGCAGTAACTTGCAGTATTACATTGAAAATTTCTATAAAAATAACGAACCAAATTTCTGATTGCTCCATTAGCTGGGATGAATTTTTGCCATTTAATCACCACTTAAAAACCCGGCATTTACTGGCTTTTGAGCAATCCAATATAGCTGATATTGAAAATTATTACCTACAGGTGTTTTTAAAAGGTAAGTTGGTTGGTCAGGTTTATCTGCAAAGATTTTTATTTCAGCACAAGCATATAAACTTTAGATTAGATCAGCGTTTTTTATCGAAGTTGATTGATGTTTTTATGCCGGCAGAATTATCCATATTGGTTTGTGGTCATTTATTCCGTATTAATTTTCCGGGTTATTACTTTAAACATGCCGCTCACCAATTGCTGGTATTTGATGCTATTCAATTATTTATCAGGCAAAATAAAAATTGTAAGCCAGCAGGTATAATGATAAAGGACTGTACAGAAGCATTTACTGAGCAAAAATGCAGCTCATTTGGCTTCCACTTTTTTAATGGAGATGTAACAATGGAAATAGCGAGAAGGCAGCATTGGCTATCTTTCAATGATTATTTAAACGACCTGAACAAAAAATATTTGCAAAGAGCAAAAAAAATTATACAATCTTTTGGTGGCATTGAAACAAGAGAATTAACTGCCGACGAAATTTTAAACCAATCTGAAGCCATCAACCAACTTTACTGGAATGTAGTTAATAAACAAACAATTAAATTAGGTACAATTACTACCCTGTATTTTTATCAGTTAAAGAAAGATTTGCAACAAAAGTTTGAGCTACATGCACTCTATAAAAACCAACAAATGGTAGGCTTTTACACTTTTATCTTTTATGAAAATGATATGGAAACCCATTATATTGGTCTAAATTACGATGCCAATAAAATTCATAAACTATACTTTAATATTTTGTTTTTGGGTATAGCCAAAATGATTAATAGCCAATACAGTAAATTAGAATTGGGTAGAACGGCAAGAGAAGCAAAAATCTCTTCAGGTGCACTACCTAAGCAGATTTTTAATTACATCAAAGTAAAAAATGTATTGGTAAAAATTACGCTCAACTATTTTTTAAAACGCTTTAATAAGTCGGAAGATCAGCACCAAATCAGCCGCAATCCACTAAAATGAAACAATACCAACAATCAATAATAATTGCACTGATGGTGCTTGTACTTGCTGCCTTTATGGGGAAACGCTACATAAAAGGTTGGTTTCCGCCCCCAATGAAGTTTATGGAAACCAGCTTAACCAATATTGATAGCAACCAGCTTTTCAGTATAGCTAATTTTAAAGGAAAAGTGGTTATAGTATCCTGCTATCAAACCTGGTGTATAGATTGTGCAAGAGAAACGCCGGTATTAAGCCAATTAATATCTCAAATTAATTCAGATCAGTTTAAAGTTATTTATGTTTCTGATGAAGAAGCAATTAAACAGGTTACTTTCCGCCAACGATTTGAGGCTAACAGTATTTTGTTTGCTGTATCTCCAAAACCATTAGCAAGTTTGGGTATTAAATCTTATCCCACAACCTATTTATTAAATAAAAAAGGCGAAGTAATTAAAACAGCATTTGAAGGATATGATTGGCTGAAAGAAGAGGCAGCGATTAAAAAAATGCTAGCGGAGTAAATAATGAAGATTTAAATTATAACAAGACTATTCTGTTGGCCATTTTATATTTGCGCCGGTACCTGTCTTTTTCGGTTTAAATCACAATTGGCTGGCAATTGATGTACCGCAAGGTGCAGCAGTACATTTACTTACTTTAAAAAAATCAACAATAACCAAAGCCTCAAAATTATCTGAAACACCTGCCTGTATTGATTTTAAAATTTCATAGCACTCTCTGCAGCAAAAGCTGCTGTAAAAAATTGGCATAAAAAAGCCCTTACCAAAGTAAGGGCTTATATGTAATTGAGGGTTAAGTTGTAACGTTTAAATTAATCTTCCTTTGTTATAAGGTTTACCCCTTTTATAATATTTTACCGGGTATTCTTCTTTTGATTTCGCCATTTTGACAAAAAAATTCATTATTGATTTTAGTATAGGATTAACCTTGTGTTTTGTAATTGAAATGTTCATTTCATAGGATTTTACTGTATTTAAAAACGCAGCTATTTCTCAAATATTGTATTACTGCTTATTTTTCTATTGTAGATTTTATACAACAGTTTTATAACTGGCTTTTAAATGTAAATTAAGCTACAAAGATTGCTCTAACAAGGCTGCATCTTTTTTTAATTCCCTGTCAAAAAGGAAAGTACCCAATGGTACAAATGCTGCTATTACAGCTTTAATAAACCAAATAAAGCTCTTTTTTAATAAACCAAAAATTTCAAAAGCAAACCACAAATAAGCCACAAATAATGCACCATGTACCCAGCCTGTAAACTTTACTGCCTCCGGAATTTTAAAAATGTATTTAAGTGGCATTGCAATAAGCAGTAATACTAAAAATGAAATACCTTCTGCAATACCTACCATTCTAAAACGGTGTAATTGTTTCTTTACCTGTTCTCTGTTTTCTGTCATGTTTTTTTGCGTAAAAATATTAAATGAAACTGTTAAAATGCTGTAACCAAAAATGGTTTTTAATGTCATTTCTAAAAAAAGCTTTAGATATGTCTAAAGCCTTTTTTACTTGTTATGTAATTTTTAGTAAGCGATTTTTTAATAATCAATTTTTTAATAATCAATTTTTTAATAATTAATTTTTTAATAATTAATTTTTTAATAATTAATTACCTGTTCTTCCATTACAGCGGGTATTGCTCTAAATTCGTATTGTTGGTTTCTAAGCTGCGGCTCAAAGCCAGCTTCTCTGATAGCATCCTGAATACCTTTACTTGTAAAGCGATGAGGTGCACCTGCAGCACTAACTACATTTTCTTCAATCATAATACTACCAAAATCGTTGGCACCTGCATTTAAGCAAAGTTGAGCAGTTTTTTTACCAACGGTTAGCCAACTTGCCTGAATGTTTTTTACATTGGTTAACATAATGCGGCTTAACGCTATCATGCGGATGTATTCTTCTGCTGTAGTTAAATTGTGTACCCCTCTTATTTTGGCAAGCAGGGTATCCACATCCTGAAATGTCCATGGTATAAAAGCAATGAAACCCTTTGCATCAGCAGGTTTGCGGCTTTGTACTTCTCTTAATTTTACCAGGTGCTCAAAACGTTCTGTAATAGTTTCCACATGGCCAAACATCATAGTGGCACTAGTGGTAATAGTAAGTTTGTGGGCTTCGTGCATTACATCTAGCCACTCCTGGCTGCCACATTTACCTTTGCTGATGAGGCGCCTTACCCTATCTGTTAATATCTCGGCACCGGGTCCGGGCAAACTATCCAGTCCTGCTTCTTTTAGCGCCAATAATACTTCCCGATGGGTACTTTTTTCCAGTTTGGTAATGTGGGCTACTTCTGGTGGGCCAAGTGTGTGCAGCTTTACATTCGGGTAAAGGCTTTTTAACTCTTTAAATAAATTTACATAAAAGCTAAGGCCTAAATCCGGGTGATGGCCTCCTTGTAATAACAATTGCTCACCACCAAACCGAATGGTTTCGTCAATTTTCTTCTTGTATGTTTCAATATCGGTAATATATGCTTCGGGATGGCCCGGTACACGGTAAAAATTACAAAACTTACAGTTGGCAATACAAACATTGGTAGTATTAAGGTTACGATCAATGATCCAGGTTACTTTACCATGCGGTACTTGTTTTTTTCGAAGTTCATTTGCCACAAACATCAACTCAGTAAGCGGAGCGTTTTCAAATAAGTACACGCCTTCCTCTACAGAAAGCATTTCAAAATTAAGAGCCCTTTTGTATAAATCTGTTAATTGCATAATGCCGTTTGAATAATTACAACAAAAATACATTGATATGGTTGTATATTTATCTACCACCGGTATTTATACCGGTAACTTTATTTTATCGATTATATACAATAATAATCTTTAAAAGATTCGTACTCCTTTGTTAGAACTTGCAGTTTTTATGAAAAATTTACTACTTACTATATTTGTTACTTTTATATATATCGCTGCCTTATCGCAGGAAATAATTACCCCTCAGCCTAAAGCAAAGTTTATAACAAAGTTTACCTATAAGCAGTACAGTGGCGGCGTTATGATAGTGCAGGCGCTATTAAATAATATTACAGATACGTTCAATTTTATTTTAGATACAGGTAGCGGCGGCATTTCGCTAGACTCTTCCACCTGTGCCCATTACAAATTGAATCCCCGTGCCTCTGATACTACCATCACAGGAATGGGAAGCACCAGAAAAGTTAAATTTTTATACAACCAGGAATTACACTTTCCCGGCCTTACAGTTGATAAACTTAATTTTCACATAAATGATTATGATATACTTAGCAGCGTTTATGGCGAAAAAATTGACGGCATTATTGGCTACAGTTTTTTTAAACGGTTTATAGTAAAAATTAATTTTGATAGTACCGAGATGGAAGTATATAAACCAGGTGAAATGGAGTACCCACGCAACGGCACGATGCTTAGACCGGCCTTTACAACATTACCAATTCAAAATTTGCACATAAAAGACAGGCGGTCAATTGATTTTAACTTTTATTTTGATACCGGCGCAGGGCTTTGCTTTTTACTTAGCGAAGCTTTTGCAACCGATAGTAGTATTTTATTAAACAAACGAAAGCCAGTTATTACACAGGCAGAGGGTATGGGTGGAAAACTGCAAATGAAACTTACCGTAGTAAAGCTTGTACAAATTGGTAAATATAAATTTAAAAACGTGCCTACTTATTTATTTCAAGATGACTACAATGTAACATCTTACCCCTTTGTAGGCGGTTTGCTTGGCAATGATTTGTTAAGACGATTTAATCTTGTGATTAATTATCCGCAAAGAGAAATTCACTTATTACCCAACAGCCATTACAATGAACCATTTGATTATGCCTATACCGGTATGGCAATGTATTATGTAAATGGAAGTGTGGTAATAGAAGATATAATGCCAGGTTCACCTGCAGAAAAAGCCGGTGTAAAAGAAGGTGATGTACTGTTAGGCGTTGGCAATAATTTTAGCAATAATATAATTCAATACAAAAACCAGTTGCAAACAACTAACCAAAAAATAAAAATGATTATTAGCAGAAACGCCCAGTTGATAGAATTAAAAATAAGGCCTAAAAGTATTTTATAGGTATGGGCGAATTACAATTTTTTTTGCACAAAATCTTCAAACCTCTTTCTTTTTCACCCCTTAACTTTGCAGCATGATTCAATATGACAGATTTACACTCAATAATGGACTAAGAGTGATAGTGCATGAAGACAAAAGCACACCCATGGCTGTAGTAAATGTAATATACGATGTAGGTGCCAAAGATGAAAACCCTGCAAAAACAGGCTTTGCTCACCTTTTTGAGCACCTTATGTTTGGTGGTAGTATTAATATTCCGGATTATGATGAGCCGCTGCAAATGGCAGGTGGCGAAAACAATGCTTTTACTACCAACGATCTTACCAACTATTATTGTCAGTTGCCAGCAGAAAATATAGAAACAGCTTTTTGGTTAGAGAGCGACCGCATGCTAAGCCTGGCATTTGATGAAAAAAGCCTGGATGTGCAACGTAAGGTTGTTTGTGAAGAGTTTAAAGAGCATTACATTAATAAGCCTTACGGTGATGTAAGTAAATTAATACGGGAGCTTGCCTATACCACACATCCTTACCGCTGGCAAACAATTGGTAAGGAGCTAAAGCATGTAGAAGAGGTTACCTTGCAGGATGTAAAAGACTTTTTTACAAAACACTATACACCTGCCAATGCCATATTGGTAGTAGCGGGTAATGTAACCGTGGCACAGGTAAAAACACTGGCAGAAAAATGGTTTGCACCCATACCTGCCGGTATTAAATATGAAAGAAATATACCACAGGAGCCAGTACAAACAGTCGAAAGAAAGATGGAGGTAAAAGCAAAAGTGCCACTAAATGCCTTGTACAAAACCTGGCATATATACCCAAGGCTGGATGCAAGGTATTATGTTTGCGATCTTATTACCGAAATATTGGGCGGTGGCGGATCTTCCCGCCTGTTTCAGGCATTGGTAAAAGAACAAAAACTGTTTAGTAATATAGACTGCTCTCACTATGGCAGCACCGATGCCGGGTTGCTGGTAATAGAAGGCAAATTAATACAGGGTGTAGATATGGAAATGGCTGAAGCCGCTATACTAAAAGAAATAGAAATACTATTGGCAGATGGTATAACAGAAAATGAACTACAAAAAGTAAAAAATAAAACAGAAAGCATGATGGCTTTTGAAGACATGAGTGTAATGAACCGTGCCACAAGCCTTGCCATGTACGAACTGCTGGGAGATGCTGAACTGATGAATACAGAACTGGAAAGATACCAGGCTGTAACAGCAGCCGAACTAATTGCAGAAAGTAAAGTAGTTTTTGACAATAACAACTGTAGCACCCTGTACTATATTGCAAACAATTAAATGTTAAGCTTGATAAAAGGATGATTAATATACCAGATTATGAAACACAAAAACACCTGCCAAACCATATCAACTTTATTTTTTAATCAATTTTTGTAAGTAGTGGTTGCTTTGCAGGATAAGGAGCATAATATTGATAATAGGATCAGTTTTCTGCAAAGTTTACTCAGCAAACGAAACCCGATAGTACATCATTGATCGGGAATTTTACCTCACAGTATAAATCAACTAAAACTATATATAGAGTATTGTTTACCAGTAAATAAATGAGGATAGTTTTAAAATAATTATTAACACTAACCATTCAACACTACCAATTAATCTTTCATCTTAAAAAAGATATTTAAAATATAATGCTCAACAGAACCCAGCCTCCCCTAATAAAAGACGCAATAGAATTTGACCTGCAACTAAAAAACTATGATAAATACGTACTCAGCAATGGGGTAGAAGTGTATGCTATTGATGCTGGCGCAGAAGATGTATTGCAAATGGAATGTGTATTTTTTGCAGGCAATACCTTTGAAAACCAAAATATGGTTGCCGCAGCCACTAATTATTTATTAAAGAATGGTACCAGCACCAAATCCGCCTTTCAAATAAATGAACATTTTGATTTTTATGGTGCTTATTGCAATAGAACCTGCCACCACGAAACCGCCAATATCTCCCTTCATACGCTTACCAAACACTTGCCGGTATTGCTTCCGGTGATAAACGAAATGATAACCGACTCTGTTTTTAGTGAAGAAGAATTGGCCACATTTATACAAAACAGTAAGCAAAAGCTATCGGTAAATTTAACCAAAAACGATTTTGTTGCCAACCGCCTTATTGATGCTACATTATATGGCGAAAAACATCCGTATGGAAAATATACCGTTGCTGCAGACTATGATGCGCTTAATACCGATGTATTAAAGCAGCATTTTAAAGAGTATTATTTAAATGGCCATTGTGTAATATTTGTAGCGGGAAAATTACCCGCCGATATTTACGAACAATTAAATAAAAATTTTGGACAACTTACTTTAAAAAGCCATGCGCTGCTTGAAATTTGCCAACAGCAACCTGTATACAGCAGTGAACCTAAAAAAAGCAACATCGTCAACGATACTGCTGGTGTGCAGGGCGCTATTCGCATAGCAATACCATTTCCCAACCGGCACCATCCCGACTTTCAAAAAGTAATGGTATTAAATACGGTGTTTGGTGGGTTTTTTGGCAGCAGGTTAATGAGTAATATAAGGGAAGATAAAGGATATACTTATGGCATACATAGCTATGTGCAAAATCATATAGGCGCTACTGCCTGGATGATTAGTACAGAAGCTGGTAAGGATGTATGTGAAGCAACTATAGCTGAAGTGTATAAAGAAATGAAATTGTTGCAGGATGTATTAATAGACGACGAAGAATTGCTACTGGTACGCAATTATATGATTGGTATAATTCTTGGCGATCTCGATGGTCCCTTTCAAATTATTGGTCGGTGGAAAAACATTGTACTTAATAAATTAGATGCATCTTATTTCTACGATAGCATACAAACCATTAAAACTATCTCGGCAGAAGAGTTGCAGCAACTGGCAAAAAAATATTTGCAGCCGGCAGATTTTTATGAGTTGGTAGTAGTGTAAAATTAACAACCACAACAGTATACGATATCTATAAATGTAAAAAGGCAATCAAATTAGATTGCCTTTTTTATGTGCTGCTTATCAGCCCTTTTTTCAGTTGATGTTTTTGTAATGGATAAAACCCTGTAACAATTGTAGGGTGCATTTAAAATTGTAGCAGCACTTAGTTTTCGGTAAGAACACCATCCACGCCCAAGCCTCGGTTGTGTGTCCCCACCGACCGAAATAAGGACCTGCAATTTGAAATGCACCCAATTATAAGTATACTCTACAGTTATTTTTATATCGGCATTAGAGCAAGCCGTTATTAATAGCAGCAAAAAAGGTTGAATGTAACTTTAGCCAATATATGTTTTAAAAGCCTTGAAGGCTAAAGGTTAAATAGTTTAATTTGTAGTTGAAGGTTATTTCAAATGGTACACTTTTGAATGCTATGCAGTAAGCAGTTAGCCATTTTTTACTAAAGCTTCATTAACCAATGCTTCACTTTCTAATAGCCATGCTGGTAACAATTTGCCAACTATTTTCCAGGTGTCATTGGTTTTTTCCATTCTAAAAATATACCTGTTACCATGTTCATCGTTGGTATCAGTGTCATAATTCGCATCCGGACGTTTACGAAAATTAAATTCTCTTTGTCGTCCATTTATTTTAATTAAAATAGTAAATACAATATTTGTAGCGGTGATCATATAGTTGGGGCTTATTTGATAATTGTAAAGTTAAGTAAAAAAGCTATAGTGCTTTTATCATAACAAGTAACAGGTGCATTTTAATTTGTTGCTCCCGATTTTAGTCGATGGGTACAATAACTGAGGCTCGGCCGTGGAAGTTGTCCTCACCAACCATCAGACACTGCGTCAATTTTAAATGCACCTCAGGTTTCCTTTACTAAAACTAATAAAAAGCTTCCTAAAAACTCCTTATTAAAAAATGATTGCAAAAATTTAACCCGGCTTTTGCTTTTGAAAGCTGTAAAAGACATTCAAATACAAAATCCGGGTAAAAAAAAATTCGTAAACATTGCTTGCCCTTATATAGTAAACAAAACTACATTTATTGCCCTGTTGGTAAAGCAACACAAGTACCCGATACCACCAATTTTTTATTGTTAATGATAGTGAAACTTCCGCTACTCCTTGCCTGAATACTTGCTGCTGTTGCATCTGCATCAGCAATTTGGCAAGGGTTGGCAGTGCCGCCAGGTATAATTACATGCGATAGCTCTGTAGGTATTTTTCCACCATTCCAGTTGGCTGCGGTATGCCAGTTATTACTTATTGCTCCATTCCAGTGTACAATATCTTGCTTTATTAAAGCGAGTGCTGTATCTACACAACCAGATTGGTTGGTGGCTATCAGCCTATAAGTGCCAAGCCCTGCAGCCGTTGGTGTGGGCGAATTCCAATTATAGATTAAATGGGCGGGTGTGCTGTACAAATTGAGCAAATTGAAGCCATCATTGGCACATACTATAATGGCACTTGTATCTTCACCCAAAAAATTCTGTATCAACAAAAATTTTGCTGAGGCAAATCCGTCGGCTGTATCGCCAGAAAAGCGCTCGTTGGTGCAGTTAAGCAGGTTGGTTGCCGATGCAATTGCCCCATCACTTGTATCACCAAAAAAACGTAGCGGTGTGCAATCAAAATTGGTTGTTTTGCTGTTGCTGCTACCGTCCTCAGCATCGCCAGAAAAACGAACTGTTGAACAATCTGAATTAGCTGTAGCAAATACGGTGTTACCTGCCCCTGCGTCTCCTGAAAACCGGGTAGTAGTGCAATTGAGCAAGTTGGTATTAAAGGCAACACTGCCCGCATTGTTGCCACCAAAGTAGCGACTAACAGTGCAGTTAACTGCTACCGTGTTGCCAATATCGGCTCCACTATTGCTACCGCCAGAATATGGCTGTGCTAAAAGCAGCGATGAATAAAAAATAGCTACCACTATCCATCCTGACTTCAGCACATTTATGTTTGTTATTTTCATAAATGTTGTTTGATAAAGATGAACGGATTAGTTGAAACTTCTTCTTACACCACGGCCACCAGTAACCAAAGTTTTGTTGCCATAACTATTATTAGCGTAAGTACGATCGGATACACTTAACTGGGCTGCAGCATCATTATAGCCGCCGCCTCTGTAAGTAGCGCCTGCACCTGCAGCCTGGTTTGTAGTCGCAGCCTGGTTAATCCAACCGGTTACGTCAGATAAACCTTCATTAGGCGTAAACTGAAGATTGCCATCGCCATGTGCGGTACCATTAAAATTTGTGCCAGCACCGCCTACTCCCATTACAAATTCAGACACATTTCCACTCATTTCCATTACCCCATAAAAGGTAGCACCTGCCTCTAATCTTGTTGTTCCAGCCTTTGCCGCAAATCCGCATCTAACAACTCCCTGTGGCGCAACGGAAGTAATATTGCAATTTGCTAATCCACTACCCGCTGCAATTACTTCGCTCAACCCTTCATTACCCAATGCATCGTTTACCACCGTGTTGCCATCTGTAACAAGCGATGTACCCCAGGCTTTTTCATTAGCTGCTGCAGCATTTGGCCCACGGCAAATTTTTTCAAATTCCATTTCACTCATAGGGGCAAGGCCGCTCCAGTCGTTGTAAGCACATACATCAGCCCAGGAAAGATAATTACAAGCTCTGTTGGGTGCACTTGCAGCAAAAACAGGCCAAACACCACTTAATGTATGTCTTGCAGCCGTATTTGAATTTGGAAAGCGAGCCACTGATTGATCTGGAGTAAGCGTATTTAAAAAATCAGCATATTGGCCCTGAGAAATTTCATACTTCATGCAATACAACGCATTAAACCCTTTTGGATAATTTGCAGATATTGTTCCGCCTGTAGGGCTATTGGCATCGGCCCATAAGTTACCGGCAGTGTTTGCAAAGGAGATTGCAGCCTCACTACCAACGGTGTAGGCAGCAGTTGGCGCTACACCGCCGCCTTTTCTAAAACTACTGGCAGATGAACCATCACCTAGTTCAAAAGCACCTTGAGGTACATACACCATTTCTACACCAAATACCTGCATATCCCATTCTGCAATGGCACCTGGTACGGTGCCTAATCTTACAGTAACACTGGTAGAAGCAATATTACCGGTACCATTTCCACCTCTTCTTACAAATACACCTTTTCCATCGGCAGTGGTTTGCACTTGCAAAGGCGCTACAGTACTGTGATTGGCAGCAGTTGGTGACACATCCTGGTGTTGCCAATAATTAAGGTTACAGTTTTTACGTTTAATAAAAACCCATGCAGCATCCCAATTGGTGGGGGCTGTGTTGGTGCGCCAGCTATTTTCCCAGCTAATGTTGAAAGTAACTGTGCCGGCCACGCTGCTGTACATTACATCTGTAATATTGATGTTATTGGCATAAACGCCAAAACCTACCAATAAAGCAGCAAGAAAAAGTTTAAATTGTTTCATACGTAGAAGTTGTTTAAAAATGAATGTTTTTGTAAATAATTAATTAAATCAAAGAAACGTTTATTAAAAACACTTACCTATACCGTTGAGAGGGTATATTTTGTTGCCAACGTTGGGCATTAAAAGGCAAATTTTGCAGTTGGAAGCCGCAATAACTTTTCAATTGTAACATCCGGGTTACTATTTTCTTTCCTTTTTCGGTGGATATGCAATCTCCCAACGAGACCGGGCCGTAGTTGCATTTCTGGCCAACTACTTACAACTGTAAAAATTTGAAAAATAGGCTCTATCTTCAAATATTAAAAAATTATTGGTATTATTGCTTTTGATAGCCTATAATTAACCCAATATTG
>Ga0105048_10011679_pt1 | contig 13834 bp, 8 predicted proteins | sample MAT05_FD_78382 | JGI IMG/M metagenome (GOLD analysis project Ga0105048, IMG submission 78382) | Freshwater microbial communities from Lake Fryxell liftoff mats and glacier meltwater in Antarctica - MAT-05 | ecosystem: Environmental > Aquatic > Freshwater > Ice > Liftoff microbial mat | place...
CGCCTGGCTGCGTTGCGCCGCCTCGACAGACGCAGAGTATGCCGTCGGACGGCGCGCCTTGCCAGACGAGCGCCTCGACACCCGCAACCCATCAACTTCACTGTGCAGAGCTACTAGTCCTTCAGATCGCCGCGGCCCTTCTTGGTGTCGCTGCGGATCTTCTTCTCGGCCAGGCGCCGCTCCTGGCTGCCGCGGGAGGGCTTGGTGGCGATGCGGCGCTTGGGCTTCAGCATCGCGCCGACGAGCAGCGCCTCCATGCGCGCGCTGGCCGCCTCGATGTTGCGGGGCTGATCGCGGTGCTCGCTGCTGGTCACCAGCAGCTGACCCAGCTTGTCGAGGCGCGCCGCCAGCTTGTCCTTGATGCGGGCGACCGCGGTCTCGCCGAGGATGGGCACCGCGCCTTCGAGGTCGAGGCGCAGGTCGACCTTCGAGGCCACCTTGTTCACGTTCTGTCCGCCAGGACCGCCGGAGCGGGCGAACTTCACGCTCAAAAGCTCGGACGGGAGCACGTTGCGCCCGATCAGCAGATCTCGCAGCCCGGACACCCTGATTTCGTAGCCGATCCGGCCTCTCGCGGCTACGACGCTCTCAACGACGCCAGGTGCGCGTCGGAGATGTTGGCCCCGGAGAGGACCACGATCGTCTTGCCCTGCGCCCGCTCCGGCTGCGCGATGATCGCCGCCAGCGCCGCGGCACCCGCCGGCTCGGCGATCAGCCGCTCGTCCTCGAGCAGGACGCGCATCGCGCCCAGGATGGCCTGATCGTCGACCCGCACCACCTCGACGTTCGCCGCCTGGATCAAGCGCAGCGTGAGCGCGCTCGGCCTGCGCGCGGCCAGGCCGTCGGCCAGCGTGTCGACCTTCTCGAGCTCCACGACCTTGTTGGCGGCGATCGAGCGGTGCATCGCGTCGGCGCCGTTCGGCTCGACCCCGATCACCCGCGCCTTGGCCCTAACGGTCGCTTCGCGACCTGGCACGGTCGTCGCTCCGACGGCGAGCCCGGCCACCAGCCCGCCGCCGCCGATGCCGGCGACCCAGGTGTCCGACTGCGGGAGCTCGCGCGCGAGCGTGCCCTGGCCGGCAATGATCCACGGATCGTCGTAGGCGTGCACCGACGTGAGGCCCGCCGACTCGGCGATCGCCACGCTGTGCTCGAGCGCCGCCTGATAGTCGTCGCCGAAGAAGATCGTTCGCGCTCCGACCCCCACGATCGCCTCTGCTTTTTGTGGGTTGGCGCGCTCGGGCATGACGACCGTCGCCGGCACGCCGAACGCGCGCGCGGCCCACGCCACCGCGAGGCCGTGGTTGCCGGCCGAGGCGGTGATGACGCCCTTGGTCTTGCCGCGGAGGGAGGCCAGCTTCACCAGCGCGCCGCGGATCTTGAACGTGCGGATGGGGGTGGCGCTCTCGAGCTTGATCCAGATCTCCTTGCCGAGCCGCCGCGAGAGCCGGTGCGCGTAGAGGATGGGCGTCGGCGGAAAGAACGGCCGCACGATCGCCTCGGCCGGCTCGAGATCGGCCGCCACCACGCGATCGAGGATGGTCCCTACGCCGATCGCCGCCGTCGGAATCGTCCCGTAGTAGTGCGGATAAGGCCCGTGTCCGGAGGTGTCCTCGAAGCGCAGGTGGCTCTGCTCGAGCTGCGCCACCTCGATCGGCTGGGCCCGCACCGCGAGGCCCGCGAAGTGTCGCCGCCGCACGTCATGGATCTGGCCTTCCCGGCAGAGGTGCACGAACGGCGCGCCCTGGGGCTCGATGGGAGAGGGTGCCGGGACGGGCGCCTCGAAGTCGTGCTCGACGAGGTGGAACAACACGCGGCTAGAGGCTAGGGCCCGTGCCGGCATAAGTCGATCGAGTTGGGTGCCGAGGCGCTCGTCTTGGCGAGGCGCGCGACCGAAGGAATACTCATCGTCGTCCGAGGTCGCGCAACGAAGCCAGGCGAGATGCATCGGCGGCCAAATCGGTCGACTTATGCCGCCACGGGCCCCTAACCTTGGCGCCGTGCTGAAGCTCTACATCGGAACCAAGAACCTCTCTTCCTGGTCGCTCCGCCCCTGGCTCTGCCTGAAGCACGCGGGCGCGGAGTTCACCGAGCAGGTCATCGTGCTCGACCAGCCCGACACCAAGGCCAAGCTGGGCGCGATCTCGCCCAGCGCGCGGGTCCCGGTGCTGGTGGACGAGGACCTGGTGATCTGGGACTCCATCGCCATCGCCGAGTACGTGGCGGAGAAGTTCCCCGAGGCCCACCTCTGGCCGAGCGACCCGAAGCGCCGCGCCGTCGCCAGCACGGTGAGCGCCGAGATGCACGCCGGCTTCGGCGACATGCGCCGCGAGATGGCGATGAACGTGATGGCCCGGACCCCCAAGCACTCGCTCCCGGAGCCGGTGCGCCGCGACGTCGAGCGCGTGCTGGCCATCGTGCGCGACTGCCTCGCCCAGAAGGCACCCGGGGGCCCGTTTTTGTTCGGCCACTTCACCATCGCCGACGCCATGTACGCGCCCGTCGTGACCCGCTTCGTCACCTACGACATCGCGGTCCCGCCCGACGTGCGAACGTACATGGACGCGGTTGTGGCGCTGCCGGCGATGCAGGCCTGGATCGCCGCTGCGAAGGCCGAAGTCACCGCGTAACGTCGACCTTCGCCTCGATCTCCAGCGTGCCCGAGGTGTTGGTGATCTTGCCGATCACCACCTTCTTCCCCGGCGCGATCGCGGCGCTCATCCGCGCCTCGCGCCGGTCGTCGGCGTCACCGCGCAGCATGCGCATGACCGACACCGACAGCACCGGGCGCTGATCCGTACCGCCCTCGCGACAGATCGCCAGCTCGTTGTCGATCGTCGGCAGATGCGCCGAGACCTTGGAGCAGCCGTGCCCGTCGGTGATCTGCACCTTGGCCTCGAACACCATGCGGCGCTCCTGTCCGCGCGGCTCGATCAGCGAGACCGTCACCTCCAGCGTGCTCGGTGGGTTGCGGGCCTCGGCGGGCTCGGTGCTCTCGGCGCGCGCCGTCGAGGTGATCAGCAGCGCGAAAATCGGCAAAATCATCTTCATCATTGTTTGGTTCCTTTCGAAGTCCCGCGGGCGGCCTTCGCAAGGGCCGTGCCTCCTCGCGATCGCACCCGAGGGCTTGATCCGCGGCGTTCGCGCGTGACAGTTCGTCCAGGGCAACCGCCAATCTGGCGCGGCTCGACGCGGCCGCCGGCGTGCGCATGAACGGAGCTCCGATGATCAATCCCATCCAGCAGGTCACCCCTCTCGGCTTCGCTTGGCGGACGCGGGATCCGTTCCTGTTCTGCGTCCACCACGACGACGCGTACCCCGCGGGCAACGCCCAGCTGGGCCCCGCCACGTCGCTCGCCGGCCGCAACATCGGCCAGGACTTCGAGGGCAAGGACGGCTGGCGCATGTACCACGGCGACGTCGTCCCGGGATTCCCACAGCACCCGCACCGCGGCTTCGAGACGGTGACGGTCGTGCGGCGTGGCCTCATCGATCACTCCGACTCGCTCGGCGCGGGCGCGCGTTACGGCGGCGGCGACGTCCAGTGGCTCACGGCGGGCAAAGGCATACAGCACGCGGAGATGTTCCCGCTGCTCGACAACAAGAACCCGAACCCGCTCGAGCTGTTCCAGATCTGGTTGAACCTCCCCAAGGCCAACAAGATGGCGGAGCCGCACTTCACGATGTTCTGGAACGAGAAGATGCCGCGAGAGCTGATCGCGGGTGGCACCGAGCTGACCATCACCGCCGGTCACTACGGCGATCTCGCGCCGCTGAAGCCGCCGCCGAGCTCGTGGGCCTCTCAGCCCGACAGCGACGTGGCGATCTGGACGCTGAAGATGAAGCCCGGCGCAAAGTTCACGCTGCCGGCGGCCAAGGCGGGGACCAACCGCTCGCTGTACTTCTTCCGCGGGACCACGATGGGCGTCGGCGGATCGAGCATCCCGGTCGATCACCAGATCGATCTGCACCCCGACCTGCCGGTCGAGCTGGAGAACGCCGGCGACAAGGACGCCGAGCTGTTGCTCCTGCAGGGCCGCCCGATCGACGAGCCGATCGCGCAGTACGGGCCGTTCGTGATGAACACCCGCGTCGAAATCCAGCAGGCCTTCGCGGACTACGAGCGCACCCGCTTCGGCGGCTGGAAGTGGAAGGACGCCGACCCCGTCCATCCCAAGGGCGAGGGGCGCTTCGCCCGCTACGCGGACGGAAAGCTCGACAAGCCGGTTTAGCGCTTCTGCAGGAACATCATCTCGGCGACCGTGTAGTTGCGGCCGCCGGTGTCGTGGAGCTTCCCGTCCTTGCCGAGGGCGAGCTTGATCCGCCCGCCGCCGAGCGGGTCGATCGCGTTGTAGCTGCCATCGGCGTTCTTGCTGGTCATCGTGATGAAGTGATCGGCGTTCGAGCGGCCGGAGCTGTTTCCGGCCCGGAAGTCGACGCCCGCGACCACCGGCCGGTTGGCGCCCAGCGCCTGATCCAGCCGGCGATTCATGCTCGCGCTGTTGGCGTCGCTCACCGCGCTTCTCTCGGTCATCCGCATCCCGAGCGCGCGCGCGGCCGCCTGGTCGTTGATGCCGCCACCGCTGAATCCGCCGCCCGCCTTCACGCGCTCGTTGGCGAGCGCCGGGTTGAGGTTCTTGTCGCCGTTGAGCTTGCTCGAGGTCATCGCCATCGACGTGAGCATGCAGCCGGTGTCAGCGATGCTGTTGGTCTTGCTGTGCCCGGTCTTGATGTCCGGATAGGCCAGCTGGCTCATCGGGGTGACGCCGTCGATCTGGCCATGGGTGCGCTGCGCGGCGTCGGTGCGCTGGAGGTCGCGCGCGGGGGTCGTCCCGGGCGCCTGGGGCGCGTTCCGGTTCCGCGAGAACCAGGGCGCGCGCTTCTCGCCCTGCACCCGCAGGTTCGGATCGACCCGCGTCTCGTCGCGCACGGGTATCGCCTTCGGGACGCTGTGGGTCGCGAACTGGAGCGCCCCGAACGTCTTCGGGCCGACCTGCTGGGTCTGGGTGAGGCCCTGCGACTTCTGAAAAGCGCCGATCGAGCGGGGGGACGAGTCATAGCCGAGCTGTTTCAGCATGGAGTTGGCGTGGGCCTGCCGCGTCGGCGGGGGCGCGGGCGGCGTGGCGGGCTTGTTGCGGTTGAAGAACAGCATTTGGGTCGGTGCCTCCGCAGCAGACGGGAGCAAGGGCGGTGCCACGCCGCCCGGCGACGCGCGCCCCGTGCGCACATCGGGTGCGAGCCACAAACGACTCCCCGCACCCCGCAGCCTGCGCCCAGCATTGTCGCATCTGTCGGCCACCCCGACAGAGCGCTAGGTTAGCCGGTGATGCTCCGTCGTCCTCGCGCGCTCGCGTCTTTTTGCTTCGCCGCTCTCCTGGCGGTGAGCTGCAGCGACGATCCGGTCCCCGGGATCGCCGATCGCGCGGTCGAGAGCGCGCGCGACGCGACCGCCAATCCGATGGACGACGCCGCGCCGGCGTTCGATGACGCCGCGAATTCGATCTTCGATGACGCCGCGAACTCGACCTTCGATGACGCCGGGCCGACCGACGACGCCGCGCCGGTGCTCGATGACGCAGCGGCTCCCGGCTTCGACGACGCGGCGGCTTCGGCCTTCGATGACGCGGGGCCGACCGACGACGCCGCCGCGCCCAGCGCCGATGCCGCCGGCGCATCGCCCGACGCCGCGATCCCGGGCGGTGGCGATGCCTCCACGTCGCCCGACGCGGGACCCAACCCGAACAGCAACACGAGCGACTTCGACTGCGACGGCCTGTCCGACGCCGAGGAGGTCATGCTCGGCACCGACCCGGCGCTCACCGACACCGACCGCGACGGCCTGAGCGACGGCCTCGAGCTCGGCCGGCAGACGATCATCGTCGGCACGACCTGCGTGTTCGCGGGCGACACCAACCCCGCCACCACGACCGATCCGCGCGTCGCCGACACCGACGGTGACCGGGTGATCGACGGCAACGAGGATCGCGATCACGACGGCGCGGTGGGCGCGACCGAGACCAACCCGCGCGTCGCGGACACCGACGGTGACGGCCTCGCCGACGGCGTCGAGGACGCCGATCTGAGCGGCGCGCAGGATCCCGGCGAGACGAACGCGACGGTCGCGGACACCGACGGCGACGGGCTCTCCGACGGCGCCGAGGATCGCAATCGCAACGGCCGCCGCGACATGGGCGAGACCTCGCCGCTGTTCGCTGACACCGACTTCGACGGCATCAGCGATCGCGTCGAGGACGCCAACGGCAACGGCATGGTCGACGCGAACGAGTCGAACCCGACGCTCTTCGACAGTGACGGCGACGGCCTGCGCGACGGCTGCGAGGACCGCAACCAGAACGGCGTTCAGGATCCCGGCGAGCCCAGCCCGCGCGCGACCGACAGCGACCTCGATGGCATCGAGGACGGCGACGAGGACCTCAACGGTAACTGCGCGCTCGACGCCACCGAGACCGACCCCGGGTCGAGCGACACCGACTGCGATGGCCTGAGCGATCTCGTCGAGATCAGCAGCGTGTACGCGGGCGGCCGGCGCACCAACCCGCGCGTCGTCGACACCGACGCGGATCTCATCAGCGACGGCATCGAGGCCGGCGCGCGGGTGATCGTGCCGCGCAGCGCGTGCGCGATGGTGGCTTTCGATCTCGATCCGCCGACCCACACCAACCCGACCGTGGCCGACACCGACCTCGACGGTCGCGCCGACGGCTGTGAGGACCGCAACCGGAACGGCCGCGTCGACCCCGGCGAGATGAACCCGCTCGCGCTCGACACCGACGGCGACGGCATCCGCGACAACGTCGAGGACGCCAACGGCAACTGCATCGCCGACGCTTCCGAGACCAGCGCGGTCAACGGCGACACCGACGGCGACGGCATCGGCGACAACGTCGAGATCACGCTCGGTACCAACCCCCGCCTGGCCGACACCGACGGCGACGGGCTGCCCGATGGGCTCGAGGACGCCAACCAGAACGGGATCGTCGACCCGGGCGAGACGAACCCGCGGAACCGCGACACCGACGGCGACACGATCGCCGACGGCGCCGAGGACGCGAACCGCAACGGCACGGTCGACGCGGGCGAGACCGATCCGCGCCGCGCGGACACCGACGGCGATGGCGTCAACGACAACACCGAGGTCACCAACGGCACCAACCCGCGCCTGGCCGACACCGACGGCGACGGCCTGAACGACGGGGCCGAGGCCACGGCCGGCACGAACCCGCTCAACCCGGACAGCGACGCCGACGGCATCACCGACGGCGACGAGGTGATCGCCGGCACCAACCCGCGCAACGCCAACGACCCGGGCCCTCAGGGGACGAGCGGCATCAACGCGATCTGCTCGCCGGCCAACCTGCAGGCGATCCAGTTCAATAATGGCGTCGCCGGCAACTGGGAGATGGCGCTGCTCCCGAGCTACACGTACACGCCGCTCACCGTCGCCGGGGGCACCGACTTCGCCGCGGCCTTCAACGACAGCGCGCTCGGCGTGAGCGGCTTCGTCGCCAACATCGCGCCGCCCGTCGCCGGCACCAACCCGACGACCCAGGCCCAGGCGCTCATCGGGCGCCTCACGGCGGGAGCGGCGACGCTCGGCGCCACCAGCGTGACGCTGGTGAACAACGGTCGTCAGATCGTTTCAGCGGACGGCTTCGGTACGGTCGTCGAGATCCGCGCGGCGGTCACGCTGGCCGTGGCGACGGATCCGAACACCCTGCGCGCGCGCGTGCTGGCGGTCCTGTCGGCGCATACCGTTGCGCAGATCACCGGCCTCCCGGCCGCGGGTGGCACGACCTCGACCCAGTTCATCGTTCGGTTCGCGTCGCTGGTGCGCACCGGCACGACCCGCATCGTGATGCACGGCGCGGTGGCGACGGACGCCAACTTCAACAACGCCGCGACCGCGCACCGCTTCCAGGTCGAGGATCTCTCGAACGGCACCGCGCTCGCGCGCGCCTTTGCCACCAACGCGACGGGCTGTGATCAGTTCCTCGCCAACCGCGTCCCGAGCGCCGACATCCTGTTCATGGCCGACACGTCGGGCTCGACCGACAACGACCGCGGCACGATCGCTACCGCGTCCACGCTGCTGTTCAACGGGCTCACGGCGAACGGCATCGACTTCCGTGTCGGCGTGGTGCCGCACCAGTCGAACCGGGTGAACCTCGGCGCCGGCAACGGCGGTGTCATGCGCAGCAACTTCACGCGCACGCAGGCGACGTTCATCGCCGACCTCAACAACACCGCCGGAAACAACGGCTGCGAGTTCGGCCTGACGGCGATCGACGACGCGATCGTCCGCGCGACCCCCCGCACCGCGGCCGGGGCACCCGAGGTGGCGACGCGCCTGCGGGCCACGGCGCAGCTGGTGATCTTCTACATCTCCGACGAGCACGCCCAGGAGGTCGAAGAGAACACTTGTGGCCTGGGCAACCTCGGCACCGGTCAGGCGGATGGAAGCCGCACCACGCCGAGCGCCGCGCAGACGACCGCGATCAACACGATCGTGCAGCCGTTCATCAACCGGCTGGTGGCCAACAGCGCCATCGCGTTCGGCCAGCTGACCCCGCTGCAGTCACCGTTCTGCACCGACAACGAGGACGGTCAAGGCTACTTCCAGGCGATCACGCAGGGCGGCGGCACCTTCTACCGCACGTGCGACGCGAGCCCGGGCACGGTGCTGACCGATATCGTCGACGCGGTGTCGGGCGCGGCGAGCCAGTTCGTCCTGGCCGAGACGCCGATCTCCGCCAGCCTGAAGGTCGGCATCACGCGCGCGGGGAGCACGATGACGACCGTCGTCCCGCGCAGCACCACGAGCGGCTTCGCGTACGACGCCGCGGCCAACACGATCTTCTTCCGCGGTGCGGCCTTCCGCCCGGCGATCGGCGATCGCATCACGGTCTCGTATCGCGTCTATCGCGCGGTGGTCCCGCCCGTGACGTGCGCGCCTCCGCTGGTGCTCAACCCGATCACCGGCGCGTGCGATTGCCCGTCGAACTGCGGCACTGGCTGCGGTCTCGGCGAGATCTGCGATCGCAACCCGGCGGTCTGCGACTGCCTCTGCGAGCCCGACTGCGGCGGTCGCTGCGGCGGTAGCACGACGTGCGATCAGAACACCTGCGCGTGCGTCTGCGCTCCGAACTGCGGCGGAACGTGCGCCGGCGGACAGGTTTGCAACCAGGCGACATGCGCCTGTGCCTGCCCGGCGAACTGCGGGGGGGCGTGCACCGGGGCTCAGGTCTGCGATCAGAATGCCTGTGCTTGTACGTGCCCGACGAACTGCGGGGGGACGTGCGGCAGCAATCAGGTGTGTGATCCGGTGAGTTGCTCGTGTCGGAATGGGTCGAACTGAGGCGGATTCGGATTCGGATCGACCACGATCACGGCCACGTTTCTCGATTACGGCCACGTCGACGTCCACGCCCACGTCCCACGATCACGGCCACGCCTCACCACCACGAATCGCGGATCGCGATCCACGAGCACGCGATCGCCCACGATCAACCTCCGGTGCGCCGTGGAGCATGGTCGAGCGCGTGCTCGTGCTCGTGCTCGTGGATCGGGATTCGTGGCGGTGATTCGTGAGCGTGATCGTGAGACGTGATCGTGAGACGTGGACGTGGGCGTCGACGTGGCCGTGTGCGAGAAACGTGGCCGTGGCCGGATCCGAATCCGATCTCTACTTCGTGACGGTCGCGGTGATCGTTCCGCTGTTCCCCAGCTCATCCCGCAACGTCAGCGTCACCCTGTACATCCCCGCCGCCCCCGCCGCGATCACCGGCGCCGCGACATGGAACTTCGTCGTCGCCCTCATCCCGGCATCCCGCGTGCGCGGCGTTCCATCCGCAGCATAGCGAGAGACCACCGTGCGCGCCTCGCTCGCGATCAGCTCGATCGCCGCCGCCCCGTTGACCGCCGTGCTCATGCCGCCGGGCGCGACGACGGTCGCGGTCGCCGTGACGGTCGTGGCGACGGGAAGCGGCGTCCCGTTCTCGCCGCCGGCGAGCACCGTGCGGAGGCGGTGGCCATCGCCGACCGCCACTCGGCCGCCGTCGGCCTCGGTGTCCCAGCGGATCGCGCGCGGATCGAGGATGCGACCGTCGATGCCGTCGCCGCTCGCGACCAGGCCGTAGATCTCGAGCGCCCGCGAGGGGACGAGATTGAACGGGCCCGAGGTCGCGACGTAGTCGACCGCGGCGTTGCTCTTCCAGGCCTTGCCGGTGACACGGAAGCGATACTTGCCGGCGGGGAAGTCGCGGCCTTCTTCCCACTTCACGCTCCAGCTGTGGCGCTGGCACTGCGAGAGGTTGCAGTCGCCGATGTAGCGCACGATCATCTCGAAGCTGCCGTCCATGTACGGCGCGCCGCCCGGGCGCTGCACCGGAGCAAAGTTCCCGGCGGTCTCCTTTTCGAGGACAATCGAGGGCTGATCGAGGCCGGGGTGGCCGCCGGCCCAGGCGAAGTCGACGCGATCGAAGCGCGCCACCGTTGCGGGCACGTCGCGCACCACGCGGGCCGGGTCGCCCTCGGTGTCGGTGAACGCGACCTTGTCGATGATCTCGTGCGGCGCGGTCTTGTCCCAGAACATCGGCTTCAGGTTGCCGTCGTCGCGCACGCGCGAGGCGCGCGGCTTGGCGAGCTCACCCGCGAGCTGCACGGCGCGCGTCGAGAAGTACGGCGCGAGCTTCCAGCCCCAGATGTCGCGCGAGGGCTCGTAGCCGCCCTGGAACCAGTCGTCCTCGGTGGTGAGATAGAAGTTGTGATCCTGGCTGTAGCCGAGCGTGAACGCGTCGGCGACGCCGGGGAGCGCGGCCTTCACGGCCTTGGCGTTGTCGAGGCCGAACTTCGAGAGCGGCTCGCCGGGCATCGTGGTGAGCGCAAGATCGCCGAGGCGCATCACGCTCAGGCGTGTCTTCATGAACTGCGGGATCGGAAAGCCGTCGGTCAGGCACTCCACCGCGAACACGCAGTTGAGCATGCCGTCGACGAACTTCGTCGCCGGATCCGAGTCCATGAACGCGCCGTCCATGCACTGGAAAGAGCCGTAGCGGAAGTACGCCGGCGTGTTCTCGCAGCTGACGTTGTCGTCGTGGAACTGAGTGCCGGTGTAGCCGAGCGCCGCGCGCGACACCGGGAAGCGGCCGGTGACGAGGTCGACGTCGAGGTCGCTCTTGGTGACGATGCGATCGAACGCCGCGTCCATCACCGCCCAGCTCCGCTCGCCGACCAGCTGCACCTGCTCGAGGCTGGAGTGATCGAGGTCGTCGCCGCTGGGCGAGATGTCGCCCGCGTTGCCCTGGAGGAAGAGGCCCATCACCGGGCGCTGGTACTTCTCGGAGGCCCGCTTGCCGAGGATGACCTCGACGCCGCCGGGCGCGTCGCCGGTCAGCATCGGGTTGTCGAAGCCGAAGATCGTGCCGTGGATGCCGAAGTTGGTGGCGAGCGCGATCGGGTTCCCGGCCATGTCGTCGAAGCGCATCAGCAGCATGCGATCGTCCTTGCCGAGATCACCGGAGAGGTTGTTGTTCTGCTCGCGGCGATCGCGGTGGATCCGGTTCATGGGATCGAACCCGTCGAGCGCGGTCCAGCCGAACTTGCCGGGGTGGCGGTTCTCGAGCGACAGCACGATCGCGTCGGCCACCGACTTCGAGATGCGATCGAAGATCTCCCAGGAGAACTCGTCGTAGCCGAAGATGCCGAAGTTGAGGCCGACCACCAGGTGCCAGAAGCGGGCAGGCTGGTGGTGCGAGTGCGGCGCGCTGCTGACCAGCTTGTCGAGCACGTTGATGCCGGTGCGCTTCTGCACTTCCAGCGCAGCGGCGGTGAGGATGAAGTCGTCCGACCAGCAGAGCGGGAGGCGCACGAAGATGATCGCGTCCTCGCCGTTGTCGACGGTGATCGCGCGGACGTCCGGCTTGTCGAACCAGGAGTGCGAGCCGCCGAGCGAGCCGCGGTAGGGCGTGTCGGGTCCGCGGCGCGTCGCGTAGCCGGCCATCGAGATGCCCATCGGGAAGTCGAGCGGGGCCTGGCCGATGCCGATCTGCAGCGGCTTTCGTGCGCCGCCGCCGAGCGCGGTGCCGTTGAACGCGGGCTGGTAGCGGGTGCAGCGGCCGTCGAGGCAGTAGCCATCGGCGGGGCATTCGTTGTCCGTCTCGCAGACCGGCAAGCAGCGCTGCGCATCGAGATCGCACGTGCAGGTGTCGTCCGCGCAGACCGGGACGCGCTTGCACTGCGCGCGCTCCACGCAGGTCGCGGTGGCGAAGCACTGGCCCTTGCTGCAGACCTGGTTGCTCGGGCAGTCCGCGTCGTAGCTGCACGTCGGTCCCGGCGGGACCACCGGCGGGTCCTTGCTACACGCTGAGAACGCCGAAAAGGCGATCAAGGCCGCCACGAAGAGGACGCGAGACGTCATGGTCGGGCTTCATGGCCGCTTTTTCACGCGCGCGCCAGCGGCAGGCTGACGGAGGTCCTTCGGACAGGCGCGGACGCCTGGAGTCAGTTGAGGGTCTCGTCCGTGTCGGTCGGAGCCGCGGGCTCGGCCTTCTCGGAGGTGCTGCTGCTCGCGGGCTCGGCCTTCTCGGAGGTGGCGCGGCGCGGGCGCGGGGTCGGCGTCGGCGTGCGCGGGCGTGCCGTTTTCTTCGGCTTCTCAGGCTCCGGCGGGGTGGTCGAGCCGGTGCCGAGGCGCTGGTGCACGCGACGGATCGCCTCGCGGTAGAGGTCGACGTACAGGCCCGCGGACTTCGCCCATGAGTAGTCCAGATCCATCGCGCGGCGCCGCATGGCGTCCCACTCGGCTGGGTTCTCCTTGTACGTCTTGTATGCGCGCTCGACGGCGCCCGCGACCTCGTTCGGACCGAAGCGTTGGAATGAGAAGCCGGTGACGCCGTCCTGCACCGTGTCGCGCAGCCCGCCGGTGGCGTGCACGATCGGCAGCGTCGCGTTCTGCTGCCCGATCATCTGGCCGAGGCCGCACGGCTCGTAGACCGACGGCATCAGCAGCGAATCGGATCCGGGATAGATCGCCAGCCGCGTGAGCGACTCGTTGTACGGGCGGTGGCGCACGCGCAGCTCCGGCCGATCGAGGCCGCCGAGCATGTCGCGCAGCATCGGCTCGCCGTCCACCGCCGCGACCAGCTGCATCTTCACGCGGCGGCGGCGCAGCTCGGCGAGCGCCTCGGGCAGGAGCTGGTAGCCCTTCTGGTGCGCGAGGCGCGAGGTCATCGCGATGAGGAAGACGTCGTCGTCCTGCGGCAGGTCGAAGATCTCCTGGATCTGCCGCTTCATCGCCTTCTTGTAGGCCATGAAGTCCTCGACCGGCTGCGCGGGGCGCCACATCGGATCGAGGCCGTTCAGGATGCCGCGCAGCTGCCCCTGTCCGGCGAGCCAGCGCAGCGTGTTCGCGTAGCTGCCACCGAACGTCGCCGACTGGATCTCCTCGGCGTAGGTCGGGCTCACCGTGCTCACCATGTCCGATCGCACGACGCCCGCCTTGAGCATGTCGATCTTGTCGAGGTGCAGGATGCCGCGCTCTTTCCAGTCGTAGAGGCCAGGGTGCTCGGCGTCCGTCAGCCGCGTCATCCGGTAGAACTCGGGCGGCATCACGGTGTGCGTGTAGCCCATGTTGTGGATGGTGAAGACGGTCGCGATGCCGGACCCGGAGTGCTCGGTCGACATGAACGTCGGCACCAGCCCGGCTGGCCAATCATGCGCGTGGATGACGTCGGGCTTGTCGGGCCGGCGCGCCGAGATCGTCGCGACGACCTTCGAGAAGAACGCGAATCGGCCGAAGTTGTCGTTGAACGAGTAGGGC
>Ga0105048_10011680_pt1 | contig 13833 bp, 9 predicted proteins | sample MAT05_FD_78382 | JGI IMG/M metagenome (GOLD analysis project Ga0105048, IMG submission 78382) | Freshwater microbial communities from Lake Fryxell liftoff mats and glacier meltwater in Antarctica - MAT-05 | ecosystem: Environmental > Aquatic > Freshwater > Ice > Liftoff microbial mat | place...
AGCCCACACCGCTCGATGCTCGATGCCGCCGTCGCGCAAGAGGAAATCGGCGACGCGCCCCTGATGGCGCAGACGGCCAGGGGCACTACGTCGACGGTCCGTGCATCAGCTTCGCCGGCGGCGTCGGACTCGTGTCTACCGCCCGCGACTCATTGATGACCACCTATCAGGTGGACACACTACGTGGCACCGGCAGAGGCTTCGGACTTGGCTTTGAGACCACCGAAAAATAGCGTGCCACGGGTTCGTCGTCGGTGGGCGCGTTCAATTGGGGCGGCGCCTACGGCTCGAACTACGAAGTCGATCCCGCCGAAGGACTCATCATCGTCTTCATGATCCACCAACTTCCGTCCAAAACCGACGTGTACGAACGATTCCAGACCATGCTGTACAGCGCGCTCGTCGACGCGCGCGCGCACCGTTCGCGGTAGGCCTCAGCCACCAACCGGCTGATCGAGCAGACGGCGCACGCGTCGAGACAGTTCTTGAATGTCGAACGGCTTGGTGAGCAATTCCACACCATCGGGCACGATACCGTGCTTCGTCATCGTGCCCTCCGGATAGCCGGACAGGAACAGCACGCGCGTCGTCAGCGCTTCCGCGAGATACTCGCGCGCCAGCGACACGCCGGTCATGCCGGGCATGACCACGTCGGTCACCAGCAGGTCCACCGGGCGGCCGAATTCGCGGCAAATGCGCAGTGCTTCAACGCCTCCCGGCGCCTCGAGCACGTGATAGCCGCGACGGCGCAATGTCGCCGCCGTGACGCGTCGCACGGGCTCGTCATCGTCGACCACCATCAGTGTCTCGTAACCGTCGGCGGCCGGCTGCTCCGGCGCCACGGCCATAGCGGCGGCACCTTCGGCTGCGGGGAGCACGATCGTGACCACGGTGCCCCGCCCCACCACCGAGCTGATCGACATCGTGCCGCCCGCCTGCGTCACGATGCCATAGCTCGTGGCGAGGCCGAGGCCCGAGCCTTTGCCGGCATCCTTGGTGGTGAAGAACGGCTCGAAGGCGCGACTGCGCGTCTCTTCCGTCATGCCCGCGCCGGTATCGCTGATCTCGAATACGACGACGGCACCGACCGGCGCCTGCGGCAACGTCGGCTCGTCGCTTTCGCCGGCGCGCACGCCGCTTCGAATCGAGAACACGCCGCCGTCCGGCATGGCATCGCTCGCGTTCACCGCGAGATTCATCAGCACCTGATCAAACAGCGCCGGGTCCACGCGCACGCACCCTGGTGCGCCGGCGATGTCGAGTTCGAGATTGATCCGCTCGCGCAGCAGGCGACGAATGAGTGGTACGGCGCGATCGATGATCGTCGTGACTTCGACCGTGCGCGGAGCCATCACTTGGCGGCGTGCGAAGCCCAGCAACTGACGACTGAGCGCCGCACCGGATTCGGCGGCGGCGCGAATCTGTCCGGCACTGATCGCCACCTCGCCACCCGGTTCCGCATCGTCCGCCAGCAGGCTCGCTTCACCGATGATCGTGGTCAGCACGTTGTTGAAGTCGTGCGCGATCCCACCAGCAAGTTGTCCGACACTCTCGATGCGCTGCACCTGGCGCAACTCATCCTCGAGACGACGACGGTCTGACACGTCGACGATCACGCCGTTCCAGATGGTTACGCCATCGGCCGTGCGTTGCGGCAGCGCCTGACCGCTCAGCCAGCGCCAGTGCCCTGCCTTCTCCTGATCACTGAATCGAAAATCATGCGCCCACTTCGTGAGGTCGCGCTGCGATCGATCGATCGACGAGAGCATGCCGTGAATATCGTCGGGATGAACGCGACTCAGTGCCACCGCGGGCGACCGCATGATCGACGACAGGTCAGCACCGACCGACTCCTCGGCGACCTCACTGATGTACGGAAACGATTCGTCACCGTTGGCCGTGCGGGCGTACTGGAACACGATACCCGGCATCACCGACGTGATCTGATCGAGTCGCTGATCGCGCGCGCGGAGTTCGCGTTCAGCGACGATGACGTCGGTGATATCGGTCACGCCGAGGACGATCGCTTCGATGCTGCCCTGCTCGTCGAAGAGTGGTGCGCCGTTGATGGAGAGCAACTGACGATGCCCATCGGGCCATTCAATGGCGTGCCGAACGTCGAACACGGGCGCGCCGCTGCGCAACACCTGCGCGAACGGCTGGCGATCGTCCGGAAACGGTCCGCCATCGAGATCGGTGTGGTGCCACTCGTGGGCATCGAAGCGCCGCCCCTTCTTTTCGCTCACCCGCAGGCCGAGCACTTCCTCGGCGCGGGCATTGGCGAAGATGATCGCGCCGGAAATGTCGACCACGATGACGCCGGCAATGCTGGTGGCCAGAATGCCTTCCAACAGGTCGCGTTCAGCGCGCTGCTGCACTTCGAATTCCTGCGTCGTCGCGTACAGCTCCTGCACGCGAGTGAGCGCACTCGCGAGTCGCGACTCACGCTCGAGCGTACGCAGCTTGCTGGCCCGCAGCCTGCCCCCGAACAGCGCGACCACCGGCACGATGACGCAGTACACGGCCAGGCGGTACTTGTCCGGCCCCAACATGATGGCCTCAACGTATCCGCTATCGAGCCCCGTCAGCACGACCGCGCCCCATCCCGCCAATAACAGCGGCCCCGTCCCGGCGGACACCAACAGCAACATGGTAACGCCGGCCACAACGGGGAGTGCAATCCCGAACTGGTGATAGATGACCAGCACGAGGGCGGCGCCGCTCAGCGCAGCCAACGCCCCCAGTGCATATGCTCGTCGTCGTGCGCCGGGGCTGGTCATCGACGCAAGCAACGCGCCGGCGGCGGCCAGATGCTCGCCCGTGGACCCTACGGTTTCATCGGGGGGAGTAAAGTTGGGATCGATCGCTTTTACAGATGGAGACACCATGGGTGGAGCTTACGTGAAGTGACCCGCGCCAACCAGTGCGCAGCCAGGCGCATGCAGTGCGCATCCGTGCGCAGCGCTGCCCTTTCCGCCGGAAAATAGTCGCCGACCGCTAGTGCGCGCCGCGCTCGGCGACGACAATTTCCTCTATGCAGATCGGGGTCGACTTGGGCGGTACCAAAATCGAAGCCATTGCGCTCGACGCAACGGGCCGTGAGCTCGCGCGCCGGCGCGTCGCTACCCCACGCGCGTACGCCGCAACGATTGCCGCCATCGAAGCGCTGGTTACCCAGCTCGAAGCGGCCACAGGACAGCGCGGCACGGTCGGCGTCGGCATTCCCGGTAATGTGATGCCCGACACAGGTCTGGTGAAGAACGCGAATTCGGCGTGGCTCATCGGTCAGCCGCTTGGCGCCGACCTCGCCGCACTCCTTCAGCGCGAGGTCCGTCTCGCCAACGACGCCAACTGCTTCGCCCTCTCGGAAGCGACCGATGGGGCGGCGGCGGGTGCCGACGTCGTCTTCGGGGTCATCATGGGCACCGGCGTCGGCGGCGGCATCGTAGTGCACGGCCGCGGCTTTTCGGGGCGTAATCTCATTGCCGGAGAGTGGGGTCATAATCCGCTGCCTTGGCCGCACCCCGACGAGATGCCGGGACCCGCTTGCTACTGCGGAAAACACGGATGCATCGAGAGCTGGATCTCGGGTCCGGCGGTCGCGGCCGATCACCAGCGCGTGACCGGTCAGGCGCTCGCGACGCCCGACATCATCGCGGCGTCGGAGGCGGGAGATGACCATGCGCTGGCCACACGCGCGCGGTTCATCGGCCGTTCGGCCCGCAGTCTCGCGACCATCATCAATGTGCTCGATCCCGACATCATCGTCCTCGGCGGCGGTCTGTCGAATGTCCCTCGAATTGCGGACGATATCGCGGCGCAGCTGCCGGCGTGGGTGTTTTCCGACCGTGTGCAGACGTCGATTGTGCGTAATCGTCACGGCGATTCGAGCGGCGTTCGCGGCGCGGCGTGGCTATGGCCCGCGTCGTAACCGCGCTGCTGTCTCTGTTGGTCCTGGTCGGCGCCCTGTGGGCGACGCGCCGCTACCTGCGCGGGTACGCGCGCCGAGCCGGACGGCGCACGGTGATGCGCGCGCGCGTACGGATCGACCGCTACAAGCTCACGCGAAAGGCCTACGTGATCGACGCCTTGCTTGCCGACGAGGCGATCGCCGAGGCGGTTCGCGGACATGCCGCGGAGACCGGAACGAGCGACGCCGACACATGGGCACGTGTCCGTCGCTATCTCGACGAGATCGTGCCGTTCTTCAACATCCTGGCGTATTACCGGCTCGGGTACTGGGTGAGTCGGGCCGCGCTCGGCCTGTTCTACAAAGTGTCGGTGGAATACGAACGGCCCGATCCGTTCCGCGGGGTGCCGCGCAACTCGGTGGTGATCTATCTCATGAACCATCGCTCCAACGCCGACTACGTGCTGGTGGCGTACGTGATGATGGGGGCGGTGTCGATCTCGTACGCGGTCGGCGAATGGGCACGCGCGTTTCCGCTCGAAGTGCTGTTCAAGAGCTTCGGGTCGTATTTCATCCGTCGACGCTATCGCGAGCCGCTGTATCACGCGGTCTTGCAGTCATACGTGCAGTTGATCACACGCAACAGCGTCACGCAGGGGATCTTCCCCGAAGGCGGTCTCACGCGTGATGGCGCTCTCCGCCCGGCCAAGATCGGCCTGCTCGACTATGCGCTGGGCGTAGCGCGCGATCCGGACGTGCGCGCACGGATGTACGTGGTGCCCGTCGGCATCAACTATGACCGAGTGATCGAAGACCGTACGCTGCTACGTGAGCTCGAGACGCGCCGTGAGATGCCGGCCCGCGATCGCGTCGCGCAAGCCGCCAGCGTGGGGCGCTTCCTGCTCTGGAACCTCGGTCGGCTGGTTACCCGCCGCTGGCGACGGTACGGCCGCGCCGCGGTCACGATTGGGACGCCGGTGTCGGTGGATACCTGGCTTGCCGGCCTCGAGGCGCAGGGGGTGTCGCTGTTCGACGCGCCGCGGGCCGACCGGCTGCCGCAGGTACAGCACTTTTGTGACGACGTGCTGGAGCGGATCGGCGCCATCATTCCGGTAACGCCGGTACCGCTGACCTGCGCGGCGCTGCAGAGCTTCGACGCCGACTTCGTGTCGCGGGAGGCGCTGCTGGAGCGCATGTCGGCCATGCGCGACGTGCTCGCGGAGTTGAACGCCCGGGTCCTGCAGGCCGACCGGGATATTGAAGCGACCTTCGACCGCGCCTACCGCATGTTGCGGATGCGTCGGGTAATCGCCCGGACCGGCACCGGTTTCCTGATTCTGCCCAAGGGGCGGCCGCTGATCACCTATTACGCCAACAGCATCGTGCACCTGTTGGGACCTTTTAGCGACGGAATGCGAGCCCGTGACGCACTCCCGTTGCACGACTGGGAGCGGGACGCGCTTGTCCGCCGTCCGGCGCCGGGATAGCATACGGGTGTGCACAGTTGGCCTATCGTATAACGGCTATTACCCCGGCCTTTGAAGCCGGAGATCTTGGTTCGATTCCAAGTGGGCCTATAGTCACACGACAAGACAACGGGCGAGGGAGCGGTGTTTCGCTTCCTCGCCCGTTGTCATTCCCGCAAGTCGGAATCAGAACTGGTAGCGCAGGCCCAACTGCATCTGGTACCGGTTTCCGAGCTTGACCGTGCGACCGAAATTGGGATTCACCCGATAGCGATACTCGCGAGCGGCCTGGTCGAAACTGACCACATTGAGCAGGGTCTGGTTGGCGCCGGGGACGGCACGAACCGCGCCCCAATTGTGATTGATCAGCGCAGCGGCGTTGAACACATCGAGCGTGAGTTCCGCGCTCTGCCCGCGAATGGAGGGCAGCTTCTGCGTGAAGCGCACGTCGATCTGGGTGACGAACGGATTGCGAATCGAGTTCCGCTCAGCGATCTGCCCGATGGTGGAATTCAGGTAGTTCGCACCGATGTTCTGCGGGTTCGCATACACGAGGCGCAGCGAGTCCGCGAAGCCGGCGCGCAAGCCGGGCGTGGACGGATTGAATACGAATGCGAGATCATTCTGGTTGCCGAACGAGCTGCCGGCGCCCACGTCGTCACCATTGATATCCTGGGCCACCGTGGCGGACCACGGAGAACCCGACTGGCCGATCACGCGGGCGCTGAACTGGAAGCCCTTGATCTCGGGGGTCGCGCCGTACAACACCAGCTTGTGACGGAAGTCGGTGTTGCTGGCGCCCCAGGTGGGAATGCGCGGATCACCCGGCACCGGCGTGAACACGGAGCTGATGGCGATGCAGCAATTGAACGAGCTGTTGTCGCGGGTCTCATTGAACGTGAACGACCCGCTGATCGACCCGTTTCGCGGCAGACGTAACGCGGCATCGACAAAGAACGCCTTCTGGTGCGATCCCGCGTCGCTTTGCAGCTCGAGCACGCGCTGGAACTGCGAGAACGGCCGCGCGAGCACCGGGTTGCGCCCGCCGGTGGCGGTGATGCTGGCGGACGGCACGAAGACCGGGCGCCCGGCCTCGTTGGCGAGCGTGAAATCCGGAGTCGGACGCAGGTTGAGGTCGACGTAGCGATAGAGCTCGCTCGTGTGGGCGTACTGCGCCGCTGCACCGAGTGTCAGGTTGCCGTTGAACAGGCGACGCTGGTAGGCGATGTCGCTCTTCCACGTACGCGGCACCTTGAAATCGGCGCCGAAGAAGTTGACGAACTGCGGCCGCGGACCGCTGCCGGCGGGAATACCCGGCACGTTGGCGAACGACTGGCGATAGCTCACAAAATCCGGCGTCGGCGCAGCCGCGCCGGTGAGCAGCACATCGGCCAGCTGCGAGCCGTCGTTCAGCAGGTTGTTGATGTGCGCCATGTAGTGCGGCTGCGCGGTGAAGTACCCGCTTCCCACGCGCACCAGGTTCTCGCCGGCGCTACCCGGCGTCCAGGTCATCTGGGCTCGCGGCTGGATGGCGAAGTCGGTGGGCGCCAAGTCTGTACGCTTGCCGAAGGCCCCTTCGATCGCGGTGTTGGGGTTGGCGCCCGTGAGGAACGCCGACACATCGGCGCGCAATCCGGCCGTCAGGTTGAGATTGTCGCGAACGCGGAACTCGCCCTGCGCAAACACGCCACCATCGTACACCCACTGCCGCATGCGCGGTTCGAGATCCTGCAACGGCACCAAGCGCGCAAACGACGATGGGCGTCGAGCCTCGAGTGCGGCCAGGTTCGGGAACTGAAAGAGGCCGTCGGTTTCGATCGACACGAACATCGAGAGGTTGTTCAGCGAGTGGTCGGTACCGAAGGTGAACGCACTGCGATCCCCGTCGAAGCGCAACACATCGATCAGCTGATACGACTCTTCCGTCTGAAGTTCCGGGCTCGTGCGCTGTCCGCCGAACTGCAGGATCTGATTCGCGCCCGTGGCACCGGTCGGCAGCGTCGACGAGACGTTCACCCATCCACGCGGCAGACGCGTGTTGGGCTCGTTCTCCAAAATGCGGTTGGTGTACGCCAGTCGCACGTCGTTGGTCAGGCGACTGCCGAAATTCGACTTCACCGAGGCCATCGTCTGTACCTCGCGCGACTTCTGATTGCCGCGGCTCTCGAGAACCGAGAGCTCACGATCCGGGATCGAGTTGCCGTACAGGAAGTCGGAATACGTCGTGCGCAACGTCGCGCGATGCGCGTCGTTGATCTGGTAGTCGAGGCGTCCGAACACCGTGTTCAGCGTGTTGGCGCGATCGAACACACCGGTCTGTCGGTCCGCGCCGAGGCCATATGAACGGCGCAGGATATCGAGGAACCGCGCGACGCTGTCGGGCGCCACCTGCAAACGCGACCAATCCGCGTTGTTGTCCACCTGCAGCGTCGAGAACGGCTCGGCCACCTGCTGCCGATCGTACGCCGCAAAGTAGTGCAGCTTGTCCTTCACGATCGCGCCGCCCATGGAGCCGCCAAACTGCAGGTTGTCGAACTTGGTGACGTTCTGGCCAAGGAAGTTCGTATTGGTGGTGAGCGCCTGATTCCGGTTGTACACGAACAGCGAACCGTTGGTCGTGTTGGTGCCCGCACGCGTCGCGACGTTCACTGCACCGGCCCCCTGCCGGCCCTGCGTCACGTCGTACACGTTCGTTACCACTTCGAATTCACGAACCGCTTCCACCGAGATGGAGTACGGGCCGCGGCCGAAGCCGGCGCCCCAGATCGTGTTCTTGGCCTGCACGCCATCCACACGAATGTCGGTCCCGGTAACGCGACCACCGGCAATCGACGAGGACGACGTGATGATGCCGCCGGTTCCCGCGCGCGACGTGGTCGGCGCCAGGATCGCGAGGTCCGCGAATGATCGGTCCTGAATCGGCAACTGGCGAATCTCCTTTTCGGTGATCACCGTGCTGCCGCCGACACGCTCCGCCCGCTTACTCTCGCGGTCGGCCTTCACGTCCACCGCCGTCAGTTCGGTCGCGGACGGATCCAAGGCCAGATCGAGCGTCACGCGATCACCCAGATTCAGCATCAGGCCGCTGCGCGAGGCAGGGCGGAATCCAAGCTGGCGAACCGTCACCGTGTACGGTCCACCGATCGGAAGTTGCGCGAAGACATAGCGACCGCGGGCGTCGGTTTGCCGGGTTTGCTGGGTGCCGGTTGATGTGTTGCGCGCGGTCACGGTCGCGCCGACCACGGCCGTGCCAGCGGCCGATCGCACCTGGCCGGACACGAAGCCCTCGGTACCTTGGGCGTGTGCCCGGAAAATGGGCAGGCCGGTCACTACGACCGAGAGCAGCATACACACGGCGCGACGGACAAAAAGCATGCGCATAGTCGTCAGGGGGTGAGAGGAAGAATCGCCAGTTGGCGACGAACCGTACAATTCGACACGTCTGTGACCGTCTGACGACAACACGACCACAGTTCTGTCACGGCGCGATGACGAATTTCACGACGAGCTGAGCCATAACCACTCCCTCTTCGCGGGCAGCGCAGTTATGTTGCAGGGCTGTCCCGGGACGGAGACACCGCGCCTCACAGAGGTACCGGTGACACTCCGCCCCATTCAGGCTGGTTTTGTGCTTCTTTCTGTGCCAACACCCTTCACGCAGGTCGAGATCTCCGGATGACTCCGTCTTTGGACGCACCGTCCCCGTCGCCGCGCGGCTTCAAGATCCTTTCCGGAACGGCCAATCAGCCGCTGGCGGAGGAGATCGCGAAGATGCTGGGCACCGAGCTCTGCAAGGTGACCTGTACGCGTTTCGCCGATGGAGAAGTGTTCGTGCGCATCGACGAGAACATCCGTGGTGCGGACGTCTTCGTGGTGCAACCGACGAATCCGCCGGGCGAAAATGTTCTCGAACTCTTGCTGCTCATCGACGCTGCGCGGCGTGCCTCGGCCTCGCGCGTCACGGCGGTGCTCCCGTACACGGGATACGCCCGGCAAGACCGGAAGGATCAGCCGCGCGTGGCGATCGGCGCCAAACTCATGGCCAACCTCATCGAGACCGCCGGCGCCGATCGCGTCCTCGGCCTCGATTTTCATGCGCATCAGCTGCAAGGCTTCTTCGACGTACCGGTCGATCACCTGTACGCGGCGCCGGTATTCACGAACTATTTCCGCAAGAAGGGGCTGAAGGACCTGTGCGTCGTGGCCCCCGATGTGGGATCAGCCAAGATGGCGCGCGGCTTCGCCAAGCGTCTCGACGCCACCTTCGCCATCATCGACAAGCGACGTCCCAAGGCCAACGTGGCCGAGGTGATGAACGTCGTCGGTGAAGTCGAAGGCCGCGATTGTCTCATCCCCGATGACATGATCGACACGGCCGGCACGGTGTCCGAAGCCGCCCGTGCGCTCAAGAATCTCGGTGCGAACGACATCTATGTGTGCGCCACGCATGCGCTGTTCAGCGGCCCCGCCGTGGAACGGCTTTCGAACGCGCCGATCAAGGAAGTCGTGGTTACCGACTCCATCAACCTCCCGCCCGAGCGTCGGTTTCCGTCGCTGCATGTCATCTCGGTGGGCGAGTTGCTGGCGAAGGCGATCCGATTCACGCATGCCGACCAGTCGGTCAGTGTGCTGTTTGAATAACCGCAGAGTATGGAGTACAGGGTAAGGGGTACGGGGTGCTCCCAACTCCTCACTCCCGACTCCACACTTCGCCGTTATCCGATGGCCGGGCCGACCATTTCCGGTTACTCCCGAACCACTTTTCTCCGAGGGTGTTTCAATGTCCACCGCTTCTCTCTCTGCGTCCGTTCGTACCGAAACCGGCAAGGGCGCCGCTCGCAAGATTCGTCAGGCGGGCAGCATCCCCGCCGTGATCTACGGTCACGGCCGCGAACCGCAGTCGCTGATGCTCAACACGCGCGATACCGACAAGCTCCTCAAGAGCATCGCCGTCAGCAGCACGGTGATCGAGCTCAGCATCGACGGCAAGAGCGCGCGCACGCTCATTCGTGAAGTGCAGCGCCATCCGTTCAAGCGCACGATCACGCACATCGACTTCCAGGAGCTCGTGGTTGGTGAGACGGTGTCGGTCCAGATCCCGATCGTCTACGTCGGCGTGCCGGAAGGCGTACGTCTCGAAGGCGGCCTGCTCGACCAGATCATGCACCAGCTGCACATCGAAGTCGATCCATCGGCGATCCCGAACCACATCGACGTCGACATTTCGGCGATGAAGATCGGCAACACTCTGCACGTGTCCGATCTCGTGCTTCCTGCCGGCGTCAAAGTGCTCGACGAGCCGGGTAACACGGTCTGCATCGTGCAGGTGCCGAAGGTGGTCGTGGAAGTCGTCGCTGACGGCGCGGCCGAGCCGGAAGTCATCCGCGCGAAGCCCAAGGCCGACGAGAAGTAATCTCGGCGTTCTCGCCGTTTCGTTCGATCGTACGGGGCGCGGAGTCCGTTCAGCATGGTCACCCCACGCTGGCGCATTCCGCGCCCCGCCCGTTTACCCCTGCGCATGAAAGTCATCATCGGACTCGGCAATCCTGGCCGGGAATACGAGCACACGCGACACAACGTGGGCTGGTGGTTGGTCGACCACCTTGCCCGGCAGTGGCATTTCGACCCGTGGCGCAAAGATGGCGACGCGGTCACGACGCAGGGCCTCGTGGGCGGCAAGAAGGTCAAGCTCGCCAAACCGCAGACGTTCATGAACCTCAGTGGCGCCGCGCTCCGCCCGTATCTCAAGCGCGAAGGCTGGAAGGCCGCCGACGATCTCATGGTGATCGTCGACGAAGTGGCCGTTCCCGCTGGGGAGTATCGTTTGCGCGCCGCCGGCAGCCCCGGTGGACACAATGGGCTCAAGAGTATCGAAGCCCACCTCAAGTCGCCCACTTATCCGCGGCTACGCATCGGAATCAAGCCCGTCGATGAACGTCGCCAGATCGGCGACCTCGCCGACTTCGTGCTGCACACCATGCCGCGTGACGAACGGGAGCTGGTGGAAGCGCTCTACCCCCGCATGATCACCGCGCTCGAGTTGTGGATCGCCGACGGCACCGAAAAAGCCGTCAGCGCCATGGGCCGCTGAGCGTTCACCGCGTGGCGTTCACCGCTTGGCGTTGATGTGCTGCTTCGTCCACACCACGATCACCGCGCACTGATTGCCCGCCGTCTGAAAGCGCGCGGGCGCTTGCATCTCGTTGTTGAAGATCTCGAGGGCGGCGATTTCGCTCTTCGGCAAGCGCGCCAGCAGGTTGTCGGCAGTATTCGGCTCACGCACGGCGTTCACCCACAACGACGCCATGCAGTTACTGCGTCCGCGGATGACGAAATCGCCCGGCACACGTCCCACCTGTGTGCGAATGCCCGGCAGCAAGTCGAGCGCCTGACGGACCTCGGCGTACTTCGCGAAGTGCGTCGAATCCACGAATCGTCCAAGCCCCGACACTCTTCGCTCGTCGAGTTCGGTGGCGTCGCGTGACTTGATGCGCGTGGCACGCACGTTCACTTGCTCGACCAGGGTGCCCTTCTCCACCAGCACCTCGAGTCCGGTCACGCCGCGCTCGAGGACGTCGAGCTGCTTCGCCACCGTCACGTAGCCGATCTTGCGCGCCGACACCATGCGACTGCCGGTCGGCACCTCGTTGATCGTGAAGCGGCCATTGGGCCCCGACATGATTTCCGTTTTCGAGCCGCCGAACACCACCATGGCGGCCGGCACCGAGGCGCCGTTCTCATCGACCACACGCCCCTGCACCGTGGCGGTGGACGTCGGACCAGCGGTTGCACCGAGCATCAGATCCACCCGGCGCAGCGAGGCCGCGTCGGCATCCACCAGCACGTTGTCGGTGCGGTACTGCGACGACGACGAGACCAGCGCCGCCGGACCGAACTCCTGCACCCCGCAGAAGATGTAGCCGCCCAGCGAGTCGCTCCGCACCGTCATGGTCTCGAACTTCGGCGTGCTGTCGAGCAGGCTCTTCATCGCCTGCCACTGCAGCACCGGTCCAACGCCCGCCACGCGCGTCGTGCCATCAGCCGCGGTCGTGGACCCGAAGAGAATACCGCCCAAGCCATTCGAGGGCCGACGTTGTCCCACGCAGAGCCGCGCCCACGCCGTGTTCATGCCCGGCGTGGCGACGATGGGACGCTCCCACTTACCGTCACCCTCCGGACGCGTGGCGCTCAACTCACCGAGCCCGAGCCGATCAGCCCGCTCGTGAAACGCCACGAGGCGCATCACGCGCTGCGCGCTGTAGATCATGAATCGCCCCAGCGAATCGCTGGCCGCCGACTCACCGCCGGGCTCCGCGGTGATCAATGCGCCCGCCAGCGGCCGGAACGCCAGACTGTCGTAGGCGAGCCCGCGAATGGTGTCCGGTCGCTGCGACAGCGGCGAAATCTGCGCACCCGCCGAGGGCGCTATCACGAGCCCGGCTACCACAAACGACGAAATGATTCCTACTTGGCGAAATCCACCACGCATCACGCGCTATCCTCGAAGAAAGTGCCTGCATATACCGAGCGAGAAGTAATACCCAGAACCCCGAACTTCTACGCAAAACTCAAGACTCACGTGAGTCTTGCGTGATGAGTTCAAGTTCGGAGTCATGAGTGTTCCGGCGGTTGCCGTTTTTTTGCAGAACGCACAACGTTAATAAATGCTACCCCAATCTCCGGCTCGCAGCCTGCTCCTCGCCACTTTCGTGATCGTGGCCACCGCCTGTGGAGCGAACGACAGTTCCAGGGCGTCATCGACTTCCACCGCCATCCTCGGCGCCGTCGAGGAGATCGCCAGCCCGGCGCCGCCCGGCAGCAAGATGCCGGTCGTCATCGCCGATGACGACGGGGCGGCCTACCTGTCGTGGACGGAACAACGCGCCGACTCTTCGTTCGCGATCCGTCTCGCGAAGTGGAACGGCGCCGCGTGGGATTCGTCGCGCACGATCGCTGCCGACCGCCCGTTCTTCGTGAACTGGGCCGACTTCCCGGCCATCACAACGCTGGGCAATGGCGACCTCGCGGCGCATTGGCTCGAGCGCGAAGGCACGGGCACCTACGCCTACGGCATTCGCACCGTGCGCTCGCGCGACGACGGTCGGAGTTGGAGCACTCCCGTCACGCCGCACACCGACGGTCTCGAAGCCGAGCATGGGTTCGTGTCGCTGTGGGCCGACGGCGGCCGCAACGTTGGTCTGGTGTGGCTCGATGGGCGCAAGAGCGCCATGAAAGACTCGACACGTGAGATGACCGTTCGCACCGCCGTGGTTCGCGAAGACGGCACGCTCGCCAAAGAAACGGTGCTCGACGCGCGCACCTGCGATTGCTGCCAGACATCGACCGCCAGGGGGACGTTAGGTCGGGCCATCGTCTATCGGGATCGCTCCGACAAGGACATCCGCGACATCGCCATCGTGCGCGAACTGGTCGGCGGCTGGAGTCCGCCGGTGCTCG
>Ga0105048_10011682_pt1 | contig 13830 bp, 9 predicted proteins | sample MAT05_FD_78382 | JGI IMG/M metagenome (GOLD analysis project Ga0105048, IMG submission 78382) | Freshwater microbial communities from Lake Fryxell liftoff mats and glacier meltwater in Antarctica - MAT-05 | ecosystem: Environmental > Aquatic > Freshwater > Ice > Liftoff microbial mat | place...
ACTCATGTCGGATCACGCCGCCGAAGCCGACCTCGACCTCCTCTGCGTCAACACCATCCGCACGCTGAGCATGGACGCGGTGCAGCAGGCCAACTCCGGCCACCCCGGCGCGCCGATGGGGCTGGCGCCCGTCGCCTACACGCTCTGGCAGAACTACCTCAACTACGATCCGGCCGCCCCGCTCTGGCCCAACCGCGACCGCTTCGTGCTTTCCAACGGCCACGCGTCGATGCTGCTCTACAGCATGCTGCACCTCACGGGCGTGCAAGGCGACGGCCGACGCAAACCCGTGACGCTCGACGAAATCAAGAAATTCCGCCAACTGAGCGGCGTCACCCCCGGCCACCCGGAGCACCACCTCACCAGCGGTGTCGAAACGACGACCGGCCCACTCGGCCAAGGCATCGGCAACGCCGTCGGCATGGCCATCGCCCAGAAATGGATCGCCGCGACTTATTCGAAGCCGACGTACGAAAGCCTCTTCGATCACAAGGTCTACGCCATCTGCGGCGACGGCTGTTTGATGGAAGGGATCTCCTCCGAAGCCTGCTCCCTCGCCGGGCACTTGAAGCTCAACAACCTCTGCCTGCTCTACGACGATAACGAAATCACCATCGACGGCCGCACGAGCCTCGCGTTCACCGAGAACGTCGCGATGCGCTTCGCGGCCTACGACTGGAACGTCATCCGCGTGCCCGACGGCACCGATCTGCACGTCCTTTCGGCGGCGCTCGACCAGTTCCTCATCACGACCGACAAGCCGACCATCGTGCTCGTGAAGGGGATCATCGGCTACGGGGCGCCGAAGAAGCAGAACACGGAGCACGCCCACGGCGAACCGCTCGGCGACGCCGAGATCATCGCCGCGAAGAAGTTCTACGGCTGGCCGGAAGACGCCAAGTTCCTCGTGCCACCGGAAGTGCTCACGCACTTCCAAACGCACATCGGCGCCCGCGGCGCGCACAAGCGCGAGGAGTGGAACGAACTGCTGAGCAAGTACAAAGCCGAGTTCCCGGACGAAGGGAAGCAGGTCGAAGCCATCTTCGGCGGCACACTGCCCGACGGCTGGGAAAAGTCGATTCCGACGTTCCCCGCCGATGCGAAAGGTTTGGCCAGCCGGGATAGCTCCGGGAAGGTGTTGAACGCACTCGCCCAAGCGATCCCGTGGATGATCGGCGGCTCGGCCGACTTGGCTAAATCGAACAAGAGCCGGCTCACGTTCGACGGCGTCGGGGATTTTCAAGCCCCGACGCCGGCCGGGCGGAACCTCCACTTCGGCGTCCGCGAACACGCCATGGGCTCGATCTGCAACGGCTTGGCCCTTTCGGGTCTGCGGGCCTATGCCGCCGGCTTCTTGATCTTCAGCGACTACGGCCGCCCGGCGATCCGGCTCGCGTCGATCATCGAAATACCGGTGATGTACCTGTTCACGCACGATAGCATCGGCGTCGGCGAAGACGGCCCGACGCACCAGCCGATCGAACAACTCGCGTCGCTGCGGGCAATCCCCGGCGTCATCGTCATTCGGCCCGGCGACGCCAACGAAGTGAGCGAAGCCTACCGCGTGGCCCTGACAGAAACCGAACACCCCGTGATCTTGGCGCTGTCCCGGCAAAACCTGCCGACGCTCGACCGCACCAAATACGGCTCCGCCAGCGGCACCACGAAGGGCGCGTATGTGCTGCTCGATTGCGAAGGGACGCCGGATACCATCCTCATCGGCACCGGCTCGGAAGTGCAACTGTGCGTCGAAGCCGGGGAGAAGTTGACGGCAGAGGGAATGAAGATCCGCGTCGTCAGCATGCCGTCGTGGGAACTATTCGAGCGCCAGCCGAAAGAATACCGTGATACGGTGCTGCCGCCGGGCGTGACCAACCGCGTGACCGTGGAAATGGGCAGCGTCTTCGGTTGGGAGCGTTACGCGGGCCTGCACGGTTCGATCATCGGCATGCACAACTTCGGGGCCTCCGCCCCGCTGAAGGATCTGCTGCCGTACTTCGGCTTCACGGCGGACGCCGTGGTGAAGGCTGCGAAGCAGTCGCCTTCTCGGGCGTAGATTCCACTCTTGACAGGCCGGTTCCCCTTTTGCGAACATCCTTCATCCCGGCAGGACGCCGGGGCTTCGCACCCCGATTTCCACGGATGGATCAGGCTATGCCCGTCGTCCCCTTTGCCGATCTGCTCGGTCGCTTCGCGTCTAAAAATATCACCGTCGGAATCATCGGCCTCGGCTACGTGGGGCTGCCGTTGGCCCGAGCCTTCGCCCGCGCCGGGTTCCGCGTCCTCGGCTTCGACATCGACACGCACAAGGTCGACAAGCTCAACGCCGGGCGGTCGTACATCCAGCAAATTCCCGATTCGACCATCGTCGAAATGCGGGACGCCGGTTTCGTGGCGACCGATCGCTTCGACCGCTTGGGCGAAGCCGATGCGGTGCTGATCTGCGTGCCGACGCCACTGACGGAGACGCGCGAGCCCGACTTGAGCTACGTGGTGAACAGCACCCACGCCATCGCCGGGCAACTGCGGGCGGGCCAGTTGATCGTGTTGGAAAGTACGACCTATCCGAGCACGACCCGCGGCGATGTGCTGCCGGTGCTCGAACGCACCGGTCTGAAAGCCGGGGTCGATTTCTTCCTCGCCTTCAGCCCCGAGCGCGAAGATCCGGGCAATCAAACGCACTCGGTCAACAGCATCCCCAAGGTCGTCGGCGGGCTGTGCGAGCGCAGCGCCGATTTGGCCTGCCAACTCTACGAAGCCATCGTGCCGCAAGTGGTGCGGGTGTCGTCGCCAGAGATCGCGGAAGCCTGCAAGATTTTGGAGAACACCTACCGGGCGGTGAACATCGCGCTCGTGAACGAACTCAAGGTGCTCTACGACCGCATGGGCATCGACGTCTGGGAAGTGATCGACGCCGCGAAGACCAAACCCTTCGGCTTCCAAGCGTTCTACCCCGGCCCCGGCTTGGGCGGGCACTGCATCCCCATCGACCCGTTCTACCTCACGTGGGTCGCCCGCCGACATGGCCTGAGCACGCGCTTCATCGAACTCGCCGGGGACGTGAACACCGCCATGCCGACGTACGTGGTCACCAAAGTCGGCGAAGTGCTCAACGACGCCGGCAAACCGGTGCGGGGGAGCAAGGTCGCGATCCTCGGCATGGCCTACAAGAAGGACGTGGACGACCCGCGCGAATCGCCAGGGTTCGAGCTGATGGAACTGCTCATCCGAAAAGGGGCGAGCGTGAGTTACAACGACCCGCACATCCCCCGTTTGCCGCCGATGCGCCGCTACCCGGACTTGGCGATGGACAGCAGCCCGCTGACGGCCGAATACCTCGCGGAGCAGGATTGCGTGCTGATCGCCACCGATCACACGGCCTATGACTACGGGTTCATCGTGGAGCATGCGAAGGCGGTTGTCGATACGCGGAACGCGACCAAGAAAGTGACCGCGGGCCGGGAGAAGATTGTCCGGGGGTAATCGATTTTCGCCCGCACCGAATCCGCGCGCACGGGAATTCCACGATCGGATTGCGACCGCCCTGTGAATTCTCGCATCCGGCGGTGCTCCCTCGTCTGAAAATCGAAACGCCGGCGCGAATCGGGCGCCGCGCCCGCTTGGATTTTCCGGTTTCCCGACACATTTCGACGGGGCATGAACTAGAGAATGTTATCGGTCGAAAGGACGGGCCGGACCACGAGAGAATCACCGTGAACAGCGTCGCCAGCCGAACTCATCGCATCGATCCGAGCGCCGAATCGAATGCCCGTCGCGATGAACTCATCGTGTCGCACTTGCCGCTCGTCAAGCATGTTATCGGTCGATTGATCGGGGAATTGCCCCGGGGCATCGACGTGGAAAATCTGGAGAGTGCCGGCGTCCTCGGGCTCGTGGAGTCGGCGCGGAAGTTCGACCCGTGCCGGAATACGCAATTCAAGACGTTTGCCTATTTGCGTATCCGCGGTTCGATCCTCGACGAACTCCGGCGGAACAGCCCGCTACCGCAGCACATGCTCGAGCGGGTCGGCCGGATTCGCAAAGCGTGCCGCAAGCTCGAAGCCCCGGTGACGGTGGAAATGCTCGTCGCCGAAACGGGCCTGACGACCGACGAAGTCGCGGACGCGTTGGCGGCCGAGCGCTTCACCCGGATGGTGAGTTGGGAACAGACGGCGCAGCCGAACAGCATGAATCCGATGGAGAGCATGGCCCCGCCGCACGCGGAAGTGGAGCGCTGGGAGGCGATTCGGGAACTCGGCGAGGCCATCGAGCAGTTGAAGCCCCGCGAGCGGATCGCCGTGACGCTGTACTACCGCGAAGAAATGCGGCTGAAAGAAATCAGCGAGATCATGCAACTCTCGCCCTCGCGGATCAGCCGGTTGCTCAGCCGGGCGATCTTCGAACTCGGCGAGAAACTGCGGGCGAAGCTGGCGATCGGCGCGGTCTAGCCCGAGCCATCTCCGGATTATCGTGGACATCGACGGGCGAGGGGGTAAAGTCTCCGGACTCTCGCGTGCGCAATCGGAGACAGCGCTTGGTCCACTCCTCTCCCCATTCGCTATCGCATTTCGTGCTTTTAATGGGCTTCGTCGCCGCGGTCGTTTCGTCCGGCAGCGGGCGCGGCCAGCCTGCGGACAATCTCCCTCTGATATTGCAAGGTCCGTCGCCGGCGGGTGCGCGGGCTACCGTGACCGAAGCTTGGGGCACGGTTCAATTTACCGTGGTGAATCCAAACGCGACGGGCCGGGATGCGCGGGTCGCGGTTTTCTACGCCGAAGCCCCGGACGTCCAATATTCCCGCGATGTCTGGGTGCCCGGTCGCTCGAACCTGACGTCGTGGCTGACGGTAGGCCCCGCGCCAAGTCAGCGCGGCGAGTTCGGCCGGGAATTCCGCTCGGTGCTTCAAGATCGAACCGGGGGCGGCAACCGCGTGGTCTTGCCGCCGGGCCAGGAACGAATCCGCTCGCGCACCGTCCTCTACCGCAAGCGCGAGCAGACGACGACTCTGATGGCCGATATTGCAGTCGCCGACCCGGGCCAACCAGATCCGGCAATTCCGGCAGAGCTTTTCACGTTCGCCCGCCTGCCCCGTGTGGATGGGCAGTCCGAGAATGTTTCCACCGTCACCGATGGCCCGTTGCCGTTGGCCGGCGAAACGCTCGACGGCATCGATGTGTTCGTACTCGCGGGAAACCGTTTGGCGAACGATCCACCCGGGCGGGCCGCGCTGCGGCGCTGGGTCGAACAGGGCGGGCGGCTCTGGGTGATGTTGGATCGCGTCGATCCGGCCGTGTTCGCCGCAATCTTGGGGGACACCAACGACATCGGCATCGTCGATCGCGTCGGGCTGACGTCGATCCGATTCCGCAGCGATGGCGCCGCGGCCGAACCGAGCCGCGATTTCGATCAACCCGTTCCGTTCGTCCGCACCATCCCGTCCGAAATCGACCGCGTGCTCGCCTGGGTGGACGGTTGGCCGGCGGCGTTCACGCGGCGTCTCGGCAAAGGAAAGGTCGTATTCACGACGCTCGGTGCACCGGGCTGGTACCGCCCCCGGGTCGCGCGGGACGGGCCGTCCCCATTCCCGAACTTCCGCGAGTTCCCCGTTCCCTTGTCGTCGATTGCACCGTTGGCGAAAGAACTCCATCCGCCGAACGAACCCGACCCGCTGCCGCCGGATGTCTTCCAGCCGATGCTCGCCGAAGAGATCGGCTACGCCGTCGTGGGACGAGGCACGGCCACCGCGATCCTCGCCCTGTTCATCGTCGCTTTGGCCGGGGTCGGCGTCGGCTTGCGGCGCTCCCGCCGGCCGCTACTTGTCGTCGTGCTGATCCCCGCCGTCGCCGCGCTGGCCGGCGTTTCGTTCGTGATTCTCGGGGAACAATCGCGGCAAGCGATCCCGCCGACAGTCGGCATCGCCGCGATGGTCGATCCCGTTTCGGGCACCGACGAATCGGTCGTCAGCGGTTTGTACGCGGTTTATCGCCCGGCTTCCGGTTCGGCCCAATTGGGGACGCGCGGCGGGGCGGTGTTGGGGCTCGACGCCGAAGGGCTCGAAGGCCAGACCCGCGAACGCGTCGAGACCGACACCGGCGCTTGGCACTGGGAAGGGTTGTCGTTGCCCGCCGGCACGCGGACGGGGTCGATTCGGACGACGATGAAAACGGGGCGGATCGCGGCCGTCGCCCGGTTCGGCCCGGACGGACTCGAAGGCACCTTGACGACCGGGACCTTCACGGGATTGGAAGACGCGGTCCTCTCGTACCGGACGCGCGAACCCGCGGCGATCCGCTTCGATACTGCCGGGACATTCCGCTCCAACTCGACGGACAGCCTCCCGGCGGGCGAATACCTGTCGAGCTCAGTTCTCACCGACCGGCAACAGCGGCGGCAGGCCATTTATCGAACGCTTCACTCCGGTCAGGCGCCGCGCCATCTCGAAGGGCGGGATTTCGTGTTCGTCTGGGCCGACCCGCCGGCCGTGCCCATCCTCAGTCCGGAAGGGTCGCGATTGGTCGGCAGCGCGCTGCTGGCCGTGCCGGTGGAGTACGAACGGACGCCGGCGAACACGGCCGTGAGCCTGCCGCGCGGTTCGATTCCGTACAAACGCGTCTCGGATGGCAAAATTCTGCCGATGTCGCTCACCGGTCCGTACGCGGCGGACATGCGCTTGCGCTTCCAAATCCCGCCTTCGGTACTGCCGATGAAACCGGAGCGGGCGACGCTGGTCTTCCACGCCCGGATGCCGTTTCGCAAGCTGACCGTGACCGGCGGCCCCGAGGGTCGAGCGGTGCCGCTCTTCCGCGCGGATGCCCCCATCGAGCCGATCCGTATCGACATCGCGGACGCGTCGGCCCTTCAATTGGACGATCGAGGCGGGCTGCATTTGAATATCGCGATCGGCTCGACGACGGGCGGGGCGTCGGAAGATACGGTTTGGAAGATCGAAACGCTTTCGCTCGAATTGAATGGGCGGACGGACAAATAACCAGCGGAGACACGACGTGGGAACGGTTGCGGACGGGCCGGTGGTCGACGTGCGGAATTTGACGAAGCGCTACGGCCAGTTCGTGGCTTTGGATCGCCTGTCGCTCACCGTGGAGCGCGGGCAGATCCTCGGTTTCATCGGGCCGAACGGCGCCGGCAAGACCACCACGATCAAAATCTTGGTCGGGCTGGCCCGGCCGACCGGCGGCTCGGCGACCGTGGGCGGGATCGACTGCGCCGCCAAGCCGCGCCAATTGAAGCGGATGATCGGCTACATGCCCGACACCTTCGGTTCGTACGACGGCATGCGCGTCGGCGAGTACCTCGATTTCTTCGGCGCGGCCTTCGGCATCCCGCGCCGGTCGCGGGCCCAGCGCGTCGGCGAAGTCCTCGAAATGACCCGCTGTCCGTCGTTCAAAGATCTCTTCGTCGAGAGCCTCAGCCACGGGATGCGCCAACGCGTCGCGCTCGCCCGCACGCTGTTGCACGACCCGGTGGTGCTGATCTTGGACGAACCGGCCAACGGGCTCGACCCGCCCGCGCGGATCGAGATGCGGCAACTCTTGCTCGACTTGGCCGCGCGCGGCAAGACGCTGATCGTGACGAGTCACATCCTCCCGGAGTTAGCGCGGATCTGCGACCGCGTCGCCATCATCACGCGCGGTCGCTTGCGCGCCCTCGGCACACTCGACGAAATCGCCCGGCAGCTCAGCCCGCAACGGACGATGGAAGTTATCCTCACGCGCCCGGAGATGCTCGACCCGGCGGCGGACATCGTCCGGCGGATCGTGGGAGCCGGAGAAGAGGTGACGACTTCGCCGACCGAGTCGGCGGTGCGGGTCCGCACCTCGAAGACCGACGACGTACTCGCGGGATTGCTCGGGGAAATCGTCTCCGCCGGTCTCCGCGTGACGCAGTACCGCGAAGTGCAGACCGACCTCGAAGAAGCTTTTATGACCGCGGCCCGCGTCGGGGACGCCGAGGCGAAGGCCGAGGAGTCGCTGTGAATCCGATCATCCGCCGCGAACTCCTCGATCTGCTCCGGACGCGCACGACCACCGCGGTTTTGATCGCCCTCGCCGCAGCGTGCGCGATCCTCGTGCTGGTGCGCTGGCCGACCGGCGGCGTCAGCGATCTCAGCGGGGCGCGGTCGCTCCAAGTGCTCCGCGTCTTCGGCTACGGCCTGCTCGCCGGGGTGCTGTTCCTCGTGCCCGCATTCCCCGCCACGTCGATCGTCCGCGAGAAGGTGAACGGGACTCTCGCGTTGCTGTTGAATTCCCCGATGTCGGCGTGGTCGATCTACACCGGCAAGTTGGGCGGCGTGCTCGGCTTCGCCGCGATTCTTCTGTTGGTGACGACGCCGGCGGCCGCGGCCTGCTACGCCCTCGGCGGCGTCTCCGCCAGCGGCGGTGTCGGGCTTCTGTACGCCGTTCTCGCGGCCGCAGTCGTGCAACTCACGACGCTCGGGCTTTGGGTCAGCGGTCGGGCGAATTCGGCCGACGGCGCTCTCCGTTCGACGTACGGCCTCGTGTTGGCGGTCGTCGTGTTGCCATTGGCCCCGCATTGGTTCTTCCAGGGCAGTCAAGGTGCGGTGGCCGATGCGGCCGAGTTCCTGCGTTGCTTGTCTCCGGTGCCCGCCGTGATGGAAGTGCTCGGCCACGCCGGCGTCGGCGATCGCGGCTTCGGTTCCTCCGGCAGCGTCGTTCCCCGCTATCTCGTCTTCGCCTTGCTCACGGGCCTCGGTTGCGCGCTCGCCACCATCGTCCGGCTCGGGCGAAATCCGCTCGATCGCTCCCGGCCGGCGGGCGTGATGACCGACGACCGATCCCGAAAAGGAAGGGCCGCCCGAAGGGTCTTTTTCTTGGTCGATCCGCAGCGGCGCTCCGGCAGCGCGAGCTTGCTGATGAACCCGGTGCTGACGAAAGAACTGCGATCCCGCCGCTTCGGCCGCTTCCACTGGATCGTGCGGATGATCGCCCTCTGCGCCATCGTGTCGCTCGGCCTCAGCATCATCGCCACGTCCGGGGCGCTGGCGTGGGGCTCGGGGGCCGTTGGCGGGGCGATCATCCTGCTGCAAACCGTCCTGCTGATTTTGTTCGTGCCGAGCTTGGCCTCCGGCCTAATCAGCTCCGAGCGCGAAGGTGGCACATGGCAACTCCTGCGGACGACGCCGCTCTCGACGGGCGCGATTTTGCGCGGGAAGTTGATGAGTGTCGCATGGCCCCTCTTACTTTTGGCCGTCGGCACGCTGCCGGGTTACATCGTGATGGCGACCATCGAGCCGGATCAGTTCGAGCGCATGCAGAGACCGGTCATCTGCCTCGGCGTCACGGCGGTGTTCGCCGTCTTGGCGAGCGCCGCGGCGAGCAGCCTATTCCGCTCGACCGCCGCGGCGACTGCGAAGGCGTACTTCATCGTGCTCGGCGTCTGCCTCGCCCCGTTCTTGATCTGGCTCGGCCGGGATGCCCCGTTCGGGCACCCGGTCGTGGAGGCGGCGCTCGCGATCAGTCCCGTGGCCACCGCCCTCGCATCCGCCGACATGCCGGGGTTCGCAGGGTACGACCTGCTGCCTTTGAATTGGTGGATCACCGGCGGCCTCAGTTTGGTATTGTTGATCGTGCTCGTGCTGCGGTCTCGCCGGCTGTACCGGCCGGAATAAGGGGGCGACATGCGGGCGATTTCCAGTGTGGTACTCCTGTCGCTCGTCGTTGGCTCGGCCGCGCGGGCCGACGATCCCATCGACTCGGTGCTCGAGCGCAGCCCGGAAATCGCCACGCCCAAAGTGGTGCGGACCTTCTCCGAAAGATTGATTCCCCTTTGGTTGCAGGCGCTCGACCGGCCCGAGGTCGATCACCGCTGCCAAGCCGCCGGGGCCATCGGTCGCGCCCGCGAACTCGGCATGACGGGGCTCGAAGCGACCATCCCGGCCTTGACGCGCGAGCTCGGTCGGGACGGTCAGCACAGCTCGGTCGCACTCGCCGCCGCGCGGGCCTTGGTGGCGCTCGATGCCAAAGTCGCCGCGCCGGCGCTCTTCAAACTGTCGGCATCCGGGGACATCGACCTGCGCGAATCGATTGAGCCGGCCTTGGCGCGCTGGAGTTACGGCCCGGCCCAGGACGCTTGGTTGAAGCGACTGAACGAATCCGCACCACTCGGCCGCGGGATGACCCTGACGATCCAGTCGCTCGCGGCGGCGGGTGAAACCCAAGCTGCTCCGCGCCTGCGGGAACTCGTCCTGTCGGCCGAAGCATCGCCGACGGTCCGCTTGGAGGCCGCGCGGGCGTTGGGGCAATTGAAGGCGAGCGGTTCCGAAGCCGACGCCGAGTGGCTCGGCGCAGACGCGTCTCCGAAGGGGTTTACCGCCCGGCTCTGCGGGGCGTGGCTGCTCCGCCGGCACTCCGGCGACGCGGCGATTCGCCTTTTGCAGGCATTCGTACGCGACACCGAACCGTCCGTCGCGGCGGTCGCAGTCGCGCGCTTGGCCGAGATCGATCCCGTCCACGTCGAGCCGGTGCTCGCGGCGGTTCTCGCCAGTTCGGACGCCAACGTCCGCGGGCACGGCGTCGGGGTTCTGTTCCGTCGGCCATCCGACAAGCACCTGGCGCTCCTCGGGGCTCGGCTCTCGGATGTCCACCCGGATGTGCGCTCCCAAGCCAGTGTCGCGCTCCGCGAACTGGCTCCGAAATTCCGCGCCGGCGTCCTCGTGGAAGGGGATCGGGCTTTGGCAGGCACCGATTGGCGCGGGCGGGAACAAGCCGCAATTCTGTTCGCGCAGCTCGATCACAAAGCGGCGTCCGGGCGGTTGGTCGATGCGTTGGCCGACGCGCGTCCGGAGGCGGCGGTCGCCGCGGCATGGGCGCTGCGCGTACTGGCCGTACCGGAGACGCTGCCCGAAGCCCTCGATCACTTCAAACAGAACACCAAGAAGCCCGAACCGCCCGAGTGGCGCGACCGGCAACTCGGCCACCTCGCGCAATTCTTCGGGCAAGCGCGGTACGCACCGGCCGACGCGGCCCTGCGGGCGATGATCCCGCTCAATGCCCCCGGTGGCCTGCAAACGCGGGCGTCCGCTTGCTGGGCGCTGGGGCTTCTGCACGAGGGCAAGCCGCTTCCCGCGCTCGCCTCGTTACTCGCGGGTCGCCTCGCGGCCGTGAACCCCTTCGATTTCGAAGCGCCGCTACTTCGATCGATGTGCGCCGCCACGCTGGGTCGCATCAAAGCGAACGATCAACTGCCGACGCTGAGGAGGTTCTACACGGAAGGGAAGCCGACGTTCGAGCCGGTGAACAACGTCTGCGGCTGGGCCATCGAACAACTGACCGGCGAGAAAATGCCCGCGCCCGGTATCGCGCTGTCTGTTCAGCGAGCGTGGTTCCTGACGCCGTTCGAGTGATTCAGCGGGTTGCAGTGGCATCGCCCGCACGGCTCCGTTAGAATACCGCCGTGCGACGGACTTCTTCCGCCCGCATCGTCATACCAACAGGATCGTGAGGATCGTCATGGGCAAAGGGAACAATTCGCAGGGCAAAGAAAAGAAGAAGCCCAAAAAGGACGCCAAGACGCCCCCCATCAAGCCCGCGACGACGCCGAAGAAGTGACCCCGTCCACTCCGATGCACCCGAGTGGCGACGCCCCCCGTTCGTCGAGCTTCCGGCTCGCCGCGGTGGGCCTCGCCACGGTCGCGGTTATCGGAACTCTGGCGGTCTGGTTGCTATCCGCCCCGCACTCGCCCACACCGAGTCTTGCGACTTACGAACCGATGGCGATGACGCCGTTCATCACGCCCGGTATCCAGCATCCGCCGATCCTCTCGGGTTTGTCCGCCGTTCTCCCGGACGACGCGGCCGTGATCGGTGTCGTCGCGGAAGGAAAGTACCGGGCGTACCGAGTGGACGCTTTCAATCCGATCCACGCCCACGTCGTGAACAACGTAATCGGTGAGACTTCGATCACCGTCACGCATTGCAATCGGACCCAGTGCACACGAGTTTTCAGCGGCGAGAAGCACGGCTCTCCGTTGGCGATCGACTTGGGCGGTTACTTGCAGAAGATGTTCTTGAAGGTCGATGGCCAATTCTACTTCCAAGACACCGGCGCGAGCATCTCGAACGATCCGGCGAAGGTCATTCCCAACCCCGTTCACCCGTTCGAGATCACGACTTGGAAACGGTGGAAGGCCGCCCACACTTCGACCGAACTCTATTCGGGCGCTCCGTCCCAACCCTGACTCCCATGCCCGGATCGTACTCTTCGCGCCGGCTCCGGGTCGTCATTCTGGCGCTGGTCGCCGGTTTGCTCGGTGTCGCCGTATGGTTGAAACTCCGGGATGACACCGCGCAGAATCATTTTGCGGAAGGTCGGGCCGCGCTGGACCGCGACGACCCCGCCGAGGCCCTCCGCCATTTCGAACTCGGCTTGGCCATACGCTCGAAAAGCGGCGAAGGCTGTTTTCTCGCGGCGCGTGCGTCCCGGCGATCCGGCGATGCCAACGTAGCCAAAGGCTTCCTGAAACGGGCGGAAGCGAACGGGCACGCGGCGTCCGAAATCGAGAGCGAGCGCGCCTTGATCTTCGCGCAGTCGGGGTATATGGCCGAGGCCGAGCCGATCTTCGCCAAACACATCCGCGACAACGGCCCCGATTCCGCCGAAATGATCGCGCTGCTCGCGCCGAGTTACATGGCCCAATTCCGCGTCGTCGAAGCCGGGGCGCTCACGGGGAAGTGGGTGGAACTCCGACCGGCGTCTGCGCCGGCGTGGACTCTCCACGCCGATGTCTCGGAGCGCCTCCGGAAGAAGCCCCAAGCCGTGGCCGCACTCCGGCAATTGATCTTGCTCGCGCCGGAGAATCGAGCGGCCCGGCTGAACCTTGTGCGGATGCTGGTCGAAACCCGCCAGTCGCTGGACGAAGCCGTGCTGCACGCGGAGTGGCTGACCGCCACCGGCCCCGACGACATGCCGGCGCACGTTCAACTGGCGGCATGCCGGGAGTGGCAGGGTCGCCCGGATGACGCGGCGGCTTTGCTGGATCGCGTCATCGCCGGGCCGGGGCCAAGTGCCAAATCGCTGCATTTGCGCGGGCGGCTCGAGATGAACCGGAACCGGCCGGCCGTCGCCCTCGGCTTTTTGAAGCGCGGTGCCGACGTCGATCCTTCGGATGTCGAACTGCTTTACAGTCTCTTTCAATGCGTGCAGCAAACCGGGACGCCGGCCGAAGCCCGGTTGGCCGAGGAGCGATGGCGGAATTGCGATGCCGACCTGCGCCGCGTCGCCGTTCTTTCGCGGGCGATTTCCGCTGCGCCGAAGGACGTCGAGTTGCGCCGCGAGATCGGGGAATTGTTCCTGCGCAACGGCCGAGAGGCCGAAGGTCTTCGCTGGCTCGATTCGGCGCTGGCACTCGATCCGCAGCATCGCCCGAGCCACAAAGTGCTGGCCGATCACTACGAGCGCATTGGGAATTTCGATTTGGCGCGCCGCCATGCCAGCTTCGCGAAATCGGATTGAATGGAAATTCTCACTCCAAAACAGAGCTTTGTCTATAACGGGAATTATTTTTCGCCATTTTCTCAGATTCGAGATTGACAGTGTCGGTGCGCGGCGTCAATCTACGGACTGTCTCTCTTCACATTGTCCTCTTTCATATTTCGACTGTCTAAGCCACCTTGCGTGATCGCAAGTCATTTGACCACAATGCTTCCCGGAGGATGGAATTTTCCGGAGGAGTGGATCATGGGTGGTGGCCTACTTGCATTGCACGGCTGGAAATGCCAGCCACTCCGATAACGGCCACACCTGATCTGTTAATCCCGCCGCCATGGCCGGGGTCCTTCGTTGCCAGCGGCCGTC
>Ga0105048_10011683_pt1 | contig 13829 bp, 7 predicted proteins | sample MAT05_FD_78382 | JGI IMG/M metagenome (GOLD analysis project Ga0105048, IMG submission 78382) | Freshwater microbial communities from Lake Fryxell liftoff mats and glacier meltwater in Antarctica - MAT-05 | ecosystem: Environmental > Aquatic > Freshwater > Ice > Liftoff microbial mat | place...
CGGCAAATCGCCGCCCCCGCCAGCGCCTTCGCCCCCAGCGCCCTCCCACACGACAATCCGGCCCTCATTCCTTCGGCGCCAAACGCTGCCGAAGGTTGATCTCCGAACGACCAAACTCGTTGGTCGCCTGCTGAGCCGACTGCTGCCCACGCACCGCGTCAAACGCATCGAACGGCGTCCGCTTGTCCTCAGGACTCAGCAGCGGCCGCGTACAGCCGCCAACCACCAACCCAAGCACCATTACCAGCCCGAACGCCACGCGCCGCCCAGGCCACCGCGGCACGCCCTCCGCCGCCTCAGCCCTCCGCCGTTCTACACCGCTCGTGCTCATCGCCTCACCGTAGCCCCAAGGCCGACGCCCACCCTCCAAACCGCGCGCGTTCACTTCTTCTCCGCTGGCACCCACGTGCTCTTGATGTGCACCTCGCTCTGATTCTTCTCAGGCACCGCGCTGGGCGCCTTGGTCATCAGGTCCGCACCAATCTGCGTCTTCGGGAACGCGATCACGTCGCGGATGTTGTCCGTCCCCACAAAGTTCATCACCAGGCGGTCCAGCCCAAACGCGATCCCCGCGTGCGGCGGCGCACCAAAGCTCAGCGCCTCCAGCAAGAAGCTGAACTTCTCCTTCGCGCTCTCGGGCGTCAGCCCCAGCAGCCTAAAGACCTTGCTCTGCAACGCCCCGTCATGGATCCGCACGCTCCCGCCCGCAATCTCCTGCCCGTTGAGCACGATGTCGTACCCCGCGCTCACGATCGCCTCGATCGTGTCGTCGTCCTCGACATCCGCCCGCAGGAACGCGTCCATCTGGTCGTCACGCGGGCTGGTAAACGGGTGGTGCATCGCCACCCACTTGCCCGTCTCCTTGTTCTTCTCGAACATCGGAAAGTCCACCACCCACAGGAAGTTCCAAGGCCCGCCCTCGGCACCAGGCTTCGGAACCAGCCCCATGTCACGCGCCACCTTGCTACGAAGCTCGCCGATTGACTTGGTCGCAATCGCGTACGCGTCGGCCACAAACAGCAACGTGTCGCCGACCTGCCCGCCCCCAAGCGACTCAAGCTCCGACATGAACTCCGCCTTCAAGGGCTCCAAAAACTTCGCGATCCCCGTGTCCAGCCTGGGCTGCCCGTCCTCGCCTTTGATGACCTTCACCACCGCCACGCCGCCAGCGCCAAACCCCTTCACCAAGTCGCTATACCCGTCGGTGATCTTCCGCGTCAGCTTCTCCGCGCCCCCCGGCACCCGGATCATCTTCACCACCCCGCGCTTGCTGTTGAACGCCGGGCGATCCTTGCCCTTCTCAAGCGCGTCCTTGAACACCTTGAACTCCGTCCGCGCCGCAAACCCGCTGATGTCCTTGATCTTCAGCCCATACCGCGTGTCAGGTCGGTCGATCCCATAGTCCTCCATCGCCTCGCGATACCCCATCACCCGAACCGCCGGCACCTCGTACCCGCACATGTCCTTCCACAGCCGCCGCACAAACCCCTCCATCATCTCGATGATGTGCTCGCGACGCACAAAGCTCATCTCAAGGTCGATCTGCGTGAACTCGGGCTGCCGGTCCGCGCGCGGGTCCTCATCCCGAAAACACCGGCAAATCTGCATGTACCGGTCCACACCAGCCACCATCAAGATCTGCTTGAACAGCTGCGGGCTCTGCGGCAGCGCATAAAACGTCCCAGGCACGTTCCGGCACGGCACGATGAACTCACGCGCCCCCTCGGGCGTGCTCTTGTACAGAATCGGCGTCTCAACCTCGGTAAACCCGTGCTCGTCAAAGTACCCGCGCGTCGCCTTGTACACCTTGTGCCGTGCCGTCAAAACCTTCTGCATGCTCGGGCGACGCAGGTCGATGTACCGGTGCGTGAGACGAAGCTCCTCGTTGGCCAGCGCCGTGTTGTCATCAGGCTGGAACGGCGGGTTCGCCGTCTTGTTCAGCACCTCCAGCTTCCCCACCACCACCTCAACCTTGCCCGTCTCCAGCTTCGGGTTCTCGCCGCCGATCCGAACCCGCACCAGCCCCTGCACCGCGATCACGTCCTCGCTGCGCAGCTTGTCCGCCACGTCCATGATCCCCGCCTGCGCTACCCCCGCGTCCTCCTTGTCAAACACCAGCTGCGTCAGCCCGTACCGGTCGCGCAAGTCAATAAAGATCAGGTTCCCGTGGTCGCGGTACGAGTTCACCCACCCGTTGAGCGTCACGCTCTGACCAACGTGCGATTCACGGATCTGGCCGCAGGTCACTGTTCGACGAAGCATGGTGGTCCTTGGGTCGGTCGTGCGATATTCCGCGCCCAACACGCACGCCAAAGCGGTGCAGGGCCACGCGGGCCGAGTGTAGCGGCACACGCACGCCCACGTCCCCCACACGCACTCCGCCACACACCCCATGCCACCACTCAAGGCTCCGTCGGCACCGACGTGATCATCGGCTCAGCCGCCGACGGCACCGCCCTCGCGGGCTCGATCTTCCCAGCCTCAACCTTCCCGGCACCGGGCCGCGCCGCCGCCAACGCCGCAGCCCGCTCGCGCCCAGCCCGCTCGCGCCCCACCTGATCGCGCCCCGCCGCCGTCCGCGCCGCACCCAAGCCGATCCCCGCCGACCGCGCCAGCGCGCTGCCCGCCAAGTCGCGCGGCCCGTTCGCCCCCGCCTCCACCAGAGTCCCGCGCGCACGCGAGAGCGCCGTCATCAAGTTCCCGGCCGTGAACGTCGCGTTCTCCTGCACCACCCCGCCGCCCGCAACCGCGCCATCAGCCGCACCAGGCAGACCACCCGCACCAGTCGCACTCAGCACCACTGCCACGCCACGCCCGTTGCCCGCATTTGTCACGCTGCCAACACCCACCGGCGCGGCCGCCACCACCACACGCCCCGCCTTGCCCTTGCCGACCTTCCCACCCGTACCCGCCACACCGCCGCCCGTCGGGATCACCGGCACAGGCGCACCATCAATCATCGATCCGAGCCCAGGCACCTGCGGCCCAAACCCGCCTCCCGCCGCCGGGCCAGGCGTCACGCCCGCCGGCGGTGGCGGCACCGGACTAAACCCCGACCCGCCAGAACCACCCGGAGCCACCGGCTCCACTGGCCCCACCGGCCCCACCGGCCCCACTGGCCCCACTGGCCCTGTCGGGCTCGTCGGAGCTTCCGGCGTCACCAGATCTGCTGGCGCGTTCGGCACGCTCGGCGCGTTCGGCGCGTTGGGGTTCACCCCACCACCCGCCGGACCGCTCGGCGGCGGACTACTGCCACCACCAACGCCCGTCCCATCCGGGCCGGTCCCCGGCGCAGTCGGCGGCGTCAACGGCGCAGGATTCAGCTGCGGCGCAAGGCTCGGCAACTGCATGAACTGCCGCAAGAACGGGTTGAGCGTGTCCCTAAAGAACGGCGCCGCCGCGTTGTACTGCTGCTGGTTCTGGATCCACCCAAACACCACCACTCCAGAGCACCCAAGCTCACGCGAGATCTCAAAGCTCCGCCGAAGGTTCCACGCGTTCAGCGGGCCCAGCGGCGCAGGCACGTACGCCGGGTGGTACTGCCAACCGATGAAGTTCAGCACCGGCTTGCCACCCGCCACGCTCATGGCCATCCCCACGTTGCTGCGCACGTAACTCTCAAAGTCAGCTCGCGTGTCAAAGTAACCCGCCGGTGCCCGCTGCGCGTCCACGCTCTGATAGAACACATACGTGTTGGACATGATCACGTCGACCATCGGCCAGAACCACGCCATCTCCGTCGTGTACGCGTAACGCAGCTGCGCCGCACGCTCAGGGTTCCTCCAGCCCCAGTAGTTCTGGCTGGGAAAGTTGTAGAACCCCACCCGCGACCGCGGCCGCAGACGCTTCATCTCGTGATAACACCGCTCGAAGAACTCACGCGTCTGCGCAAGCCACGTCTGCCGAAAGACCTCCTCCTGTCCCGTTGCATCAAGCCCCGCCAGCAGCTGCGGACGCGACGTGCGGATGTGCTCGCGCCAGTCGTCAATCGGGTCGAAGTCGTCCGCCGTCAACCCAGCAGTGCTCGCGTCGTTCCAGTGCCCGGTCCAGAACGGCCCCCAGAACTCGTAGTCGTAAAACAGCACCCCGTCGTAGTTCACATTCGGCGCCACCAGATCGATATTCACCCGCAACCCCGCGAAATGGTCGCGGTAAAATGCGTCCTTGCCGCCCGGGTAAAGATCGATCATGTGCGGGCCCGCACGCGGATACTTGTCCGCCCACGCCGTCGGGATGCTCGTGCAGTTGGTGTGCCACGGAACGTCCGTCATCTCCAGGTTGTACCACGCCCGCTCAGGCGCCCAGAACGCCCAGTACACCGCGAACTCACGCGGATCACCCGGGTGGTGCGTCCGCGCCGAGTTCATCGTCTGACCAAGCGCCGCCGGCACCACGCACAGCGACGCCACCAGCGACAACGCCACCACCAACCCGCGCCCAAAACGGCCCAACACCCCACGCCCACCACCCCCACCAGCAGAACCCGCGCCAACAGCGACACCGCCAACACAAGCCGGAAGCCCAAGCTCCGCCAAGCCCACGTCGTCGTTCGACTTCAGCATCAGGCTCCCCTTCGTTCCGCTCACCAGCCCGCGCCCCGGCCTCCGTCCGGCCACCCGTGGCCGACCTCGCCGCGACCCGCTGCCCCACAGTATCGGATACCCCTTCAGCCCGGGCTACCAGCCCGTCTGCGCACCTCAGGTAGCTCATGCCGACTATGACGCCTGTCGGCCAGTAGGGCTTCGTTCGTGCCACCAAACGCGATTCACGCCCCTCTTTCAGCATCCAACCCACCTCAGACGCGGAACCCAAAGGCCCCCAGCGACCGATAGATATCCTCGACCGGCTCCCTCATTCTGCCCAGATCACCCACCGAACCCCGAACCACACACCCTCGCAGGCGTATCGCAGCCCAAGCTCCAACGCCCGACGCCGCCAACACCATGGAACTCGCACTCTTCATCCTGTTCGTGGGCCTCTGCGCCGGCGGCGTCGCCGCCTGCGTCATCCGCCCCCCCCTCGCCCTTACCGCCTTCATCTCGATGTTCGCCGTCGAGCAGATCCTCCAGAGCTATCAGCCCGTCCTGATCTTCCAGTACGCCTGGGCCACCAACGCCGCCGTCTTCGCCATCTGCTTCTTCTGCCTCGGCAACGCCTTCCTCCGCGGGCAGGACCTGTTTACCGGTTATATCAACCGCGTCGGCATCGCCCTCACCCTCCTGCTCGCCTGGATGCTCCTGTCCATCCTCTGGACGCCCTCCCCCGACGCCGCCTGGCACTTCCTGGGCATCTCCTGGCCCTACTTCCTCATGCAGATGACCGTCGTCCCCCTGCTCGTCCGCCGCACAGAGGACCTCGACATCAACTTCAAGGCCATGATGCTCTCGGGTATCGTCATCGCCGTCTTCATCGCCGTCAGCCCACGCACCGACATCGTCGGTGGACGCCTGGGCGTTGACCTCGGCTACATCGCTGGCGTCGGTGACTTCCGCACCAACCCCCTCGCCCTCGCCGACTTCGGCGCAGGCCAGGCCATCATCGCCGCCCTTTACCGCGGCAAAGACAAGTCCAAGTTCTGGCTCGCCGTCCAGACCCTGGCCTTCATCTCCGGGCTCATCGTCGCCCTCGCCTCAGGCTCGCGTGGCCAAGTTCTCGGTGCCGTCGCCTGCTCGGCCCTGCTCTTTCCACTCGCCGCCGCACGACGCAACATCGGACAGTTCGTCACCGTCATGGTCTTCGGCGCCTTCTCCGGCGGCGTCCTCTACGTCATCTACTCCATCGTCTTCGGCGCCCAAGGCCAGTCCCGCTGGTCCACCACCGACGTCAGGGGCGGTTTAGCCGACCGCTTCAACATGGCCCTCGTCTCAGCCGAAGCCTACCTCAACGCCCCCGCCTTCTGGATCCAAGGCCTCGGCGCCTCCGCCTTCAACTCCATCTTCTTCAACACCGACATCGGCTTCTGGTACCCGCACAACGTCATCATCGAATCCTTCGTCGAGTACGGGCTCGTGGGCATGGGCTTCCTCGGCCTCGCCCTGCTCTTTACCGCCCTTGCCAGCGCACGCTGGATCAAAGTCCTCGACCTTGACCAGCACCAACGCTCCCTCGCCGTCGCCTGGATCGGCCTCACGCTCTTCACCTTCCTCATGAACCTCAAACAAGGTGCCCTGCTCAACGCACCCTCCCTCTTCTTCTACATGTGGATCACCGCCAAGCTCGTCTACGCCCAAGAGCGCGACGTCAAGCTCGGCCTCGCACCAGACCTCACCGCTCACGACGACCAACCCATCGACTACGACCAAGACGCCGCCGATGCCTACGGCCAGCCCGCCCACAGCGACGCCAACCCACCCGCCATCACCAACCCCTAAGCCCCCACCACACCCACCCGGGTTGACCAAACCCCCATTTTTACCCCACCGGATCGGGTTCCGATCGGGTCGCAGCGGTAAAGCTTGTGCGCGGTTCCAACATTCTCGCGCCTTTTTGCCCAAACCCCTTGACGCATCAGGGACTTGTGATAGATTTTGGCCGACGCCCCCGCTCCTTAGCAGCCCGGGCCGCCGAAATGCTGTCACCGGAGGAGAGGAGACCCCCCATGGCGATCTATGTTGTTCGTTCGCGCGTCCTTTCTGGTCGCTTAAGCCGACACGCCCTACTCGCGCTGGCCGCCGCAGCCGCCTGCACCGCCGGCGCCCTCGCAGGCGCCCCGACACTCGTTCCGTACTCCTTCACCCCCCTGGGATTTCTCTCGGGCGGCTTTGTCAGCCAGGCCGCAGGCGTCTCGCCCAACGGCCAGATCGTCGTCGGATCCAGCGGCTCGTTCGCAGGTAACGAAGCCTTCGCCTGGCGGCCCGGCACCGGCATGGTCACCGTCTGGCCCGTCCCCGTGGGCAATGAGTCCTCCGCCTTTGCCGTCACTGACACCGGCATCATCGCCGGCGCGCAAGGCCTCTCAGGCGCTGAACGCGCCTCACGCTCCCCCCGCGCACCCTTCTCCATCGCCGGAAGCGCCAGCGAGGCCACAGACCTCTCTGCCGACGGCGAAACCTTCGTCGGTCGCATCAACGGCACTCTCGCCTTCACCTCCGCCCCCTTCTACTTCAATAGCACCGCCGGACTCGTCAACTTACCCCTCGGCACCGCCGCACAAGGCGCCGCTACCAGCACCAACAACACCGCGCAGTTCACCGCTGGCTGGCGCTCAGGCACCAACAACAGCATCCGCACACCAGCACTCTGGGAACGCACCTCCTCCACCCCGCTCGCCTTCACCGCCACCACACTCCCCATCTCCGCCCTCGCTTCTTCCGCCGAGGCCAACTGCGTCTCAGGCGACGGCTCGGTCATCGTCGGCACCGAAACCTCACCCTCAGGCACCCGCGGTGTTCGCTGGACAAGGCCCAACGGCGGCGGCTCCATCACCGCCGTCAACCTCCCAAGCCTCGGTGGCTTCGGCTCCTCCGCCCTCGCCGTCTCCGCCGACGCATCCGTCACGGTCGGCGTCGCCCAGCGCACCAACGGCGGCAGCGCTGCAGCCTTCTGGCGGTTCGGGCAGACCGTTGACCTCCAGGCTCTCCTGGGCACCCTCGTACCCGCAGGCTGGAACGTCGACGCCATCACCGACGTCTCCGCCAACGGCACCGTCGTCGTCGGCTTCGCACGCGACAACGCCAACCGCATCCAGGCCTACCGCGCCACCATCACCCGCCCCTGCGGACGCTCAGACATCGCCAGCCCAGGCCAGCTCGGACGCCCCGACGGCGAACTCACCGCTGACGACATCATCCTCTTCATCAACCGCTTCTCCAACCGCGACGCCCGCGGCGACATCGCCGGCCCAGGCCAGTCGCTCGGCGCTGACGGCGAGTTCACCGCCGACGACATCATCGTCTTCATCAACGCCTTCACCGTCGCCTGCTGATCTACGAAACCGGCTCTGCTCGACGTAGAGCCCACACCAACAACCCACACCAACCAATCCACCTTCACCCACCCAGCCCCCCGCACCGCGCGGGGGGTTGTTTGTTTCTCGCCCAACACCTCGCCATACTCAAGCCATGCCCCTCTGGCCGCTCGCACTCATCGCACTCGCCGCACTCGCCGCCGGCTACCTGCTCTACGGCAAGCACGTCGCGCGACGCTACGCCCTTGACGACAACGCCACCACGCCCGCCACCGCCAAAGCCGACGGCGTCGACTTCATCCCCACCAAGCCCCTCTATCTGCTCGCCCAGCACCTCTCCGCCATCGCCGCCGCCGGGCCCATCGCAGGGCCCATCCTCGCCTGCCTCGCCTTCGGCTGGCTCCCCGCCCTGCTCTGGATCCTTCTTGGCGTGGTCTTTATCGGCGCAGTGCATGACCTCTCAGCTCTCATCGCCTCGGTCCGCCACGGTGCCCACTCCATCGCTGATGTCGCCCGCACACACCTGGGCCAGCGCGCCTGGATCACACTCGCCGCCTTCATCTGGCTGGCCATGCTCTACATCGTCGTCGCCTTCACGCAGATCACCGCCGCCTCGTTCGTCGGCAAGTCCGAGGAGCTTGAAGGCCTGCAAACCACCTTCAACAAGGGCGGCGCGGTCGCGATGGCCAGCACCCTTTACCTCGGCCTCGCCGTCATCCTGGGCCTCGTGCAACGCTTCCTCAAGCCGCCGCTCTGGCTCGTCACCGTCATCTTCGTTCCCGCCACCCTCGCGTGTGTCTACGCCGGCATGAAGCTCGACACACTGCTCAACCTGGGCGCAAGCACCTGGTACGTGCTCATCCTCGCCTACTGCCTCGTCGCCAGCATGCTCCCGGTCTGGGTCCTGCAGCAGCCCCGCGGCTACCTGGGCGGATGGGTCCTCTACCTCGTCTTGATCATCGGCATCCTCGGGCTCCTCGCCGGCGGCTTCACCGTCCAGCAGCCCGCGATCACAGACTCCGTCGCCGCCATACTCACACCCGCGCCATGGCAGAGCCTCGCCACACCCGGCGCGCCGCTCCCGGTCACCAGCCTCATCTTCCCCTTCCTCTTTGTCACCATCGCCTGCGGCGCGTGCTCGGGCTTCCACGGCCTGATCTGCGGCGGCACCACCAGCAAGCAGATCGCCAAAGAGTCTCACTGCCGCTCCGTGGGCTTCGGCGCCATGCTCCTTGAAGGCCTCATCGCCGTCATCGCACTCGCCACCGTCATGATCATCCTCCCCGCTGACGCCAAGGGGCAATCCCCCGCCACGATCTACGGCCAGGGCATCGCCCGCTTCCTGACCACCTTCCTCGGGCCAGACGCCTTCCTCTTCTGCGCCACCTTCGGCGCGATGGCCTTCTCTACCTTCGTCTTTGACACACTCGACATCACCACGCGCCTGGGCCGCTACCTGCTCGCCGAACTCACCGGTAAACGCACGCTCGCCTGGGGCCTGGCCTTCGCCGCCCTCACCTGCGCCGCGCCCCTGGCCATCTTGCTGACCAGTGACCCCGAGGGCTACCGACTCTTCTGGACGCTCTTTGGCTCCGCCAACCAGCTCCTCGCCGCACTGACGCTCATGGGCGTAGCCGTCTGGCTCAAACGCACCGGCAAGGCCCGCGCCTTCGTCGTCATCCCCATGCTGCTGATCGCCGCCGTCTCCGTCGCCGCACTCGGGCTTCAGGCCTTCGTCGGCGTGCGAGACTTGGCCGCCGGGATATGGCGCACACCCACCGGCGCGCTCAACCCCGCGATCCTCAACGCCCCCGTCGCGCTCGCGCTGCTCGCCCTCGCCGGGCTCTTCGCCTTTGACGCCCACCGCGCGGCCAGCCGCGCGTGAACGAACGCTCGCGAACCAACGCGCTCACGCCCTCACACCACCAGCAAGTTCCGCATCATGCCCATGTCCTCGTGCTCGAGGTTGTGGCAGTGGTACACAAACAAGCCGCGGTGCGTTGTCCACTTCATCAGCACCTGCACGCGCTCGCCGGGCCAGACCAGCACCGTGTCCTTCCACCCGCTGTCAACAAACCCGTCCTTCACCCCGTTGTAAGACGTCTGCGTCGACGAGTTGCCCGTCACCCGCGCCCGTGACAGCACCTGAAACGCCCGACCATGAAAGTGGATCGGGTGCGGCATCACCGGCCCGTTCGCCGCATTGTCCACCTGCAGCACCTCCAGCGTGTCCGCCGGCACCGTCTCGTTGCTCTCAAGCCCCGTCAGGGTGTACAGCACGCCGTTGAGCGTCCAGCACGGCTGGCACAAGTCAGGGTTCGTCGTCGTGTCGCGCCCGATCGGGTACAGCCGCGGGTTCGCCGCGTTGCTCGCCCCCGCCAGCGTGTACGCCTCAAAGGGCACCAGCGCGCCGGGCGCAGCCGCCGGCGTGGTCGGCGCGGTGCTGGTCTGGAAGCGGCACACATCAAACGCCGCCCCGTTTACCAGCGAGCTCGAGCCCATCATGAACGGGTTGAAGCTCAGGCTCCGCAGCGTCAGCACCTCGCTGTTGGCCCGCGCCGAGAGGTCAAGCCACACGTCCGCCCGCTCGCCCGGCGAGAGCATCAAGTACCCGCGATTCACCGCCGTCGGAAGCACCGCGTTGTCAGTCCCCACCACCGTCAGGGGCGTGCCGTCGCTGAGCGCAAGCTTGTAGATCCGTGAGTTGCTCGCGTTCAGCAGCCGCAGCCGCACCGGGCCCGCCGCCAGCGCAAGGGTCGGAAGCTGCTCGCCATTGACCTGCACCACGTTGCCCAGCATCCCCACCACGCCCGACGGATCGCCGTAGACCAGGCCGTTGCCCGCACCAAACTGCCGGTCCTGCAACACCAGCGCCAGCTCGCGCTGCGGCAGGCGAGACTTGGCCTCTTCCTTGTCCGTCACGATAAACAGCCCTGCAAGGCCCATGTACACCTGCGGGCCCGTCCGCATGTCAGGGTGCGGGTGATACCAGCACGTGCCCGCGGGCTGATCGACCACGAAGTCATACCGGCGCGTCCCGCCGGGCTCAACAAAGTCCTTCGGGTGCCCGTCCTGGTCCGCCGGAATGTCCAGCCCGTGCCAGTGCACGTTGCTGATCTCGCTCAGGTTGTTGCTGTAGTCGCAAATCACCCGCGTCCCGCGCGGCACACGGATCGTCGGGCCCATGAACCCCGGCCCCGGCGTCAGGTACGACCCGTCGCCCTCCAGCAGCCGATAACGGAACCGCCACACCGCCGTCATCGCACCCGGCCGCATCTGCACGAACGCCGGCGTCGCCGTCAGCCGAAACCGCAGCAGGCCCGGCGTGGGCTTGACATTCAAAGGCTCTACTACGCCCCCCGCCAGCGCACGCCCGCCAACACCGATCGCCGCCGCCCCGACCGCCAGCGTCGCCGCGCTGCCGGCCAGCTTGAGCACGTCACGGCGCGAGAGCTTGGCGAAGGCACCAGGTTGGCCGCTGGGCTCGGGGGCGTTGATCATCTGGGGTTCCTCACTAAGCACGCGCGGCATTGCGGATGGGCCTGAGCACCGCCGGTACAGCACAGAACAATCTACCACACATTCCACGCCCCGGCCAGAAGCCCGGCGCTCCCGCAATCCTAGAAGACCACCCCGCGCAGAGCGACCAGCAGAAAGCCCAGGATCACCAGGCCCGCCGTGGCCAAGACCCACACCGGCACACGCCGGCGAGACCGGTCCTCTTCCATATACGCCCCGCAGTGGTAGCAGGCCACGACATCGTCAAAGACTTCTTTCTTGCACTCTGGACAGCGCCGCGTCACGCCGCTAAACCGCTCGACGTCGGCCCGCTGCGGGAGGTCCGAGATCTCATCGTCGTCTAGTTCTGGCCGAAGCCGTGGCGGGCGCTGGCCGGTCGCGCCGCGAGCGACGACCTCACCATCAACCCCGCGCAGCTTGAGGCCCGAGGCGTCTGGCCCGCGCGGGCCGCCGCCGACTTTATCGCGGGGTCTGTCATCGCTGGGCGGGCTGGTCACGTCGGAAGGTTAGGGCTTGCCCAGCCTGCCGCGGAACGCCGCAGAAGTGCGCTCGAATCTGTATCTGCGCCAGGATCGACGCGGCGGGCCTGGGTGGTACCTCGGGGTGGGTCTGGTCGCGCGTGCGGCAGACGCCAGCCACGGGGCTTGTAGCGTGGAGTGAGGGCCAGAGCAGAGAAACGAAGGCCTAAGCGCGTGTCAATGGTCCCCGGACGCGCCGTCATTTGAACCACCTTGGCGAGTCGCGCTGGTGCGGATCTTCAGACGCTTGGTCGCGGGTCATGACCAGCTCGACGCGCTGGTTGGTGCGGTGCCGGCCGCTCACGCGCGCCGGTGGCACGGCACGCTCGTTGTCAGCACACGCGACGACGCGCAGCCTTCTATAGGGCACGCCCCTGTCGGCCAAGAGCATCGCGGCGGCCATCGCCCGCTGACAAAAGCGTGTGTGGCGCGCGCTCAGAGAGCTGGTCAGACTCAAAGTCAGAGTCAACCACGTGCGCCCGCCGGATTGTGGGGCTCTATATTGGCCCATGCGGACACCGATCATCGGCGGCAACTGGAAGATGAACACCAACCGGGCCTTGGGCGTTGAGCTGGCGCGGGCGGTGGTAAAGCTGGCTGGGGCTCAGGGTGGCGTGCAGACGGTGGTCTTTCCGCCGCTGCCGTACTTGCTGGCGGTGGGCGAGGCGGTTCGCGGCAGCGCGGTGCAAGTTGGCGCGCAGGACGTGTATCACGCCGAGAAGGGCGCGTTCACCGGCGAGGTTTCGCCCGGGATGCTGGTGGACTGCGGGTGCACGTGGGTGCTGGCCGGGCACAGCGAGCGTCGGCATGTGATCCACGAGGGTGACGACATGGTCAACCTCAAGTTGCGTGCGGCGTTGCACGCGGGGCTGGGCGTGATCTTGTGCGTGGGTGAGAGCCTGCACCAGCGCGACGTGGGCGAGACCAACCACATCAACGAGAAGCAGACGCGCCTTGGGTTGCGTGAGGTGCGGCCTGAGGAGATGGCGCGGCTTGTGATCGCGTATGAGCCGATCTGGGCGATCGGGACGGGCAAGACCGCGACGGCCGATGACGCGCAGGACGCGCACTGGCACATCAGGGCCGTGGTGCGGGATATGTTCGGCAGCGAGGCGGCTGGGGCGGTGCGGATTCAGTACGGCGGGAGCGTGACGGGGGCGAACGCCCAGAGCCTGATGGCGATGCCGGACGTGGACGGGGCGTTGGTGGGCGGCGCAAGCCTGAAGCCCGACGAGTTTGGTGCGATTGTGGCCGCGGCGGCGGCGCGCGTCTGAAACCCCGGGGCTGGGGGAGCCGGGGGGGGGCTGGGGGCGGCTGGCGAAGACCGGCGGGGTACTTGCGGGGCTACTTGAAGGCGTTGGCGGGCTATAATCTCGGCCCGCTTGGCTGCGTGCGCAACGCGGCGGGCGGGGCTATTTGGAGTGCAGCGGCATGTCGAGTCACAACGTGATGGACTTGGTGATTGGTGCGGCCGAGGTTCAGCGTGACGCGCAGGCGGCGGCGCGTGCGTCTGGCGAGGCTGAGCGGGCCGAGGCGGCGGGCGACCGTGACCTGGCGATTGTCCATCTGCGCAAGGCCGTGGCCGCGGACCCGCTGGACCCGAAGCTGAACTTTCGTCTTGGGTACTTGCTGGACCTTTCTGGCGAGGAGGACGGGGCGATTGAGTGTTACGAGAAGGCGATTGAGCGTCCGCCGGCGCCGATCAACGCGCTTGTGAACCTGGCGGTGCTGTACGAGGATCAGGGCGACTGGCACCGCGCGGAGCGGTGCCTTCGTCAGGTGCTTGAGACGGACCCGAACCACGCGCGTGCGCGGCTGTACATGCAGGACGTGACGGCGAGCAAGAGCATGGTGCTGGAGGACGACCACTCTCAGGACCGCTTCAA
>Ga0105048_10011684_pt1 | contig 13828 bp, 9 predicted proteins | sample MAT05_FD_78382 | JGI IMG/M metagenome (GOLD analysis project Ga0105048, IMG submission 78382) | Freshwater microbial communities from Lake Fryxell liftoff mats and glacier meltwater in Antarctica - MAT-05 | ecosystem: Environmental > Aquatic > Freshwater > Ice > Liftoff microbial mat | place...
TAGATATTGAACTCAAACAGCTACTATATCGGCATTTACATTACTAAGCCCAAATTATCCTTTGGACTAATTTGAACTAAGTAATGGTATTACTTCAAATATGTGTGCACCTTTTTATTAGAAAAAAATAAAATCGCTAGAATTTTAAAAGAGAAGAATAATTTGAATTTTTTAAAGATATTGAGTTAGAATTGCTGAGGTTAATTGGCGGAATAATTAAAACCAACCAATACTAATGCCAACAGAAAACAGTTGAAGCTTACTACTATTTGCATTTGTAAAGAGATAGGTCATATCATAATAACCAAAAAGCATCAAATTGTCTACGCCGATTCTTAACGTTGGGCCATAATGAAGACGATTTAAATCAGGAAAATTAAATTCCTTGAATTCTTGACTACCAAGGCGCCATTTGTGATAATTCTCTACCATAAATCCAAGTTTGAATCCAGGATAAAATTTAAATTTTCCGCGTTCGCGTTGTGCACGGAAACGTAACTCAAACGGCACTTCTAGAAAATTGAAAACAGAACGATTTATCCATCTATTTGCACCAACGTATGGTTGTAGTGTTGAAAATTTTCCCGTGCCCGATAAGTCATCTGTAAATAAAAATTCACCATTGTGTCTTACACAAAAATGACTGTAACCAAAACCGATTCCAATTCCCATTCTTGATTTTTTTGAAAATGGAATATCAAACATCAAGTTTACATTATGTCCCAATGCGTAAAAAAATGTTTCAGTGCCATTGGTTTCACCTAAAAAAGAATTCCAATAAAAATCGGTATTGAGCCTGTCAAATTTTTCAGGAGAATTATCACCTGGTGCTGAAAGGCCCGTGTACAAGCGCATAATACCCGGTCGTCTTTTCACGAAAGGGTGTTCATGGCTCGGCTGTCCAAATAAGGGAACAGTTATTAAAAAGAGCGTTATAAAAATCAGCCGATTCAAATTATTTATTTTTTTGTTGCCAGTTCCATGAATGTTTTAAAGCATCCGCAAGTGTATACTTGCATTTCCATTTCAATATTTTTTTTGCTTTGTCGGCGTTTGCAAAAATTTGTTCCACATCACCAGCGCGACGAGGACCAATTTTATAATTCAACAACAAACCATTCACTGTTTCAAAAGTATCAATAATTTCTAAGACAGAATGACCTTGTCCGGTTCCTAAATTGATTGGTTCGCAACACGATTTGTTTTGTTTAACGAGCCATTCAATTGCTTTAACGTGGGCTTTTGCTAAATCAACTACGTGAATATAATCTCGAATATTTGTACCATCCGGTGTAGAATAATCATTGCCGTTTACAACTAATTGTTCACGAATTCCAATCGCTGTTTGTGTAATAAAAGGAACCAAATTATTGGGAACTCCATTTGGTAATTCGCCAATTTTTCCGGATTCGTGCGCACCAATTGGATTAAAGTAACGAAGTAAAGTTGCTTTGATTGGTGTTTGTGATTTGTGCACAAATTGAATCATTTTTTCGCACGTTATTTTTGTGTCGCCGTAAGGAGAACTTGCATTTTGAATTAGGGTTTCTTCTGTTACTTCAGGTTGTTGCGGCTGACCATAAACCGTGCACGATGACGAAAAAACAAGACGCTGCATGGATGTTTTTTCCATCGCATTTAAAACAGCTGCCATTGAACCAATGTTGTTTTGATAATACATGGTAGGTTTTTGAACCGATTCTCCAACAGCCTTGTACGCCGCAAAGTGAATAACTCCTAGTGCATCTGCATGTTTATTAAAAACTTCTAAAACAGCTTTTTCGTCACTGCAATCTATGGCATAAAAAAGAACTTTTTTTTCTGTGATTTCTTCTATGCGATCTAAAATCCAATTTTTTGAATTTCGAAAATCATCGATAACAATTGGTTCGTATCCGGCACCTATTAGTTCAACCACCGTGTGTGAACCAATGTAGCCTGCGCCGCCTGTTACTATTATTTGTTGTGACATTTAATTTATTTGCAAGTTTTAATTAGAGTCGTCTGAACAGCGACGTCCACTGTCGACCAAAATTTATTTACGCCATCGGGTCCAGTGTGTTTTTCGGAGCAAGTAACACTTAATGAATCAAGTGAAAGTTGTGCTTCAAAATCTACAATGTCAATAGTAGTTGTTACTGTAATTTTTTCGCCATCAACTTTTACAACACCTGAATATTCTTTTGTAACTCCATTCATTGTAATTGACATATTTGCTTGTGTTGCATTTAAAGAAATTACACTCCCTTTAATAGAAGCTGTTTCAACCATATTGCCAAAAAACGCGCGTTTAACTGTTGGGTCACGAATTGGATCTTGAGAGTTTAATGTTGCAACAGGAATATCAAAAGTTGCTCCTGTTAATACACCAAACATATCAGTAGCATTATCATTGGCAACTACATTTATTTCGTCAAATGTTCCGTTTACACCAATTTTTTCTGTTAGTTTAAAAGCTGTCCAAGTAAGAATTGTTGAAGAAGAATCATAAGAATAATTGCATACTTCTACACTACCTGTTGGCGTTGTTGTCTCTGCTTCTCCACCACCGCATGATGCGAAAGAAATTATCGCAAGTGGGATAAATATAGTTTTCATTTTTTTAGTTGGATTTGGAAATGTAAAATTAACGAAAAGTGAACGACTTAGTAGTGGCTAATAATTTTTCTCTTGATTTTTTTTGATAGACTCCAATTGGTTCAAACGTTTTTTCATTAAAACACTATGAGTACTTGCATTTAATTCAAATCCAATCAATAGTGTAACTGAAACAAAATATATCCATAATAATAAAATCATGATTGTTCCAATAGAGCCATACAACTCGTTGTAATTCGAAAACTCATTGATATAATAAACATAAACAATAGAGATAACGATGATTAAAACTGTGGTAAGCGTTGCACCTGCTGAGAAAAAACGGAAGCCATGGCGTTTTGATGGACCGAAATAATACATAAGGGCAATTGCAAAATAAAGCAGAAGTGCGAAGAATATACTATTCAAAATCAGAAAAAAAGTATAGTAGTGACTTTCAACAAAATTGCTGGTCTCTGCCCAATTGTTCAACATCCTTTTTTCTGTCAACAGAATAAAAAAGCTAATTAGTAAAACGATTAGAAAGACAATTACAAAAAGAATAGATACAATTTTCACTGACCAGTAACCTCTTTTTTCGAATTTATGATGCGAGTGATTAAAAGTTTCAATCATCACAGCAAATCCATTCGCAGAAAAATACAGAGACAAAAGAAATCCAAAAGAAATAAGTGAACTAACACTTGAGTGCTCAAACTCATGCATGCTTTGTAGAAAATTTGTAACAAGTTGTTCCGGAATAAAATTGGCTAAAATGGGAACAATGTCTTTTTCAATATCATAAAAAGGAAGATATGCACTGAGAATAACAAGCAACAATCCAAAAGGAATCATTGCCAAAAAAAAGTGAAACGAAAGTGATGCGGCGCGTGTTGTAATTAAACCTTTGCGAATGGACCATACAAAAAAGAACAAAACTTCCCAAAGTGAAAGGCCTTCAAAACCTGGTAAAATTACTTTACGTGTTAAGTGAATTGTTTTACGCACAACCGTAACATGTAAAATGCGCACAAAACGTATTATTTTTTCAATCCATTTTTTCACGCGATAAAGATAAAGGAAAAACGGAAACGATAAACGTATGTAGGGGACTGGCTCCCCCTATCACATAAAACACCACAACCGCAGAAATTATTTATTTGTAAAAACATTGACATATATAAAAATGACAATTTCCACAAACAACGAATCTCAATTTCCCAACCATAATAGATTAACATACGTGTATAGTGTTGTAACCTAATTACATGAAAAAGAAAATTCTATTAACTCTTTTTGTTTTTGCAACCCTTTTTGTAAACGCACAAACCAATTGGTTAAAGCGTTATGGTAATTTGGTAAATGAAGAAATTCTGGATGCAGTAACTGATCAAAACGGTGATATAATTTCAGTCGGCTATTTTTCTGGACCAACAACAATCGGTACAACAAATCTTACAACTTACGGAAATTCAGATATTCTTGTGATGAAAACCACAAGTACTGGAACGGTTATTTGGGCAGTTAAAGCTGGAGGAACTGGAGCTGATAGAGCTTATTCAGTAGCAGTTGATGACAATGGAAACGCTTACATCACCGGCTATTTTTATAACTCAGCAACGTTTGGAACATTAACTGCAGCGGGTCAAGACAGAGATGTGTTTGCCGCAAAAATAGATGCAAACGGAAATTTTTTATGGGTGCAAAATTGTGGTGGCCAATTTGGTGATACAGGTTATGGAATTGAAGTAGACCAAAATGAAAATGTTTACATCACTGGTCAATATCGCGGAAACGGAGTTTTTGGTCCAGCTAATTTTGTGAGCATGGTTGATCCAAATACTGGAGCCAATTCGTACGATTTTTTCTTGTCGAAATTAGATGCTTTAGGAAATTTTGTTTGGACAAGAGTTGCGCAAGCAGAATACGACGACCGTGGTTTAAGTTTAACAATCGATGATCAAAATAATATTTATGTTGCGGGGCAATTTTCTGACACGATTGTTTTTCAAAATGTACACAACAATCAAGCAATGAATGCCGGATTTTTAATTAAGTACGATGAACTTGGAAATGAAATTTGGTTTGATAAATATCGCGCAGCTCAAGTTATTTTATACGATGTAAAATGGCAAAATGATAATATTTATTTAACCGGAGATTTTAAAGGTAACATGCAAGTTTCTGACGCCAACGGTAATCATAATTTTTTGAGCGGAGGCGAATACAATGTAATGGTAAGCAAATCAAATGAGGATGGAATTTTATCTTGGTTCTCCAGTAATTTTTCTGAAAATGAAATAACTTCAAAGCAATTAGTTTTAGATAGTAACAACGATATTTATTTAGCCGGATTATTTAAATGTGATTTTACACAGATGAATGAAATTTATGGTAACTCAACTTTTTTATCGGTTGGTTATCGCGATGTGCATTACATCAAGTATAAAAACGACGGCGAATTTTTATGGGCACGTCAATTTGGAAGTAATGAAGATGATTATTGTTCGGCTATTGTAATGAATGGAATTGATCATCCTGTTTTGGCGGGGAGTTTTGATCATGATGATTTAGTTGGCAGTCCTGCAGATTATTTAATGGTTCCTGTCGGTTCAAATTTTACGGGCTGCACGTTTCTTTCTTCATCTGGCGATGATAATTGCGGCGACAATAATTATGGCGAATTTTGTGGTGTAAAAACGTTGGGCGGAAAAGACATTTTTTTAACGGATCCTTTTGACATCAATCGCCTTCCTTACGATTATTACAATCATCAAACGGCATGTGATTATGATACATTAGTTCCGTGTATTGAAGATTGTCAGGATTCAATGGCCTTTTGTAACAGTGCTTGGATCAATGTCAATCATCATCAATTAAATTTACCGGTACGTCCTAAATATCATTACTTATGGCAAAATGGAAGTGATTCAATTGCAACTTATGCAGCCACTACAGGATTTTATTCGGTTAAAATTAGCCGTCAAGATGGTTGTGCCACTTATAACGATACTATGCATGTTATGGTTCATCAATCGCCTGCTTTGCCATTGATTTCTGATAATTGGGGATATTTTTTAAATTATCAAGGCACTGCATTTATTGATACATGTTATCAAGACTCGCTTCAAATATGGACTGTTGCAGCCGATACAATCACTCAAACACTTACTTGGAACAATGGTATTTTTGTCAATGATTCAACGCAGATGATTGATATATCTGGACAATATGTCGTAACGGCAGTTTCAGCATTTGGTTGTTCAAGCGCTAGCTTCTATAATATCATTTTAGACGATTTTGCAATTCATGATACACTTGATCCACAAATCCATTTTACAAATACAACGCTTGAAACAACAGACACAATTTATTTATGTGAGGATTTTGCACAAACCTCTTCTTATTTATTGGATCATAATTACATTTCTACAAGTGGAGGATTTCCTTATAAAGCAAGTGGATGGTATTTGAATGGCGGATTCATTGATTCGCTTATTTATTTTCCAGATTCAAATTATAATGTAATATTAAATTTTGGCGCAACAGGAAATTATAGTTTAGATGTGCATCTGGTAAATGAATGTGGTGATTCTATTGACTACTATATGCACCGAGATTTTTATGTTGTGCTTATTCCAGATCCTTATATCAATATTATTAGTCCATCAATTTTAGGAAATTATTGTCCCGGTGATACGGCACATTTAATTGCAGATACTTATTCTTCTAACATTAGTTGGTCAGGTCCATTTATAGATAATTGGATAGATTCTATCAGTACTATTTTATACATGACAAATCAACTTTTCTATGCAACAGTTGATACTGTTACACCTTGGATTACATGCGTGGCACAAGACAGTTATAATTTAGTTGGATATCCGGTTCCTCAAATTGAAATTGTTGGTATTGCATTTCACGGCGGAATTGTTTGTCCAGGAGATTCTGTAGAACTTCATGCGCTTGGCGGAACCAATTGGGAATGGGTTGGGCCGCAAGGTACTGGTTATGGAACATCGCAAAATATTTGGGTTGATCTTCCAGGACTTTACCATTGTATTGTAACAGATATTTATGGTTGTATTGTCACTTCAAATTTTGTTGAGGTAAAGGAATACAGTTCACCTTTTATGATTGTTGAACCACCTTTTATTTGTGAAGGAGAAACTGCTGAGATAACTGTTGTTGCTAATCCTTATGTTGATATAATTTGGTACGCTCCATTGTCTGGAAATTCGTACACGCAAATTGTTGATACGGCCGGCGTATATTATTGCGAAACAAATTTCTGCAACATTACTTTAATTGATAGTGTCATTGTTTCAATTTCTATTCCTGTTGCAACCATTACTCCTTTTCCAGATGCGCCAATTTGCCCAAGTGATACAATTACTCTTTTTGCAAATGGTGGCATGGCAAATTATTGGTGGAATGGTAGCAGTGAAGGAGCATCTATTTACGAAACAAGTCTTGCCGGCCAATATATTTTAACCATCGAAAACGAATGGGGTTGCATCGCTCAAGATACAGTTGTTGTTGAGTATATCACAAATCCGTTAGCGCCGGTTGGCTTAGATGTTACTGTTTGTGCTGGCGAAGATGTTGTCTTAATTGCAAGTGCGTCTGATACAATTTATTGGTATTCTCAATCAGGAAATTTATTAAATATTGGTGACACACTTATAATTTCTTCTGTGCCCGGTGCATTGACATTTAACTTGCAAAATAAAGATTCTTCTTGTTTTAGTACGGTGTCACAGATTGATGTTTTAATGGGTCCATCAACAAGTTCAATTCCACCAATCGATACTAGTATTTGTTTTAATAATTCGGTAATGCTCGAAACCAATTCTTCGTCATCTGTTATTTGGTTCAATGCCGACATGGATACAATTGCAACTACTCCGAATTTTACAAGTCCTGTCCTTATGTCAGACACAATTTATTATTTCCAAATTACAACAACAGGGTTATGTGCAACCAATTTAATTTCTGCAAACGTAACGGTCATTCAAAATAATTATCAACCAATGATTATAGCTCCTTCAATTATTTGTCAAGGTGATTCTATTGCTGTTTCTTCGGGTGATTCTGGTGTAAGTTCGTTCGAATGGTTTTCAGGAACAACAATTCTTTCAACGGCCTCTACTATGCTGGTGAATACTGATTCTGCAGGTTTATTTAATTATGGATTAATTCTAACATTAGGAAATTGTTTAACGGATACTGGCTTTTTTGCAGTAACTGTTAGTCTTCTTCCGCAAGTTGATATTTTAGCTCTTTCATCAACTTTAATTTGTCCGGGAGATTCGGTAATTTTAGTTGCAACAACAAATGCAGATTCAATTTTTTGGCCTTCGTATTATTCAACCAACTTGTCGTTGACCGTGTATGATGAATACGATTATTATTACGAAGGTTATTTGAATGGATGTATTGCGACGTCAGATATCATCACAGTTGTCTTCAATGCAATCACGAATTTCTCAGGCAATTTTGATACAACGATTTGCGAAAGTGAATCAACTATTTTTGATGTAATTACTACAGGAAATGTAATATGGTTCGATGAAAATTTAGACACTCTCGCTACAACAAATACCTATACAAGTCCAACTCTTTTTAATGATACTTATTTTTATTTCACAGTTACAGATTCAGGATTGTGTGCAAGTCAATTAAATGTTGCTAACGTTAATGTGATTGAGACTAACTACGTTCCTGATTATACTGGAGTAACTGATTTATGCATTGGAGATTCAATTGTTTTTATTGCAGACGATTTAACTTTATCAAATTATTTATGGTTATCAAATGGTGATACTGTTTCTACAAATTTCGGTGTAACAATGCCTGCTGATTCTGCCGGAAATGTAAATCTGATTTTAATTGTTGGTACAAATAATTGTTGGTCAGATACTGCTTTTATCGACATCAATATTCAAGATGTCCCTGTGTTTATATTGCCTGCGGATACTGTACTTTGTTATGATGAGCAATTGGTATTGAACACTGATTTGGATTATACTTTTGATTGGTTTTATGATTCAGATTCAATTGCCGTTGATACCATTTTAGTAATCACGTTTACAAATCAACTTGGTTGCACATTTACAGATACACTAATTGTAAACTGGATGGATTGCAATTTGTTTTTACCAAATGTTTTCACACCTGATGGTGACGGTGTAAATGACGTGCTCAAATTCTCTGCAGAAAAAGGTGAAATTTTAAATCTAAAAATTTTAAATCGTTGGGGAGTTCCACTTTACGAAAGTGAAGAGGGAGAGTGGGACGGTACCGATAAATCAGGCTCCGAATCTGTTTCGGGAACTTATTTCTACGTCGTCGAATATCAAGAACATGATGGTAAGATTGGTGTAGAACAAGGATGGTTTTTCTTAAGTAGAAAATAATTTTATTTTCAAGTACCACATCTTCTTGGTCCGTGACGACGCGATTAATCGCATCCCAACAGACCTTAAATGACTTCATTAATTTATTTTATCTTTGATTTTCAATTTTAATAACAGATGATAAAATACAATCCCAAAACATGGTTCCGTCACATTTTTACTTTTCATAAAAGTGATACAGCTGTTCTTTTGTGGAAAGAGTTGATAATGATTGGACTGTTAACGCTTGGTTTAGTTTACGTAGAAGTTCATTATTTAAGGCATAACGAAAAGTTGTCAAGCCTCATGTCAATTTATTCATTGATTGGTTTTGTATTGTCACTTCTTCTTGTTTTTAGAACTAATACTGCCTACGATCGCTGGTGGGAAGGCCGCCGCAAATGGGGCGACATGGTGAATAATGCACGCAATCTTTCTATAAAACTTGGTTCAATGACAACCAACAAAGAAATTGAATCTTATTTTGGTCGTATGATTCCTAATTATGCAATCGCTATGAAAGAACAATTGCGTGATGGGATAAACTTACAAGAGCTAGAGTTGACTCCGGAAGAAATTGCAACCATCGAAAAAATTGATCACAAAACAAGTTACATAGCAAAACTGATGTATGAAAAATTGCATCAAATGAAACAAGAAAAATTAATTACACAAGAAGAATTTTTATCACTTGATTATAATTTAAGATCTTTCTCAGAAATAACTGGTGCTTGTGAACGTATTCAAAAAACGCCTATACCTTACTCGTACAGTATGTTCTTGAAGAAATTTATTTTTATTTATGTTACAACGGTTCCGTTGGCTTTTATTGACATATTTGGATATTATTCGGCCATTGTTGCCATTTTTATTTTTTACGTTTTAGTGAGTATTGAAATTCTTGCTGAAGAAATAGAAGATCCTTTTGGAAGAGATGATAATGATTTACCGCTCGATGAAATTTGCGAAAAAATAAAATCAAACGTAAAAGAGATTTTGAGGTAAAAAGCTTTGCGTACTATGCGTCATTTACTCTAATCGATTTGTGATGCTTTGCGCGAACTAATTATTTTACTCGCAAAGTACCGCGAGAAAAATTAAGGTGTAAACGCTTTTGGTTTGCCGTCTTTACCAACTTCTACACCTTCAACGAAATCTTTTTCAGCTAACACTTTTCCTTTTTCACTGAAGATAAACATCTTTCCATCTTTCAACCCTTTTTTGTACGATACTTGTGAAGTAACATAATGGGGCCGCCATACAAAAGTTAAAAACACACCATCTAACACACCATCTTTGTAATTGATAATTTGAAAAGGTTTATCTCCACCAGGAAAATAATAAGTCCATGTTCCGTCTTCTTTTCCTTCTTTGTAATATCCTTCATGCGTGCGTTTGCCGTCTTTTTGACCAAACCAAATCCAATAACCGTCCTTTACACTTTCTTTCAATTCACGTTTTGCAAAAGGCCCGTAATTAACATGTTTTTCGTAAGTGATAATTTTATAATTTCCTATTTCAAGTGGTTGCCCTTTTACGTTGTATCGAATCCATTGGCCCGTTTTTAAATCTTCTGCATACACACCTTGCAACATCAGTTGACCTTTTTTGTGATATGATTTCCATTCGCCATGCAACTGACCCATTTTAAAATAGGCTTCGTTTTTTAGTTTTCCGTTATCATAATATTGCTGCCAAAAACCATTTTCTTTTCCTTGAACAAAATCGCCTTCGTTTAATAATTTTCCATTTTCAAACCAAGTTTTCCAATGCCCATCTTCAAGGTCATTTGCATAAGTTCCTTCTCGCCAAACTTTTCCGTTTTTATAATAGAAATCCCATTTTCCATTTCGCAAACCTTCTTTAAAATAACCTTTGCTTTCAAGATGAACAGTATCACCTGGGTGCCAATATTCCCAATATCCATCTTGTAAATTATTTATAAAATCACCTTGCATATCAACAGTACCAATGTTGGTGTACCAAGTCCAATGCCCAGATTTATTTCCGTTTTCAAATTTTCCAATGACATTGGTTTTACCGTTGTCGTAATTTTTTTGATAGTCGCCATGTAGTTTTCCGTTGAGGTAATTTACTTGTCTATCAACAGAGCCGGTGTAGTACCAATAAGTCCAGACACCAGTTTGTTCTCCATCTAAATATTGTCCAATCACAAAAGGTTTACCAACCGCTGTGTACTCTTCAAAATCACCGTTTTTAATTCCGTCTTTATAAGTGTAAAATTCACTGAGATGTCCTGTACTTTCAAAATAAATATAGCTTCTTCCATTACCATCTGTAACGGTTTGCGTGCTATCCGTTTTCCAAAAATTCATGACGTATGTAACAGAGTCAACAATTTTTTCTTCTACCATGTGATAACCGTTTGAATAGAAATAATTCCAATTTCCAGAAGGCACACCATTGGTATAATAACCAACTTCTTTTGGCTGTCCATTTTCATACCATGTATAATACGCGCTATCTTGCACGCCTTCATTAAAAAATCCTTGTTCTTTTTTTTTGCCAGTTGAATAGTATGTAATTACTGTTCCATGCAATTTTCCAATAAAATAATTTTGTTCTTCTTCTAAATTTCCTGCACGACCCCAAAATAACCAGCGGCCATGTTTTAAAGTTGTTTCACCATAATATTCATCTGCAAAATAATAACCTTCACTTTGTAAGACGGTGCTATTAAAATCCCAATAGGCTTTAATAAGACGAGGCTTATGGCCTTGACCTATTGATACAGAAACAATAAGTAGTGATAAAAGTAGAAAGCTAAATTTCATTTTGAACATTCGGTTTAGGCTATAACCAAAATGAGTTAATTCGGTTACTCATTTCAGAAAGGCAAATGTACCTTGAAATAAAAACAGTGTACCAAACACAAGTAAAATAATTCCTAACACCATATTGATCATATACATCCATTGTGCTGTTAAAATATCCTTTAATTTTTTTGCCAGAATAATTTTTAAAACGTCTAAACTAAAAAAGGTAATTAAGATGATAACGATGAAAATAAATAGCACCTGTGATTTGCTCAAACCTAATGAATCCGGTGCCGTTGGAAGAAGTGACATTATCGTTAACCAATAAAATAAAACACCCGGATTAACTGCATTCAACATAAATCCTTTCAATGCAGTCATCACATAATTATTCGCGGAAAGAGCTAGTGGCTTCGTTAAATTTTCTTTTGACAGGAACAATGATTTTTTCTTAAAAACATGAACCAGTCCAAGAATTATAAAAAAACCTCCGCCAATAATTTTGAGAAAGTTTCGATTGTCACCCATCATTAATTCATTCACTTCTTTGAAAAAAAGAAAGGCAATTGTAACGTACATCAAGTCACTAATGAGTACACCTAAATCTAAATAAAGAGCAGATTTTATTCCTTTTGTGATGCTAGTTTCAATCATTACAAAAAAGGCAGGACCAACCATTACGCTAAGTAATAGCCCATAGCCGATTCCTATAAAAACCAGTTCGAAAATATTGAGTTGTGTTTCCGTGCTTAAATTTACGTAATTATTGCGAGGAAGGTTATTTTTTAAGGGGTTTAAGGTTGAAAAGTTGAAAGGTAGATGGAGCTTAGGGTGGATGTAGTGTTGTTAATAATTGACCGTAAGGCTCGGACCTGCTTATGGTTTTTAACGTTATCAGATGTAATTTCAACCCTTAAACCTTTCAACCTTTTCTCAACCTTGAAACTGCATCTACAACTTAACATCAACCTCCACCACAATCGGGCAATGATCCGAATGCTCAGCTTCATTTAAAATGCTTGCTGATTTTAATTGTGGTAATAAATTATCTGAAATTAAATGATAATCAATTCTCCAACCAAGATTCTTTTTTCTCGCACTGAAACGATAAGTCCACCACGAATATTTTACCGTGTCTTTATTCAAATGTCTGAAAGTGTCAATAAATCCACCTTTTAAAAATTGGGTTACCCACGCTCTTTCTTCAGGTAAAAAACCGCTGGAATTTTTGTTCGAAACAGGGTTATGAATGTCAATGGCTTCATGACAAATATTGACATCGCCTGAAATCAATATTTTTTTTCTAGTTTTTTTTAGCTCGTCAATATATTCTTGAAAATAAGCTAAAAAACCCATTTTAAAATCTTGTCGTTCTTCGCCGCTGCTGCCGCTTGGAAAATAACAACTGAGTACAGAAAAATCGCCAAAATCTGCGCGTAAAATTCTTCCTTCATTGTCGTACAAAGGATTGCCACAACCATATTCTACATGATCAGGTTTTGTTTTTGAAAAAATAGCGACACTGCTGTATCCTTTTTTCTCCGCAGAATACCAATATGTATTGTAACCAAGATTTTCGAAAACTGATACATCCAATTGATCTGCTTGCGCTTTGGTTTCTTGCAAACACACAACATCAGGATTCACTGTTTTTAACCAGTTGCACCAATCTTTGGTAAGCGCCGCACGAATACCATTTACGTTATAAGAAATAAATTTTGCCATTTTTTTTTGGATTGGTAATCACCATTAAATTAATGTTTCTCTCTATTGGGAACAGGCAGTTACTGAGTTTGTCGAAATACGCCCTGGCTTAGGATTTTTTATGAAAAACGGTATGGTTTAAATAATTATCCTGCCATCAAAACATTTACCAAAATAAAAGCTGTTGGTGTTTCTTCAAAATATAAATAAATTCCACTTTCATAAGTATTACCTTCTTCATCTGTGCTTTCAACACCAACAGAAAATTCTTTTACAGGCGTGCCGTTGTAATCAGAAATAATTAAATCAGTGTAAGTAGCTGTTGATAATTTTGCCATTACCCAATCTTCTTGCAGCATACCTAATAAAGAA
>Ga0105048_10011689_pt1 | contig 13826 bp, 15 predicted proteins | sample MAT05_FD_78382 | JGI IMG/M metagenome (GOLD analysis project Ga0105048, IMG submission 78382) | Freshwater microbial communities from Lake Fryxell liftoff mats and glacier meltwater in Antarctica - MAT-05 | ecosystem: Environmental > Aquatic > Freshwater > Ice > Liftoff microbial mat | place...
ACAGAAATGTCGACGCTAGTCCGCCCTCGGGGCGGACTTTGTACGTAGAGCCCGAGGTTTTAACCAAGGGCTCGGGCGGGCGGGCGGCGTCCAACTCCACACGAAAAGGGCGAAACACGAGTCCGAGGGCCGGCCACTCGACCGGATCTCGGACGCGATGGATCGTCCGCCGGGGGATCCGGCGCCAATCCGTTTCCGCAGCGTATCGGAGCACGTTGCGCGACGGAAGCGAGCTGATAGGCAAGGGAGCGCAGCCAGATCCTTCGCGCAGCGGCTCATCAGCGTCCCTGCCAGCTTCACGGTCGTGGATCGTGTTCCTCTTTGCGAGGCCCGGCGAGCGCGCGCAGCTGATCTGCGGAGCCGTGAAACGCGTCGAGGTCGATCGCGCCCTCGATGCCATCGAGTCGCCCGCCGTCGTCAAACTGCCAGAACAGCCAGCGCCGTCCGTCGAGCCAGCGAGGGTGTGTGAACAGCTCGCGAACGAACAGCTCGTGCCCCTGGGTGACGGTGCTGTACTCAGCGTAGACCTCCTCGGTCACATAGAAGATCGCCTTCCGGTGATGGATGGATTCGACGATGTGGAGGAAGTCATCGAGCTGGGCCTTCAGCTCCTCCACGGAAGGGCGTCGGGAGCAGTTGCCCTCGAACTCGAGGTCGACCAGCGGTGGCAGCGGCTCGACCTCGACGGGGACGACGTCCACGAAGTGGGCTGCCTGGTCCCGTCCCGCCGTACAGAAGGTGAAGAAATGATAGGCGCCGCGCCCAGCCCTTTCAAGGTCATATCGGCGGCCCACACAGGTAGGCCCGTGCCCTCCATATCGCACTTTGTGGCATCCATCTCCCGGCCACGTGCAGAATGCACTTGATTGCTTCACGGCTTCGCATTTCTCTGCGTGAATGATCCTCGGCACGATTCTCGCTCGTTTCGCCCAACGGACCCCGGTCAGCGTCATGGTGCGCGGGACGCTGGAGTACGCCTTGGCCCCGGACGCGCTTGATGCGCTCTTCCGTACGACGGCGGAGCAACAGGACGAGAAGCAGCTTCTCTTCTCGTCGGTTGTCGACCTGATGGGCCTGGTCGTGGCCCGCGTGCAACCCTCGTTGAACGCCGCTTATCAAGCAGTATCCGACACGCTGCCGGTCTCGCTCGCCTCGATTTACAACAAGATCAACGGCACCGAACCTTCTGTTTCGGCGGCCCTCGTTGCCCACTGCGCCGAGCGCTTGCGGCCGGTGATCACCGAGATGGCGCCGGGCCTGAAGCCGTGGCTGCCGGGGTATCGTACGCGCGTCGTCGATGGCAACCATCTCACCGCGACCCAGCGACGACTCGGCGTCTTGTGGGAGTGCTCCGCCGGGCCGCTGCCTGGACAGGCGCTCGTCGTGCTCGAGCCCGACGTCATGCTGGTCACGCACATGATTCCGTGTGAAGATGGCCATTCACAAGAACGTTCGATGACGCCCGAGCTGCTCGCGCTCGTCGAAGCCGGCGACTGCTGGATCGCGGACCGTAACTTCTGCACCTCTGCCCTGCTGAACGGCATTGCAGCGAGAGGTGCCTTCTTTGCCATCCGTCATCACGCCAACTTGCGAATCGTCTCCTCGGGAACGCCGCGTCGACGTGGACGCACGGAGACAGGCGAGATCTTCGAGCACAAGGTTACCCTCGAAAGCGAGGACGGCGTGTTGATGGAGGTCCGCCGGATCCTCGTGCGCCTGGAGAAGCCAACGCGGGACGGGGAGATGGAACTGGCCGTCATCGCGAACGTTCCGGCGAGCGATGCCAGCGCGATCCAGATCGCAGAGCTGTACTGGAAGCGGTGGACTCTGGAAACAATGTTCTTCGAGCTGACCCAGATGCTCGAGGGCGAGCTGAACACCATGGGATACCCGCGCGCCGCGTTGCTCGGCTTCGCCATTGCGCTCGTCTCGTATAACTTGATCTCCACGACCAAGAGCGCGATGCGAGCAGCGTTCGGCTCGGAGAAGGTGGAAGAGGAGGTCTCCAACTACTACATCGCCAACGAGGCGCGCGTCATGAAAGAGGGGTTGGACGTCGTGACCGACCCGGGGGACTGGGCGCCATTTCAGACCGTATCGGCCGAGACGCTGGCCAAGGCTCTCGTCGAGCTTGCTCGCAACATCCGGCTCCCCGCCTTCAAGCGCCACAAGCGAGGGCCCGAAGAAGCCCGTCCCGAAGCGCACCAAGCACACCGATTCCCCTCATATTTCAACTGCGCGGCTCCTGATCCGCGCCAAGGGCAAGGTGACACCTTGAAAGGGCTGGTGATGAGCAGGTGCTTGAGCCGCTTGTCTGTTGAACTCCCCGGCGCGACCGAGATCCTCTCGATCTCACCCGGCGCGAGTGGGGCGAGCTGGTCCAAGCCGACGCGCGCCCAGTGGGTCTTGAGGCAGGTCTCAATCGAAGGGTGGATCGAAAGAATGGTGGTGATATATTGCCTGCGGACAGCGGTCGAGTCCTGCTCGTAGAGCACCTGGCGAAGCAGATCGAGGAACTCCTCGCGCTTTCTTCCAGTCTGGTAGACGTAGATCTTCTCGAACTCGTCGAGGAGCACGTAGAGCCTCTGATAGCCGGCCATCACGAGAATCGGTACGAGACCGTTGGTAAGCCACTCGGCCCCCCATCGCTTCCAGCGGTGGTCGCTCACCGCCCACCCGTTCGTCCTCCACCCCGCCCACAGCGCCTCGATCGAGGCACCGTTCGCCAGGAAAGCCTTGATGAAATCATTGTCGAGACATGTGGACGAGATAGCTGAGAGACGCACCTTGGCTACGGCAGAAAGCTTGTCCAAGTCGAGCCCGAAGCTCGCGAGCATGATTTCAAAACGGTCCGTGGACTCCAGATCGAGTGTCACCTCTGCGGCGTCGTGCTCGGTCATCTCGTCGATCTGTACCTCGTCGAGAAGATCCAGCAGCAACGCTGCCCGGATCTCGCCGTCCACCTTCCGGATCAGCCTCTTTCGCTCATGCATACCGATCTCGGTCTGATATAGTGTATCAAAGACCAACCGGATAAGCTGGAAGAAGCTCGTGTGCTTCTTAGGTTGAGGCAGAAGGTGGATCGCCAGCGCTGACAGGCGCGTATTCTCTGGGTCGTCGGGCCAGCTCCTCCAATCTCCAGTATTGAGTCGGACCATGAGATGATGGAGAAATATCGATTTACCGTTGCCCCGGCCGCCTGCCTGCGGATCGAGACGGATGAAGCCGATCGGGAGTGGCATATCGCCGGTTTCGGGGAGCACGAAGCGATCGAAGGGCTCCTTCTCTTCATTGAACCGGAACTCCTCATCGTAGATCTCGCCGTTGGCGCGCGGGTCATCCGTGGAGGACTGGAACAGCGCCATCGAAGGAAACGGATTCTTCCGGAGACCATACAAGCGCAGGTAAGGGCTTTCAGTCGGCTCGGGCAATGCCGCTTGCAGCTGTCGTTGACGCGCAAAGATGTTCTTCTTCACGTTGAGGTTCCTTCCGACCTTGGGCGCTGTCGCATGGATAGAATGTACCGTGGAGTCCCGTCGATGATCACCGGAAGAGCCCCGGCAATATTCCGCCGGTCCGTGAGAGAGTGGTGGCGAAATGCGCCTCGGCTTCGAGGCCAGACGGGGCATGAACATGGTAGACGACGCCGTCACGGGCGAGCCCCTCCACAGGGGTGAAGCTGGGGTTCCCCGTACGCCGGAACGCGCCGACCGGAAACCACACTTGCCCGCGTCCGCCTGGCAGTTTGCGCGCGACCAGCGTGAGCCCCGCCCAGTCCATCCGGCTCTGCCATATGCCGAGATCACGGGGCGCGACGATGCCGCCAAAGAGCAGATCGTGGAGGCGGTCCATCATCGCCTCTTCCAGGCGCTTCTTCCGCAAGCTCGGAAGGAGCCCTTCCCATCCCGCGCCGAGCGCACGCTCCACTTTCTGCGCTGTCTCATCGAGGGAATCCGGGATAACGAAACCGCTCATCTCTTGAGCAAGCCGACCTAGCCAGGATACCAGTGTGTATGGGATCTAGCGGCGGAGCGCTTCTTGATCACCGGGCACCGTCGTCATTGGCGGTCTGGCAAGGACGACTGCCCCTTGACGCGCCGGGTGAATCTCCCACAGGCGCGATAGTAGGCGGCTTATCACGTGCTTGTTGTATTGCTCGTGAGCGAGGCACAGCGCCCCCGCAAAACGGACGCGGTCCGCAACCGGACCCCACGGGATAATTGCTTTCCCCGTCTCCGTCAGCACCCACCGCTCCTCGTTCACCTCGAGCCAGCCGAGCCCTGCGAGTTCGCGCAGTCTTCCATCGACCTCGCTCGGACGGTCCTGCTCCGTTCTGCCGGTGAAGGCGATCCGGACATCGCGGCGCTCCCGTAGCGAAGCAACGAGCTACTCGACAGACGAAGGCCCGATTCGATGGATTTCTTCGAGAATTTCGGCAAGCCTGCGCGGATCACGGCCCGAGGCGGGAGCCGCAGCCCGCCCTTCGTCGAACCGTTCGGAGGAGGGTGCGATCACGGGGCGCAACTTATACACCGCCACTGGCACGAGTCACCAGCGGCAATGAGTGACCGCTCCACGGGAGAGACCGGTAGTCCTGCTCAGGCACAACCCCGCGCCTCGCTCCGGCCAGACCTGAACCTTATCGCCGCGCTTGACGTCCAGTGCTCGGTATGAGGTAGCTTTCCTCCCGTGCCGACCCCGCCTGATCCCCACATCCCCGCTCTGCTCCTCGCTGCCGCCGTTCGCCTCGGGTGGCGCGTTGTCACCCATGACCCGAGCGGCGTCGAGCTGGGCGAGCTGGTCGAAGACGGCCGTACAAGGCACCTGATCGTCGTCGCCGGTTCAACGCCGGGCACGGTGGAGTGGGCCCTCGTGGGCGAGGTGCCCCGAGGCTTCGCCGCGCACCTGCTCACTAGCGCGACCCATGCTGCGCTCCGCGCCGGGAAGCCGGAGTCGCTCGGCGCACTCTGGATCTCCGGCGCCCATGTCGCCGAGCTGTCCAGCGAGCGCGCCGCATGACGCTTCAGGGGCTGACGATCCTGTTCGAGATGGGCGCCGCTGCGATGGCGATCCCGACAGCTCGCGTGCAGCCACAGTATCGTCCCATCACCGGATTCTTGGTCACCACCACGATCGCCAACGCAGGCCGGTTGGCGATTATCGCGTATGTGCTGGCCCCCGCACGTGCTGCCATGCGGGCGGATGGACTCGATCCCGCGGTGGTTCCCTTCACGGGATGGGCGAAGGCCGCCTGCGATGTAGAGCTTGCCCTGTTCCTGCTCTGACCCGCGGGCATCGCTGCGCTCTCCATCGCTGTCTTCCTCCAGCGCCGCCCCTGGGTGGTCGCGGCCATCTGGGCGCTCGCCTCGATCGCTCTCGCCCTGGGCTATCCCGCGATCCGCGGAGCAACCCTGGCGCGCTGCTACACCGCGGCCGAGCTGGCGAGCCTTCTTGTCGGGGTCGGGTGCCTCGTGTCCTGGCTACCGCACCGCAGGGAGCGGCCCCCGGGGCTGCACACCACTGTCGTGATGCTCCTGATCGCCGTGGGCCTCACGGGGCTCGTGAAGGGGGCTTGGCGATTCGGGATCTTCGACACCTGGGCGCTGGCCCAGATCGGCTATGCGGTCACGTATGCCGTCATCATCATCCTGGAGGGTGGGGTTTTATGGATCAAGCCGAGTTCTTTGCCGCCATCCTCGCCGCCGTCGGGCTGACGCTCACCTTGAAGCTGCTCCTGCTGGCCGAGCTGCGCTGGCACGGTCGACTCCTCCAGGAGATCAAGGAGGAGCTGCTGACGCGCCACCAGGGCGCGCCCCCCGCGCTCGCTCCGCTGAGCCCCCGGGCCCGGATCGCGATCGAGGCGGAGCTCGGCGAGGACTCGAAGGATGCGTGGGATCGGCGCTTCGCAGAGGGCGTGGAGGACCACCCCACCCCGACGCCGCCTTTGGAACGCACTCGAGCTTCTCGCAGAGAGTAGCTCGGGTGCGCGCGCTTGGTGGGTCCTCCACCTACATGCTGCGGACGGCCAGCTTGCCCTCCCAACCCCTGTCCGCAGCGCTGCGGAAGCCGGGTTCCCTTCGCAGGCCCCCTCCGCAGCACTGCGGAAGCCTGGATTCCGCTTTCCTCCCCCGCCCGCAGCGCTGCGGCCCTCTCGCCGCCCTCTGCCATCGCCCTCCGCAGCGCTGCGGGCGCCTCCCCGGCCGCCCGGTCCCTCGCCCGCAGCGCCGCAAAAGCGCTCTTCTATCCGCCGTCGGCCTTCGGCACGGTGCTGGTGCCTGCCGAGGCCACACTGCCACCTTCTGGCTTACTCTTCGCCGTCCGCCGCTTCATCCCCCTCGGCCGTTACCCCTCGTCGTCGTAGCGACGGCTTGATCCGCCCCGCCAGATCGTCTTCGCCGATCAAGTCCAGCATCGAGGAGGTGAACGTCGCCACCACCCCGAACATCTCGTTGAACGCATCCATCGCCCTGGTCTTGTCGTTGCCAGTGATCTCTGCTTCGCGCTCCTCGCGGACCACGTCTTTGCGCGCCTGCGCCAGCACCGCCAAGGGCTTGCTCACCTTCGCGAGCCACACGCTGGTATCGATCTTGACCCCATCCTGTGGATTGGGCAGCTTCAGCTTCGGATCGTTGAGCTGCTTCACGAGCTTGCGCGCGTGCTCTTGAATCGCCTTCGAGTCCGTGGGTGTGCGCCCGTCGATGCCGAGCGCCTTGAGGCCTGCGCGCCCATAGACTGTCTCGGTCGTGCCGCGAATGCTCACCATCGCCTGCACCAGCTCTGCCGTCGCGCGGTCGCGCGCTTCGCGCGGCGCCGCGTCGTCCGCGAGCTCGGCGTCATGCGACTCGCTCTTCTCCACCAGCTCTGTCGCCGACGCGCGCAGCGCGCTCGCCAGCATGCGCAGCACCACGCCCATGTCGGGCACCGGCTGCTTCTTCGGCGCAAACGCCTGGAACCTGTCCTTGAAAGCCTGCGAAACCCGCTCCGAATGCGCGTCTGCCGCGGCGGCCACGGTCTCGGCCGCCGCCTCGCGTACGTTCACTTCTTTTGCCACGCTCTGCCTCCACCCGCGTTTGGTCTGCTCGCGCTGTGCGAGCAGGAGTGACGCTATCCAAGATGGGCGGCTTCGTCGAGAGTGAAGGAGGCGGGTCGTCAGCGTCAGCGTTCACGTTCACGTTCACGTTCACGTTCACGTTCACGTTCACGTTCACGTTCACGTTGACTGGGCTAAAGGCGCAGCGCGAGGAGCCGAGTCCCCGCCGGAGTCCCCGCCTCGTCGAAGAGGAAAGGCAGCCTGAGCCCCGGCAAATCGACCTCGCGATCGAGCCGCGCCAGGCTCTCGGCCTGCACGCGCTCGCGCACCGCGCGGCGCGCTCCGGCGACGATCGCGCTGTCTCGGGTCCCCGACGCCCGCAGCGGCGCGTCGATCGCCAAGAGCTTTGCGTCGCGCACCAGCTCGTCGCGTTCGCCCTCCGAGAAGAGGGGTGTCAGCACGCCGTTGACCACCAGTTTGAGGACGGGGAGGCCGAGCTCGGTGCGGATGTTGTGCACCAGCTCGACTGTCTCGGTGGTTGGCATCTCTTCTGGCAAGGTCACCACAACCACGCCGCTTTGCACCGGGTCCTGGAACATCGCCCAGGCGGCCTCGGCGTCCCGACGCAAAATACCAGGCGGGACGGCCTCGAGAATCACCTTGGGGACGCGGAGCATGTCGACGCCATGGCCGGTGGCGGGGGCGTCGAAGAGGACGACGTCGAAGCGGTTCGAGCCGTCTTCGAGCTTTTCGGTGGTGTGGAACCAGGCTTTGCCCAGCATCGCCCACTCGTAGAGGCCCGGGGTCGCGCGGAAGAAGGTGCGCGTGTACTTGTTGTCGAAGACGGCCTTGGCCAGCGCCTTCACCTTGATGATCATCTCGCCGTACTCGTAGAGAGCGCGCTCGGGCGAGAGGTTGACCGCCCAGAGGTTGTCGCCGACCTCGGCGATCTCCGGGGTGAGGGGCTTGGTGCCGAGGAGGGCAGAGAGGCGCTCTTTGGCGAGCGGCATCGCGACGAGGACGCGCTTGCCCCGGGCGGCGAGCGCGAGCGCGAGGGCCGCGCAGAACGTCGTCTTGCCGACGCCGCCCTTGCCGGTGATGAAGAGGAAGCGGCGCGAGCCGAGCTCGGCGGAGGTGCTCATGGCCGCGCTGCCGCGGGGCGTGGACAGGTTCCGAGTCATGCTGGCGCGAGCGATCCCTAGGCGGGGAGGGGCGTAGAAGCAACCCTCAACGACGGGTCCGGGCTGGGCAGGGCGCGTTCGGGCTCCGAGCGCGGCGTCGGACGAACCGGGTCGGCGCGACCGCCTCTGCCTTCTGCTACAGCTCCGGCCTATGCGCATCACCGTCGCCCACCTCGACGCGCTGAACCGTCGCTTCGAGGGCACCGAGCCGCTCGCGCTCCTTCGTTTCGTGCGGGAGACCTTCGGGGAGCGCGCGGCGATCCTCTCCAGCATGCAGCGCGCGGGCGCCGTCGTCTGCCACCTCGCCGATCGCGCCAGGCTCGCGTTCGATGTCGTCTTCGTCGACACCGGCGTCCTCCACGCCGAGACGCTGGCGACGCGCGACGCGCTCGCCGCGGCCCACCCGAACCTGCGCGTCACCACGCTGCGGCCCGAGCGCAGCTTCGCCGAGCAAACGGCGGCGGAGGGCCTGCTTTACCTGAGCAAAGAGGGGCAGGAGCGCTGCTGTGAGCTGCGTAAATCGGATCCTCTGCGGGCGATCCGCGGCCGCTACGACGCGCTGGTCAGCGCTCTCCGCCGCGACGAAGGCGGCGCCCGCGCCCACGTGCTCCCCTTCGGCCTCGACGCGGAGATGAACGCGCTCCGCGTCCACCCCTTGGCCGCGATGCCGCGGGAGGCTCTCGATCGCTACCTCGCCGAACACCCCGACGTGGTGGTGAATCCCCTTCATCTTATGGGGTTTCCCACCATCGGCTGCTTCCCATGCACCACGCCGGTGCGCCCCGACGAGCCCGAGCGGGCCGGCCGCTGGCGGCACCTCGCGGGCGTCGAGTACTGCGGGATCAACCCCGTGGACCGCGCCGCCGAGGTCGCGGTAGAGCTCGACGACAGCGTCGCCGCGCGGCTCTTCCGCGCGGGGTGACGACGACGCCGTCTTTGGCGGTGCCGAGGGGTTCGAGAACACGGAAGCGAGCGTTTTTTCGGCGCTGAAGTGCGCGAACCCATCTTCGCGGCAGGTCGCGCTTGACGCTTCGTCTGGACGGAGAGAATCCCCCGACCCATGGCGGCGAGCTACTTCGACGTAGACGGCACCCTGGTCACGACGAACCTCGTGCACCCGACGCTGTTCTATTTACAGAACCAGCCAACACCGCTCCACAGCTTCGCCAAGCTGGGGCGCGCGCTGATCAAGGCCCCGTGGATGGCGCTGGCCGAGATGAAGGACCGGCGCCTCTTCAACGAGATGCTCTTCAGCTCGTTCGAGGGCATGTCGGAGGACCGGCTCTACCTCCTCGCCGAGGAGACCTTCGAGAAGGTGATGAAGCCGAAGCTCTACCGCGGCGCGCGCGATCTCGTGCAGACGAGCCTCGATAAAGGGCACGAGGTCGTCCTTGTTTCGGGCGCGCTCGACTTCTTGATGGCGCTCCTCAAGGACCACCTCGGCGCGACCGGCGTGATCGCCAACAAGCTCGAGATTCACGATCGCTACGCCACCGGCAAGCTCCTCCGGCCGGTGGTCGCCGGGCCCGAGAAGGCCCGCTTGATCCGCGAGCACGCGCGCGCCGGAGGGCACGACCTCGACGAGTGCTTCGCCTACTCCGACAGCTACTCCGACGTGCCGATGCTCTCCGTCGTCGGCCACCCCGCCGCGGTCAACCCGGATCGGAAGCTCACCCATCTCGCCGAGGCCTATCACTGGCCGATCATCCACCTCGCGGCCTGACGCGCCGCCCGAACCGCTCGAGAATCCATGAGTCACCCCTCCGTCGTCACGATCGACAGCCGCAGCGCGCCGCGGACCCTCTTCTCGGGCGACCAGCTCGTCGACGTCGATCTGCCCACCGGGACGCGGGTCATCTACCCGAAGCCTCCGTTAGCGCCGCTCAAGGACGTGAACGCGGCGATCCGCTACGCGATAAACCACCCGTACAACTCCGAGCCGCTCTACGCGAAGCTGCGCCCGGGGATGAAGGTGACGATCGCCATCGACGACATCTCGCTCCCGCTCCCGCCGATGAAGCGGCCCGACGTGCGCGAGCTGGTGCTGACGATCGTGCTCGATCTGCTGAGTGATCACGGCGTCGACGACGTGGAGATGATCATCGCCACGAGCGTGCACCGGCGGATGACGGGCCCCGAGGTTCGCCACGTGGTCGGCGACAAGATCTTCAACGCCTACTGGCCGAAGAAGCTCTACAACCACGACGGCGAGGACGCCGCCAACATGAGCTACATCGGCTCGACGGAGCTGGGCGAAGAGGTCGAGCTCAACAAGCGCGCGGTCGACAGCGACCTCGTGATCTACGTGAACCTGAACTTCGTGCCCATGGACGGCGGGCACAAGTCGGTCGCGGTCGGGCTCTGCGGGTATCGCAGCCTGCGCTCGCACCACAACCCCAAGGTGATGCGCGCCTGTCACTCGTACATGGATCCGGGGAGCTCGGCGCTCGCCACCAGCGTCGAGCGCATGGGGCGGCTCACCAACCAGAAGCTCAACGTCTTCACCATCGAGACGACGATCAACAACCGCATGTTCGATCGCCCGCTCTCGTTCCTCGCCAAGAACGAGGACGAGCTCACGTCGACGGAGAAGAGCTCTCTCCGCGCCCTGCGCTTCACGCTCTCGAAGCTGCCGCAGCCGGCGCGCCAGGCGATCTTCCAGCGCGTCCCTTCGCCCTACGGCGTCACCGGCGTCTTCGCGGGGGAGACCGAGGCGGCGCACGTACACACGCTCAAGCGCGCCTACGAGCAGTACCTCGTCCCGGTGACCGGCCAGGCCGACATCCTGATCACCGGGATCCCGTTCATCAGCCCGTACAACGTCAACTCGTTCCTCAACCCGCTCCTCGTGCAGGTGATGGCCAACGGCTATCTCTTCAACCTCTACAAGGGCGTGCCGATGGTCAAGAAGGGCGGGACGATGATCATCCTCCACCCTTGCACCGATCAGTTCGATAACGAGCACCACGCGCCGTACATCGAGTTCGTGCATCGCCTCTTGCCCGAGACGCGCGACGCGATGGAGCTGCACAAGCGCTTCGAAGCCAAGTTCGCCTCCAACCCCGCGTACATCGAGATGTACCGCTCGGGCCACGCCTACCACCCGGCTCACCCGTTCTTCATGTGGTACTGGGGCGAGGCCGGCCGGCAGCACCTCGGGCGGATGATCGTGGTCGGCGCCGACAACGAGTACATCCCCAAGCTGCTCGGCTGGGAGACGGCGCGCACGATGGACGAGGCGCTGCGCATGGCGAAGACCACGGCGCCGGCGCGCCCGGAGATCCTCGCGCTCCACTGCCCGCCGACGCTGATGGCCGAGGTGTCGGCGCACCCGTCGCGCCTCTCCACGCCCCCCGACAGTCTGCGGGGCTAGCGGATCAATGCCCCTCGAGCAGCTCTCCTCTCCGCGCGATCTCACCCTCCCCGAGCCTGGGTCCACCACGGCGCGTGCCGTGCTCTCCGCGGCGATGCGGCGGCTGGCGCGCGACCTGCGGATGGTCTCGGCCCGCGCGCCGCACGGGGCGCGCGCCGAGGCCGCCGAGCTCGCCCGGATCGTGATCGCGACGGCGCGCGAGAACCCCGGCGCCCTCATGAGCGCGCTGCGAAGGCCCACCGTCAGCGCCCTGATCCGGTGCGTTCGCAACGACGCGATCCCCGGGCGCGAGTCGATCCTGGTGGCGCTGCTCGCGCAGCTCGCCTTCGAGCTGGCGCTCGCGGGCGCCCTGCGCGCCCCCGTGCGCTTGCGTCGCGTGCCGGAGCGGCTGCTCTCGATGCCGAAGCGGCTCGCCGTGTCGCTGCCGCCGAATACCACCGCGGTGCTCGTGGAGAATGGTCGGCTCACGATCGAGCAAGCGGGCGCAGAAGCGGTGAAGATCCGCCTCGCGGCGCCGGACGAAGCGCAGATCGAGCGGCCGTACCACGCGATCGTAGGCGCGATCGTGCTCGCGCTCGCGGACAACAACCCGCTGGCGATGGACGAGGCGCACCCGGGGAAATCCGGCAACGCGATCGATCTCGGCGGCCACGACGTCGCGGAATGGACCTCGGCGCTCGGAGCGGCCTTTGGGCTGATCGAGCGCTACCTGCCCGAGCTACGAGCCGAGATGGATCTCTACATCCAGCAGATCGTGCCCGTGGGCTGGGACGCGGAGAAGCACCTCTCGGCCTCGTATCAAGAGGCGATCGGGACGATTTACATGTCGCTCCACCCCGACGAGATGACGCTCGCGGAGGCGTTGATCCACGAGTTCTCGCACAACAAGCTCAACGCGCTCTTCGAGGTCGACGAGGTCCTGGAGAACGCCTGGTCACCGCTCTGCACGTCGCCGGTGCGGCCGGATCCGCGGCCGCTTCATGGAGTGTTGCTGGCGGTCCATGCGTTCCTGCCGGTGGCGCGTCTGTACGAGAAGATGCTCATGGCGAAGGACCCGAGAGCGCAGAGCGAGGCCTTTCTCAGGCGCTTTGCAGCGATCCGGGATATCAACCGTGAGGGGGCGGAGATCGTGCTGGGGAACGGGAAGGCGACAACGATGGGAGCCGGGCTGCTGGAGGAGATCCAGCGGTGGGATACGTACTACGCGCGCTGGGGCTGATCAGGCCGCGCCCGCATTGACCAGCGATCGGGCCATCAGGCGGTCTGTCTGGGGATCACTGCCCAGCACGAACGTGTGGGCCCCAACGTCCACAAAGCCGTACTTGCGATAGAAGGCCATCGCTCGCGGGTTGCGCTCCCACACCCCGAGCCAGAGCGTGGCTGCCCCCTCCTGCGCGGCGGCCTCGAGCACCGCGGCCATCAGCTCCTGGGCCAGGCCGCGCCCGTGATCGGCGCTCTCAACGTAGAAGTGACAGAGCTCCATCGGCGCAGGGCCGGTAACGCACGCGGGAGCGGCCCCGGCGCGGAGCTGCGCATAGGCCGCGAGCGCGCCGGAAGGTCCCTCCGCCACGAAGGTCGTGCGCGCGGGCTCGGAGAGCTCACGCGCCTGGTGGGCCGGCGAATAGGACTGCGCGACGTGCGCCTCCATGTCCGCAGGGGTGTTGTCGACCGCGAAGGTGGCGCGGAAGGTGCGCTCGGCCAGGGCCGCCAGCGCCGCGGCGTCGGCGGGCAGAGCCAATCGGATCCTCGTCATGGCTGGTTTATACTCGTCACGTCCTGCGGATGGCCAGTGCGCTATGGCGGGTGCGAAGCAGGCGACGCGGCAGATCGCGCGCTGACTCTTCGTTCGGCGGAGCTCGCCAGGCTGTGGCACACTCGAAGGAGTCAGGTTCGAGGGGATGGCTCAGGCCTGGATCTACTCGATCGTAGCCACCAGAGCCGTGATGTTTGGCTGCTGCTTTTTGAGCTGCGACTGATTGACGCGAACGGGACGGCTTCCGGCTGCAACGACAGGCATCCCATCTGCAAGCGACACAATCGGGATGCCAAGCGCGCTGGAAACCACCGAGGCAGTATTGGCATCCACGATTTCATACTGAAAAATTTGCTTGAATGCGGCTCTAGAGCGCCGATCATGTTGATGTATCAATGATTTCGATCACTTGCACAACAGGATCGACAAGACGTGCGCGGCATGATCTCATGTTCTTCGCGAGGTGCATTCATGGAACGCTGGAAGCCG
>Ga0105048_10011691_pt1 | contig 13825 bp, 9 predicted proteins | sample MAT05_FD_78382 | JGI IMG/M metagenome (GOLD analysis project Ga0105048, IMG submission 78382) | Freshwater microbial communities from Lake Fryxell liftoff mats and glacier meltwater in Antarctica - MAT-05 | ecosystem: Environmental > Aquatic > Freshwater > Ice > Liftoff microbial mat | place...
TGCTGTACGGCAACAGTCTGACCGTTAGTCACCGTTCCGGCCACCGCGGTGAATGCACCACCGTTGATTGAGTAGCTGCCGCCGGTGATGCTGATTGCTGCAGGGCTGTTAATCCCGCTGACAGTGATGGCATTGGAAGTTAGGACCGTGTTCAGCGCCACATCTGTCTGAGCAGTAAAGCTGAATGCAGCGGGGGTTGTGTCAACAGTCGATCCAGCCTCATCGTCACCACAGCCGGCAGCAAACAGCATTATCCCGATAAAACCCAATACTAAGATACTCCTCACACCAAGTTTCCAAATTCTTCTCATGATTGATACCCCCTTGTTTGAATTATTTAAGTAACGCATCCCGGCAGAGCCGGGTGCTTACCTAAAGGAAATTACTTGTGGCACTGTTGTTCATAGTGGTTTCCCGTGAAATAGGTATCCTGCTGAAATCTGTTCAAAACACACTCGGCGATGTCTTTGCATCTTTATCCGACTTACTGGCACTCTCGAACAAAAGATCTTGAAATATAGAAAAAAATTGAAAAGTAGTATTTAAGTAGTATTTAGTTGAGCAATCAATATGCCAGAGAGTGCCTATGAGCAGAAACAACTGAAGTAGGTTGTAAATATTGAGAAAAAGAGATGTGAGACGTTCTAAAAGGAGAGATAATCCTGAGCGGAAACCGTCATATTTTAACACAAGTGTTAAATATAGCGGCTTTTGAAGGTTTAATTTAAACGTTCGTTTTGCTACAGCGTACGATCTCGAGTTTACACATCCGGGCAGCTTTGAGAGGGAGATCTATGCCTGTTGTCGGAGCTGCTTTCATCAAAGGAGTTCCCGCTTTGGGGTTGCCAAAGATGAGTAACCTGCTTGCCCTCATGTTAAGCCCCGCCTTGGCCGCTTCAGCCTGATGATCAAAACGGGCAAAGACAATAATATTCTTCTCTTTCAGCGACGACTCAAGACGTACGACAGTTTCCGATACGCTGTAACTGCTGGGTACGGTAGTTAAACCGTAAACTCCTATCAGAGAATGAAAATTGGCTTTGAATCAGTTCACTATAATTTGTAATTGTAGGATGCTTGAGTTGTGAATTAATTTTAAATGTAGATTTCGACAAAATTGTTACAAAAGCACTACGGTCTTGCAAATTTATCAGAAACTCGCGATTAATCTTGACTGTTATTTGCCAGCATGTAGTGTATTGGATTCATTAATGAGAAAGCCATGTTTACAAAAGGGCTAAAATTAATAATTTGATTCTTGGGGATGTGTGTATGAACAATTTAAAAGTTGGAACAAGACTTTACTGTCTGATTGGTTTTATGTCGGCCATTTTGGTCATTATCGGTTTACTGGGATTGTACAGTGCAAGAATGTCTAATGATGGACTTGATACTGTTTACAAGGACAGGGTTGTTCCGTTGAAAGACCTCAAAGCCATTTCGGATATGTATGCGGTCAATATAGTGGACACATCACACAAAGTAAGGAATGGCAACCTGAAGTGGGAGGAAGGTCGGAAAAGTGTCGATGAGGCAGTAAAAACAATTGCAGAAAAATGGAAGGCGTATTTGGCAACTACTCTGGTTTCAGAAGAGAAAAAGCTTGTCGAAGAGATCAAGCCACTAATGAAATCAGCAGATTCCGCTGTAGCAAAATTATCAGATATTCTGAAAAGAGAAAACAGCGATGAATTGACAAAATTTACTATCACCGAACTCTATCCAGTTATAGACCCGGTATCGGGAAAGTTCAGCGATTTGGTGGATGTGCAACTTAAAGTGGCAAAAGACGAATATGACAAAAGTTATAAATTATACAGACAAACCAAAATTATATCCATTACTTCAATGTTTCTTGGGGTATTGCTGGCTGGCATTGTTGGCTGGTTTATTGCCAGATCGATCACCCGTCCCCTTGGCATTGGAGTTGAGGTTGCCAACAGATTGGCTCAAGGTGATTTGACTGTAAATGTTGATGTCTCTGGAAGAGATGAGACCGGACAATTAATGGCTGCAATGAAGGCAATGACGGAAAATCTTCGTGAAATTATTGGCAGAGTTTCCAGCACATCATCCCAAGTAGCAAGTGCCGCGAGTCAATTGCAAGCTACTGCCGAGCATATTGCCACCGGAGCCGAAGAGGTTGCTGCCCAAGCCGGCACCGTTGCCACTGCAGGCGAGGAAATGTCAGCGACATCCGGCGACATCGCCCAGAACTGCCAGATGGCGGCCGAAGGTGCGCAACTCGCTTCTCAATCCGCCAGAAACGGGTCGGAAGTTGTAGAGCGAACTGTAAAGGTTATGGCACAGATTGCAGACAAAGTGCAGGAAACAGCTAAAACCGTGGAAAGTCTTGGAGCTCGTTCCGATCAAATTGGTGCAATCATTGGAACCATTGAAGACATCGCTGACCAGACCAATTTACTTGCGCTCAATGCTGCCATTGAGGCGGCCCGCGCTGGCGAGCAGGGGCGCGGCTTCGCCGTTGTTGCTGATGAGGTTCGTGCGCTTGCCGAGAGAACAACTCGTGCAACCCGTGAAATAGGTGAGATGATCAAGGCCATCCAGAACGAGACCAAAGGTGCAGTAGCTGCTATGGAACAAGGTGTTCGCCAAGTAGAGGCCGGTACAGAAGAAGCCCAAAAATCAGGGCAAGCTCTACAGGAGATTTTGCAACAGGTTAATGATGTCGCCATGCAGATTAACCAAGTTGCCACAGCCGCAGAAGAACAGACCGCTACAACGGGCGAAATATCCAGCAACATGCAACAGATAACAGAGGTGGTTCAGCAAACCTCACAGGGGGCTCACGAATCAGCCACTGCCGCAGCACAACTCAACGGGAATGCCGAAGAATTGCAGCGTTTAGTGCGACAGTTCAAGCTGTAAAGCCATCCAATAGACAGTGAGGTTAATATGAGTTATTTACCGGCCCTACGGAATGGTAGCACTGATACAGCAAATGAACTCACCCAGTTGGTCAGCTTCCATCTGGATAATGAAGAGTATGGCGTAGAGGTTCTCAAGGTTAGAGAAATAATCGGATGGTTAACATTACCCGCATGCCGAATACCCCGCCATACGTAGAAGGAATTATTAACCTCCGTGGTAAAGTGATACCTATAATATCCATGAGAAGAAAATTCGGCCTCATGGATGCTGAGAACAATAGTCAGACCAGAGTAATCATCATGGATGTTACCGGTGAGTTATTAGGTTTTACCGTGGATTCCGTCTCGGAAGTTATACGTATATCAGCCGGCGAAATTCAACCATCACCTTCCGTTGCGTCTGGTGGAATTGGTCAGGAGTATATAGCAGGGGTAATCAACCCCCGCCTCCCTCCTTGCCGTTCCATCACTATATCCAATCAGGTCCGTCAATCTCTTTGCAGCCATATTCATAAAAGTTACAAAACCGTTTTTTATTGAGTTCAAATCACAGTGTCTGGTTAGCTTTTTGCAGCCTTTGTCCCTCCCCCTTCCAAGGGGGAGGGACAAAGGGGGATGGGGTAGATTTTCGGGTTTGCAGCAGCTAAAACCCATCCCCACCCTAACCCTCCCCTTGAAAGAGAGGGGATTTTAGACCAATGCAATTACCAAACCGGACAACGCTGGAGTTCAAATCCTCAATCTAGCTATTTTTGTCTATCCCCCGATAATTTCAAATCAGTAATAGTTGCTGTTATTGATTCTGATCATCTGGGGTAACCGACTACCCAGTTTTCAATTTATTTACTAAAGAAGTAGATGGAAATTGGTAGGTGCCCGGAAAACTCTCCGCTGCTTTATTTCGGTTTTTGCTCAAAAGCTGGAGCTATCGCACTATCTCTATAGGCAGAATTACCAGGATCATTTTTGACCTTCAGCATGAGTCTTCTGATCCTCATGAAATGTACATTCATGGTGATGTAGTGATGGATGATCCGGTACAGATTCCTTGGATAGAATAGCAAAGGGTTCTCAAGAGGCAGGGTCGGCCGGCGGTCATTACGCTTGCGAATCGGATGACACCCTCCATCGATTGGATGAATGCCCATATAGGCATAAAAATATGAGAACCAATACAGGAGAGTGACGGTCGCCAGCGTCTTGTTGCTTTTAAGAGCAAACATGCGACGGAAAATGGTGTCCATGTGGGGGATTGTATAGTAGATCCGCCATGCATCAAGGTAAGCCTCTTCCAACTCACTGGCGGTCATGTGAGGATGCTCCATGACAGGATGAGTGGTGTCGTACTTGTTCATATCCGGATCCATCCACACATGCTTTTCTGAAAGGACCTGATGGTCCTTCGATCCGGGGAGAGGCTGCATCAGCGAAAAATAGACAATATCGATCGGCAATTCTCGTTTGAGGAACTCCACATCCCGCTTGATAGATTCAGGTGTGTCATTCGGAAATCCGATTATATATGCACCGATGATCACGACCGGATGCCGTTTCCATTCAAGCATCATTTCACGGAACTCTTCAATATGATTCTGATGTTTTCCTGCTCCCGCCAGATTATCTGGATTTACACTTTCAAGTCCCATGAACACCTGGTCTATTCCTGCCCGGGCAGCCTTATCGATAAAACCGGGGATGCGGTGCGCCTGGGTGTCCACCTGTATGAGCATGCTGATGGCAATCCCTCGCTTTTCACGAAGTTCGATCAACCGGTCAAAGAGCTCTTCCCAGTTCTTGTTGCGTGCAAGGTTGTCATCGGTGACGAAGAACTGGCTGACGCCTAAACGGTTGTTCTCCATAATAATGCGTTCAAGTTCGTCAGCTGAACGGAAGCGGCTTTTGCGGCCGTGGACATTGATAATCGTACAAAATGAGCAGTCAAATGGGCAGCCCCGCCCCATGTCGAAACTCGACATCCTGAACCAGCTGCTTCGGGCCAGAATTTCCTTCGGAAGTATCGGTATCGGTTGGCCCTGAAGTTCCGGTGGCCGGTCGAGAAAATTATACACTGGACGAAGTTTGCCCGCATATGCGTCACGAACAACAAGCTCGAAGCGGCCATCTTCTGCTTCGCCAGCAAAAAAACATATGCCTTGCGCCTGGGCTTGGCGCAGATCAGCAGGAAGCTCTTTCAGCATTGCAATACAGCCTGACACATGGATTCCGCCTGCGATGACAGGTAGTCCGGCTGCGAGAAACGGCACCGAGATGTCCATAGCACGGGGAAACTGATTGGTCTGCACTCCGACCAGACAGACCAGTGCGCGTCCGCCGTCTTTCTGCACCAGACGCAATAGTTCCTTCACCGGAATGCGCTGAGTGATCTCATCCATTGCATGTACTTCAATTGTTACCTCCGGGCCGAGCACCTTGCGGAAGTTGCAGTCCATGGCAAGAGCATAGATACAAGCAAGTGAGTTGGAGACGATCCAGTTTTGCCGCCACTGGATGGGATAACCTTCAGCGTTGTAATGTGTCGGTTTTATGAGGATTATATGGAATGAAGCTGCCGAATGATCCATCGTTCAAATCCTTAGTATGGCTATTTATTGTCCATCCACGATAATGTCAAAACAGTAATCCTATAAAAAAACAATTGATCAAGCAAAGGCGCAAAGCTCGCCAAGTAAAACAGGAACTTAACCAATATAATTAAAAGTGTTAAATGTTGTAAGCATCTAACTTACTTTGCGTCTTGGCGCCTTTGCTGAGATGAAGTGCCGGTTTTAGGATAATAGTTGCTGTTATTAATGCTGATTATTTGGGGTAGTTGAGCAAACAATATGCCAGAGAGTGCCTATGGAGCAGAAATAACTGAAGAAGGTTGAAAATATTGAGAAAAAGAGATGAGAGTCGTTCTAAAAGGAGAGCTGATCGTTAGGGAAAACCTCCATATTTCAACACAAGTGTTAAATATAACGGCCTTTGAAGGGCTACAGTTGATTTTTATACGTTCAGTTCTACTGCCGAACAAGTTGCAATTTACACATCCGGGCGCGAAGGGTACTGACATATTTACCCGGTTAGACGCCCTAGCCTGCCATATATGACAGTTCTGTTGTTATTAACGGAAAAATATATCGATTCCTACGAAGCACCTCTCAAATCCCGCCCATATATACCTGTTTAAATACAGATTCTACCTTTTACAGGTCGTACTAATTCTTTGGCACGCCATGTGCGAAGAATCTATTACCTGGACGTTCATTATTTCGAAAATCATCTATTGATCATCTGTTGGCCAGGGTGAAGAGTCCATGTGACTGGCAGGGTAATGATATGGCTCAGAAGTTGGCACAACAGGTACTGGTTACCGGCGGGAGCGGCTTTATAGGTAGCCATCTCGTCGAACGACTGCTCGGCAAAGGGTATGCAGTTTCCTGTCTGGTGAGAGATCTCCGGCAGGTGCGCTGGCTTGAAGGTTTGGATGTGCGGCTCATACAGGGTGACTGCACACAGCCCGAATCGCTTACAACCGCAGTGCGGGACGCTTCACTCGTATTTCATTGTGCAGGACTTACCAAAGCAAATCAGGCTTGCGACTATTACACGGTAAACCATCTTGGAACCAAGAATCTCTTGGAAGCGTGTGCACGTTATAGTTCGGGCCTGCAGAGATTTATCATGATATCAAGCCAGGCAGCAGCAGGACCGAGTCTTGATGGACAACCGCTTGATGAGGGAAGTCTCCCGCATCCGGTTTCTGACTACGGAAAAAGCAAGCTTCGTGCTGAATACGAGGCGCTTGGATTCAAGGACCGATTTCCCGTCACGATTCTCCGTCCTTCATGCGTTTACGGTCCGAGAGATACGGATATGTACGAACTGTTCCGGGGAGCCAGTCGCGGCCTGACGATTGAGATGACCGGCGAAACCCGGTATCTCAACCTCTGCTACGTGGAAGACCTGGTGACAGCTCTGCTTCAATCAGCCGAGACCAGGACGGAGAGCGGCAGCATCTATTTTGTTGCGGAGAACAGAGGCTACTCGTGGTCAGAATTCCGGGATGAACTGCTCTCATCCGGCGGGGTGAAGGCGCGTACGATAAAACTGCCTTACGAAATTGCCTACCTGTTCGCCCTTGCTTCCGAAATAGTATGCCTGATTTCCAAAAAGTCCGCACTTATGAACAGGCAGAAGGTGCGGGAGGCAGCCCAGCGTTATTGGCTGTGCGATGTGGGCAAGATCGAAAAGGACCTCCGCTTCCGGGCGGAATATCCACTCAAGAAAGGACTGGAACATACATGGAAATGGTACAGAAAAAACAATTGGCTGTAGTGGAGGCACCGGCTCGCTTGCGGGTAATCGAGACAAAAACGCCGGATGTATTCGACAAGTGCATGGGCTTCAGAACCGCGAAAGACGTTATGGCGGTTGGTTTGTATCCCTATTATCAAGTAATGGAGTCCGAACAGAACCCGGAGGTGTTAGTTGACGGGAAAAAGATGATCATGCTCGGTTCCAATAATTACCTCGGACTTACCAGTCATCCAAAAGTGAAGGAAGCGGCTATCGCAGCGGTGAAGAAGTATGGCAGCGGCTGCGCAGGAACCCGCCTTCTCAACGGCACACTCGCGATCCACGTAGAACTTGAGGAGAAGCTGGCCGCGTTCTTTCGCAAGGAAGCCGCTCTGACCTTTTCCACCGGGTATCAGACCAACCTCGGGATCATTTCGTGCCTGGCAGGCAAACACGACGTTGTCATCATCGATAAGCTCGACCACGCCAGTATCATCGACGCCTGCAGGCTGTCCTATGCCGAAGTAAAAAAATTCAAACACAACGACATGGCTAACCTTGAATACGTACTCAAGGAATGCGGCAATCGCGGCAAACTTGTTGTTGTGGACGGCATTTACAGCATGGAAGGGGATATTGCCAAGCTCCCCGAGATCGTCAAGCTCTGCAAAAAGTACGGGGCAAGGCTCATGGTGGATGACGCCCATGGCATCGGAGTACTCGGTAAAACCGGCCGCGGCACGGTTGAACACTTCGGCCTGGAGGATGAGGTCGATATCATCATGGGCACCTACAGTAAATCATTGGCCTCCATCGGCGGTTTCGTGGCGGCGAGTGAAGAGGTAATCCATTATATGAAGCACAAGTCACGGCCACTGATTTTTACAGCAAGTCCGCCACCGGCTTCGGTGGCGGCTGTCATCGCAGCTCTTGATATCATTGAGCAGGAACCGGAGCGCAGGAAACAGCTGTGGCACAATACGGACAAGATGATGAAGGCACTCAAACAGATGGGCTACGACATCGGGGTTGCGGAAACTCCGATCATCCCGCTGGTCATAGGTAATATGGATCGGACGTTCATGATGTGGAAGGCGCTTAACAATGCAGGAGTATTTGCAAATCCAGTGGCTCCTCCGGCCACGGCAGCCAGCAGATGTCTGATCCGCACGAGTTACATGGCAACCCATACCGACGAAATGCTTGACCGGGCGCTTGTCGTGTTTTCGGAAGCCGGAAAAAAACTCGGGGTTATTCCATAAGGACTGATGAGGTGTTATTCCAATTTTAAATCAAAGATGAAACCAAGGCGGCAAGGATTGAGGCGACGAGGGCCCTCACTCGGCCTTTGGCCCCCCTCTCCCGGAGGGAGAAGGATAGGATGAGGGGTACGTTGAGGAGCCGAAGACGAGCCAACGAAGGTAGTGCTTTGATTTAGAATTGGTATTACCGTCCAGACAGCAATTTCCGCAGCACCGGGGCCAGCATGATTGTCAATCCGGTTAACCCTGCACCTGCGACAACGTCGACAACATAGTGATAACGGAGATAGACCGTTGAGACAATCAGCCCGGTCACCAGCGGAAGCAGTAGTGTAAAAAGCTTTTTCTCATGTTCTTTCCAGGCGTAGTACAGGCAGATCAGTGAAACGGCCGTATGGCCGCTGGGGAAGGCATCGGTCTTGTTTTTTTCAAGTGCGTTCAGACCATCCTGAATCATGGTAATCAGCGGGGAACCCTGCAGATCGCCGATCTGGAGATGGCTGAGAGTAAAGCGGGGCCCGATAGCAGGAAAGAGCAGGTAGCCGACGTAGGAAAGATAGAAACAGAGCAGAATACCGAACAGCACCTCTTCGAATTCAGCGGTCCTGCCGCGGGTAATCAGGACGATGCCGAGCGCAAGAGGGATGAAATAATAGCTGATGTAGGCCAGTTGGAGTATGTCGGTTAGCAGCGGACTGACCAAGCGCTCCAGCCAGACCGTGGGGTGAACGCCAAAAATCGCATGATCAACGGCGATCAGTCGGGCATCGATGGTGGTGTCATGGAGGCAGGCGATGAGTGTTCCGAGAGAGTTGAACATAATCAGAACCGTCATCACCGTGGCGGCAATCGACAGGTGGAATCCAGCTGTCGTCGGTCCCCTGTTGGTGCGGTAGAGGGCAGCCGCCAGTATGACAACTGCCAGTAGAGCGTAAGTCGCTATGAGCCTAGCCCAGGATGAATTCACCGGCGCAGAAAAAACCGCCAGGCCGGAGAGCAGAGCGAGGAAAGTAAACGACAGCAAATCTGAGGGACTCAATTTGGGGCGTATCATGCCTGCTATATAACACCACCTGTGTCGAAAGAGCAACTGATCCATCCGAATTCAGCTCAGAGGCATGATCTTTCAATTATACGAAGTAGGTGCCAGAGCCGCATGTCTCGCAGGCAACCACACGAGGGGCACATTTATGGCAGGGATAGAGATTGTACTTGTGGAAGGGAAATCGGCATTACGTGAATTCATAGACCTGCCCTGGAAGATCTATGCTGAGTACCCGAACTGGGTTCCTCCTCTTAAAAGAGAGGTCAAGCGTGTGCTGGATCCGCGCAAGCATCCCTTCTGGGAATTTTCCGAGCGCATCCTCTTTCTGGCCCGCCGTGGTTCGCAGACTGTCGGAAGAATCGTCGGTATTGTGGATCGAAACTATAACCAGTGTCACAACGAAAAGATGGGCATCTGGGGGTTTTTTGAATGCATTGATGATCGGGAGGTTGCTGCGGCCCTGTTTTCTGCCGTGGAGAAGTGGGCTGTCCAGAAAGGGATGACTTTTCTGAGAGGACCGCTCAGCCCATCGATGAATTACGAAACCGGGCTGCTTGTTGAGGGTTTCAATTATCCGCCGGTGGTGGGAATGGCGTACAACCCGCCGTACTACCCGACACTGGTTGAATCGTGCGGTTTTGCCAAGGATAAGGACCTGCTGGCTTTTCTGATTGATGGAGAGTATCGCCTGCCGGACTGGATGGAACGCCTTGCCGAGCGGATCGCCCGAAAAAAAGGGATCCGGATCAGGCATGTTGACCCTAAGCATATGGATGCCGAGTTCGCCCTGATCAGGGAGATCTACAATGACTCCTGGTCGGGAAACTGGGGTTTCGTCCCCCTGACCGAACATGAGATGCAGGACATTCAAAAAAGCGTGAAACCATTTGCTGATCCGGGTCTGGTGTTCTTCATGTACTACGATGACGAACCTGCTGCGGTCTGCGTGATTTTTCCCGATGTCAACCCGTTGCTCAGGCATCTCAACGGCAGGTTGACACCCTTCGGACTGCTCAAGGCGTTCATCTATCGGCGGCAGGTCAACGGGTTGCGGCTGCTGATGTTAGGGATCAAAGAAAAGTACCGCCAGCTGGGACTGCCCATGCTGGCCTTCCGGCATATCTATCAAGTAGCCAGGGAGCAAAAGCATTATCACAACCTGGAGATGGGATGGACTCTGGAAGACAACGAGTCGGTCAACGCATTGACCATGGAAACCGGCGCACAGATCTACAAAAAATATCGCATATTCAGAAAGTCTCTATGAAAAAAACCTCTTTAAAACGAAGGTATCGCTCTTTTCTCCTCGTAGTGATGACACTGCTGGGTGGAGGGGTGTCCGGCTGCACCAGCCAGATTGTCACGCCAATGCAATCCGATGGCTGGAGTGCCCAGCCGCTCATCAACATGAACCGTTTTTCCTCCGATGCCAACCTGGATTCCGCCACGGGAATTCCGGTCGGGGACGAAGGATATTACCTGTATATCCTGTCGGATGCCGCCAACTGGGACTTCAGCTCGTCTTCATCGCTGGTCTTCTCGATCTGGCGACATCCGTGGGCGCACAGTTGGATCATACTTGAATCCCCCAAGGACCGACTGGAGTTCGGTCATACCGGCGATTTTGGCCTGGCCACGGCACGGTACCACGAGGGTGTCATACAGCGAGGCAGAGCGGGTGACCCCAATCCAATAGCTTATCTGTGGGAGACAATGGCCGATGGTGAATTTCAGAACGGCAGGCCAAACCGCCCTCCGTCGTTTGTCTGGAGAATGCCCATTTCCCAGCGGCATCATCAACTGATTCAGGAATATGTGGCAGATCGGAAGTACGACACGTTCGGCTTGAGAAATAACAATTGTACCGACATGGTGGCCAAGACAGCTTCGCTGGCGGGCATATTTTTGACCCATCGTATTCGCCTGACCCTGCCGCCGGAAACAAAGTTTTTAGGTCAGACATTACGGGTCTGGACCGATCCACAATACCGCATTCTGGAGTTCAGCACGCCAGAGATTCTGGAGATGGAGCTTCGCCAGCTTGCCAGGATGGGAATCGGTAGTGATGTTACTGAGTGGTACCTGGCCTTGAAGAGATGACGATTGCGCTTAGTTTTTTGGTAAATCGGGGGGTACTGAGCCGGCCGGTGTATCATCATTTAGAGGAGAGTGTATGACACTGCAGCACCGTTTTGAAATAGAAGCACTGCATCAGAATTTTACCATCGGCTTTGTCTGGCGAACCCCGGAAATCACCCCGGCTGTGATTCAGATGGCTCAACGAACAGACACAAGCGCCATTTTCGATTTTTCCCTGATGGGAATGGACGAGCTGCGTTCATTTCTGAACATGGCTGGACCAGACGGTCAGGTCAAGGATATCAAGGTTTCCGCAGTCACTTTTTTTGATCCATCGTTGGAACAGCTGGTAAAAGAAACCGGCGTCCGGAATATCTGGGTAGAGTGCTACCCACTGATTTCACAGATAGCTGTCGCAACGTATATTGCCAGAATTCACGAACTAACAGAAATCTGTCACTGTTATCCCATTACCGGCGACCTTGAACTGCTGGCTGCGATGATCCTGGAAAACTCTGGTATCAGGCGCATCGTGCTGAAAGGCTGCGAGGCGGCAGGATTCGTCAGTGGCGAGACAGCCATGTCACTCCATGTGATGGTCAAGGAATTGCTGGACTCACAATCAGAACCACCGGAAATCCATATTTGGGGAGGCATTTTCACACCTGAAGCCGCGGCGGCGTTTCTGTCCACCGGGGCGACCGGCATCGTGTTCGAGAGCGTCCACTGGCTGACCGACCTGATTGCCATTGATGATCTGCAACGCGAGCGACTATCCAGGCTCCGGCTGGATTCAACCGAACTGGTCGGCATTAACCTGCAGGTCCCCTGCCGTCTTTTCAATAAAGGTAACTCACGTGCCTTCCAGGAAATAAAAGCTGTCGAGGACTCGCTGTACGCTGTAGATGTCATTGAGGACAGTCGGCTCTCATTCGCTCGCCAGCTGCTTGACAGATCTCTGCAACCCCTGGAGAGCAATTTTACCCAGGACGAGCTGATTCCGTTAGGCGTAGAGTCTGCCTTTGCCGCATCGTTCGTCGAACGTTACGGCTCCGGAACCGAAGTTGCGTTGAACGCCTTCATGACTGCAATCCGCAGTTTTTGCCGCCTGGCGGAAGATAAAAGGGATTGTTATCAGAATAGTCCCGTAGCATGTGAGATGGGGACACGCTATCCCTTTATCCAGGGTGCCATGTCCTGGATCACCGATAGCCCGGAGTTTGCCTTGAACATTGCCGATGCCGGTGGATTGCCCACCATCGCCCTTGGCATGATGGACACCGAAACGCTTGACCGGAGGCTCGGAAGCCTGTCTGAGGTCATGGAAGAACGTCCGTATGCACTCAATGTGGTCTCTCTGGCGGAAAACCCTTACAGAGCGATGCAGCTGGCATGGATCAAGAAACAACGGCCACGTTTTGTGGTTATCGCTGGAGGTGATCTCTCCCCGGTAAAGGAATTACTAGAATGCGGCATCGAGGTAATTTATATCGCGCCGGATGAAGCGCTGTTGCGGCTTGCCATTGAAACAGGCGTGCGCTACCTCATCTGCGAAGGTTATGAGGCCGGCGGTCACGTCGGTCAGAACAGTACACTCACCCTGGCTCAGATGGTGCTGGATCTCAAACGGCGCCAGCCGGAGCTGTTTCAAAACTGCCGAGTGATCCTGGCCGGGGGCATCTGCAATCGGGAAACCGCGTTCATTGCTGCCATGCTCGGAGCGGACGGCATCCAGATGGGCACCGCCTATCTAGCCACCCGTGAAATAGTTGAAACGGGTACGTTGTCGGGCCTCTATCAGCGCTTGATTCTCAGCTCCCTGCCAGGTGGAACCGTCGTGTCAGGCCAGATTACCGGTCTGCGGGTACGATCCCTGAACACACCACGCGTGAAGGCATTACTGTCACTAGAGCGGGAATTTGCCGCAAGCCGACAGAACGAGTCCGTGTTCAGGACTAAAATTGAAAAATTATCTGCGGGGAGCCTCTATGTTGCGGCTCGCGGCAAAGACCGGACAAACAACACAACCCTGGATGAAGATGCCTGCCTGGAACGGGGACAGTTCATGAGCGGAGCCTGTGCCGGACTGCTCCGGGAGCCCAGATCGCTTCAGACATTTCACCGCGAACTGGCCGAAGGACCGCTCGTTCTGCATCAGCCAGTTACGAAAGGGATCAGAGTCAGTTCGGGACCCTCACCTGTCAGTACGCTGCACGGAAATGCAGCGGATGCGTATGAACGAATTGCCA
>Ga0105048_10011692_pt1 | contig 13823 bp, 10 predicted proteins | sample MAT05_FD_78382 | JGI IMG/M metagenome (GOLD analysis project Ga0105048, IMG submission 78382) | Freshwater microbial communities from Lake Fryxell liftoff mats and glacier meltwater in Antarctica - MAT-05 | ecosystem: Environmental > Aquatic > Freshwater > Ice > Liftoff microbial mat | place...
AGCGACTGTTGCGGATTGGGAATGACAAAATCGATAATCATCGTTGTGCCACCCGCCAGACCTGCGGCAGTACCGCTGTAGAAATCGTCAACACTGACCGTACCCATAAACGGCAGTTGCATATGGGTATGTGGATCAATCCCACCGGGAATCACGTATTGGCTATGCGCGTCGATGATTTCCGTACCCTCTGGCACCGCCAAATCAACGCCGACCGCAGCGATAAATCCTTCTTTACAATAAACGTCAGCGCGAAATTCTTGATCCGCATTGACCACCGTTCCACCACGAATTAATATGCCCATCATGTGTCTCCGAAGTCAGCCCTGTTGTTAATCATAGATAAATGGCCGGTCAGCGGCATAAGCAGCAAGTACAAAAGCCCCGAAAGTGCTAACCCGACAAACCATGCGTATGTGTAAATCAGCTTGAAAATATCTGATATGTCCGAAAAATAATCAGGAAACGCCGCATTTAGAAACCCTGGGACATTCGGCGCAACGCCAACTATTAAGGCGACCAAGGCTGCCATGTTCCAACCGCGCCAGTACGCGTAAAGCCCGTTGCGACGATATAGCTGATCCACGTTCAGTCGCGTCTTGCGGACAAGGTAATAGTCGGCCATCAGAATGCCCGCAATAGGCCCTAGTAGGGCCGAGTAGCCGATCAACCAGGTGAAGATATAACCATCGGTCGATTCGAGAATCTTCCATGGCATCATTGCGATCGCTATCAGCGCAGTGATATAGCCACCGGTTCGATAGGAAATCTTCTTGGGGCTCAGCGCTGAAAAATCATACGCAGGCCCAACCAGGTTTGCGGCAAGATTCACACTGACGGTATCGATCATCAGAATCAACAGCGCGACTAGCACCGCAATACCGGTCATCCGACTGGCGAGATCGACTGGGTCCCAAATGGCTTTGCCGTAGAGCACCACCGTCGCTGAAGTCACAATGACCGCCAGCATCGCCAACAGACCCATCGGAACAGGCAGTCCAATGGTTTGGCCAAGTATTTGGTCGCGCTGGGTCCGGGCAAAGCGGGTGAAATCAGGAATGTTTAACGCAAGGGTTGCCCAAAAGCCAACCATCGCAGTTAAAGAAGGCCAAAACGTCGACCAAAATTGCCCAGCTTTCTTGCCGCCCTCCACGAACTGGGATGGCTGCTCCCAAATAGGTCCAAAGCCGCCCGCTTGCTGATAAACCCAGCCTAACAGCACAAAACAAATAATGATCTTGAACGGCGCCGTATATGTTTCAAGCTTCCGAATGGAATCCATGCCGTGGTAGATGTACCAAAATTGAATCAGCCAAAATGCCAGAAAGCAAATAAGCTGCGCTGTATTGATCCCCAGCCAGGGCAAGGCCGCTCCACCAAGTGGGCGGCCTAACATCACACCCAGCAAAGTGTAGATAATCATCCCGCCAAACCACGTCTGGATGCCGTACCAGCCGCAAGCCACAATCGCACGCATTAGCGCAGGAACCCTTGCCCCAGTCGTGCCAAATGACGCGCGCGCCAACACGGCGTAGGGAATGCCGTATTTGGTTCCCGCGTGGCCGATCAACAGCATGGGCACCAACACAATTGCGTTGGCAATAAAGACGGTCGTCACCGCTTGCATCGCGGACATGCCGCTCTCAATCAAACTCGCCGACAGCGTATAAGCCGGGATACACATCACCATGCCGATCCAGAGCGCGGCAAAGTGATACCAGCGCCAAGTGCGCTGTGAGAGCGTGGTTGGGCTTAAGTCCTCATTCCAAAGCGTGCTATCGGCTTGGCTCGCACTGTGCATGGCTTAGCCTTTTACCGGATATTCGGCGCGCGGATTGCGTGGATCTTGCGTCCAATTCATATAAGGTAGGCCGCGATCTTGCTCAACCATCGTAATACAGCCCTCGACGGGACAAGTGATTTGGCACAGATTACAACCCACGCATTCCTCTTCGATCACCTCATAGCGACGCCGCCCGTTTGCCTCAATGAGCTGGGAAATGGACTGGTGCGAGGTGTCCTCGCAGGCAATATAGCAGCGGCCACATTGAATACACTGGTCCTGATCGATCTGCGCAATCAGTTGAAAATTCATATCGAGATATTTCCAATCGGTGGTATTGGCCACCGCTTTACCCTGAAAATCCTCAATCCGCGCATAGCCTTTCTCGTCCATCCAACGCGACAGGCCATCGATCATATCCTCGACTATGCGAAAGCCATTCAGCATCGCAGCGGTACACACTTGCACCGTCCCCGCACCCAGCGCAATAAACTCAGCCGCATCGCGCCAATTGCCAATACCGCCAATGCCAGAAATCGGCAGATCGCGGGTGATAGGGTCTCGTGCAATCTCAGCGACCATATTCAGCGCAATAGGTTTTACCGCGGAGCCGCAATAGCCGCCATGGGTGCTTTGGCCGCCTACATTTGGGCGCGCAACCATTTGATCTAAATCAATGGAGGTAATTGAATTGATCGTGTTAATTAAAGACACCGCATCCGCACCGCCACGATGGGCCGCTCGCGCGGGCAAACGCACATCGGTGATATTCGGGGTTAATTTAACGATCACTGGCAGCGCGCAGTATTGCTTGCACCAGCGCGTAATCATCTCGACGTAGTCGGGCACCTGCCCGACCGCTGAGCCCATGCCGCGCTCGGGCATGCCGTGCGGGCAGCCAAAATTCAACTCGATTGCATCCGCGCCGGTTGCCTCAACCAGCGGCAAGACTGCTTTCCAACTCGCCTCGTCACACGGAAACATCAATGACACCACCATCGCGCGATCCGGCCATTCCTTTTTGATCTCTGCAATCTCCTGCAGATTGATCGCCATACTCCGGTCGGTAATCAACTCAATATTATTGAATCCCAATACTTCACGATTTTTACCGAAATGCGCGGAATAGCGCGATGACACATTGACCGCAGCAGGATCCTCACCAAGCGTTTTCCACACCACGCCGCCCCAACCGGCGGCGAACGCGCGGCGTACATTAAATGCTTTGTCCGTTGGCGGCGCGGACGCGAGCCAAAACGGATTCGGCGCGCGAATACCCGCGAAGTTAACGCTTAGATCGGCCATTGTAATTGTCCTTTAACGCCTTGGAGGTCGGCATGTATCGAAGCGGCAGCAAGCTTGCCGTGCTGCACGGCTTGCACGGTCAAGTCCTCGCCCTGCTCTACACAATCGCCACCGGCATAAACGCGCGGCGCTCGAGTGCGAAACTGCGCATCAATTTGAATCTTGTCTGCGCTATCGATCGTAATTGAAGTTTCGCCAGTGATGGGCTCAAAACACTGCCCAATTGCGATGAAAATTGCGTCGGCGGCTTCGTCATAAAATTCATTGGTGCCCAAAAGACGGCCCTCGACTAATTGGGTGCGCTCAAATTTCATACCACGCACGTGGCCGGATTCATTGAGCAATACCTCGTGTGGTCGCGCCCAAGTGCGCAGGCGGACTTGATGGGCTTTTGCAATGTGTTGCTCGTGGAGCGTTGCTGACATCGATTGCGCATCACGGCGGTAGACCAAAGTGACCTCCTGCGCGCCCATGCGCGTCATTTGCACGGCGATATCAATCGCCGTATTGCCGGCGCCGATTACCAGACAGCGCGGTGGCACCGCTAATTGGCTTAAATCCTCGGCCTGGCGCAATTGGGCGATGTAGTCGACGGCGGCCAGCAACCCTGGCGCATCGTCTCCGGTCAAGCCCAACCGCCGGCTTGCGGCAAGGCCAATACCGAGGAACACGGCCGAATATTTTTCGCGCAGCGTTTTTAGATCGAAATCAATTCCGAGAGTTTGCCCCAGCTCCAGCGAGATGCCACCTATACCCAGGAGAAACTCAACCTCACGCTGTGCAAAATCATCCGTTAATTTGTATTTGGCAATACCGTACTCATTCAACCCGCCGGCTTTCGAGCGAGAATCGAATATCACCACATCGTGACCCAACATAGCCAAGCGGTGGGCGCACGCTAACCCAGCCGGACCGGCGCCGACCACCGCCACGGTAAATCCGGTTGGAGCCGCACGCTGGAATGGATGACCATCAAATTGCATGTGATCAATAGCATGGCGCTGCAGAAGCCCGATTTTCACCGGCTGGCCTTCGGCGTCGTGATTGCGCACGCACGCTTGTTCGCATAAAACCTCCGTCGGGCACACGCGCGCACAGCTGCCGCCGAAGATATTCTCCTGCAAGATCGACTTCGCCGCTCCGTTGATGTTGTCATTCGCGATATTGCGAATAAAGCTGGCGACATCTATTTCGGTCGGGCACGCGCGCGTACAGGGCGCGTCATAGCAATACAGGCAGCGCTGGCTCTCTATAATTGCTTGGCGCTGGGTCAACGCGGGCGCTAAATCAGTGAACTGCGTCGCTAAAGTGGCGTGATCGCCGATTGCGCGAGCGATGTGGCTAAGTGGGTCGATCATCAATGGAAGCCTGCCTGAAAATAAATGCCTAGAGAAGTCTACTTTAACTGCGGAAATGCGAACTCAGCCCCGGTGCTTGCGGTATTTGGCCAGCGCTGCATAACCGCTTTAGTGCGCGTATAAAAACGCACGCCCTCCGGACCGTACACATGGTGATCGCCAAATAAACTGCGCTTCCAGCCGCCGAAACTGTGGAATGCCATCGGTACCGGCAGCGGCATATTCACACCGACCATGCCGACTTGAATTTGCCGGACGAACTCGCGAGCGACACCGCCGTCGCGCGTAAAAATGGCGACGCCATTGCCATATTCGTGGCCGTTGATTAGCGCAATTGCGCTGGCGATATCCGCCACACGGACCACGCATAAAACAGGACCGAAGATCTCCTGCTGATAAATCGTCATTGCGGGCTCGACGTGATCAAACAGAGTACCGCCAACAAAGAAACCGTTCTCGCGCCCAACGACTTCAAAGCCGCGCCCATCAACTATCAGCGTGGCACCCTCAGCGCTGCCCTGACCGATCAGCCCCTCAATGCGCTGCTTAGCTGCCGCGCTGACCACCGGACCCATCTCGGCTCCATCGGCCATGCCATCGTCAATCTTCAGCGCCCGCGTGCGTGAAGCGAGCGCCGCGACGAGCGTGTCAGCCACATTGCCAACCGCAACCGCGACAGAAATCGCCATGCAGCGCTCGCCTGCGGAGCCAAATGCCGCGCCGACGAGTGCGTCTACGGCCATCTGCAAATCTGCGTCTGGCATCACCACCATGTGGTTTTTAGCGCCGCCCAAAGCTTGCACGCGCTTGCCGTTAGCGGTTCCGCGCGAATAGATATATTCAGCGATTGGGGTGGAGCCGACAAAGCTGATGGCTTGCACTGACGGATGTTCGAGCAGAGCGTCTACGACGATTTTGTCGCCTTGCACCACGTTGAATACGCCATCTGGGAGCCCGGCTTGCTTGAGCAATGTCGCATGCAGTACCGACGCCGAAGGATCGCGCTCTGACGGTTTCAGGATAAAGGTATTTCCGCAGGCAATCGCAATTGGAAACATCCACATCGGCACCATGACCGGGAAATTAAAAGGCGTAATTCCAGCCACCACGCCTAGCGGTTGGCGAAAGCTGCAGGCGTCAATCCCGCGCGAGATTTGATCGCTAAACTCGCCTTTCAACAAATGTGGAATACCGCAGGCAAATTCGACGATCTCAATTCCGCGCGCTACTTCGCCCTGCGCATCGGCAAATGTTTTGCCATGTTCACGCGTGAGCAGCGCTGCAAACTGATCGGCATGCTGCTGCATGAGGTGCAAATAGTTAAACAACACCCGGGCGCGAGTGAGTGGGGGCGTATTCGACCACGCTGGATAGGCTTTCTCAGCCGCCGCAACCGCTAGGCCCACATCCTCGACTGAACCCAACGCGACTTTCGCAATCGGGTGACCCAGTGCTGGATTAAACACCGGCGCATAGCGGCCGCTACTGGGCAGGCACTCAAGCCCATTAATGCAATGCGGGATTACTTCAAGATCTAGCTCGAGATCCACACGGGGCGGCTGCAAATTCATCGGTGTGCTCAGGTTGTAATCAAACTATGGAAGCGATTTCAGAATGGTTGCGAGCTTGCCAATCAGCTCATCGATATGTTCTTTTTCAAGGATAAGCGGCGGCGATAGCGCGATGATATCGCCGGTGGTGCGAATCAAAATACCATCGGCAAATGCGCGCTTAAACGCCTCAAACGCGCGCGCGCCAGGCTTGCCGGGGATGGGCGCGAGCTCAATACCCGCAATCAGGCCAACCGTGCGCAAATCAATCACATGCGGCAAGCCTTTCAGGGAATGAACCGCATCAGCCCACGCCTCGACCATCGATTGCGCGTGCATCAGAATTTCCTGTTCCGCAAAGATCTCAAGCGTCGCCAGCGCCGCTGCACAGGCCAGCGGATGGCCGGAATAGGTGTAGCCGTGAAAAAGCTCAATGCCAGCTGGCCCATTCATCAACGTGTCGTAAATGGCCGGCTTGGAAAATACTGCACCCATGGGCACGGTCGCATTAGTCAGTCCTTTAGCGACGGTGACTAAATCGGGATCAACGCCAAAGTAATCAAAGGCAAATGGCGTCGCTAATCGGCCAAAACCGGTGATCACTTCATCGAAGATCAATAAAATACCGTGCTTGCTGCATATCTCGCGCAAGCGCTGGAGATAGCCTTTCGGCGGAATCAATACGCCCGTCGAACCTGCGACTGGCTCAACGATTACCGCGGCGATATTCGATGCGTCATGCAGCGCAACAATTCGCTCCAACTCATCCGCCAAATGTGCGCCCCATTCGGGCTCACCGCGCGTGTAGGCGTTGTGCTCGAGATTATGGGTATGCGGCAAATGGTCAACGCCGGTCAATAAGCTACCAAAGGCGCGCCGATTGCCGCCAATTCCGCCGACGGAGATACCGCCAAAGCCTACGCCGTGATAACCGCGCTCGCGACCGATTAAGCGTGTGCGCGTGCCTTCACCGCGCGCCCGATGATAGGCGAGCGCCATTTTGAGCGCGGTATCAACGGCCTCTGAGCCCGAATTGGTGTAGAAAACCTGGCCAAATCTATGCTGCGTGTACTCCATTAAGCGCTCGGCTAATTTGAACGCGTCAGGATGTCCCATTTGAAAAGACGGTGAGAAGTCGAGTTTCGCGACTTTATCTTGCACCGCCTTGATCAATTTAGGCTGCGCGTGACCGAGTGGCACGCACCACAAACCCGCCGTGCCATCCAGAATCTGATTGCCGTCGATATCGCGGTAATGCATGCCCTGCGCCGACACTAACAGCCGAGGACTGCTTTTGAAATCACGATTGGCGGTAAACGGCATCCAATACGGCGTTAAATCATCGGGTCGGGAATCGTGCATAGGCTTTTATTCGATTTATGATCACGCGAGAAGGTACAAATCGCCGACGCGCAAGGCTAACTTGCGCAGCGAGGGCTTTGTTATACGCGTTGTTGCACAAATGTGACAAAGCGCGCGTTTGAACGTAGCAAATTGCTTTGCCGATCGCCAACAAAAGTCACCCTTCAAGCAAGCGTCGAGAGCTGCGCCAAAATCATCGCGGTGGCATCGATTGTCGAGTGCTTTCCGCTCAAATCAGCCGTGCGCAGGCCGCTGATCAACGCGCGCTCAACCGCTGCTTCCACGGCTTGCGCTTCGCGCTCAAGCCCAAGCCCAAGCCGCAGCAGCATCGCGACGCTCAAGATAGTGCCGATTGGGTTGGCTAGGTTGCGCCCGGCAATGTCCGGCGCGGAACCGTGGATCGGCTCAAACAGCCCCGGGCCTGAATCACCCATCGACGCCGACGGCAGCATGCCCAGTGAGGCTGCGAGCATTGAGGCCTCGTCGGTCAAAATGTCACCGAACAGGTTTTCAGTAACGATCACATCGAAGGACGTCGGCCGCGCGATCAAGTGCATGGCGGCGGAATCGACCAGCATGTGTTCGAAGCGAATATTCGGGAATTCCTCGCGCAGCACGCGCTCAACCGTTGTGCGCCACAGGCGAGAGGTCTCCAGCACGTTGGCCTTGTCGATCGAGGTAATGAAGCCTCGGCGTGCGCTTGCCGCATGCCCAGCGACGCGCGTCACTCGCTCAATTTCAGCCACCGTGTAGGTGCACAAATCGCTCGCGCTGGTTGCGGTGCGCGTGCGTGCGCCAAAGTAGATGCCGCCAGTCAGCTCGCGCACGACCAGCAGATCCACGCCGCGCAAGCGCTCCGGCTTGATCGGCGCGAAATCCAGCAGCGCCTCGATCGGCTTGACCGGCCGCAGATTTGCGTAAAGCCCAAGGGCTTGGCGCAGGCGCAGCAGGCCCTGCTCGGGTCGCACTTGGGCATTGGGATCCGACCACTTTGGGCCGCCGACCGCGCCCATTAAAATCGCTTGGCTTGCCTGACATAACGCTAGCGTTTGACCAGGCAGCGGATCACCGCATTCGTCCAGTGCAACACCGCCAATCAGCGCATCGGTAAAAGTGAATTCATGCGAGAACTGCTGGGCAACTTGCCGCAGAACCGCGACGCCTGCGCCGGTGACCTCCGGGCCAATGCCATCGCCACTTAGAACCGCTATCGATGCCCTCATGCGCGGGTTGCCTCAAAGCGTTCGATGGCTGCGCTTTGCGCCAGAATAAAGCCCAGCTCATCAACGCCGTTGAGCAAGCGAAAGCGCGCAAACGGCTCGATTTCAAAGCGCTCGTAGAGTCCGTCGGCTTGCACGCTTTGGCTTTCTAAATCAATCGTTAGCAGCGCTTGCGGATGCGCTTTCAGCCAATCAAACGAGGCCTGCGTGATGACAATCGGCAGCAGCCCATTTTTTAATGCGTTGCTCCGGAAGATATCGGCGAAACGCGTGCTGAGCACGGCTTTAAAGCCAAAATCCAGTAGCGCCCACGGCGCATGTTCGCGCGAGGAACCACAGCCAAAGTTGGCACCCGCAAGCAGCACGCGCGCATCGGCTGCGTGCGCCTGGTTGAGCACAAACGTCGGATCTGCACGCCAATCGGCGAACGCATTGGCGCCCAAGCCGGTGCGTTCAGTGGTGGTTAAAAAGCGCGCCGGGATGATCTGATCGGTATCCACGTCGGCTTTATCAAGCAGCAAAAACGGCGAGGTAAAATTAACCATTTAACACCCCACTTGGGTCGGTCACAACGCCGGCGATAGCGCTGGCGGCGGCGGTCAATGGCGAGGCCAACAGCGTGCGCGCGCCACGACCTTGACGACCTTCAAAATTGCGGTTGCTGGTGGAAACCGAAAGCTGTCCGCTGGCAATTGTGTCGCCATTCATGCCCAAGCACATTGAGCAGCCAGACTCATGCCATTCAGCGCCCGCCGCTAAAAAAATTTGATCTAACCCTTCGGCTTCCGCTTGGCGCTTGACCGCCTGAGAGCCCGGCACGATCAGCGTGCGCACATGGCTGGCCACGCGTTTTCCACGGAGCACGCGCGCCGCCTCGCGCAAATCAGTCAAGCGGCCGTTGGTGCAACTGCCGATGAACACCACATTGATGGGCCGCCCGATAAGCGCATCTCCTGGCCGAAAATCCATATATTTCAGAGCCTTATCGAAGCTAGGATCGGTCGATTGCAGCGGTACTGTCGACGCAATGGGCAGCACCATGCCGGGATGCGTGCCCCAGGAGATCATCGGCGTGAGCGAACTGAGATCAATGTGCACTTCGCGATCAAAGCGGGCGTCGGCATCGCTTTGAAAGCTCAGCCAACGCGCTGCCGCTCGCTCGAAATCGTCTCCTTGCGGCACGCGCTTTCTCCCGCGCAAGTAGTCGATGGTGGTGGCATCGCAGCCGATCATGCCGGCGCGCGCGCCCGCTTCGATGCTCATATTGCAGATGGTCATGCGCTCGTCCATCGAAAGCCGCTCAATGGATGAGCCGGCGTACTCAATCACGTGGCCGGTGCCGCCATCCACGCCAATCTGCCCGATGATCGCCAGGATCATATCCTTGGCGGTCACCCCTGTCTTAAGCTCGCCATCGACCACGATGCGCATCGATTTGGGTTTGCGTTGCAGCAAGCACTGGCTGGCCAATACCTGGCCCACCTCGGTGGTGCCGATGCCGAACGCCAGCGCCCCAAACGCGCCGTGGGTCGAGGTATGCGAATCGCCACAGACGATCGTCATACCGGGCTGAGTGGCCCCGGATTCCGGGCCGATCACGTGCACGATGCCGCGCGACTCTGACTCCAAACCAAACAGCTCCACGCCAAACTCAGCGCAGTTGCGCTCCAGCTGCGCGACCTGTTTCGCCTGTGCGGCTTCGACGGGCTTTAGCGAGCCCTGCGCATCGCGTCGAGTGGGCGTTGAGTGGTCCATCGTGGCCAACGCGCGCTGCGGATTGCGCACCGGCAAGCCGCGCGCTTTGAGCTCCGCAAAAGCTTGTGGCGAAGTCACCTCGTGCAGCAGATGCAAGTCCACGTACAACAGCGCGGGTGTGGCCACCGATTCGGGCACGACTTCGTGCGCCGCCCAGAGTTTTTCAAACAGACTTGGCATTTAGACCACCGAAATTTGGGTTAGGCGTGCGGGTGCAGCACTGATCGGAATCTGATTGAGCGCTTCCAAAATCGCACGCACGCCCGCTTCGATAATGTTGGTCGACAAACTCACCCCGCGATACGGCGTGTCATTGACCGACAGCACCACGGTCGCCTCACCCTGCGCGTCCTCACCTTCAGACGTTGAGCGCAACTCAAAGCGCTTAAGTTTGGCGTGCGTGCCGGTGAGCTGCACGATGGCACGGAATGCAGCGTCGATCGGGCCATCGCCTTCAGCGCTCGCGCTGACCACGCGATCGCCAGCGAGGCGCAAGGTCACACTCGCTTGCGCAGAAGCCTCCTCGGTCGATGAAAACTTCAATTCTTCGAGCTCAAAACCGCCGTGGTGCGTGGTGCCTGCGCGCAGCACCAGCGCCTCGATATCGCCGTCATAGACGTTCTTCTTGCGATCCGCGAGCCGCTTAAACTCAACGAAAGCCTCGTCAAGCGCCGCTTCCTCCAACTCAAAGCCCATCGCCTCGACATGCGCGCGGAACGCATGGCGTCCTGAGTGCTTGCCTAAAACTAGCGTCGAGCGCGCTGCGCCAACTGCCTCGGGTTTCATAATTTCGTAGCAGGCTTGGTTCTTCAGCATCCCATGCTGGTGAATGCCCGACTCGTGCGCAAACGCGTTCTCCCCGACGATGGCTTTATTGCGCGCAATCGGCTGGCTGATGATCCCCGATACCAGCTTCGCGGTCGGCAACAAACGCTGCGTTCTAATGCCGGTTTCCAGCAAAAAGTACTCGCGTCGCGTGGCCAGCGCCATGACGATCTCCTCAAGGGCGGCATTGCCCGCACGCTCACCGATACCGCCCACCGTGCATTCCACCTGGCGCGCGCCATTGCGCACCGCACTTAGCGAATTGGCGACGGCGAGCCCCAGATCATTGTGGCAATGCGCGCTAAACACCACGCGCCCAGCGCCTCGCACGTGGGTGGTCAAATGCTTAAACAGCGCGCCAATTTCCTCAGGCGTGGTGTAGCCCACCGTATCGGGCACGTTGATCGTGGTGGCGCCTGCCTCGATCACCGCCTCAACCACTTCGGTCAAGAAATCAAACTCCGTGCGCGAGGCGTCTTCTGGCGAAAACTCAACGTCCGCACACAGCGACTTGGCCAGGCGCACGCCGCTCACCGCGCGATCAATAATCTCGGCCTTGGCCATGTTCAGCTTGAACTCGCGATGGATGGCAGACGTGGCCAAAAACACGTGAATTCGCGGGCTCGACGCCCCCTCAATTGCCGCAAACGCGCGCTCAATATCGTCGCGCGTGGCACGCGCCAACGCCGCAATCCGCGCCCCGCGAATCACCCCTGCAATTGCGCGCACCGCCTCAAAATCACCGATCGATGCCGCCGGAAAGCCCGCCTCAATAATGTCAACGCCCAAGTCCTCAAGCGCATGGGCAATGCGCAACTTCTCAGTCAAGCCCATTGAGCAACCCGGGGACTGCTCGCCATCGCGCAAAGTGGTGTCAAAAATCAAAACGCGATTCGGATCAACGCTTGCCATAAAGCCGTCCTCAAGTGGGTGCAGGTGAAAATAAAGGGCGAAAAAAAACCCCGCGTCGTTGCCGGCGCGGGGTTCTCTGAAAGTGAATTTGCTTGTACTTAGCTCACACTTCAACCCGCGCCGGAAGCCGCGTAAGAAGAAGTCGAAGGAGAAATACAGTTGACATGACGCGAAGGTATTGCTTTGCAGCAAACGGTGTCAAGGGTTTAACCGCTTCCGTCTTTTCTTGCTCTGTGCTTCAGCACTGAGAATTCGCTTTCCAGAAGCTCGCTCACTCAGACCGAATTCCGGATAGCGCAACGACTAAACGCCTCACCTTGAGTTCGTTCGCGCACAGACCGCCCTGCTCTTCGAATTGAAACTAGCGCTCTTCCAGAAATAGCGCCGACAGCAACTCCATGAAACGCATCCTCGTGACCGGCGCCACCGGGCAAGTCGGCTCGTCCGTGATTGCGGCGCTTCGTTCTAGCGAGCACATCATCATCCGCGCGGGAGTGCGTGACGTCGCCAAGGCAGGCGCCTATTGGAAAGACGCGGCGAACGTGCAGCCTGTGGCTTTTGACTTTCTCAACAGTGCGAGCCATGACGCGGCTCTGGCTGGCTGCGACAGTCTGTTCCTGCTGCGTCCGCCGCAGCTCAACGGCGATTTCGGTGACTTGATTGAGCGGGCACGGCGACACGGTGTCGCGCACATCGTGTTCTTGTCCGTGCAGGGGGCGGAGCGCAATCGGTTCATCCCGCACCACAAGATCGAACGGCGGCTGATGTCCAGCGGCGTGCCGTACACGCTTTTGCGACCAGCCTATTTCATGCAGAACTTAACCAGCACGCTCCACGACGAACTGGTGCGTCGGCAGCGCATTTTCCTGCCCGCCGGGAACGCCCGGTTTACGCTTGTGGATGTCGCGGATATTTCCCGCGTGGCAGCGCTTGTGCTGACTCAAACCGGCACGATCCACCATGGGCAGGCCTACACGCTGACCTCTGATGAGCCGTTGAGCTTTCAGCAAATGGCCGATCAGCTGACAACGGGTTTAGGAACGCCCATTACCTTTGAGTCGCCAAGCCCGTGGCGCTTCTACCGAACGCTGCGGCGCGACGGTCGCGAGCCTGCCTTGATCCTGGTAATGCTGCTGCTGCACATGCTGCCGAGAATCACAGGCACACCACCCGTCACGCGCACGGTGGCTGAGTTAACGGGCCAAGCACCGGCCGAGTTCGCGCAATTTGTGGCGGCTCATCGCGATGAGTTGCTGGGCGGCTGAAACGGCGAGCCTTAGTGCAGGAAGGTAGCGCTGCACCGGCGCCGCGATCACGATGTGTCTGGATAGACCAAGGCGACGAAGCAGATAAGCCGTAAACCGCGTAAACCGGGACCGCGTAAACCGGGAAGCCGTAAACCGCGTAAACCGGGACAGCCAACAAACGAACGTAAACCGGGACCGACCGTAAACCGGGACAGCCAACAAACGAACATAAACCGGCGTAAACCGGGACAACGCGCGTAAACCGGGACAGCCAACAAACGAACGACGCGAAGCCGTAAACCGAGGCAGCCAACAAACGAACGACGCGTAAACCGGGACAGTTTTGGAGTTCTAGGAAAATGGACATTTGATGGGTGTCCCGGAGATCCGCGGAGATCCGCCGGAGATCCGACATTTGATGGGTGTCCCGGAGATCGTCCCCCGTCACGCGCACGGTGGCTGAGTTAACGGGCCAAGCACCGGCCGAGTTCGCGCAATTTGTGGCG
>Ga0105048_10011693_pt1 | contig 13819 bp, 13 predicted proteins | sample MAT05_FD_78382 | JGI IMG/M metagenome (GOLD analysis project Ga0105048, IMG submission 78382) | Freshwater microbial communities from Lake Fryxell liftoff mats and glacier meltwater in Antarctica - MAT-05 | ecosystem: Environmental > Aquatic > Freshwater > Ice > Liftoff microbial mat | place...
CGCCGAGCGCGCCGCTCCCCGAGAACCTCGACGCACACAAGAGCTCCGAGAAGCGCCGCATCCTCGAGGCGCTCGAGTCCTCCGGATGGAATCGGGTGCGCGCCGCGTCAAAGCTCGGCATCCCGCGCCGCACGTTCTATCGGCGCCTGCGCGAGCACGGCATCCTCGAGAGCTGAGCGGGCGCGAGGCCGCATCGAGGTGCCAAACTGTGCCGCAGCCGCGCCACGTTGTCGCGAATTGCCCTGCCTCGATAGACGAAAGCGCGCCCGTGCGCCCATACTCGGCTGGCATCGCACGTGCTTTGCCGAGGAGTGGAATGGTCCGTCGATCCCGCATCGTCACGCCGAGGAGCCGCGCGCCGCGCAGTCGAGCGCTGTGGCTCGGCGCGCCCGCCCTCGCGCTCGCGGTGTTGGGCGGGTGCATCGGCGGCGCACAGCCCGTGCCTCCCGCGCTCGAGCCCGACCCGGCCTTCGTGTCGGACGCGGGCGCGAGCGACGCGTCACGCGGCTTCTTCAGCGATGCCGGCGCGAGCGCGCGCGACGCTGATTCGCCGCCTGCTGAAAACGACGACCTCGCAGACTTCGCTGGCGCGCAGAGCGCGACGCCCAACGGGGTCGACCGTGCCACTGACGACGACTGGCGTTGGTACCCTTTTCCGCCGCTATATTTCCTCGACGCGGGTGCTCCGGTTGCGGATGACCTCGGTCCGGGCGATGAATCCGTCGATGCGCACTGAGCGGATGAGTGGCCCGAAGGTAGCGCGCAGCTTTCTCGCCGTGGTGCTGGGCGCGCTCATACTCGCTGGCTGCCCGGCGGACCCAGAAGATCCGCCGCGCCCTGATGGTACTGCCTGCGAGAGCATCGCCGACTGCAACGCCGGGCAGACCTGCGGGCGGCTGGTGGCGTGCGTCGATCAGCGCTGCGAAGACGCGCAGAGCCTCGAGATCGCCTGCCCCGCGCGGCGCTGACCAACGCGCCGCGCGAGCGCCGTTCGTCGGGAAACGAACCCCTCGCGGCGCGACCCTACTCGTCGCTGAGCTGGCCGGGGGAGTCGTCGACGGGCGCCGCGCCATCGTCGGCGGACTCGGGCTCGCCGCCCGCTTCGTCGTCGTCGGTCGCGGCGCTCGCGCCTGCGCCGCCTTCGAGGGGCTCCGCTTCGGCGCTTTCGCCTGCCGCGCCGCGTCGCGCGTACTCTGGCGCATCGCCCGGCCGCGAGAGGTCGACCCAGTAGGCGTCCTCACGGCGAACGTCGAGGTGAACGAACAAGCTGTTCGGGTAGAAGCCGACGCCCACGTGATCGAACGTCTTGCAGAAATCGCGTAGCTCGGTGTTCGGCACGCCGCGGATGCGGAAGTCGATGGCCTCGCCGGCCACGTGTCGACTCTCGCGTCGCGTGTAGCCGCCAGCTGGGCGCACGCCGCTGACGATCTCGACCGGCCGGCCGCCAAAGTGGTCGCTGATGCGCGCGAGCAGGCGCACCAGGCGAGGGTGAGGCGCTCTGCGGCCGCCGCCGTGGCGCGGCGCGAGGAGTACGGCCAAGTCGGTGAGCGCCTGGCGTCGCACGACGCCGCGCCGGTCGACGAGCCTGACGCGCACCGACCGGTGTGTGGCCAGCCGAGTGAGCGCGACGAGCCCCGGGTTGCGCACGCGTCCCCAGCGGCTTGGCGGCGCGCGGTCGGCGGCGGTGCCGGGTAGCACCAGCGACTGGCCGGCGCGCAGTGCGGCTCCGGCGCGCAGGCGATTCGAGCGGCTCAGCTCTTCGACGGAAACGCCGTGGCGCCGCGCGAGCACCTCGAGCGTGTCGCCTGTGCGTATCGCGATCGTGCCCTGCGCCGGCACCGTGAGGATCTGGCCGAGCTGCAGCGGCGAGTCAGGCTGCAGCCGGTTCGCGGCCGCGAGCGCATCGACCGAGAGCTGATAGCGGCGCGCGATGCGTGCGAGGTTCTGCCCTGCGCGCACCCGATGCTCGCGGGGTCCGCTCGACGCCGGCGGCCCCGCCCGACGCTGCGCCAACACGGGCATCGCCCCCGACGCGGACAGCGCAGAGAGCAGGCCGGTGAGGGCGGCGGCGATCACGAAAGCGCGCACAGCGCCCCGAGTATGACCGAGCGAGCCGACCGCGCGACGTCGCAGGCACCACTTTTTTGATCTCGGTGGAGCGCGATGCGACACTCGTCTTGCTGCTCATGCACTGGGCAGCCGACGACGACCGCTGTTTGACAACCGAGAGCGAGCACGACACCAGCCTCAGCTACACGCGGGGCCCGGCAGCAGCGCCTTGACGGATCGCACGGGGAGCCGCGACGGGGGCGATAAATCGATCCAATTGCACTTAATTTAGCCCTAATTAACCCCATATTCCTTGACGATTTCAATGGGCCCCTCATAAGGTGAGGCACGTGCTAGGAGGGCTCTCTGCCCCCCTGCCACAGCCCCACCCATCAGATGGAACCGAACGACAAGTCCATCGAGACTGAGCGCCCTTCGACGACGTCGGGGCCGCCGGAGGCGTTCGCGCCTCCCGCGCGCCGCGTCGAGAACGGCGAAGAGAACGGCGCGGAGGCAGTCCAGCCGGCTCTTCCGGGCACGAAGAAGACGATCGAGGTCGTAGACGCGAAGGCGGATGCGCCCGAGGTTAAGAAGGCCGCGTCCGGCGCGGTGAAGCAAAAGAATAACGTCCGCAAGATCCGCATCGAGCGGATGATGTCCAAGGCGGAGCTGGCGCGTCGTGCGAACCTCTCGGTGTTAACCATCGATCGCATCGAAAAGGGCTTCGGGTGCCGCATGGACACCAAGCGGAAGATCCTCGAGGCCTTGGGACTGAGCCTCGACGACCGCGTTCGCGTGTTCGGCGAGGAGGAGTGATGCTCGTCGATGGCCTCAGAAGGGAAAAACCTCGTCGGGGTCGACATCGGGTCGAGCTCCATCAAGGTCTGCGAGATCGAGGAAGGGCGTAAAGGCCAGCGCACACTCGTGCGCTTCGGCTTCCACGCACTTCCGCCGCAGACCGTGGTCGACGGCCACGTGATGAACTCTGGCGCGATCGTCGAGGGCCTCGATCGCCTGTTTCACAAACAGAAGCGCCGCGACGTGGCGCTCCGGGCGAGCGGGCACTCGGTGATCATCAAAAAGATCACCATGCCAGTGATGACGCCGGCGGAGCTCGACGAGCAGATCGGCTGGGAGGCGGAGCAGCACATCCCCTTCGACCTCGCCGACGTGCAGATCGACTATCAGATCCTCTCGCAGCGGGCTGCGCAGGGGCAGATGGACGTGCTGCTCGTCGCCGCGAAGAAGGAGGAGCTCACCGACCTCACCAATCTCGCGCTGCAGGCGAAGCTGAAGCCGCGCGTCGTCGACCTCGACGCGTTCACCGTGCAGAACTGCTACGAGGTCGCGTACGGCATGCCGGCGCCCGGGCAGACGGTGGTGCTGCTGCACGTCGGCGCGTCGCTGACGACGCTGAACATCTTGTCGAACGGCGCCACCGCGTTCACGCGCGACATCGCCAATGGCGGGAACACGATCACCGAGGAGATCCAGCGCCAGCTGAACGTCTCGCAGGAGGAGGCCGAGGCCTTCAAGTGCGGTGGTGCGCGCGGCTTGGTGCCGAAGGAAGTGCCGGAGATCATCGTCCAAGCGGTCGAGGGGCTCGCCGGCGAGATCCAGCGCTCGCTCGACTTCTATCTGGCGACGAGCGGCGATCGCGACGTCGATCGCATCATCATCTCGGGCGGCACCGGCAACGTCGCAGCGCTGCGCGAGTCGGTGGCGCGGCGCGCGCGCGTCGAGGTCGAGGTCCTCGATGCGACGCGGGTCGCTGCGCCCGACACCAAGCGCGTCGATCCGCTGCTGCTGCAGGGACGCGAACTCCAAGCGGTCGTCGCGTGTGGCCTCGCGCTGCGCAAAGATCGCGAGCCAGCGTCGTGATTCGGATCAACCTACTCCCGGGGCAGAAGCGCGGCGCGAAGGCGACCGCCGCGTCGTCGTCGTCCTCGGGCGGCCAGGGCTTCATCGTCGGCTACGTGCTCATCGCGCTGGTGACGTGCGGCGCGGCCGCCGGGCTCTACATCGTCAAGCAGGGCGAGCTCGCCGAAAAGAACAGCGTCAACACCAACCTGCGCGCGCAGATCACTCGCGCGCAGTCGAACAGCGCGCTGCTCGAAGACGTGCAGGGCAAGCTCACGCAGAGCCGTGACCTCGAGCGCATCGTCGGCGAGCTCGGCCGCGCGCAGCTCGGGCCGACGCGCGTGCTGATGGAGATCGCGAAGATCCTCAGCGAGGGAGCGCGCGGTGGTCCGACGATCGATCCGCAGCGGCTCGACGAGATCCGCCGCGAGAATCCGCTCGCTGGCTACAACGCCGGCTGGGACTCGCGCCGCCTGTGGATCACGACGTTCACCGAGGAGGCGCGCGAGTGCCACATCAGCGGTGTCGGTCGCACCAACGAGGACGTCGCTGAATTCCTCGCGCGGCTCGCGCTGTCCGACATGTTCGAGGACGTGACGCTCGAGCGAACGCAGTCGGCGATGGATGAAGAGACGCAGCTGCCGCTCATCGGCTTCGAGCTGAGCTGCAAGGTGATTTACTGATGGCCGCGCCCGTCAAAGAAGCCCAGACGTTCGCCGCGCTCGCTATGCCAGTGAAGCTGGTGCTCGGCCTGATGATCGGCGGCATCATCGCGCTGGTCTATTACTTCGCGTTGCACACGCCGCTGGTCGACGAGGTCGACCAGGCGGATGGCATGCACCAGCAGCTGCAGCGGCAGTTCTCTGAGGCCGAAGAGCGCAAAAACGAGTACCTGCGGGTGCGCGCGGAGCTCGATGGACGCGCGGCGATCGACCGGCAGAACAAGCGCGTGCTGCCGGAGCGCGCCGAGATCCCGGCGTTCTTGCAGGACCTCAACCGGCTCGCGGAGCTCAGCGGTCTGCGCCTCGAGCTGGTCGAGCCGCGCCCTGACGAGGTCGACGCGCAGTACGTGAAGATCCCTGTCTCGCTCGCGTTCTCGGGGCGCTATCACCAGGTCGCGAAGTTCTTCTTCAACGTGAGCCAGCTGGATCGCGCCATCAGCATGGAGAACGTCCGCCTCACCGAGCCGACGCTCGTCGGCGAAGAGATCTCGGTGAAGGTCGCCGTGCTCGCGACGACGTATCGACGGCCCAACGCGACGGAGACTTCGGCCGCCACTCCGGCCGCACCGGGCGCGCCTGCGACGCCGCCTGCGCCGGGAGCGCCATGATGCGCAAGCTCGTCACCACCAGTGCGCAGGTCCTCGGTCTCGCGCTCGCGCTCGGCGCGGCCGCTGGGTGTGAGCCCGATTTTCAGGCGGGCCCTCCGCCACCACAGCCGCCGCCTGGCGGAGGTGGCGCGACGCCGATCGCCGCACCTCCTGGAGCGGATGCTGGAGTCGACGCCAGCATCGCGCCGCTCTCGTATCACGACGAAGATTTCGTCGAATCGAACGTGAATCGCGATCCCTTCCGCAGCTTCGCGAAGCTGTTTCGCATGCGGCCGCCCGACGCGCCGCAGCGCACCGTGATCATGCCGACGGTCGGCCTCGACGAGATGCACCTCATCGCGATCGTCACCGGCGTCGCCAATCCACGCGCGATGTTCAACGACCGCGCGGGCGTCGGCTACGTCGTCGAGCGCGGCGACTACATCGGCCGCGGGGAGACCGTACAGACCGGCGGCGAGGGCGGCATGTCGGTGATGCTCAACTGGCGCGTCGACCGCATCCGCGACGGTGAGGTCGTGCTCACGCGCGACGATCCGACCGCGCCAAATCGACCGCCGCTGACGCGCGTGATCCCGCTGCACGACGAGAACGAGACGCCTGCGCGCTGACGCCGTGCCGCGTCCTTCAGCCGTCGTCTTCCGCCAAGACGACCAGGCGGTCGCCCGCAGCCGGCATGAACGGCGTGCGGCGATCTCTCGGATTGAGCATCAGCCCGAATTTGCGTGACGGATCGTCGACGTAGCGCTGCACGCCCATCAGCACCTCGCCGCGCGCCTTCGCTGCGAGGATGAGGTACTCGACCGTCGCCGCCTGACCGGGCGGCACGTAATACTCGAGCGGCTTCAGGTAGATCTCGCTGCCGTCCGATTGGAACAGATCTTCGAGCACGGCGCGCACGCGCGGCTCGTAGGTGATCTGCGCGAGCACCATCGACACCATCTCGTTGCTGATGACGATGTCGTTGATCTCGGTGGTCGCGGCGAGCTCGCGGTTCTTCGGATCGAGGATCTCCGAGCAGACCTCCTGCCGCGGCACGCCATGACGGCGCCGCGCATCACGCAACAAGAGCAGCGCGATGATCGCGCGCGTATCGGCGTCTTCGGCGCTCTTGGAGTCGATCGCGTCGCCGAGCACCATGACCGTCGGGTAGCGCTGCGGCTGCAGCTCTTCCATCAGCGCGCGGCTGGTGAACGCGCCGACCAGATGGCGCAGCGTGACGTTGGTCAGCGGCGTGAGGTTCTCCTTGAGGCGCACGTTGCGCTCTTCTTCGGTGAGCGAATTGACCAGCGTGAGCGTCGAGCCCGCGCCGACGTAGTTGTCGTACTCCTGCACGATCGGGAAGAGCTTCTCGTTCCAGCCGAGGATCAGCATGTGCTCGACCGGCTTGCGCGGCGCGGCCTCGAGTCTGGGCATCTGGTCGAAGCGCAGCGGCCCGGCGTAGGGGGCGAACTGGATGCTCGCGTCTTCGGCGAGGATCAGCAGCTCTTCGTCCAGCTGGATCACGTAGTCGGGCGCGGGGTTGAGCTGATGCGACGAGCCATCGGCCTTCGCGACGCCCACCACCATCGCGTTTGGGAAATCGAGCAGCAGCTCGGCGAAGCGCTTGCCGACGACGGGCGGGATGCGCTTGTAGTGAATCTCGTTGCCCTCGAAGCGCAGCAGCTCGTCGTAGACCAGCGAGAGGCCGCCGATGCGCGAGGTCTGCAAAATGATCTTCGAGATCATCTCGTTGGTCTTCACCACCTGCGCGCGGCCGTTCGACGCGATCACCGCGATCTCTTGGTTCTCCGCGATCATCACCTCTGCGGTGACGCGCGGCAGCTGCAGCCGGCCACGCGCCTCGGGGTGATTGAACAGCGCGAGCAGCGTCTTGATGATCCGGCCGTCGGCGCGGTTGGGATCTTCGATGTCGTTCTGATCGACGAGCACGACGACGGCGCGAGCATGCGCGAACGAGACGCGCGCGAGGTCGTTGAGCGAGACGCTGCTGCCCGAGCGGACGACGATCTTCACGCGGTCTTGGTGAACGACCTTGTCGCGGAGATCGTTCTCCATGTCGACCTTCTCGCGCTCGGCCATCACCACGCAGACGATCTTCTGCGTCGCGTACGCCTCCGAGATCTGATCGATCACCGAGTAGATCTTCTCCGACCAGCCGAGCACCAAGAAGTGCCCCTCTTCCATCACTGGCGCGCCGCCGCGCTTGATCGCGTCGAGGCGCTCCTGGAAATTACCGGCGAGCGACGAGATCAGCAGGCCCGCGACGACGACGCCCATGATGGTGGCAGCCGTCGAGATGACGCGGTTCACGTTGCCGGCGTCGCCGCCCATCGTCCCGGCGTCGAGGAGGCGGGTGAAATACCACCACGCCTGATCGATGATGTTGCCGTCGGCCACGCCGAGGCTCGGCACGATCACCGACGCCAGCGCGGACACAATCGTGAAGAACACGACGATGGCGCAGGTGAGCAGGAACAGGAACGCAAGCTGCTTGCCAGCGCCTCCGCCGAGAAACTCGTCCGAGCGGTACCGAAGCTTTGCTTTCCACCCTCGTTCGACAGCCATGGGGCTGAGTATCACGAGCCGCTTTTTTGCGTCCACGGCACAAGCCAGTCGATGATCGGCGGCGAGGCAGACCAGGAGATGAACATGTGTGCTCGAAAAGGTCTCTTGGCGGTCGCGGTCGTGCTCGCATTTGCGGCCGGAGCGGAGGCCCAGAGTCCGGAGAGATCCGCGGTCGGCGTCGCGCTCGAGGGCAGCGACGGTCGCGCGCAGCTGGTCGTTCGCGGTGACTTCGGTACGCCGACGTACGCCGTCAGCGCGCGCGATGGCGGGCTGACCGTCATCCTCGACGTGACTGGCGCGACGCTTCCCGCGGGCGCCGTTCCCACTGGCTCGAGCCCGCTGGTCACGCGTACGACGGCGACGACGACGGCGCGCGGCGTTCGCGTCGAGCTCTCGCTCGCGCAGCCCGCGGCGTATCGCGCGCGCGCAGAGAGCGGCCGCATCGTCGTCAGCTTCGAGCCGCTCGATCTCGCACCGTCGACGACCGACGCCGCAGAGCTCGACGCGCCCGCGGCGCCATCATCGGCCAACGGACCGACTACCGTTCGCGGCGTGTCGATCGAGCGGCGCGATGGGCGCGAGCGCGTGATCATTCAGCTCAATCGTCCCGCTGAGTTTCGCGTCCTGCCGACGGCGCTCGGTCGCGCGCGCCTCGAGCTGCCCGGCGTTTTGCTCGACGACAGCGTCCCCGGTCGCGTCGATGGCGATGCGACCAGCGCGCTCCGCAGCCTGCGCATCTCGCGCAGCAGCGGCCGCGTGACCGTCGACGCGGATCAGGGCGACGGCGCGACGGCGACCGCGATTCGCGAGGGCAACCGCATCGTCTGGCTGTTCGCCGCGGGCACGCAGGGCGCGAGCCGCAGCCGCTCACGCACCGTCGCGCGCGAGCGCATCGGCCCCGTCGCGGGCGCAGGCGACGACACTCAGCTCACCGCCACGAGCGTCGGCGCAGGCGAGGGCGACACCGCCGAGGTCGCGGGCTTTCTCAGCGACGTCGCGCTGCAGGTGCGCGACGTCCGCGGCGGTCAGCGCTACTCGGGTCGCCGCATCGATCTCGACTTCAAGGACGCGGACATCCACAACATCCTGCGGCTGCTCGCCGAGGTCGGCGGGGTGAACATCGTCACCAGCGACGACGTCACCGGCACCGTCACGATCCGCATGCGCAACGTGCCGTGGGACCAGGCGCTCGACGTCATCTTGCAGGCGAAGGGCCTCGGCATGGTGCGTCGCGGCAACCTCATTCGCGTCGCGCTGCTGACGACGCTCGAGAAGGAGCGCGAGCTCGCGCTGGCGCGCCGCAAGCAGAACGTCGAGCTCGCCCCGCTCGAGACCCGCATCGTGCCGGTGAGCTACGCGACGGCAGCGGATCTGCAGCCGCGCGCCCGCGAGCTGCTCTCCGCGCGCGGCAACGTGTCCGTCGACGCGCGCACCAACGTGCTCATCGTGCGCGACATCGTCGAGAACCTCGACGATGTCGAGGAGCTGGTGCGCACGCTCGACACGCAGACGCCGCAGGTGCTCGTCGAGGCGCGCATCGTGGAGGCGACGAGCCAATACGTGCGCGACGTCGGCATCCAGTGGGGCGGCGACGTCACCGCGGGCGCCGCGACGGGGAATCCGACGGGGTTGCTGTTCCCGTCCAACATCGGCGTGACCGGCGGCAACTACGACAACAACACGCCGACGCAGGGCCTCTCGCCGTTCCTCGGTCAGGGCCAGCTGCCGACGCCGAACTTCGCGGTGAACCTGCCCGCGACGACCGGCACTGGAAGTGGTGGCGCGCTCGGCGTCACCCTCGGATCGATCGGCGGCAACGTGAACCTCAGCGTGCGTCTCTCCGCAGCAGAGGCGAATGGCAACCTGCGCATCGTCTCGAGCCCGCGCATCTTGACGCTCGACAACCACGAAGCGCACATCGCGCAGGGCACGCTGATCCCGTACTCGCAGGTCAGCGCGCAGGGCGTTCAGACCGCGTTCCAAGAGGCGAAGCTCGAGCTGCGCGTGCGACCGCACGTCACCAGCGACGGCTCTGTCTCGATGCACGTGAAGATCACCCGCGACGAGCCGGACTTCACCCGCACCTCGACGCGCGGTGACCCGACGATCCTCAAGCGCGAGGCCGAGACCGACCTGCTCATCGAGGACGGACACACCGCGGTCATCGGCGGCATCTATACGCGCACCGCGGGCCGTAACCGCGATCAGATCCCGTTCTTCGGAGACATCCCGATCCTCGGCGTGCTGTTCCAACGTCGTCGCGTGCGGGACGAGCGCAGCGAGCTGCTGATCTTCCTGACGCCACGCATCGTCAATCGCGCCGCAGCCAGCGTTCGCTGAGCGCGGGGCGCGTGCCGAGGCGCGGGTTATAACGTCGAGATGCGTCTGCGCTTCCTGACGGCGGGTGAGTCTCACGGGCCAGGGCTCGTCGCGATCGTGGAGGGGATCCCCGCGGGCCTGCGGCTGTTAGCGGCAGATGTCGACGCGGATCTCGCGCGCCGACAGAAGGGCTATGGCCGCGGCGGTCGGATGAAGATCGAGACCGACCGCGTCGTGCTGCAGGCTGGCGTGCGCGGGGGCGAGACGCTCGGCGGGCCCATCGCCATGCTGGTCGAGAACCGCGACTTCGTCAGCTGGCACGGCCGCATGGGCGCGGCGCCGTTCGACGCGGTGCCGGAGCCGCTGACGCGCGCTCGGCCGGGCCACGCGGACCTGCCCGGCGGCATCAAGTACGACCGACACGATCTGCGCGACGTGCTCGAGCGCGCCAGCGCACGCGAGACCGCGATGCGCGTGGCCGTCGGCGCGGTGTGTCGACGCTTGCTCGCCGAGTGCGGCGTCAGCGTGTTCGCGCACGTGGTGTCGATCGGCGATGTCGTCGCGCGGCCAGCCGAGGGCTCTTGGGACGTGGTGCGCGCCGCGGCAGACGGCGATGATCTGCGCTGCACCGACGCAGAGGCGTCCGCGCGCATGCGCACCGCGATCCACACCGCGTCGCACGCCGGCGACACGCTCGGCGGCGTGTTCGAGGTGGTAGCGCTCGGGCTGCCGATCGGCCTCGGCTCGCACGTGCAGTGGGATCGCAAGCTCGATGGGCGACTCGCGCAGGCGCTGATGAGCATCCACGCGATCAAAGGCGTGGAGCTCGGTATGGGCTTCGCTGCGGCGCGGGTGCCCGGCTCCGCGGTGCACGATCCCATCGCGTGGACCTCGGACGGCGCGGGCGGCGGCGTGTACTCACGCTCGCGTAACGGCGCTGGCGGCCTCGAGGGCGGTATCACCAACGGCGAGGCGCTGGTGTGTCGCGCGGCTATGAAGCCCATCGCGACGCTGCGCGCTGCGCTCGACACCGTCGACGTGCAGACGAAAGAGGCGACGACGGCCGCGACCGAGCGCAGTGACATTTGCGCGGTCGCGGCGGCGAGCGTCGTCGGCGAGGCGATGGTGATGATCACGCTCGCCGACGCGCTGCTCGAGAAGCTCGGCGGCGACTCGATGACGGAGCTGCTGGCGCGCGCGGCCGCGTGGCGCGAGCACATAAGGACTTACTGATGTCGCGCTCGCGGGTGTTTCTCTCCGGACCGATGGGGAGTGGGAAGTCGACCGTCGCGAGGCTCCTCGGCGCGGCGCTCGGCGTGCAGACGCTCGACCTCGATCGACGCATCGAAGAGCACAGCGGCGTGTCCGTCGCGGAGCTGTTTCGACTGCGCGGCGAGATTGGCTTTCGCGCGATCGAGGCGGAGGTGCTCACCGCGCTGCTCGCCGACCCGACGACCGAAGCCGCGGTGATCGCGCTCGGTGGCGGCACGCTCGTCCCACGCGCGCTGCGCCACGCGGTGCTCGCCGCCGGCGTGGTGCTGACGCTCGACGCGGCGCCGGAGGTGCTCGCGCAGCGGATCGGTCGCGACGCCGCGCGGCCGCTGCTCGCGGGGCGCGATCCGGTCGAGGCGCTCACCGCGATTTGCGCTCAGCGACGCGAGGTATACGCGGAGTGCGATGCGCGTATCGACACCGCGGAGCGCACGCCGGAGGAGGTCGTGGCGCGCGCGCTGGCGTTCGTCGGCGCGACCCGCGTGGTGGTGCCGCTCGGGGCGCGCACCTACGGCGTAGAGATCGGCGAGGGGCTGCGCACGCAGCTGCCGGCGCGCGTTGCCGAACACGCGCGTGGTGCGCGCGTATTGGTCACCGATGCGACGGTCGACGCGCTCTGGGGCCCCGAGACGCGCGTGAGTCTCGCGCATGAGACGTGCGCGCTGATCGACGTCGTCTTACCGCCGGGAGAGCGCGCGAAGACGCTGTCGAGCGTCGCTGAGGTCTGGGACGCGGCGCTCGGCGCGGGTATCGATCGTGACGCAATCGTCATCGCGCTCGGCGGTGGTGTCATCGGTGATATGGCAGGCTTCGCGGCGTCGACGTTGCTGCGCGGAGTCGCGTTTGCGCAGCTTCCGACGACATTGTTGGCGATGGTCGACAGCTCCGTCGGCGGCAAGACCGGCGTCAATCGCGCGGAGGGCAAGAACCTGATCGGCACGCTGTATCAGCCGCGATTCGTGCTCTGCGATGTGGGCTTTCTCGCGACGCTGCCGATCGAAGAGCGTCGTGCAGGGCTCGGCGAGGTGGTGAAGTGCGCGCTGCTGGCGGGCGAGCGCGAGCTCGAGGCGCTCGAGCGGGACGCGCCGCTGCTCAGCGCGGGCGAAAGCGCCGCCACGATCCGCGCGATCACGATGGCGGTCGCGCTAAAGGCGCGCATCGTCGCCGCTGACGAGGACGAGACGCGCGGGCTGCGCTTGTCGCTCAACCTCGGTCACACGCTCGGGCACGCGCTCGAGGCGGAGAGCGGCTACACGCTCCGTCATGGCGAAGCGGTCGCGCTCGGGCTGCTCGCTGCGCTGCGTGTTGGCGAAGGTCTGGCGCTGACGCGGCGCGAACTGCGCGCGCGCGTCACCGACTTGCTAACCACGCTCGGGCTACCGACGGACGTCGACGCGCGCATCGGACCGAGCACGCTGCGCTGGGTAGGGCAGGACAAGAAGCGCGTGGCGGGGAAAGTGCGCTTCGTCGTGCCGATCGCGCCCGGCGACGCGCGCATCGTTCCGCTTGGCGCTGCGGAGCTCGAGCGGCTGTGTCGGTCGTGAATTTGGAGCGGCGCGCCGACACGGCTACGCTGTCGACTGTGAAGCCCGTCTGGAGGAGCCGTATGCGTCGTCTCGTGATCGCCGTTCTCGCTGCGGCCGCTGCCGCGTCCACCGGCTGCGTCGATGACAATCCCGGGTGGTTCGTCGCGGGCAACATCCGGGCTGACGACATGTGCCTGCTCGCGCCGGCGGGCGGCGCACTCGTCGCATACGGCGTCTATGACACCGCGGTCGTTCGCCCGTACCTCGTGGCGCCGCTGTTCCAATCCGGGCTGGTGTCGCGCACGGCAGTCCCGGCCTCGCCACGCGCCGAGAGCAACAACATCGTCGTCGAGGGTGCGGTCGTCGAGCTCACCGCCGTCGATGGCGCAGCGCTGCCCGGTGTGACGTCGTCTTATACGGTGGCGATGACCGCGCTCATACCGACGTCGCTCGACGGCCAGCCGGGCGTCGCCACCGGTCTAGTGGGCGCGATCCCTGAGTCGGTCGGGCTCGAGCTCGCAGCGTCGACAGGCGGCGTGCCCACGACCATCGTCGTCAACATGACGTTCTTCGGGCACACGACCGGCGGAACCGCGATCGACTCGAATCCATGGCGCTGGACGGTCCAAGTCTGCTCGGGCTGCCTCGAGGTCGCGTGCGCGACGATGCTCACGCCGCAGTGTTTCGGTGGGCAAGACGGCTACGCGTACAAGCGTGCCGACTGTCCGGCGCTCTAAAGCGGCCGGGGGCCCTCGAGATTCATCACATCTTTTTGAGCCTCAATCGTGCGCTCCCGCGCTGGGAACCTCCCCCAGCCCCTCGTTCGAGGGGGGCTTTTCCGATGGCGGTGGTGGGAGTCGCGTGCACTCGAATACCAACGCTGCGAGGCACCCCCAAC
>Ga0105048_10011695_pt1 | contig 13817 bp, 8 predicted proteins | sample MAT05_FD_78382 | JGI IMG/M metagenome (GOLD analysis project Ga0105048, IMG submission 78382) | Freshwater microbial communities from Lake Fryxell liftoff mats and glacier meltwater in Antarctica - MAT-05 | ecosystem: Environmental > Aquatic > Freshwater > Ice > Liftoff microbial mat | place...
CGCTCGACCGCCCGATCCTGATCGGCCACGGCCCGAACCCGGGGCCGAGCGTGCCGATGACCGCCGTGCGCGACCTGCTCCTCGGGGCGCTCGACTTGATGTGACTACCGCCCGAACGGACGCGCCCGGCGGAAGGCGGCGTCGAGGGCGGCGGACTTCGGCGACCCCGACAGCAGCCGTCCCTGCACCCAGACGAGCGGCAACCCCGGCCCGGCGGTCTTGGCCCACGCGACCGTGGCGTCGAGGCCGGCGTCGGTCGCCGGGTCCGCGACCACCTTGTCGTAGGCCGCGAGGTCCAGCCCGAGGCGGGCGGCGATCTGCCGACATTCTTCGGCGGAACGGTCTTCGGCGGCGAACAGCGCCGCGGCCATCTCTTCGCCCTTGCCCTCGGCCTGTGCCGCGAGGAACGCCCGGGCCGCCGGCCGCGCGTTCGCGTGCTTCGGCATCGGGGCCGGCAGGCGGACGAAGTGGATGTCGGCCCGGTCGCGGAGCCGCGGTCGCAGCAATTCGTCCGCCCGGCGGCAGTGGTCGCAGTCGAAGTCGGTGACTTCGACCACGGTGACGCGGCCTTCGACCCAGTGGGCCGTGACCTGCGGCGGGGGCGGCGGGTCGATGTCCACCAGGACCGCGGCCAGCGGCAGGAACACGACCCCCGCGGCGGCAGCGAGCCACCCCCCTCGGGCGAGCCAGGATACCCCCTCCACCCCGACGGGGCGGACGAGCGCGAGCGCCCCCAGCCCGATGCCGCACCCGTCGGCGACGAGGCAGAGCGGGCAGACGTGCCCGATGACGGCGAGTTGAACGACGATCAGGCCGAGACCGGCGACGCCGCCCACGATTGCGAGTATGCGCGCCGTTCGCTCGCAGCCGACGAGCGCGAGGCCGAGGACGGCGGCGAACCCGACGACCCCGACGACCGGGAGCGGCACCCCGAGCGGGCGGCCGTAGGCGGAGTCGGTGACGCGGTCGCACCCGCCGTCGAACCCGCAGAACGCCGGGGCGTCGGCGACCGCGTCGGCGAGGCTCAGGGCGCTCGCCCCGAGGCCGACGACGGCGAGCAGGCGGAACGCGACCGCCGCCCGCCCGGGCAACGCACGGGCGGGCGGGGCGGGTTGGTCGGTCGAGTCGGGCGGCACGTTAGTTCTTCCCCGTCCCGGCGGGCGGGCCGCTCTTGAGTTCGGCCGGCGCGGGGGCCGCCGTTTCGACGTATTTCTGCTCGCTCACCAAGATCACGTCGCCGGTCGCCGAGTGTGACGTGACCACCCTCCGGACTTCCCCGAGTCCCCTCACGTACACCATCGCCGATTCCTCCCACCGGGACGGGTCGAGCGGGTTGCGGACCGTCCGCTTGATCTCGACCGTGTCGGCCCCGGCCGCGTCGCGGCCGAACCCCAGCACGGTGAACGTGGCTAGCTTCCCGTCCGGGGTCTTCGCCGACCACGACTGCCCCTTCCGCACCTCCGCCCGGAGGACCGGCTCCCAATACTGGGCCGGCTCCCCCCGCTCGCCGGGGACCACCTGCCCGATCTCCACCTGGTTGCCCAGTACCCGGTAGTTCCGCGCCTGTGGCTTCTGCGGGGGCTTGAGTTTCGTCAGGTCGCGGGTCCACTTCGGCTCGCCCGGGGCGGGGACGAACAAGCTCGTCCCCGGGTACGTGCCGGTCTTCAGCGGGGTCACGAGGATCAGGTCCTCTGCCGTGAAGCGGACGCTCAGCCGGGTGATCGGGCTGTCCTTCGTCCGGCCCGGCTGGAGGACGTCGTACAGGTGTTCTTTTCCCGACCGATACGGGAGGAAATCGAGGGTCGTCTTCGGGGCGGTCGGGTCGAGTTCCGAGGCGACCCCGCTGTCGATCTGAACGAACCCGTTCACCACCCCGGAGCAGGTGCCGCGGACCACGAGCGATTTGTCTTCGGGGATCGCGGCATATTTGTCCGGGGCGAACTTGACCAGGATCGGGTACTTGTTCGCGGTCCCGGCCTCAATGACGAGTGATCGGGTGTCCGGCCGCCGCTCCTTGACCGTCCCGCTGAGCAGGACCGGCTTGTACCGGTACGTGGCGTTCGCGGCCCGGGTGCCGAGCTGGAAGGCGCTGGCCAGCCCCTCGGCGCTGACCTCGATCGGGGGCAGACTCTGGTCCCGGAGACCGGGGAGCAGGTCCGTCTCGTAGTCGGCGTGGAACTGGTCGGCCGACACTTCGACCGCGTCGGCCCCGGGGGCATCCAGCCCCGGGGTGATGCTCGCGCAATTCTCCAGCCGGACCGTGGTATACACCCGACCCGAGCAGAGGCCGCGCACGTCGAACCGCTGCCCGGGCTTGAGCTTGGCGAGTTGGTCCCGATCAGTCACCTTGAAGGCGCAGACGACCGTTACCTTCGAGTCGGTGGCGGGGGGTTCGAGGACGACCGTCGGGAACGGGAGGGCGGCCGACGGCGGGTTCACCGCCCGGACCATCGCCGCGGTCAGGTAGACCGGCTTGTCGCGGTAGAGTTTGTCGGCCGGGTGCTCGACCGCGGTCGCCTCGCTCTCGACCAGCTGCCCGCCCTTGGCGTAGGTGCCGCGGACGGCGACCGGCTGGCCCGGGAAGAGGTCCGGTGCCGCCACGACGCCGTACGGGTCCAGGGCGAGTTGGGCCGTCAGCGCCGGGGCGGCCGGGTCCGGGGCCAGGACGACGGCCCCGCTCCGGGACTGGTGGAACACCCCGCGGACGAGGACGCCTTTCCCGGCGTACTTGAGGTCGGCGAGGCCCGGATCCTCGGCGTACTCCTGGAGGAAGGCAGCGGCGTTAAGCTCGTACTCGACCGGCGGCTTGACCAGCCGCGGCGGCGGGGCGACCTCGTACACCTTGGGGGTCTCGACCGCTTTCGGCTGCTCGACGATTATCTCGGCGGGGGGTGGCCCGTAATCCGGCGGGGGCACCGGCTTTTTCTCGTCCCCGGAGAAGACCGCGATGGCGACCGCGATGGCGACCGCCCCGGCCACCGACCCGCCGATGATCTTGTACTGCCGCTTCTTCTTCGCCGCGGCCAGGGTCAGGGGGTCGATTTGGGGATCCGGAGCTGGCGGCGGGGCCGGCGGGGTGTCGGCCGCCTCGGCCCGGACCGGGCCGCGCGCGAGGCGGTTCGGCGGCGGCCCGGACGCCGCGAACTCGGCCTCGTCCGCCGGGGGCGTCGGGATCGCGCCCGAGCGGGGTGTGCGCCGCGGGGGGGGTACGTCGTCCGCGGCGAAGTCGGAGTCGTCCTCGACCGGGGCCGGCCGGGTGCGGCGGCCGGTCGGGGCGTCGGCGGCCGGCCGCCGACGCTTGACCGGGCCGTGGCCGTTCCCGTTAGGCGGGGCGGCGGGGCTCTGCGGCCGCGGCGGGGCCGACCCGGCCGGCTCGAGCGCCTCCGCCCCGCCGGAGGCGGTCGGGATGCGGATCAGCGTGCCGCACCGGATGCACCGGGCGTCCAGCCCGGCGAACGCCCGGTTCGCGTTGTGCGACTTGTTGCACCCGGGACAAACGAAAGTGATCATGAGGTCCGCTCGTCGGGACTACCAGCTAGGGGGCGTCGTCGTCTTCGACCGCGTCCAACAGCGCCGCCCGCTCCTGGTCTTCCTGGCGAAGGAGCTGCGATTCGAGGACGGCGTGGTCTTCGTCGGGGAACCGGAGCGGCCGCTTGCACCGCGAACACTGCCCGATCCCGCCCAGGGCGAGCTGCCGGAACCGGAGGCGCTGGGCGCAGTGCGGGCAGTTGAAGACGTAGAACACCGCCGACGGGTCCAGGACCGGCAGGCTACTCAGGTAGACGACCGTCCCGGCCACGGCCAGCCCGTCGAAGGCGACGGCCAGGATGAACCACTTCCACGGGTCTGGCCCGCCCCCGTCCTTGCGCGAGGCCACGGTCGGCGTGTAGAAGCCGGTCTTCGGCGGCTTGCACTTGGAGCACTTCTTGCCGTCCAACTCCGGGTTGTACGGCAGCTCCATGTTGCACTTGTCGCAGCTCAGGTACTTGTACTTCCCGGCCTTCTTGTCCGCCGCGAGCTTGGCCGCGTCCGACGTTTTCGGGGCCAATAGCAGGTAGGCGATGCCGGCCAGCAGCACCCCGCTCGAGACCACCACGAACACCTGGACCCACCGCTTGCGGAGGCTCTTCCAGGCCCGCTGGTGCCACGGTTTTTTCGCCGCCCCTGGGCGCGACAGTCCGCTGGCCATGCCGATGTGTCCTCGTCCGTGCGACCGGGGCCGGGCCGCCGGTTACTGGTCCACGAAGTTCGCCGCCGTCCCCTCGCTCGCCGTCAGGAGTCGGCGGAACGTCAGGGGGTCGATGTCGTTGCGGACGAAGGTGACGTGGGCGTCCATGAACAGGGCGTTGCACCCGGTCCCGTGGAAGCTGAACGGCTCCTCGTTCGGGCCGCAGTCGGTGAACGTCCACGGGCAGGCGGCCGACCCGCCGAACGGCTGGGAGTTGTTCACCACCCGGCCGGCGAACGGGGTGGCGTTCCCGACCGGCGGGCCGGACACGATCCCGGCCGACGCCGGCTCGGCCCACCGCCACGACGCCCGGACGTACAGGCTCCCCAAGGCCGGCACGTCGCCGGCCGCCCCGACCGGGTCTTGGTACCACGCCGCCGTCCGCACCGGGTAGAACGAGTCGCTCCGGCCGACCGCCTCGACGATCGCGATCGTGTTGCTCAGACCGTCCTGGACCACCGCCTGGCCGGCCCCGCCGTTGCGGAGCGGGCCGAGGTCGGCGGACGAGACCGCCGTCCCGCTGACGGTCCGGGAGACGGTGGTCGCGGCCGGGTTCGTGTCGAACAGGGTGGCGGCGACCGGCATGTAGTCGGTGTACCCGTACCCCAGAGAGTCTAGTCCGCTCCGGGGGCGGACCGGGTTGGTCGGGCAGAGGTAGCCGGGGACGATCGACTTGGCCGCCACCTTATTCCCGGCCGTGCTGTTATAGTACGCGGTCCCCACGGCCGTCTCCCCGGACTTCACGGCCGAGGCCCCGAACAAGTCGTACGCCGGGCCTTGCTCGACGTACGGGAGGATGGCGGTAAAGAACGAGACGTTGTCGTAGGCCAGCGTCCCGTCCGACTTGAAGCCGCCGGTCGGGAAGCTCCGCCGGTCGGCCTCGTGGGACGCCATGGCGATGCCCATCTGCCGCAGGTTGTTCGAGCACTGCATCCGGGCCGCCAGCTCGCGGGCCTTCTGGATGGCCGGCAGGAGCAAGGACACCAGGATCGCGATGATCGAGATCACGACGAGCAGCTCGATCAGCGTGAACGCCCGGCGGCGGGCAGTCTGGGGACGCATGGCATGCTCTGGGGTGAGAGGGTCGGTTCGGTCTCTCGATTTTTCCGGCGAACCGGGCGGACTTCAAGCCCGCTCGTGCGAAACGAGGCAAGTTTTCTCGGTCCGGGAGAACGGGCACGCCCAACGCGGTCTGACGACCGGTTGGGCGGCGCGGGCACCGGCGGCCGGCGCTCGCCGGCCGGTCGGCTCAAGACATTACTGGTCGGTGAAGTTGGCGCTGAGCCCTTCTTGCGGGGTGCAGAGCCGGCGGAACGTCAGGAAGTCGATGTCCTCGCGGAGGAACGTGACGTGCCCGTCGCCGAACAGCACGTTGGCACCGCCGCTGTGGAAGCTGAATACCTCGTCGTTCGGCCCGCAGTTGTTGTTGGTCCACGGGCAGGTGGGCGGCCCGCCGAACAGGTCGGCGTTGTTGTTGACCGGCCGGGAGTGCACGTTGGCGAACGTACCTCCGCCCGGGCCCGTGTCGCGGTTCGGCCCGCCGACGCCGTTGGCGATATCCGGCTCGCCCCAGCGCCAGCCGGCGCGGAAGTTGTTGTTGGTCGCGTCGCCGAGTTCCGAAACGCCGTAGCCGTTCGTGCTAAACGTCTCGCTGCGGCCCACGTCTTCGGTGAGGAAGATCGTGTTCGACAGGCCGTCGATGATTTCCCCCTGGTTCGGGCCTTCCAGCCCGATCGCCGCACGGTTCCGGATGGCGGTCGAGTTGCCGTTGTTGTCCTTGACGAAGAACTGCGGGGCGTAGTTCGCGTTGGTGCTGTCCGGGCTGGCGATCCTGGTTTCGATACCGGAGATCTTTCTTGCACCGGCGGTGAGGCCGTAGAACCCGCCCTTGTTCTTCATGGCGAGGGCACCCACGGTACGCGTGACGGAGTCCAAGCGGATCAAGTCCGCGGCGAGGCCGGTGGTGCTGATGCTCACGTAGGCAATCGGCATGTAGTCGAAGTACCCGTACCCGCTGCCATCCAGGCCGGACTTCGGCCGGATCGGGTTGGTCGGGCAGAGGAAGCTCGGGATCGTCTGCTTGAAGGCAGCCTGGTTGGCGGGCGCGGTGTACGCCTGCTGTAGGTCGATCGTGTTGTAGATCCCCCCGGCTTCCATGTACGGGAGCAACATGGTGGCGGTCGAGTGGATGCTGAACACGGTCTGGTTGTCCAAGCCGCCGTCGGTCAGCTTGCTGTTGAACTCGCCCGCGCTGGGGAAGGAGCGGTTGGAGTCGTGGAAGGCGTGGAGGGCGATGCCCATCTGCCGCAGGTTGTTCGAGCACTGCGACCGGGCGGCCGCCTCGCGGGCCTTCTGGATGGCCGGCAGGAGCAGGGCGATCAGGATCGCGATGATCGCGATGACGACGAGCAGCTCGATCAGGGTGAACCCCTTGCGAGCGCGCGGCGTACGGGACAGGAGACGGGTCAGCACGAGTAGCCCCTCAGGTGGTTCGTCCCCGACACTGCCAGCACGCGTGCCTTGCTTGCTGGACCAATCAATGTCAGGACGGAGAGTGTTATAAACTCGGTGGGTGTGGTCGCAACGCGATTGGCGTGAAGAACGAGTGAATGTCGTTTATCACCCCGCCGACACCGCAAATCCGCTCGAAAAACGCAGTACTCATTGTGGAGATTTCGCCCGTTTTCGTGTTGACGTTGCCGGGCGGGATCGCCGAATGGAATCGCCGAGCATGCGGCCGTGGATGCGTCGCAGGTCCGAGTTTGGGAAGGCGAGGCTCCTGCCGAGCCGGGGCGTTCGGCTCGGCAAGAACCTCGCCCTCCCAAAACCGAGCGCAACCCCGATCGCGTGCCTGGACCGAGCATTGGCACTTATACACTCCGGTCAGCCGACTCAATACCTTCCCCGTCTCGATAAATTAACACCACTCCGTATCTTCACAATAAGCACATCTATCTTTCTGAACCTGCCGCTTCATGATTTCTTCATCGGTTCTTTCACCTGATCTTCATCGAACCTGAACACGATCCGCCCCGCGGCTCATTACCCTAACTCGTGCCTGATTGCCCGCCCGCGCTGGAACACCCTCATGACGCACGACCACAGTACCGCCTTCCCGCCGACCTCCGGGCGGTCCATCGGCCCGGCCTCCGGCCGCGTTGCGGATCAGCACTACCGGGCCGCGGAGGAAGCGTACCGTGGCGGCGAGTACGAGCGCGCGGCGGCCGAATACACCTTTTGCATTCAGGCTAATCCGCACCGGGCCGAGGCGTTCGCCCGCCGGGGCGATGTCTGCCGGGCGCTCGGGCGGCTCGACGCGGCCATCTCCGACTACACGGCCGCCCTGCAGATCAACCCCCGCAACGAGGCCGTCCTGCTCGGCCGCGGGCAGTTGTACGCCCTCACCGGCAAGCCCCGGCCGGCCATCGCCGACTTCTCCGCCGCCCTCGACATGAATCCCGATAACGGGCCGGCGTATCAGAGCCGCGGGCAGGCCCGGGCCCGGGCCGGGGAGCCGTCGGCCGCCATCCTCGACTTCACCCGGGCGATCGACCTCGCCCCCGGCAACGCCGTCGCCTTCGCCGAGCGCGGGGCGGCGTTCATTTCGCGCGGCGACCCGTCGGCCGCCCTCGCCGACCTCACCCGGGCGCTCCAGCTCAACCCGTTCCTCTGGCTCGCCCTCGCCCGCCGGGCCGAGGCGTACACCCAGCTCGGCCGGTACGAGCAGGCCGGGGCCGACCTGACCGAGGCCCTGCGGCTCGACTCCCAGAACCCGGACCTGCTCGCCGCCCGGGGCGAGGTGCGGCTGCGGCTCAAGGCCCCCGAGGCCGCCCTCGCCGACCTCGACGAGGCCGTCGGGCTGAACCCCCACGACCCGGCCCTCCACGCCCGGCGGGGGCGGGCGCATGTGTCGGTCGGCCGGCTCGACCCGGCCGAGGACGACTTCAGCGAGGCCCTGCGGCTCAAGCCGGCCGACCCCGAATTCCTCGTCGCCCGCGGCGAAGTCCGGCTCGCCACCGGGCGGATCGACCACGCCCTCGGCGACTTCGTCGAGGCCGCCAAGCGGAACCCGGAATTCGGCCCGGCGTTCCACGGCCAGGCCCTCGTCTACATCGGCCGGAACGACTACGCGATGGCGATCCCCTGCCTCGACCGGGCGATCGGGTGCGACCCCCGGTTCGCCGACGCCTTCCACCAGCGGGCGCGGTGCTACCTCCGCCTCGACCGCCCCGAGGACGCCCTCGACGACGCCACCCGGGCCGTCGAACTCGACCCCGAGGCGGTCCTCCCGCGGCGGCTGCGGGCCGACGTGTACCTCCGCGTCGGGCAGGCCGACGACGCCTTCGCCGACCTCGCCGAACTCGTCAACCTCGCCCCCGAAGACCCGGTCGTTTACCACCTGCGCGGGAAGCTCGAATTCCGCCGCGGGCGACTCGATTCGGCCGTCCAGGACTTGACGGTGGCGCTCAAGTTGAACCCGACGTTCACTGAGGCGATGGCCGACCGGGCCGGCGTCTACCGCGGGTTGGGCAAGCACCGCGAGGCGCTGTCCGACCTGACGGCGGCCGTCCAACAGGACGCCAAGTACGCGGCCGAGTACCTGGTCCAGCGCGGCATCGTCCACGGGGCGACCGGGGAGTTCAACCACTCGATCGCCGACTTCCTCGTCGCCCTGGCCCTCGACCCGAACAACAAGGCGGCGGTCCGGGGGAAGGAACTCGTCACCCAGCTCCGCGACGCCCGCGGGCCGAACGCGGCCGATTCGGCCGAGGCCGACCTGGACCGGGCGGCGGACGCCGCCCGGGCGCTAGGCGGGATGGCCGGGCCGAAGCGGGCGCGGCCGTGGCGGTCGCTCATCGAGCCGGACGAGCTGGAGGCTCCGCGGCCTCGGAAGCCCCAGCGCCGCCAGCTCGCCGCCGCCCCGGAGGTGGACCTGGCGAGCGTCCCGGACGAGGACGGGTTCGAGGTCGATGAGGGAGAGGATTCGGTCGAGGTGATGATCGAGGAGACCGGGTTGGAGGTGATCCCGCCGCCGCCGCGGGCGGCCCGCCGTCCGGCCCGCCCGCCGGCCCCCTGGGTCGAACCCGTTGACGAGGAAGCCGAATTCGAGGTGGAAGAAGCCTCGCGGCCGCCCGAGACGCGCCGCCAGAATAAGAAGGCTCCCCGCCCCGAGCCGCGCCCGGAACCCGTCGAGCGCCCGGAGGCCCGGGTTCCCGCCCCGGCTCCCACTCCGGCCCCGTTCGTGCCGCCGCCCGCGCCGGCCCCCGTAACCCCGCCGCCGGCCGCGCCCGTGGCCGAAACGCCGAAGCCCGCCCCCAAGAAGAAGCGGCGTTCGGACGACGACGACGCCCCCGCGGGCCTCCGCGGGAAGATCAACAAGCTGGCGAACAGCAAGTGGGGCAAGCGGACCGTCATCCCGCTCGGCTTCCTGTGCATCAGCTACCTGCTGTACGACCAACTCGCCGGGGAATCGCCCCAGAGCGCGGCCCGACGGGGCCACACGACGCCGTACGAGGTCGAGGGGAATAAGAAGATGACGGCCGACGCATTCTGGAACGCTTACAAGAAGGATCCGGCGGCCGCCTCCGGGGCGTACGGCGACCAGATCGTCGAGCTGTCCGGGAAGGTGCGGGCGGCGGACCCGGCGACCGGGATGGTCGTCCTGGAAACACCGGCGAAGGACAAAGGCATCCGCTGCTTCTTCATTCTGAAAGACAAGGCGAGCGGGTTCAAACCCGGCCAGCCGGCGGTGATCGCGGGGCAGGTTAACGAGGGCCAGACGGGCGGCGGCGACTTGACCGTCGGCCAGTGTAAGCCGGGCAAGTGACGACCGGGTTCCGGGACGCGGCCGCGCGAGAGGGACCGATGGGCAACAACGCCGGGCCGGCCGGGTGGGTTCGTCTCCTCGATCGGTACGGGTGGGTTGCAGTCCTGGTCGCCGGGCTGGCCGCCTACCACAACAGCTTCCAGGGCGTCTTCTTCATCGACGACCACCGGGTCGTCGGCCCGGTACGGTTCGGCACCCCCGACCTGACCTGGCCGCCGTTTTGGGGCCACCGGTGGCTCGGCACCTGGTCCTTCGGGGCCGGAGCCGGGGTGTTCGGCAACTCCCTCCGGGCGCTGCACGCCGTCAACCTCGGCATTCACCTCCTCGCCGGCCTCGTCCTCTGGGCACTGGTCGGGCGGACGCTACGGTCAACGACCTTCGACGGGCGCTACGCCGGCCGGGCGGGGGTTTTGGCCACCGCCGTCGCCGCCGTCTGGGTCGCCCACCCGCTCACGACACAGGCCGTTACCTACCTCGTGCAGCGGTACGAATCGCTGATGGGGCTGTTCGCACTGGTATCGGTGTGGGCGGCGGCCCGCGGGGCGGCGGCCGGTTCCGGCCGGCGGGCATGGTACGCCGCGGCCGTCGTCGCCGCCTACGCCGCCCTTTCGACGAAGGAACCGGCGTTCGTCCTACCGGGCGTGATCCTGGCGTACGACCGGCTGTTCCTGGCCGGGTCGTGGCGCGGTGCGGTGCGGCGGCGGTGGGCGCTCTACCTCGCCCTGCTCGCCACCGAAGTCGCCCTCGTCCCGATTGCCCCCAATACGCTCACCTCCCCGCCCCCGACCCCCGCGGCGACCGCCGCCCCGGCCGAGGAGGTGTTGATCCTGCAGAGCGCGATCGAGTTCGTCCGGGAGGACCGGTCGGACGTTTCGGCCGGGTTCTGGCTCCCGGAGGTCACCCCCTGGATGTACCTCCGGACCCAGCCGGGGGTGATCCTCCACTACCTCCGGTTGGCGGTCTGGCCGCACCCCCTGTGCCTCGACTACGCGTGGCCGGTGGCCGACCATTGGTGGCAGATTTGGCCACCCGGTTCCGTCATTATTGCGTTACTCGGGGCGACGGCCTGGCCGGTCCTGCGGGGGTACGCGGCCGGATTTCTGGGGGTCTGGTTCTTCGGGTTCCTGGCCGCGAGTTCGTCGTTCCTGCCGATCGCCGACCTGGCGTTCGAACACCGCATGTACCTGCCCCTGGCCGCGGTGGTAGCGGCGGGGGTATTCGCCGGGGACCGCCTGCTGCGGTCGGCGGGGCCGGCGAAGGGAATCGTGGCCGTGGCTGTCGTGGTCGGGTGCGTCGTCTTAACGATCCGGCGGAACGACGACTACGATAACGAGGAGCGGATGTTCCGGGCGAACCTGACTGTCCGCCCGGAGTGCGGCCGGGCGTGGAACAACCTGGGGGTCGCACTCGCCGAACAGGATAAGTACGCGGAAGCGGCCGAGGCGTACGCGGCGGCGGGGCGGAACAACGGCCCGAACGTCTGGCGGATCAACCGGATACTCGTCTTACGAACGGGCGCACAGCGCGCCACCGTCCCCTGGGACGAACTCGTTACCGAGCTGACTGCCGCGTGTGCCGAGCAGCCGTCGAACGCCGCCCGCCGCTTTATGCTCGCCCACGCCGTACTCGAAGGCGGGAACCCTACCCGGGCGGCGGACGAGTACCGAACGGCGATCGCGATGCGCGGCGACCGCCCGGTCCGGGAGCCGATGGTGTTCGGGTACTACGGGCAGGCGCTCGCCGCGGTCGGCCGGACCGAGGAGGCGGTCGCGGAGTACCGCCGGGCGGTCGAACTCGACCCGAACGCGGCCCCGGTCCGCAACAGCCTCGGGCAGGCGCTCGTCCGGCTCGGCCGGCACGCCGAGGCCGAAACTCACTTGCGGGCGGCGGCCGGTGCCGACCCGCAGGGCGCGCACGCCCCATTCAACCTCGGGGTGCTGCGGATGCACCAGGGGAACCCGGCGGACGCGGCCGTCTGGTTCCGGGAGTCGTACCGCCGCGACCCGCGGCACCTACGGGCGGCGGTCGGGCTGGCCCACGCCCTGCACGACTCGGGGCGGGTCGCCGAGGCGCGGGCGGTCTTCGCCAAGCTGCACCAAGGCTGGCCGACGTGGGCGGAGGAGGCGGGGCGGCTGGCGTGGCAAATGTCCACACTCCCGGACCCCCGGGGGCGCTACGGGAGGGAGGGGCTGCGGCTGGCCCGGTCGATCGTGGCCGGGGGCGGGGACGGGGACGCGGGGGCGCTCAACGTGCTGGCCGCCGCCCTAGCCGAAACCGGGGCGTTCGACGACGCCGCACGGACCGCGGAGCGGGCCGCCGCCCTCGCCCGGGCGGCCGGCCAGGCGGCGTTCGCCGACGAAATCGACTCCCACCTCCGGGGCTACCGGACGCGCGAGCCGTTCCGCCAGTCCGCCGGCGGGTCGAATTAGTCTCGCTGTTCGAGATCGGGCTGAAAGCCCACCAGTGCTATGGGCGGGCTTCCTTCGCGGCTACTTCCCCGGCGGGAGCAGCGGCACCCCGGACGGGAGGGTCGGGTTCTTCGGATCGAACGGGCGCGAGTCGCGGCCTCGGTCGTCGAGGTTCTTCTCGATGTTCCCCAGGTAGACGGTCGTGAAGATGCGGAAGATCGCGGTGATCACGAACGCCGCTACGAGCAGCCAGATCAGCAGGCTCGCCAGCTTGTTCAGCGTCCCGAGTAGGCGGCGGGCCTGCTCGTCGTAGTTCTCGGCCTGGACGGCGCACATCTCCGGCAGTCGCCCGCTCTCCTCGGCGACCGCGACGGAACTCCGGAACGACGGCGGGAAGACGCCGGCCGCCCCGAAGGCGTCGTGGATCGTGTTCCCCCGCCGGACCGACCCGACCACCCCGGGGGCGGCGGCCACGAACGCCGAGTTGTCGGTCGCGTTGAACGCCAGCTGGATCGACTTCAACACCGACAGCCGGGTGTCGAGCATCAGTTTCAGGGCGACGCACAGCCGGGTCATCGCCAGCGCCCGGGCGCACGGGCCGGCGACCGGGACGTGGAACATCGCCCGCTGCAGCCGCGGGGCGGTTGCGAGGAGCTTCCCGAGGAGGGCGAACAGGATCAGCCCGGCGGCGATCGTCCCGAACACCACCACCAGGAAGGTGACCGCCCCCTCGGGGCCGATCAGCCCCAGCCCGAGCGGGTCGGTCGTCTGCTGCCCCGGCCCCTTCGACGGCAACAGGCCGAGGATCAGGATCAGCCCGGCGATGATGAGGACCGCGGCGGCGAACTGGACGACCGGCCAGCTGATGTCGGAGATGAAGTCGCGCCGGAGCTTCTGCTGGGTCTGGTAGTACCGCTCCAGCTCACCCATCACTTCGGGCAGGTTCCCCGACTCCTCGCCGACGGCGGTCAGGGCGACGAACAGCGGGGGGAACGCCGCCTCCTGCTTCCGCAGGGCCTCGTGCAACGACCACCCGGCCTTGAGGTCGGCCGCGACCCGGCCGGCGACCCGGCGGAGGGGGCCGGTCCCCTCCCGGCTGAGGAGGTCCATCGCGTCGCGGAGCATCATCCCGCTGGACAGCGCGTACCGCAGGGCGCGGCACAACTCGATCAGACTCGCCGTCCCGAGCCGCCTGGACCAAAACATACCTAGTTCCTCCCGGTAGCGGATAAACCCCCCGACGCCCGGCTCACGCCACCAGGTACTCGGCCGGCAGGACGCGGACGACCTCCTCGACGCTCGTCGCCCCCTGGGCGACCTTCAGGGCAGCCGCGTGGCGGAACTCGAGCATCCC
>Ga0105048_10011698_pt1 | contig 13815 bp, 12 predicted proteins | sample MAT05_FD_78382 | JGI IMG/M metagenome (GOLD analysis project Ga0105048, IMG submission 78382) | Freshwater microbial communities from Lake Fryxell liftoff mats and glacier meltwater in Antarctica - MAT-05 | ecosystem: Environmental > Aquatic > Freshwater > Ice > Liftoff microbial mat | place...
ATCCGAACAAACTGCCCTTGCTCAAGCGCTCGTTCGCGGCGCTCTTGTCGACGCTGGGCGAGAAAGACAGCGTGTCGATGGTCGTCTATGCGGGCGCTAGCGGCTTGGTGCTGCCGCCGACCCCAGGCAACCGTCAGGCCGAAATCTTGGGGGCGCTCGATCGTCTCTCCGCCGGAGGCAGCACGAACGGTGGTCAAGGCATCGAACTCGCGTACGCCGCCGCCCAAGCATCGTTCAAGAAAGGTGGCGTCAATCGCGTCATCTTGGCGACCGACGGCGACTTCAACATCGGCACGACCAGCGAAAGCGAGTTGGTGCGGTTGATTGAAAAAAAGCGCGAGCGCGGCGTGTTCTTGACGGTGCTTGGCTTTGGCATGGGCAACTACAAGGATTCCAACTTGGAGAAGTTGGCGGACCACGGCAACGGCAACTACGCCTACATCGACAGCTACGACGAGGCGCGCAAGGTACTGGTCGAAGAAGGGGGAGCCAACCTCGTCACGATCGCCCAGGACGTGAAAATCCAAGTCGAGATGAACCCCGCCTACGTCGGCGCCTATCGACTGATCGGCTACGAGAACCGTCGCTTGACCGCGGAAGATTTCGCCGACGACGAGAAAGACGCGGGCGACATCGGCGCGGGCCACACCGTGACTGCCCTGTACGAGTTGCTCACGCCCGAACAAGCCGCGCGTGAATTGAAGGCCGACGACCTGCGTTACCAGACGCCACGCGCCGCGCAGGGCAAGTCGACCGAACTCTGCACGGTCAACCTGCGCTTCAAGAAGCCTCTCGGCGCGACCAGCCAACTGGCTGTGTTCCCCGTGCAGAGCCGCACCACGTCGTTGAGCGGCACTAGCGAATCGTTCCGCTTTTCCGCGGCCGTCGCCGGATTCGGCATGTTGCTGCGCAACTCGGAGTTCAAGGGCACGGCCAGCTACGCGCTGGTCGGTGAGCTGGCGCAAAACTCGCTGGGCCGCGACGCCGGCGGCTACCGGCACGAGTTCTTGAGCTTGGTTGGCAAAGCGCGTGGGGTCGCGCGCTGAGCTAGAGCACTGCCTCGCTCGCGCGTCAGTGGCAGTGATCCTTGTCGTGGCAAAACAGGCAGCACTCTTCGTCGCTCGTGCAAGGCCCCGAGCTGCGGCACTCGGCGGGCGGTGCACAGGCTGCGGCAACGCAGTTGTTCGAGCAGCAGTCCGCGGGCTCGCTGCACACCGAGCCGAGACTCGACGCGTCTGTGCAACCGGGGGGTTCAGGAACTGCGCACGCTTGCTGCGAGCAGAAGCCACTACAACAATCCTCGTCCACCTCGCAGACGCTATCTGCTTGCGCACAGGCGCACGTAGAGGCCCAAGCGAGGTCTCCGAAGGGCGCCAACTCCTCGATGACGAGCATAGCGATGGAATGCTCAATTCCTATTCCATAGGTCCCCCCTTTTTCGAGGTGAAATACCTGGACGTGACGGAGACTCGCGCACTGGACGTCCCCCCCCATGACGTGTTCTGCGCGCGGTGAGAGCGCCAGCGGTCCCGCGAAGTCCGTGAAAAACGCGTGCTCGCCCGTCACCCGAGCAGTGAACGAAAGCCAGTGCGTGCCTCCGCTGGCAGCGGTCACGAGGTAAGCTGTGTGAGGTGCGTTGACGGGAGGCGCGTCGATTTCGCGTGTCGTCGCGACGGCGTGGGCAAACGGGCCGAGTTGCCCGTGCAGACATGCGTGCTGAACCAAAGCCGCACCGAGGTGTCGTTGCGGACACGTCGGCTGACCGGCGCCGCCCTCACCTCCGTGGCCCCCCGTTTCGACGTCTTCATTTGTCTGGCCCCCTGAACTCGAACCGGCGTTCGGGAAAGACTGCCCGTCCTCCGGTTCGTCCAATCGCACATCGGGACTGACGGGGTTCTGACCACAACCTACGGCTCCGCAGATAACGCCGCTGACCAGCGCGACAGGCCATCTCCAGCGTCTCCGGCGACTCACGTTCATGAGGTCCGCTACCACTAATGCTACGACATTGCTACTGCTATAAGATTGCGTTATGCAGGCGAGGCGCGAAAGCCACGCGGCTTTCAAAAGGAAAAAACTAAATGAAAACCAATATTTACGGATTCGCATTCTCGCTCCTTGGCACGCCCATGCTGCTCGGCTTGACCGCATGCTCAAGCGAGGAGAGCGCGGGGGATGAGGGCGGGGCTCCAGCGACTGCGTCGGGAGGAGCACGGGACGACACGACCGGCTCCGGCGGCGCCTCGACCGCGACTGGTGGTGCGACTGGCGAAGGAGGCGCGGCTGCAGCAGGCGGTTCGCCCGCAGCAGGCGGTTCGCCCGCAGCAGGCGGCTCGCCCGACCCAGGCGGTCAGCCCGAATCGACCCTTGGTCGGCTGCTGGTCGGGGATTCCGATCCAGAGAACCCGCGCATGCAGGTCATCGATCTGGATGACGGTCAGGTCGTAGCCGAGTTTCAAACGCTGGGTACCATCGCCGCTTATTCGACTGGATCGTTCTCCGGCTATGCCTGGGCAAACCAGCGCGTCGCTGGCGTGGTCGAGATCGTGGCTTCCGGCATTTCCGACTCGCCCGACGGCGGCATCGTGAAGGCTGCGCCCTTCGTGCTGGGGGATCGCTTGACCGGACCAAAGCCCACCCACTGGGCGAGCCACGACGACTGGGTGATCTCGTTCAACGATGGCGACGGTTCGTTTACATTTCTGCCTGAGTCGTCTTTGCGCGGGACTCGCCCATTGTTCGCGACCGCTCAAAGCGGTGAGGCCCATCACGGCGTTGCTGTGATCTCGCACGGCAACGTCTTCGCTACGCTTCCCGATCCCGGCGACAGCATTCTTCCAATCGGTGTCACCGTCCGGAAAGTGGCCACCCCTGACGTAATTGTGAAGGTAGCCGGTGTAGATTTGAAGCGGACCGATTGTCCGCTCCTGCATGGCGAGGCGACCAGTGAAGACGTCGTGGCTTTCGGCTGCGGAGACGGCGTTTTGGTCGCCGAACGCGTGAATGGATCTTTCGTCTTCCGAAAGATCGACGATCCAGAGGACACGCCGTCCGGTCGACGAATCGGTACTTTGCGCGCGCCCTACGGCCTCGACGTACTGATCGGGAACTGGGGCAACGGGTTCACGATCATTCCGTTGGACGACCCGACGCCCACATGGATTCAAGTCGACCTAGGCACCGCGAACCGAGGATTTCTGGTGGACGAATTGACCGAACACCTCGTCGTCTTGCGGAGCAACGGCATGCTTCAGCGCTTCAATTCCACCACCGGTGCTCCAGTCGGGACGCAGCTTTCCATCGTCGAGCCCGAGGCTACGGGCGATGCGACTTCCGCGCTCACACTGGGATACGGCATGGCTTTCGTCGCGGATCCTAGGACCGGAAAGGTTCACGAGATCGACTTGGTCGCATGGACCAAGGGCCGCACGTTCGACGTCGGCGGGAAGCCCAAGAGCCTGGCTGCCTTCGGTCGCTCGATTGAAGAGTGAGAGGATCGACCCTCTCGTGCAACCTAGTTGCATGTAGAGACCGTGTCTGGCATAGAGAGAGCGACTGATCCAGAAGGCGATTTTTCTTCATGGTAGGGATTGGTCAGGCGACCGGAGAGGCTCAGGCAGCTCTGGTCGCCATTTTTTGTGATTTCTCCGGGTGACGCAGCCAGCAACGCCGTGCTCAATGGCTTCGGAAACGTGTTCGCCTCGGGCTTCCTTGAGCCATCCGGGAGCCTCCGCCACACGCCGAAAGTCGAACCGGCCCGTACCGAGGCCGAGGACACGGGCGAGCGGGACCTGGCCCCGATCGGCTCGGATGACCTCCGCCTCCGGATTCAGGTGCTTGAGTACGCGGACAGTATTTGCAACACAGTTGTATTTGAATCGAAGTCGGACCAACCTGCGTTCGCGGCCTTCGAGCCGTCTTTCGAGACTTCGATCATGAGCAATCCTTCTGCGTACGACGTTGTCATCGTCGGTGGCGGCCCTTCGGGCCTTTCGGCGGCGCTCGCGTTGGGTCGGGCCCGTCGACGCGTCCTACTCTTCGACGCAGGTCCGCCCCGCAACGCCCGCGCCGCACACCTTCAGAACTTCGTCACCCGCGACGGAACGCCTCCCGCCGAGTTCCGCCGCCTGGGGCGCGAGCAGCTCGTTCGCTACGCGAGCATCGAAGTCCGCGACGCTCATGTTGAACCATGAAGTCAGTATCGAACTGGCCCTGGCCGGAGAACTGAACCACGCATGACTTTCTTGGCCCAACTAGCTCGGTCAGACTCACGACGCACCCGAGTTGCATCTGCATCAACGATGAAATAAGCCGCGCGGGTCGCCCAGTCCGGAGGGCATATGGTACCTCTGCAGTCCGTGGCGTTCCTCGAACTCACTCGCGTCATCGACGCTCCGCGACAGCTCCTCTGGCACTCGATCAGCACCGCCGAGGGCCTCTCCACCTGGCACGCCGATCAGGTGACCGGCAGCCTGGAGAAGCGTCACTTCCGGGTGGCTTGGCCGAGCCTCAACGCGCAGATGGAACTTGTCGTCGAGAGCGTCGATGTCGAGCAGAACAAATTGGTTTTCCGCGCCGGACAAAGTTTGGTCGGCCTTTCGCTGGTCGAGAACTCCGTCCGCTTGATTCACGAGGGACTGGACGAAACCGACGACTTGGGTGGTTTTCGCTCTTCGTGGTCCCTCGCGCTCAGCCTGCTCGATCACGCCGTCACGCGGCACCCGACCAAACCGCGCCAGGTGCATTGGTTCTTCGAGCGAGCGCAAACGACGCCCGAACTCGTGCATTTCTATTTCTCGAACGCGCTCGGCCTGCGCGCCTGGCTCGGCCACAGCGCAGCCGACATCGCCAGCGTCGGCAGCAAGGTGCGTCTGGAACTGCCCAACGGCACCCGGCTCACCGGACGCGTGCTCTGCCATGAGGAGGGTCGCGATCTCGCGGTGTCTTGGGACGAACTGGACGGCGCTGCCTTGGTTTTGCGCACGCTGCCGGCCTCGGGTGGCGAACGCTCACTTTCCATTTCGCTGTCCAGCTACGGCAAGGACGTCGACCCGGCCCAGCTCAAGCAGCTTGGAAAGTGCCTGAACCGCTTGGGTGAAACGCTTCGCGGTCGCGGCTCGAGCTGAGCGTCGGTCTCAGCCGGGATCACGACAGCAGCGCGCGCCAAGCGAGTAGTCGACGTACTGGGGAGCGTGCCCTTCGACTTTGGCTTCGCAGCCTTCGCGTGTTGCACGCGAGTAGAAACCACCCACGAACGTCCCAGCCGCATCTTCGATCCACTCGTCGAGATTGCCGACCATGTCGTAGATGTCGCCGTCCGTTTTCGTCCGCGAGACGCACTGCGTCATTTGGCCCGTGGAAAGGAGCAGGGGCCGGGTGCCTTCTTCCCAAACCAAGTGCAGGCGTGGATCGAGGTGACCCAGCGAGGAATTGCCGTGTAGCTCGTAGGCCGGGTGCATGTTGCGAAACACGTTGCAACGGCCTGGCTCGAACGCGTCCGCGTAAGGGTGCTTGGTGCCGCCGCGCGATCGACACGCGCGGACCCATTCGCTTTCCGAGCAAAGCCGCTTGCCGGCAGTCTCGCACGCGCTCTTGGCGCTGTAGTAGCTGAAATATCCCTGCGGCGTGGTGCCGGGCGCGCTGACCGCTCGCGGCACGAACGCGCCCTTTTGCACCTCGGGCAAAGGCGGCAACGGAAACCGGCGCGCCCGTTCGCTGCCGACGCGGCCCGCTTCGAGCATCCAGTAGTCGTGGACGAAGGCCAAGAGCTTGGGTTCGGGCGGATAGTGGGGGGACAGGACCGCGCCCGACTTGTGATCGACCGTGTACACCTCCCAACGATCGATGCAGGTACCGCCGACGTCGGCCATTTCGCTGGGACAGCGGCGGGGCGCGACCAAACCCCGAGAGGCGGGTGCTGCGGCTCTTGCCGACGAAACACCCTGCAGGCCGAGCGCAAAGCCCGAGACGCCCCAAATCCAGAGGGCTAGCCTCCGCACTAGGCGAGGCCCACCGTGCGCGAGTTGAAGGCCATCGGCGACGTTCCGAGGCGTTCGTAGGCACGGGTCCAAGCTTCGTCGGCAGGCGTGCCAAAGACGAACTCGTCCTCGGCAGGTCCGGGAAGCCAGCCGCCGACACGAATCTCGTTTTCGAGCTGCCCTGGCCCCCAACCCGCATAGCCCGCAAAGGCCAAGAGGCCCGGCACCTTTTGCCCCTGCCCGAGGCGCTCGAGGAAGCTGCGCGAAGCCGTGGCCACGATGCCCGGCGCGACCTGAAATTGGCCCTCGACCCCGACAAGGCGCGACGACTCGGGGTAGACCAGCCAGACCTGTTCTTCGGAAACGGGTCCACCGCGCCGTACTTGACCGGGCGACTCGACCACATCCTCGGTGATTTCGGCGCGCACCAGAAGCTGCCCGATCGTCATCATCGTCGGTCCATTGATGACCCAACCAAACGCCCCTTTTTCGTCGTGCGAAGCGAGCAGCACCACCGAACGATCGAAGTTCGGATCGCCAATGGGCGGCGCGGCGATCAATATCCCTGGCGCGAGAGCCGACATGTCGCCGCCAGAATACTCCGCCACACCGCCGGGGGGAAATCGTAGGATATCAGTACAAAATGCGGGTGCGGATACTAGTGTCGAGCGCCTTGACCTGCTCGTTCACCTCTTCGCTCACGCTGCGATCGATGTCCATCACCAGGTAGCCGATCGTGGGATCCGTCGCGAGCACCTGAGCCGAAACGTTGGCGTGGGTCGTACTGATGATGCCGTTGATGGCGGCCAAAACGCCCGGCACGTTGCGGTGAACATTGAGAATGCGGTGCTTGCCCGGCAAGAGCGGCTGACCGATCTGCGGGAAGTTCACGGAGCCGGTCGTCATGCCCGCATTCAGGTACTCGAGCAGGCGGTTGCCCACCTCGCTGCCGATGTTCTCTTGCGCTTCTTCGGTCGAACCACCGACGTGCGGCGTGAGAATGACGTTCTTCAGGCCGACGAGCTCGGACTCGAAGCCGGCACCGTTTCCCGGCGGTTCGACTGGGAACACGTCGATTGCGGCGCCGCTCAAGTGCTTGCTCGCGAGAACGGCAGCGAGGGCTGGAATGTCCACGACCGTGCCGCGCGCCAGGTTGATGAGGTAGCTGCCCTTCTTCATCTGGGCGAGGCGTGCCTCGTCGATCATGTTCTTCGTGTCGGCCGTCTCTGGCACGTGCAGGGTCACGAAGTCCGAACGGCCAAGCAGCTCCTGGAGTTCGGGAACGAAGCGGTTGTTGCCCATCGGCAGCTGCTGTTCGATGTCGGTGTAGAGCACGGTGAGGCCCATGGACTCTGCCAAAACGCCCACTTGGCGACCGATGCGACCGTAGCCGACGATACCGAGAGTCTTGCCGCGCACCTCGAAGGAGCCGGTGGCGCTCTTGCTCCACACGCCCGCATGCATCTCGCGGATCTGGTCTGGCACGTGACGCGCCAGCGCAATGATGTGGCTGATGACCAGCTCGGCCACGCTGCGCGTGTTGGAAAATGGCGCGTTGAACACCGGAATGCCACGCTGGTTGGCCTCGGCGAGAGCCACCTGGTTGGTGCCGATGCAGAAGCAGCCGACGCCGAGCAAGCGCTTGCCGGCTTCCAACACCGCCGGCGTCACGTTCGTCTTGGAGCGAATACCCAGCAGGTGGACGTCGGCGATCTTTTCGATCAGCTCCTTCTCACCGAGCGAGCCCTGTTGGACCTCCAGATCCAAGCCGTCCGCGCGGAAAATGGCGCGGCCGGTCTCGTGAATGTTCTCGAGCAGGAGAACCTTGATCTTGCTCTTGGGGTACGACGTTTCAGCCATGGGACCCGAACGCTAGCAACGTTCGGAAAAACGTCACGGCGCCCACGCACCCGCGCGGTTGCCCCGACAAATCATCGAATTTATTGATAGTTCTGGGGCGTCAGCTCTTGTCCCGGGCGTAGTACCTGAGCAAAGCTGCCGCAGCCCATGGCCGAAACAAACTCCCGTCCGCCATCCGCGCCCGAAGCGTGGCGCGACAGCGCCATGTTCCAACGTTGGACCGAGGCCGGGCTGATCGATGCCGGGCTCGCCACACGCCTGCATGCGTTCGAGTCGGCTTACACCCAGAAGCAGGCCCAGCGCCGCCCAGCGCTCGCTGTTGCATTGCTCGGCGCTCTCGGCGTCGTCACCGGCATCGGCGTGCTGATCGCGCACAACTGGGAAAGGCTGGGCGACAACTTCAAGCTGGCGGGCATGTTCGCATTGCTCGGGCTCGCCTCGGGCTGGGCCTACACGGAAAGCCGTAAGCCGTCTGTGCGCGGCGACATTCCGCTCCTGCTCTCGTTCGGCTTTACGCTGGCGGGGCTGGGCCTGGTCTCGCAGATCTACCACCAGGACGGCGACCTCTGGACGCTACTGGCCGTGTGGTGCGGCCTGACGGCGCCCCTCATGCTTTCCACGGTAACGCGTTTCGCGCAGATCCTCTGGTACCTTTCGCTGTGGGGCAGCCTGTGGTCGAGCTATGAGTCGTGGGACGAGCTGGCCAACGCGTCGCGCGCCTTCCGCGGCCAAGGCTCGATTGTCACCCTCTTCGTGCTCGGAGTTCTAGGGGCACTCGTCGCCGCCCCGTTCTCGCGTGCTCGCCTCGAAGCACGGAGCGAAACGGGCGTGACCTTTCTCGGCCTGCATCTCGGCGCCTTGGGCGCGCTTGGTAGCGTCGCTTCGTTCGTCGATGAGCCTGGTTTACCCGCGTTCGCGCTGCTGGGGCTAGGCGCTTTCGCGCTCTTGGCGCTCGCGCTGCACGGACAGGGCACCCGCCTTGGACTCGGCAGTGACAACGAGGCACGGCTCCTACTCGGCGTGGGGTTACTCGGCATGGTGGTCCCTTTGGTCATCGGCAACTTGAACAACGGCTTCTTGGCATTCCTGGCATTTGCCGCGTTCTGGGGGCTCACTTGGTTCTTCGCGGAACGCGCCGCGAGTCCGCGCCTCGTCCGTCTCGCCATCGGGCTGTTGGCATTTCGCGTTCTGCTGGCCAGCTTCGAGTTGTTCGAGAGCATGCTGGTATCGGGGCTCGTGCTCGTGGGACTCGGAATCGCATTGCTGGTGGTGACACGTGCTGGGCTCGGAACCCGCAACAAAGAGGCCGCTTCGTGAGTCGCCGCGCACTTCTGATCGCGGCGCTGCTGCTGCCTCTGGTCGGCTTTCTGACGGCTATCGCCATCGGTGAAATGCGCTATCGCAACGCGCGCGAGATCGTCGTCGGTATCAGTGGCTACGATCCGAGCGACATGGTGCGCGGCCACTATCTGCAGTACCGGCTAACGACCGAGACGCCGCTCGATGACAGCGGCGAGCCTGAGCGGGCTTGTGCCCGAACGATCGCTGGTCGATCCGTGGTCCACAACTTCACCGGCGCTCGCCCGCACGATTGCTCGGTCGACCTGCCGATCGAATTCGTCCGCAACGCGCACCGCCTCTACGTGCAACAAGAGCACGCGCCCGCCCTCGAGGAAGCACTCGCAGCCGGTCGCGCGAGCGTCGGTCTGGCGGAGGTATCTCCAGGCAGTTGGGTCGGCAGGCGCTTGCTCGTCGATGGCGTCCCTTGGACCGACGCTCGACCCACGGACGACTGAGCCAACGGGCCGCGGGCTCCCGCGAAAATCAGATTGGTCGGGTGCATTCGCCGCAAGACGGCAGTTCGTGGACCTTCGTCAGCGTCTGCGAGTAACACCTCGCACTCAGAAAGCGCTGGGTTCGCTGCCGCTGAACTGAGCTAGCTGCCGCACGCGCTCGAGCGCGTCGGCGGGTGCATCTGCTGGAAAAGGCGCCGAAGAACGCCGCAAGCGTTCGAGAAACCGGGTGCGCAGCGGCTCGCTCACGTCGTCCAGGTTCAGGCCGGCTCGAGTCGTCGGGCGGCCGTTGCCGGTGACCGGACCTTCACCCACGACGAACCCGGCCAAGAGCAGCGCCGAGCGGACGGGGGTCGAAGCGCAGAATGTGTGAACCGTCGCGCCCGCCCGACAGACGCGCCGTAGCTGAAGAAAGATCTCGACGCTCCACAGCTCGGGCGCGCTGGCGGCCGAAAACGGATCCCAGAACACCACGTCGACCGACTCATCCGGGACGCGCCCCAACTCCAGCGCCAGGTCGTCGATTCGGAATTCCCAGCTCGTGCGCGGCGCTTCGGAGACTCCCGTTTCCAGGAGTTCGCGCCCGGCTCGAACGGAAAGCTCGTCGAAGCCGAAGCTTACGGCGTGCTCACTCTCCAAAGCCAAGGAGAACGCGCGCGAGCTGTGATCGATGCTGATGATGTGGAGCTTTCGCGTGGCGCCCGGGAGCTCTGTCGCGAGCCGAAAAGCCAACAGCGCGTTGGTGCCAGCTCCAAGGCCCGCATCGAGCAAAACGAGAGGCTGCGTGCCTTTCCGCAGCCTTTGGTCCAGATGGGCGGGCTCCAAGTAAACCTCACGCCCTTCGACCAGAGGCCCGACCACCGGATGCATGGTCTCGCCGGACAAGCGATCGTGCATGGCCGGAGCGCCACTCTTGGTGACGACGATTTCACAGTCCAGCATCGGAGCTTTCCGTAGAGAGGGCCTGGCTGCGGGGCTTGAGTTCGCCGTCCTCGTGGCGATCGATTTGATCGAGCTTGTTCTTGGCAAAGCTCGAATAGACGCCGCGTTCGATGGCTACGCGCGCCTGGGCGAGAAGCGTGTTGTAGTAGTGCAGGTTGTGGTGCGACAGAAGGCGTGGGCCGAGCGGCTCGTTCGCCTTGAACAGGTGGTGGAGGTAGCTGCGCGAGTAGCAGCAGCAGGTACTGCACGAGCACGAAGTATCGAGCGCTTCGTCGCTCCGAAAGTAGCGAGTGCGCGTGAGACGAACGCGGCCAGTCTCGGTGAAGGCCGACCCTTGTTGGGCGAGCCGCGTCGGGATGACGCAATCGAACAGATCGACCCCTGCCCAAATGGCTTCGAGCAAGTCGGGCGGCGTGCCCACCCCCATCAAATAACGAGGTTTATCGACCGGCAGCTGCTCGGTGGTGAAGCGCACCACCTCGTCGCGTTCGGCGCGACTGTCGCCGACAGCGACGCCGCCAATGGCGAAGCCGTCGAAGGCATGAGCGGTCAAGAACTCTGCCGAGCGACGCCGAAGCCCGAGATCGAGCGCGCCCTGCGCGATGGCAAACAGCGATTGATCGTGTCCACTGGTTTCGGCCAGGCGGCGCCGTGCTTCGAGACTGCGCAGCGCCCAACGATGCGTGCGCTCCATCGCCGCGACGATCACCGGCTCATCGGCTTTCGACGGAGCGCAGACGTCCAGCACCATCATCATGTCCGAACCGAGCGCAGCCTGCACTTCGATCGAACGCTCGGGCGTCAGCATCTCCATTTGCTGGCTGGTGTAGGCCTTGAAGAACGCGCCTCGCTCACTGACGACGCAATCGTGGGCGAGCGAAAAGATCTGGTAGCCGCCCGAATCCGTGAGGATCGGCTTTTGCCACCCCATGAAGTTGTGCAGGCCCCCGGTGCGCTGAAATAGCTCAACGCCGGGCCGGAGCATCAAATGGTAAGTGTTGCCGAGCACCACCTGGCAGCCGGTCTCTTCTAGCTCACGGGGGGCAAGGCCCGTCACCGAGGCGCGCGTACCGACCGCCATGAACGCCGGCGTCTCGACCCTGCCATGCGCCGTGCCGAGCGTCGCGCGCCGCGCCGCCGACGAGGAATCGGTAGCGAGCAACTGGAAATCGAGCGGCATCGCGCGACCCTAGTGCATCGAGGGCTCAGCGATAGCCCATGGCCTGAAGGTTGAAAAGATGGGCGTAGCGGCCACCCAGCGCCATGAGCGCCTCGTGATCGCCCCGCTCCACGATGCGACCGCCATCGAGTACGATCACTTGGTCCGCCATGCGCACAGTCGAGAAGCGGTGCGAGATCACGATGCCCATGCGCCCGGTCGACAGGTTCCGAAAGCGCTGAAACACCTCGGCTTCGGCTTCGGCGTCCATCGACGCCGTCGGCTCGTCGAGCACCAGAATGTCGGCGTCGCGGCGCATGAAAGCGCGCGACAATGCCAACTTTTGCCACTGACCGATCGACAGCTCGCGGCCATCCTTGAACCACTTGCCCAGCTGCGTGTCGTAGCGCTGGGGCAAGTGCGCGATGAACGGTTCGGCCATGCCCATCTCGGCGGCCTGCGCCCAGCGCTCTCGATCGTCGAAAGCGCTCACGTCTCCGGCCCCGATATTTTCGCCGGCGAGCAGTTGGTAGCGAATGAAGTCCTGAAAGATGACGCCGATGCGCCTGCGGAGCGCCCCTGCTTCCCAATCGCGCGTATCGAGGCCATCGAGCAACACACGACCCTGGGTCGGCAAGTAGAGCCGCGTCAGCAGCTTGATCAGCGTCGTCTTGCCAGCGCCGTTTTCACCGACGAGCGCCAACTTGCCTCCCGGCGGCAAGTGAAAATCGATGTTCTCGACCGCCGCCGTTTCCGCGCCAGGGTAGCTGAAAGAGACGCCTTCGAAACGAATGCCATCGCCCGGACTCGGACCGCGCTCGGCCGTGCCCGCCCTCTCGCCCGACTCGTGCCCCAAGTACTCGTACAGGTTCGAGAGATACAGGTTGTCCTCGTACATGCCGCCGACCGCGGACAAGTTGGCGGCCAGCGCCGATTGACCCTGCTTGAACACCAGCAAATAGAGAGTCATGTCACCCAAGCCGATGCGACCCGCGACCGCGCTAGCGACAATCCAAGCGTACGCGCCGTAGAACGCGGCGGTGCTGAGCAGACCGAGACCAAAACCCCAAACGCCGCGCGAGAGCGTCAGGTTGCGATCCTCGCGAAAGAGCAGCGTGAAGATCTTTCGGTAGCGTTCCAAGAACAGCGGCCCCAGCCCGAACAAGCTCACCTCCTTGGCGTGATCTTCGCGGGCCAACAGCGACTCGAGATAGGCCTGCTTGCGCGTCTCGGGCGCCCGCCACTTGAACAAGCGAAAGGCATCGTTCGAGAACCGCGTTTCGGCAATGAAAATGGGCAACGCAGCCAGGACCACAACCGCCACGGCTCCCACGTTGAAGCGCACCAAGACGATCCCGTAGGCGACGAGCGACACGGCATTTTGCGCCAGACCAAAAGCACGCTTCACCAAGCTGAGCGGCCGCTGCGACGCTTCGCGCCGCGCTCGCGTCATTCGATCGTAAAACTCCGAATCCTCGAAGTCGCCGAGACTGAGCGTCAGCGCCTTCTCGAGGATCATCTCGTTCACGCGCTGGCCCAACATGGCGCGAAGCAGCGACTCGCAAACCGACAACCCGCGAGTGACGGCCGTGAGCAGCACGACCAAGCCAAGCTCGTAGCCCACAGCCAACAGAGCCGCGCGACGCGACGCCTCATCGCCACTCCCCAAGCCCGCCACGACGGCATCGACGATCCACTTGCCCACGTAGGCGATGGCGGCCGGTAACAGACCCGCCACCAAGCTGAGGCCGCCCATCCACGCGGCCAGCTTGGGGCTGGTCGTCCAAACCAACTCGAGCGCCCGGCCGGAATAGCGAAACACTCCAGCAAAACGCTTGATCCCCACGACTTCGGTCACGGCGGCAAGCTAGCAGAACGATTCGTTCGTACGGATCTCGACGTCGATGTCATCGACGGCGAGTGGCACCGTGTCGTGATCAGCTTCGACCGCAACGCCACGGATGGCCTCAATTTCTACGTCGATGGCGTCTTGACCGACACGCAGAACCCAACGGCGCACCAGGGCAGCATCGACAACGCTTCGCCGCTCGTCCGGTCAGGGAGCGCCAGGCGCCCCGACTTC